>LKMJ01001570.1_pt1 | contig 20332 bp, 21 predicted proteins | sample 643391 | NCBI WGS metagenome assembly LKMJ01 (sample SAMN04112250, study PRJNA286221) | soda lake metagenome | biome: soda lake; feature: Kulunda Steppe; material: water; isolation source: sample PL-Br10 brine of Picturesque Lake | place: Russia: Kulunda steppe | collected 2010-07 | reverse complement strand
TTCGGCGAGGAAAGATGACGAGGTCTATCTCCCGAAGCAAGTACGGCGGCAGCCCTTGCTCGATAATTCGGTTGACAAGCGTCTCGATATCTCCGGCGTGGGTGGTCCCGATGAGTCCGTGACCTGTATTAATGCTCTCGGCAAACGTCTCGAAGCTCTCGCTCGTGTTCACCTCGGCGATGACCTCGACGTCCGGGTTGAGGTAGTTGCACTCGGTCATCAGGTCGGCCATCGTGACCTGCTTATGCTCGCTCTCGTGGTCACGCGTCGTGAGCGAGACGCCCGTCTCGTGGGGTAGCTGGACTTCCCTGGAACCTTCGTCGATGCTGATTGGCCGATCCTCGTATTTAATAAACGGCATATGGGCGTTCATCAGCGTGGTCTTCCCGACGCCGGTTGGGCCCGAGAAGAGAACGACGCCGTGGTGCTCGTAGTAGAGCCAGAGCAGTGCAACGAGTTCGGTCGGAATACTCCCGCCACGGACGAGGTCGACCGGCGTCAGCACGTCTGAGGACTGCTTCCGGATGGAGAGATGTGGACCGTCTTCGCTGATGGTCGGTAGCGCGACCGCACATCGAATCGTCTCCTCGACGCCAGGGGGACTGAGGTTCACCTTGGCGCTCGGCGTGCTCGAACTCAGCTCCGTTCCGTCGCTCGCTGCCAGCTGTGTGACGACGTTCACGAACGTCTGCTCGTCGTCGAACGTGAGGTTGGTCGGGATACGCTTGGCACCGCCGCCCCGCGGAATCACCTTGATTCGCTCGCCGACCCGGTTCGCCTCGATATCCTCGAGTGTCGGGTCGCGGATTGGTACTGTGAGTTGCCCGTACCCGACGTAGTCTCGCAGAACGTAGTAGACCAGGTCTTCGAGCCTGTCGTCGGCGTATTTACGCTCGACTGGCGGAACCGCGAGGTCATACTCGGCGAGTGCGGAGTGAATACGGTAGGACAGGGCATCGGCCCACGCGCGGGTGTTTCGCCGGTGCAGTCGGCGGGAGAGTACCGCCTCTGCGCGCTGACGAACAAACGCGACCTTGTCCTCGATGACACCGTCGACTGCCGTCTCCCAGAGGCGTTCTTTGCACTCCTCGATGAGCTCCTCGTCTCCGGGAAGCAGGTCGGGTTCGCGAACCGCGTACTTGATTTCGAACGGGTCTCGTCCGAGGACGTTCTCTCGGTAACGAACGACCGGAATCTCGAAGTCGTGAAACGAGACGGTGTACTGCGCAAGCCGCTCGCTAGCGAAGCGCTCGATGAACGCTGGCTCGTCAGGCAAATCGGTCGTCGCGGGCGCGTAGTCGTCGGTATGCACGACGACGCCGGATTCGTCCGTATCCGCCACCTCGATACGCTCGTCGAGTGCGTACGGCGTCAACTCGTCTAGACACGCGAGCGATGCGAGCGCGTGATACTCGATTCTCCGTCGGGTCGGTGCCGGGCCGTCGACCAACCGCCGAATCACGCGTTCGTGTTTCGGTGCGAACCGTTCTTGCATCACCTCTGCGGCACCCTCTCGCGTTCGCGGGCGTTCGAGGTGTGCTTCTGCAAAGTGGTCTTCGATGCGCGCCAGTTGCTGCTGGTCTTGTGCCGTGAGTGTCGGTTCGCGCACCTCGTAGGCGAACGCACCACCGCGCTCGCGTATCGTCACGACGACACCCGGGTGTATCTCGTCTTGTGCCTGTACCTCCGGTGCGTACCACGCCTCCGGGTCATCTGGCGGTAACGGTGGTGGTACCATCGCCCCCGCTTCCACCTCCCCCTGTGGCGCGTCCGCGAGTTCGATTCTCGCGTCGGCCATGTGGGGCTCTGGTACCGCTTTCCTTCTTAAAGGTTAACAAGAAAATCGAAGGTGTTATATTGCATTTGCTTTACGTTTGTTGTTCACATGGGCCACAAATTGGCGCTCTCGTCGTGAGTGGATGAGAACCCCACCCGTTACGTTTTCGGTTCAATCAGTCCCGTTCGGCGTAACACGGTCGGCATCAGTAGCCCCTGGACGATAGTGCTGATGACGGCGACGCCGAACACCATCACCTGGAGCTCTTGACGGAACGGTACCGTTTCAGGAAGTGACAGCACCAGTGCGACTGGGACAACGGTGTGGAGTCCGCCCCAGACCATGATGTGTTGCCAGTTTAGGGGAATAGGGCGGCGTAGCGAGAAATTTGTCACGGTGACCACTGGGTAGATTGTGAGGGCTCGAACCACGAAGACCAACAGTACAGCAAGCGCAACCAGGTCGGCGTTCTGAACGAACGTTGCAGTCTGAATCTCGGCACCGATGAGAATATACAACACCGTTGTCATGAGGAATGCCACGGTTGTCCAGAACTCCTGTACGTGGTATTCGGTGGCAGTCATCTTTTCGTGTGTCGTCTCGTGAGCGCCCATGAGTAATCCAGCACCGACTACGGCGAGGATACCACTCAATCCAATGTAGTGTTCTGCAATCAGGAAACTCCCGTAGGCCACGAGGACGGTGAGCATGAGCATGGCCATCTCGTCGTCGAGCCGACGCATCGCGATGTGGGCTAGATACCCTACCACACTACCGAGAACGAGTCCACCACCACCTACGATTACAACTTCTGTAGCGACATCTGCGAGTCCAGCCAGCGTCAGGAGTGAGGCGGTCGAACCAGTGGTTGATTCGTGGAGCTCAATCAGTGCCGAAAAAATCACGATAGCGACACCGTCGTTGAAAACGCTTTCACCTTCGATAGTAACTGCCAGACGCTCCGTAACGCCGAACTCTTCGAATAGTGACAACACTGCAGCTGGGTCGGTTGGAAGGACTATCGTAGCGAATAGCAGCGAGATAATGAGCGGGAAGCCGAACGCGACTGTTCCAATTCCACCGAGAATCACTACCGATAGCGGCAATCCAACTAGAGTCAAGATTCCAATGAGTAGAATGTTCCGCCATAACCGACGAACGTTCAGTGTCGTTGTTCCATGGAAGATAATCGCCGGCAAGAGAACCATCAGCACGACCTCGGACGTGAGTTCGATATCGAACGAGACTCCGAAGATTGCAACGAAAACGCCGACGAACAGGAGAATGCTCGTAAACGAAAGACGCTCGTGATTGCGGACGAGCAATCGGGCGAGTAATGCGAGTACGAGTACCGCGAGAACGCTTTCGAGGACAGGGGCAATTCCGTTCATCTCTGAGATAGACACTTCGCTGAGTGCCGAACACACGGTCGTACCGAGCCTTTCAGTACGGTTTCTGAGTCGGAAAGAGTTTCGACGAGTTCGTCCCCCTGTGCCCTGGGACAGTGTAATCAACGTATATTCCGACCGCCCCCTAACGGAAGCTATGGACGTTGACCAGACACGACTCCGGGAACACTTGCTCACGAACGGGATGTTCGGAGGGATAGAAAGCGACGAGGGCCACGGGCGAACCGTCCTGACTGGTTCGGAGGCCGACCGGCAAGCGCGGGAGTACTTCCTCGATCAGCTCGAATCGCTCGACATGGAGGTTCGGGTCGATGCAGTCGGCAACATCGCCGGGCGGTGGACGCCCGACAGCGCCGACCCGGAGGCGGCCCCGGTCGCAGCAGGCAGTCACCTCGACTCGGTTCCACGGGGTGGCATCTTCGACGGTCCGCTGGGCGTCTACGGTGCGCTCGAGGCGGTCCGGGCGATACAGGAATCCGACCGCAAACCCGAGCGACCAATCGAGGTCGTCTCGTTCACCGAGGAGGAGGGAACGACCTTCGGCGCTGGCCTGTTGGGTTCGTCGGTTGCAGCAGGACAGCGATCAGTTGAAGACGCACTTGCGCTTGAGGACAACTCCGGAACGACTCTGGAAACGCGACTGGAAGAGATCGGTTTCCAGGGAGAGGGTCGTCTCGATACAGCCGAGTGGGACGCGTGGTTGGAGCTTCACGTCGAACAATCGACGGAGCTCGAAAAGGCAGGTAGCCAGGTCGGTATTGTTTCGGCGATTACAGGCCTCACACAGTACAGCGTTGAATTCGTCGGCGAGTCGAACCACGCTGGCGGGGCGCGTATGGCCGGTCGACGCGACGCGCTCGTCGCGGCTGCAGAATTTATCACCGATATCAATCGCGCCGCCAGAGAAACCGTTGCGAGCGGAAACTCGTTCGCAGTCGCCACAGTCGGGCGCGCGGACGTCGAGCCGAACGCGACGAACGTCGTTCCCGGCAGGGTCGAACTTGGTCTCGACGTGCGCGACACCGATTCGGAGACGATAGCCGAACTCCTCGACAGGGCGCGACAGAGCCTCGCTCGAATCGAACGCGAGCACGGTGTTGAGACTGAGTTGACCGAACTGCATTCGACAGCGCCGGCAGAGATGAGCGAGCGGTGTCGGCAGGCTGTCGAGACGGCTAGTACGAGCCATGGCATCGAGACGCTGGAGCTGCGTTCGGGTGGCGGTCACGACACGATGAACGTCGCACGCGAGACGGACGCTGGTCTGCTGTTTGCTCCCTCACGGGACGGTATCTCTCACTCGCCACGGGAGTGGACGGACTGGGCGGACTGTGCGGCGTGTACACTCGTGCTGGCGGACGCGGTAGCCACCCTCGCTGGGGCGGAGTAGAACCGAAACACGACACTCATTTCGGGGTGGAGGACCCGTTCATGTCAGTCAGCCCGCCGTTACGTTAATTGGCGAGCGGCCCCTAGCCTAGCATGTCCGAATGAGGCGCGATAACTTTACGGTCACTGCCCGACCCCCCGACGCAGACGTTGGTAGCCCTACTCTCGACATCGAGTACACTGGTCCAGCGACGACACTCACCACACAACTGACAGCCGAAAACGGAGAACTCTACCCGTCCGAAGAGATAGACACAGCGTTCCGATTGCAGGACTCACTCGACGAGGACGACGTGATGGGTGTGTTCAGTCTCACTCACCGCGTTACTGGCGAGTATTTGCTGGAGGTGAACGTCGATGCCGAGACGATTCTGGAGCTCGTTCGCGCCGCCCGGGATGCTGACGGCAACACCGGGAGTTACCGTGTCCGCCTCGAACGCAGCGACGACGACCCGATAGACCACGAGATGGACTCGCTGCTGGTCTACGACAGCGAGGGAGACCTCCTCCGCCAACACAGCCTCATTCCCAGCGGCGTCGAACTGTAGTGCTTTTTATTTTGATTGTCTCGCGCTTCACCAATCGACCGACTCGACAACTGCTGGCAACACCTCGGTCACGTCGGCCCTGAACTCGTACTCGGCGCTGGCCGACACTGGTGTTTCTTCGAGGTTGACCACGACGAGTGTCGCCCCGCTTCGCGTCGCCGACCGCGGCAGGGAGGCTGCAGGCTCGACCGATAACGATGAACCGACTGCAAGGAACACGTCTGCTTCGCGTGCGTGCTCCTGTGCGCGCTGGAGTGCTGTTCGAGGAAGCTGTTCGCCAAAGAGGACGACGTCCGGCTTGAGTACGCCGTCACAGGTATCACATCGTGGCGGTAGCTCACCGGCCTCGACTCGGTCTCGAACCGGTCTGGCGTCAGTTCGCCGTCCACACTGTTCACAGACCACGCGCTCGGCATTGCCGTGGAGTTCGATGATGCTCTCGGAGCCAGCCTCTCGGTGTAGCCCGTCGATGTTCTGGGTGATGACGGCGTCGAGGAGGCCGCGGTGTTCGAGCGTAGCGAGCGCCTCGTGTGCGCGGTTCGACTCGATGTCTCCACCGTAAACGGCCTCGTGCATATCGATTCGACGGTCCCAGAACGCCTCGGGGTCGGATTTGAACCGCGAGTAGTGAAATTCGGCAGGGTCGAACTCGTCCCAGATGCCGCCCTCGCTCCGGAAGTCGGGGATGCCCGAGGCCGTACTCACACCTGCACCGGTCAGCGCAACGACGTGGTCGGCGTCGGCGAGCGCTGTCGCCACGGCGTCGATATCGGCTCCATCGATGCCGCCGTCACACGCGACTGCCGACTGCTCGATGTTCCGGCTCATACTCTCTGCTGGGGTAGCCGCAGTCAAAAAGCATCCGGGCGCACACTCGGTGGTTCCCGGGGTGACACGCTGCGTTCAGATATCGACCGCGTACTCGAACTCGTCGGCCCGTGCAGCGAACGCCCCGAGCAGTTCTGCGGTCGCATCGAGGTCGTCCAGGTCGAGCATCTCGACGGGCGTGTGCATGTAGCGGTTCGGAACACCGACGTTCAGTGACGGGATGCCGCCGCGGGAGGTGTAGAACGCGTCGGCGTCGGTCCCGGTCCGGATTCCGGCGGCCTGTAGCTGGTGGTCGATATCGGCGTCGTCGGCGACGGTTCGAACCGCCTCGACGACGTTCGGGTGGTTCGTACTGCCGCGGGCGACGACCGGCCCTTCGCCGAGCTCAATGCCGGTATCCTTGCCTCCGGGAACGCCGGGGCCGTCAGTCGCGTGGGTCACGTCGGTCGCGATAGCCACGTCGGGCGCGAGCTCGAAGCCGACCATCTGTGCGCCCTTCAGCCCGACCTCTTCTTGGACCGTGCTGACGGCGCAGACTGTCGCGTTCGGTTCTTCTTCGGCAGCGCGCCGGAGAGCCTCGGCCGCTGCCCAGACGCCGATGCGGTTGTCGAGGCCACGTGCAGTGATGCGGCCCCCTTCCAGTTCGGAGATTGTCTGGTCGAACGTTATCGGGTCGCCGACCTCGACGAGTTCCTCGGCTTCCTCTCCCTCGTCGACGCCAATGTCGACGTGCTGTTCGTTGATTTCGCTGTAGGAGTCGTCGCTGGTATCTCGCAGGTGAATAGCAGTCTGTCCAATGACGCCCGGTACCGGTCCGTCGGCGGTGTGGACCACGACGTGCTGGCCTTGCGAGACGGTCTTGTCGGAGCCGCCGATGCGGGTCAAACTGAGTGTGCCGTTTTCGTTGACATCCCTGACCATGAAGCCAATTTCGTCACAATGGCCCGCGATAGCGACTGTCGGGTCGCCACCTTCGACGACGGCGATGGCGTTGCCGTACTCGTCGGTTCGAACCTCGTCGGCGAATTCGGAGACGTACCTGACCCACTCGCGCTGGCCAGCGGTCTCGAAGCCTGACGGTGTCGATGTTTGCAGGAGCGCGTCTAGAAACTCTCGTTTTCGTCCGTTCATGTTCGGGCGGTTGGACCCCGACTACCTCAATGTACCGTTGTCTGTCGACACGTCCCACGGACGCGGTCGCAACCGGTAAGGGGCTGCCAGTCGAACAGTCAACTATGGCAGACATCACGATTCTCGAACTCAACCTGGAAGGGAGTTCGCTCAACCTCCCGTTCAGCAACTCCGGCAACGGCGACGACTCTCACTCGAACGGCGACACCCAGATCGGGATCGCTGACAGCGAGTCAGACGTCTCGGAATCGGGCGGCAACAACAAGGTCCGCGCAATCGTCGCGGTGTTCGCGTTCTTCGTCGTCGCCGCCGCGCTCGTCAAGTACTTTACCGGCGACGAGGAGGAAGAGGTCGAAATCGAGACGGCGGACGAACCAATCGGTGTGACCCTCGACGACGACGAGCGATAACGTTTCAGCGTCCTCGCCATCGAGGACCGGTTCTCAGCGTCATCCGGGCAGACACACTTCGACAGAGCTATTGGTGACATTCAATTTGCTGCATACAGGCATGAGTAAGGAGACCGTTCTGGGGGTACTCAGCGAGAACGCACGATACAGCGCCGAGGACATCGCGCGGCAGCTAGACATGGACGCTGCCGCGGTCGAGGCAGTTATCGACCAGTTAGAGGAGGACGGTGTCATCAGGGGATACCAGGCGGTCGTTGACAGACGCAAGCTCGACGAAGAGGTAGTCCGTGCCGTCGTCGAGCTGAACGTCACGCTCGACCGCGAAACGAGCTACGACGATATCGCCAGCCGACTCGCCAGGTTCGAGATGGTTGACTCGCTCCACCTGGTGAGCGGTGGCTTCGACTTCCTCGTGGAGGTCGAGGGCGAGTCGATGCGTGAGGTCTCGCAGTTCATCAGCGACAAGGTCGCACCAGTTCCCGAAATCACCCAGACCGTGACCCACTACGTGATGAACTCGTACAAAGAGCAGGGCATCCTGCTGGAGGACGGCCACGACGACGACCGACTCTCCGTCTCACCATGAAACCGGCCGACCGCGTCGAGCAGGTCCCGCCGTCGGGAATCCGTCGATTCTTCGAGCTCGCGGAGGAGCACGACGACATCATCTCACTCGGGGTAGGCGAACCCGATTTCGCGGCTCCCTGGGCCGCGCGGGATGCAGCCATCGCGTCGCTGGAGCAGGGCAAAACGTCCTACACCGCAAACCGCGGACGACGCGACCTCCGGGCGGCAATCGCACGGACTGTCGAGCAACGATACGACCTCTCGTACGACCTGGACGAGGAGGTGCTGGTCACTGCGGGCGCGAGCGAGGCTATCGACCTGGCGTTTCGTGCGCTCGTCGACCCGGGTGATACAGTTGCAGTTGCTCAGCCGTGTTACGTCTCGTACGTTCCAGGCGTTCTCTTCGCTGGTGGTGAGGTGTGCCCCGTGCCGACCCGTCAGGCTGACGAGTTCAAACTCACCGCCGATGTTCTCGCTGAAGCGGGTGCGGACGAGGCTGAGATGCTGGTCATGTGTTACCCGAACAATCCGACCGGCGCGACGATGACCCGTGACGACCTCGCGGAGGTTGCGGCGTTCGCCCGCGAATACGACCTTACCGTCGTCTCGGACGAGATATATGCCGAACTCAGCTACGAGCACGACCACACCTCGATAGCGACGCTCCCGGGGATGCGCGAGCGGACAGTCGTCATCAACGGATTCTCGAAAGCCTACGCGATGACGGGCCTCCGACTCGGATACGCCCTTGCCCCGCCCGAAGCGACGCGAGCGATGGCCCGCATCCACCAGTACACGATGCTCTCAGCCCCGACGACGGCCCAGTACGCAGCGCTCGAAGCGCTCGCCTCCTGTGACAGCGCTGTGGAGGAGATGGTCGAGCAGTACGACCGACGGCGCAACGTCGTTCTCTCTCGGTTCGCGGAGATGGGAATCGAGTGTTTCCCCGCGAGCGGTGCGTTCTACGCCTTCCCTTCCTGCCCGTGGGACGACGCCGAAGCGTTTGCCGAGGCGCTTCTCGAAGAGGCTGGCGTCGCGATCGTTCCGGGTGACGCGTTCGGCCAGGGTGGCGAGGGTCACCTCAGGATCTCGTACGCGACGGGAATGAGCGACCTCGAAGAAGCGCTCGACCGTATCGAAACGTTCGTCGACACACACGACAGGCCCTGACTCACACGTCTTAAAACGCGGAAGGCACGAACAGAGTGAGAGCGTTCACGAGAGCTTCGTTCCTGTGGCAGGTGTGCAGTCCGGCGGGTCCGTTCGAAGCGGGTGGTCGAACCGAAATATATTCTCGCGAGCATGGAAACAGTAACGTATGGAAAACTCCGAGCTGACCCACTACGAAATCAGTGCATCGCGTGTCAGTCCGAAACGGACTCGCGTTGATACCGGTGACGCAGAGTTTGTCGTCGGGAAAGACGTAAATCCCGTCGAGTATTTTCTCGGCGCTGTCCTGGCTTGTCTCAACTCGACCGGGACGATGGTCGCTCGCGACATGGATATTGACATCCAGTCACTGGAGGCAACGGTCGAGGGCGACGTAAACTACGCGACCTATCGAGGGGTGGATGTTACGGACCGTGCCGGTCTCCAGGGACTGGACGTAGTTCTCTCGGTCGAGACCGAGGGTGACGCTGATCTCGACGCCTGGCTTGCGTCCGTGAAAGACCGGTGCCCAATCACTGACAACGTCGAAAACGAGACTGGTCTCAGCGTCAACCTCGGTTAAAACCCACTCCCGTACTCCGTTGTGGTGCAGAGTGGTTGCGTACCGGCCGTTATGAGAGGATGGGTGGGTTCCAGCCGTTGCGACAGGGCGGGTACCGGCCGCTACACTCAGTAAAGCGACGCCGCGAGCCGGCGCGCCACAGAGAGTCCGACGTCCTGTTTCGAGCCGGAGGCCTCCTCCACGTCGTCACCGTCGACGAAGACGACCTCGGTATCGTCGGCTCCCATGACGCGGGCGTTGTTGCCGACGACGAACTCGAGGTCGACACGCTGTTGCAGGTCCCGGGCTTGCTGGACGAGCGCGTCCTCGTCTTCGTCGGTTTCGGCTTTGAACCCCACAATTGGGAGGTCGGGGTGTTCCTCGCGGACTGTGTCCACAAGCTTTGGTGTCGGTTCGAGATCGAGCGTCAGTTCTTCGTTGCCGGACCGGATTTTCTCCGACTGGCGCTCGAGGGTGTAATCCGAGATAGCGGCCACACAAATCAGCGCGTCGGCATCACGGGCGTGTGCGCGGACGGCATCGAGCATCTCGGCGGCGCTCTCGACCGGGACGGTCTGTGCCCAGCGCTTGTCCGGGCCGTCGTGGACGAGAACGACCTCGGCACCCAGCGCGGCACAGGCGCGCGCGACCGCTCGCCCGGTCCGTCCCGAGGCCCGGTTCGAGAGCGTCCGAACCGGGTCGATGGACTCCGTGGTTGCGCCACTGGTGACGACGACTTTTCTGCCGAGAAGTGGGTTTTCGCCTGTTGCGCGGGCGACGGCCGTGACGATGGTCTCCTCCTCGGCAATCTTCGCTTTCCCTTCCTCGATTCGCGGGTCGACGAACTGGACGCCCCACTCCTCGAGCTGGTCCAGCGCGTCCAGCACGCCCGGATGGTCGTACATCGGCTCGTGCATCGCCGGGACGACGACGATGGGAACGCCCGCGCCGAAGGCGGTCGTCGCACAGGTCGTCACCGGCGAGTCATCGATGGCCGAAGCCATCTTCCCGGTGGTGTTCGCGGTCGCCGGGGCGACGAGCAACACGTCGGCCCAGCCGTCTCTCCCGCAGAGTTCGACGTGTTCGACGCTTCCCGTAATCTCGGTCACGACCGGGTTGTCGGTCGCGAACTCCAGCGACCACGGGTGGATGATTCCGGTCGCAGCCTGCGTCATCACTGCTCGGACCTCGGCACCCTGTCGGCGGAGCTCGTGTGCTAACTCGACGGTCTTGACCGCGGCAATCGACCCCGTCACGCCCAGCACCACGTTGACTCCATCCAGCATACTCGTACTGGGGCGATGTGGATACTTAAATATCCAGCACACCGGGCTGGTCTGTGGTTCCTGCAGTACCGAAACCTGGTAACACTCGTGTTAGCGTGGACTGAAGTAGCGTCGGGACGTTTTTTCGACCAATGACAGACACTCCGTCGACACCTGGCATCCACCACGTCACGTGTATCGCTGGCGACCCACAGGGGAATCTGGACTTCTGGGTCGAAGTGCTCGGGCTCCGGCTCGTCAAGCGCTCGATCAACCAGGACGACCCGGGGACGTACCACTTCTTTTTCGCGGACGCCGAGGGAACTCCTGGAACGAGCATGACGTTCTTCCCGCACGAACACAGCTCTCCGGGGAAGGTCGGCTCCGGGCAGGTTTCCCGGACGGCGTTTCGGGTCCCACACGGGAGCCTCGACTACTGGGAGGAACGGTTCGACCAGTACGGCGTCGAGTACGACGACAGAGTCGAGCGCTTCGGCGAGACGGTCCTCCCGTTTCGCGACCCCGACGGCCTCCCCGTAGAGCTCGTCGAAGTCGAGATTCCCGACGACGAACCGACCGTCCCGTGGACCGAGCTGGTTCCCGAGGAGTCCGCGATCCGCGGATTCCACTCGGTGACGCTCTGGCTGGCCGACCCCGACCGGACAGTCGACCTCCTGAAGACCATGGGGCTGGAGGAAGTCGATACGGAGCAGTCACCAGGGGACACGCCGGGTGACGAACGCACCCGTTTCGCCGCGGAGGGTCCCGTGGGAACGTACGTCGACATCCTCCCGACCATCGAGGGGAGTCGCCAGGGCCACGGGACGGTCCACCACGTCGCGTTCCAGACGCCGACCGACGAGGACCAGCAGACGATGCGGAGCGCGGTTCAGTCGAAGGGGCTCCGTCCAACTAACCAGATAAACCGCCACTGGTTCCGCTCGGTGTACTTCCGCGAGTTCAACGGCGTGTTGTTCGAGCTGGCGACGAACGGTCCGGGCTACGCGAGCGACGAGCCGCTCGAGGACCTCGGCGGACGACTCGTTCTCCCCGGTCCGTTCGAGAACCGACGGGCGGAAATCGAAGCGAAGCTGGCAGACGTGACGATACCACGGACGGAGTCGGCCGAAGCCGACGATTAGACTCTGACTGCGAACACCCCGTCAAACCAGTCGCTCGATACACTGGTTGAGCGCTCGTATTTCGTCGTCATTGATAGCGTGGCCAAGTCCCTCGTAGAGCCGGTCGGTCACGTCGCCGCCGAGTCGCTCGAACACGCGTGCCGTTTCACGGACGCGGTCGCCCGGGACGTATGGGTCGTCCTCGCTACAGCCGAGAAACACCGGTGTGCCGTCGAGCGAGCCACGGTACTCGGCCGTCTCCGGCCCCATCAGACTCCCCGAGAACACGACGAGCCCACCGTAGCGACGAGCATTCCGCGCGACGAACTCGCTGGCGAGACAGGCGCCCTGTGAGAAGCCGAACAGGACCGTCTTTTCGTGTGGAACCGCTGCGCTGGCAGCAATCTCGCGCGCAGCCGACACACGGCAAAGCGCAGAAGAGAACCAGGGCTCGTTGTCTTCGACCGGCGCGTATGCCGACCAGGGGTACCACCGCCTTCCGGCGGCTTGCGGGGCCAGATACATCACTCCGTGGTGGTAGAACTCGTCGATGAGCCGGAGAATGTCGCTCGCTGTCGACCCGCGACCGTGCAGCATGATAACCGCAGCCTCGGCCGCCTCTCGCGGTGCGCCAGCCGTCTCGATAGGCTGTCCATCGTGGGAGGTGTCCGGGCCGCTGGCTGCGGGGTCGGGAGCCATCAGCTCGAACCTGTCTCTGATTGCTGTGCTATCGGTGGGAGCTGTTCTGTAATCATGTCGCGGTCCTCTTCGAGCCACGATGGCAGGTACAACTCCTCTCCGAGCGAATTGACGTCCACGTCGACGGTGAGCCCTGGGGTCTCGGTCGCGAGTTCGAAGAGGATGCCCCCGGGCTCGCGGACGTACAGCGAGTGGAAGAAGTGGCGGTCTTTCACCCGGGAGACGTCGTACTCGCGCTCGCGAAAGAGGCTGTGCCACTCGTAGAGCTGGTCGACGCTCGGGACGCGTACCGCGACGTGATGAAACGACCCGACTCCTTCACGGCCGAACTCGCTCTCGCGGTCCAGCAGGTCGACGACAGTTGCCCGGTTACCGGCCGCACGGTAGCGGACCCGGTCGCCGTCCTGGTCGATGAGTTCGAAGCCGAGCGTCTCCAGCAGGCTCGCCGTCGCGTACACGTTCGCGGAGAGCAGTGTCACGCCGTGGACGCCCCGGATTGCGTGCTCCGGCGGAACCGGTCCATCTGTCCACGGCTCGTCCCCGTCTTCGACAGTCACGAGTTCGAGGTGCGTTCCGTCCGGGTCGGAGAACCGAAGCACCGCTTCATCGAATCGCTCGGTGCTCTCGACAGTCGCGCCGTGGTCAGACAGTCGCCTCTCCCAGTAGTCGGTTGCAGTCGGCGGAATTGCCAGCCCGGTCGTGCGTATCTGTGGCCGCCCGACACGGCCGTCGACCTCTGCGGGGTAGGCGAAGAACGTCAGCACAGTCCCCGGAGAGCCGGTTTCGTCGCCGTAGAACAGGTGGCGGGTGAACTTCTCGTTGAAGTTCACCGTCTGTTTGACCAGTCGAAGCCCGAGGACGTTCGTGTACCAGTCGACGTTCGACCGGGCGTCGCGGACGATTCCGGTCACGTGGTGAATTCCTGGTGTATCTGTGAGCATCGTTCTGGTCGGTGGTGTGTCGGCCGCTGTCGTTAGCGCCCGATGGTTCCGCGACGAGTAACGTCCGCGGCGGGGTTGATGAGAAACGCCACGAGAACCGTCTCTTCGCTGGCAGTGAGTTGTACGTCGTCGGGCTGTGTTGTGAGTCCCGATTCGGTCTGCTCGAAGGACACGCCGTCCACCTCGACAGCGCCCTCGAAGACGTAGAAGTACGCGTCCCAGTTCGAAACCGACGGCAGTGAGACGCTGGCTCCAGCATCGAGACGGACGTCGTAGAATTGAACGTCGTTGCGAACGAACAGCGGCGCGTCGCCACCCTCCGGACCGAACAGTAGTCGCCACTCGTTCGCCGCAGGCTCGGGAATTGGTTCGTGCTGAATGCTCGGCGGAAGGTCGAGGCTATGGGGTCGAACGAATATCTGCAACATCCGCAGCGGTGGGTCGTCTGCTTCGGTTCGCTCCTCGTGCCAGAACTCCCTGCCCGCGTTCATCACCATCAGGTGGTCCGGGTCGGTCACCAGTTCGTTTCCCTGTCGGTCGTCGTGACGCATCACGCCCGCCGGAACCCACGAGATAATCTCCTCGTTTCGGTGCTGATGCATCGAGATGAGCGTTCCCGGGTCCATGAACGACTCGACGACGGTCGCGAGCGGACCGTAGCCGTGGTCGCCATGATTTGGGACTGCGCTCCCGGGAAAGTTGAATCGTGTTCTAAACGCCCCCTGCATCTGTGCGACGGACGAGCGCGATGCTTTGTGAAGCGTCGTGTGCGTACTCTCGGTCATTCTGAACGGATACCTGTAATACGAACTCATACAACATAAACGCGCGCCGTTTCGCCAGCCATTTCGATCCGCTTTTTCACGACTGGGCAGCGAAACGAACCACATATTGTGAAGCGCTCGGAACCGCGGGGTATGGAACCAGTCGAAGTCGCCGCGTGGGTCGTCCACTCACTGTTCGCTGGCATCTGGACGGGGAGCGTCGTGTTTCTCACGCTCGCCGTGTTGCCGCTGGCCCGGAACGGAACGCTGAACGCTGCGCCGCTCACGTCTATCGCCGGAAAAATCAAGACAATTTCGCGGGCAAGCGCGCTGTTATTGCTCGTCACCGGCGGTCACATGGCGGCACAGCGCTACACCAGCGAGACGCTCGTCGAGACGGAAGGCGGCTGGCTCGTCCTCTCGATGCTCGGGCTCTGGTTTCTCCTGATGGGAGCTGTCGAAGTCGGGGCGAAGAAACTCACGGATGGAACCGAGCGGGACAAGGTTCGCGAACCGGCGACCAACGCACGACCCTTCTTTCTCGCCGGGTCGCTCTTTGCCGTCCTGCTCCTGATCGTGGCGGGTCTCATCTCGGCACGGAACCTTGGGTTCCTGTAGGCCCGACACGGCCGCCGTCTTTCTCACGCTCGCGTCGTGAACAACGAGTAGACGATGATGAGAAAGCCGAGTGCGATGAGCGCGCTCTCGATAAGCAAGCTCGTCAGGAACCCGGCGTCGAGCAACTGGTCGACGACGCCCGCGAGGAACGTGCCGAGCGTGACGATACCGAAACCGAGCGAGAGCGCACCGAGCGAGCGAGAGTGCGTCCGGCGGTAGGCTCTGTACGCCAGATACGTGATGAGACTTCCGAGGACGAGCGTGAGCGTTTTGAAGCCGATGATGAGTGTCGTTGTGGTGATTTCGTAGCTCATGTTTCCTTTCGAACCTCCGACCAGAGCTCTGCGAGGCGTTCGTCGGCGCTCCGGGGCCGTCGCGCGATGTCCACCCCGAACTCGTTATCCTCCGAGAGACCGATAGCAACCTCGTCGAACGCGACCACGTACCGGCTCGCGTGCTGGCCGTCGGATCGGATTTCGACGCCCTCTTCGAGGAGAGATGCGTCGGTCAGCTTATCGAGCTTCCGGTACGTCGTCGACAGCGGTATGCCTGTTGCTTCGGCTATCTTGTCGGCGGTCATCGGTTCCGACAGGACAGCGACGATTTTCCGGCAGTCCTCGTCGTGTAACGCCGCGAGGACAGACTCCAGGTCCGGGTCATCGTCCGCGAGCGGGTCACGGACCATCTGTCTCAGGGTTCGGCCGGAGGGCTTTAAGTTTTGACGGGAACGAGTTCGGTTTACCGGACCGTCTCGGCTCCTGACTGAATACCGGTCTGCTTTTGACCTGCTCGGACCAATCGGCAGGCGTGTTCGCCGTCGAGTTACACAGTCACTCTACCGGGTCCTATGACGGTCGAGACACCGCCGAGCGCATGCTCGAACACGCGAAGCGAAACGGTCTCGACGCCATCGCTATCACGGATCACGACGCCATCGAGGAGAGCCTTCGAGCACGGGAACTCGCCGAGGACGACGAGCTCGTCGTGATTCCGGGCATCGAGGTGACCTGCAGCGACGGACACGTCCTCGCACTCGGAGTCGAGGAACTTCTCCCGAAAGGACGCCCCTTCGCCGAGACAGTCGATTCGATTCACGACCGCGGCGGGACAGCGGTCGTTCCCCACCCGTATCAGGACTTTCGTCGGGGGGTCCTCGCGAACATCTCGGAAGCCGAGGTTCCTGCCGCTGACGCAGTCGAGGTGTTCAACTCGCGGTACCTGACTGGGAAGACCAACCAGCAGGCACGCGACCTCGCGCTCGAATATGACATGCCGATGACCGCCGGCAGCGACGCACACATTGCGGAGATGGTCGGAAAAGGGACGACGCTCGTCGACGCGGACGAGCGAACCGCCGACGCAATACTAGCGGCAATTCGGGAGGGACGTACCGAGATAGATGGCGAGCGAACGCCTGTTCGCATTACGCTTCGACAGATTGGAGGGACGGTGAAGCGACACACCACAAAACCGCTCCGGTGGGGGGAGCGATGACCCTCACTGGTACCACGCCGGACCTCGTCGAGGCGGCTATCGAGACAGGCAATCCGTTCCCTGGGACGGGCGGGTTCGCCGGAGAAATTGACGGAATGCTGGTCCGTGACGTGCTTGGCAGGTATCCGTTGTTTTTCGACCCCGACCGACCCGAGCGCTGGAGCCACGACCCGAGAGAGGTAGACCGGCCCGAACGGCTCCCTGCCGGTTGCGTCCACGAAGGCGGCGAGACCACGCAGGCGTGGACGTTACCAAACCGTGAGCCAGTCGCAGCCGAAGAAGGTGTCGAGGCACTCCGGGACGCGCTCGACACGACGCTCTCGGCGGTCGACCGCTCCGGTCTGGCTGTCGCCTTTTCCGGCGGCGTCGATTCGGCATTGCTCGCGGCAGTGCTGGAGGTCCCGCTCTACACGGTCGGTTTCCCGGAGAGTCACGATGTCGAGGCGGCCCGGTCGGCAGCAGCCACGCTCGACGCCGACCTCACCGTGCTCGAACTCGACCACGAGACACTCGAGGCGGCAGTCCCCACCGTCGCCCGGACGATTGGACGGACGAACGCGATGGACGTCCAGATAGCACTCCCGCTGTACCTGCTCGCCGAACACTGCCTGGAGCAGGGCGTCGAACGCCTCGCGCTCGGTCAGGGTGCAGATGAGCTGTTCGGCGGGTACGAAAAAGTTGCGCGTGCGCCCGAGGACCCACGAGTCGACGCCGAAACCATCAGAGGTGCGCGAGATGAACTGCTCCGGACACTTTCCGACCAGCTCGAACGCGACTGGCTCGCGGTTCGCGGCGGTGGCGTCGACCCCGTTACGCCGTTGCTTCACGACCGTGTCGTCGAGGCCGGGCTGGCACTTCCCGGGGATGCACTGGTAACAGCGGACGGAACGCGCAAGTGGGCACTCCGTCGTGCTGCACGCGAGTGGCTCCCAGACGACGTCGCGTTTCGGGACAAAAAGGCGCTACAGTACGGAAGTCTCGTCGCTCGCGAACTTGACCGACTTGCCCGACAGGCCGGCTTCAAACGCAGGATGGACAACCACGTGACGCAGTACGTGGAACACACACTCGAATCAGGCCATGACCTGGCGTAGGGATTCGAAAGCTGTCGGCCTCGATACGGAAGAATTGACAACGAGATACGATACCTCTCCTACGATACTACCAGTGTACATCTGAGTGGAACGGTTCCGGAATGTATCTGAAAACTGAATTGATGAAATCGCCAATTTTACTAGATTTCATATATGTTTTCACAGCCAGCAACACGACACCTGAGAACCACCTTTTCCGAAGTGTACGGACTATCCAGTCTGTTGTATGTCGATATAATTGTTCCAACATGCAATTACCATTCGGAAAGCCAGCGAAACATATATAATAGGTAACAATCCAATCCCGTTGGTTGCAGCCGCCCAGTCTAGTACGAGCACATATCCCGTTATGAACGAGACTGTCGGATCACCTGATGTATTTTGGACGAAATATTTAAGATATTCAGACAATAATATGTAAACGGAGAATACGAATGTACGACCTGACAGGATTTCAGCGGGACTTGCTGTACGTCATCGCTGGACGGGAAGAGCCACACGGGCTCGCTATCAAAGAGGAGCTAGAGGAGTACTACGAAAAAGAAATTCATCACGGCCGTCTCTATCCGAACCTGGATACGCTCGTCGACAAGGGGCTCGTCGAGAAAGGGCAGCGCGACCGCCGAACGAACTTCTACAGTCTGACCCGCCGAGGCGACCGCGAAATTGAGGCGCGCCGCGAGTGGGAAGAGCAGTACGTCAAAGTCTAACCGCACTCTCGCTCTCTGTTTTTCTCTCACTGCCGAACAGTACCAGCTACGAACGGCTCTGTCAGATACGCGCCGCGTAGTTGCGACGTTCTCGGTGGTCACTCCACGATGGAACTCCAATCGGCAGTACTTATATTCGCCCTCTTTCACATGTCAGTATGGACAGAGACAGCGTCGAACCGCAAGTGACGACGGTTCCTGGAGAGGTCGCAGAGCGCGTGGCTGCATTCCACCACGAGAACGCGGCGACAACGACGTACGTCTGTGAGTTCGCCTGGGACTACACCGAACCCGCGGTCGGGCCGTTCTGTACTGACGTGGACGGAAACGTTCTGATGGATTTCACGGGGCAGGTTGGGGCGATGCCGCTCGGGTTCAACAACCCGAATATTCTCGACCGACTCGAGGAGTTCGACCTCGTCGACCCGCTGAAAATTGCCGGGCAGGACTTCTACCTGCCAGCCGAGGGTGTTCCAGAGAGCGGGGCGAGTGTTCCCGGCCCTGCCGACCTGATGGACCGCCTCACCGACATCTCCGGTCACTACGGGATGGACACCGTCTTCCTCTCGAACAGCGGCGCGGAGGCGGTCGAGAACGCCCTGAAGATTTCCTTCGACCACACGCACGGCAAGTACACGATAACGACCGAGGGTGCGTTCCACGGGCGAACCCTCGGTACGCTCTCGCTCAACCGTTCGCAGGCGAAGTACCGCAGTCACTATCCCGAGATTCACGGCGTCGAAGACATGTCGTACTGTACTGACCGTTCGTGTACTGCCGAGACCTGTGACTGTGGGTTCTTCTTCGACGACACCTCGACGCTCCGGCGAATGCTCGACCCTGAGACGGGGTACGTCGCTGCCGACGAGGTCGCTGCGCTCGTCCTCGAACCGTTCCAGGGGGAGGGCGGTTATCGGCCGCCGAGCGAGGCGTTCATGGACGAGATTGCCGACCTCTGTGACCAGCACGACCTCACGCTCATCGCCGACGAGATTCAGTCCGGACTCGGCCGGACCGGCGAGTGGTGGGCCTCGGACCACTACGCCATCGAACCGGACGTCATCGCTAGCGCCAAAGGGCTGCGCGTCGGTGCGACAATCGCCCGAGAGGAGATCTTCCCCGAGGAGCGGGGTCGAATCTCCTCGACGTGGGGTGCCGGTGACCTCATCGCCTCGGCACAGGGCGTCGCCACCATCGACGCAATCGAGGAGCACGACCTCATGGACAACGCTACCGAGCGCGGCCAGCAGATGCAAGAACTGCTACGCGAGTTCGACATGCCTGGGGCTATCGACGTCCGCGGGAAGGGGCTCATGCTGGCCGTCGAGTTCGACTCGCCGGACCGCCGCGACGCGATTCAGGAGGAGGCGTTCTCCCGTGGACTCGTCACTATCGGCTGTGGGAAACAGACGCTCCGACTTCTCCCGCCGCTGGATGTGACCGAACGTGAAATCCACCTCGCTGCCGAGATGCTCGCCGAAACTGCTGAGTCGGTCGCGTAGCTCTCTTTCTTTTTGAGGACGTCACGAAGCGTTGCTACCGACTGGTCGAACTCCGGTAGCGTTGCCCTTTACGCACGTACGGAGTAACTGGGTTCTTGGGCTTTACGTACGGACGGAATGGACGAGGTGTTCTCCGTTGGGCGCGTACGGAATGGTGTGTCTGGGTATGCGATACCTGGTCAGACGACAGACAAGAACACTCCGAGTGTGCGGGTAGCCCACAGCGGATACACGCTGGTCGTTCCCCGTATCACTACGACACGTCGAGAGACCGGTGCGGGTGGGTGAGACAGGTGCACAGGTGCCAAAGCCCTTTTGACTGACCTGTCGTCGACTCTATATGGTTTCTCAACT
>LKMJ01001568.1_pt1 | contig 20347 bp, 17 predicted proteins | sample 643391 | NCBI WGS metagenome assembly LKMJ01 (sample SAMN04112250, study PRJNA286221) | soda lake metagenome | biome: soda lake; feature: Kulunda Steppe; material: water; isolation source: sample PL-Br10 brine of Picturesque Lake | place: Russia: Kulunda steppe | collected 2010-07 | reverse complement strand
GGGCGTGGCGACCCTCGCAAACCCTTCGGGTTTGTTCAGTGCTGAGAGACTGCGTCTCTCAACCTTCGAAAACGCGAGCGTTTTCTCAGTCCTGCTGGGCGATGCCCAGCAACCCTCGCGGAGGCGACGCCTCCGCTCAGTCCCGCCACGCCCGTCATAGCGAGCAGCGACTGCAAGGAGCGGCTCGAAAATGCGAACGGGGAGCAAAGCGACCCGTGAGCAGCGCATCGCGACGTAAGGAGCGACTCGGAAACGCGAACGGGGAGTGTAACGACCCGTGAACGACAGAAATCGATCCCAACTGAAGAGTAATTTGATCCAAACAGATGGTAAGTAATCAAAAACCACAACTTCCAGTGTGGGAACCGAGGTCTTTTACAGTTTACTGCTGTTTGTGAAACTATGGGATTTGGCAGCTACGATGAAACCGAGCAGGAGAACCAGGAGAGAACAACTGAGGAAGACGAGGCAGAGGCCGTCAACGTCCACGAAAACGAGCACGATGGGGAAGTCAGCTTCGAGTCTGAGATGTCAACGTCGGATCTCGTGAGCAAACTCGACGAGATGAAAGACTCCCCCGACGAGGAGTAACCCCAGGGAGACGACGGACGCAGTTACTGGTCGGATGCTTCCCAGCTTATTTTTCGGGTCGTAGGTGACGAGAGCGACAGGGCTGGGAAGAGTGTCTCCGGTAGCCCAAAGCTATTCCCTTCCAGCGGTCTATTCTCCGGTAATGACTGGCAAGTACGAGTTTCTCGTGGATATCCTGTCGGAGAGACAGGTGTCGACGACAGCTGAGACGCTGACCGAACACAGCGGCGACTGGGCGACACTCTCCGAGTGGATAACACCGGAGCCTGTCGACCCCGAGGTGGTCGTCTATCCAGAGACGACGGCGGAGGTGTCGGCGGTGCTCGAGGCAGCGACAGAACGAGAAATACCGGTCACACCCTATGCGGCCGGAACGAGCCTCGAAGGCAATCCGGTCCCGGCCCACGGCGGCATCAGTATGAATCTCACGCGGATGGACGCCGTGCTCGACGTGCGATCCGACGACTTCCAGATCGACGTCGAACCCGGCGTGATGGGCCCGGAAATCGAGGAGGCGACCGGGAAACACGGACTCTTCTTCCCGCCGCTGCCGTCCTCCGGCGATATCTCGACCATCGGCGGGATGATCGCCAACGCCGCCAGCGGCATGCAGACCGTCAAGTACGGGGAGGTCGCAGACTGGATTCTCGAACTCGAAGTCGTCCTGGCCGATGGATCGGTCATCACGACGGGGTCGAAGGCTCCCAAAACGTCCGCGGGATACAATCTCCGAGACCTGTTCGTCGGCAGTGAAGGTACTCTGGGGGTCGTGACACGGGCGACACTCGAACTCGCCGGACGACCGGCGCAGATTCGCGGCGGGCGAGCCATTTTCGAGACGCTTGAGGATGCAACGGCGGCCGTGACTGACATCGTCACTGCGGGCGTCGACGTCGCGAAAATCGAGCTGATGGACACACAATCGGCCAGAATTTCGAACGCCTACACTGGCGCGGAGTTGCCAGATTCGCCGATGGTGTTCCTGGAGTTTCACGCAGACCACAACGTCATCGACGAAATCGAGTTCTGTCGGAGTATCGTCGAGAGTCACGATTCGCTGTCGTTCGAAACGGCCGACGAGGAGGAGATGGACGCCCTCTGGGAGGCGCGCAAGGAACTCGCCTACGGTCTGGCCGAGTACGACCCCGACCTCCAACCGCTTCACGCCGGGGACGTCACGGTCCCAATCAGCGAGTACGGTTCGACAATCGAGTACGCGAAAGAACTCGGTCGCGAGTCGGACCTGTTCGTTCCATGCTTCGGACACGCGGGTGACGGGAACATTCACTACGCCGTGTTGGTCGAGGCAGCGGATGAGGACGAGGTTGCACGCGGGAAAGAGGTGTACGCAGCGCTCGTCGACCGGGCGATAGCAGTGGGCGGGACAGCGACCGGCGAACACGGCGTCGGGCGCGGAAAGCGGGAGTATCTCGTCGATGAACACGGAGAGGCGACAGTAGAGGCGATGCGCTCGATCAAACGCGCACTTGACCCAGCCGGAACTCTCAACCCGGGGAAGATATTCCCGGAAACGGCGCGGGGAGAACGGGTCCGAGAGCCTTCCGAAACCGAGTGAGTGCTCTTTTTGCCCACATGTTGCGGAATAACGAGCCTTTCAGTCAAAGAAGCCTTTAAATTGCCATGTCTGTATTGTGAATGTAACCCCGCCTGCAGCTACAGATGAGCAACACACTCACTCCGAAACTGGCGTCTGCGTATCGATGGACACGACAACGCGTCGTAAACCGGCTGGCAATCGATACGCGCTCGCTGGCTGTGTTCCGAATATTCCTGGGTGCGTTGATTATCGGCGATCTCCTCTCCCGGTCGCGAAACTTCCATTTCTACTACACAGACGATGGTGTCGTGACTCAGGAGCTAGCCGAGTGGTGGACCAGCGAAGCGTTCTCGTTTTTCTTTTACACGTCGGATCCCTCGCTCATTGCGCTCCTATTTGCCATCCACGGCCTCGTCGCACTCCAGCTTATCGTCGGCTACAAAACCAGACTGGCGACGATACTCTCGTTTTTGTTTGTCATCTCACTGGATCACCACAACCCGCTGGTGTTGAGTTACGCGGACACCCTGTTTAGACTGCTGTTCTTCTGGGCGATCTTCCTGCCGCTTGGCGAGCGGTGGTCTGTCGATGCGGTCCACCGCAAGCGCGATTACCGAACGAACTTCGTCGGGCTGGCCGGGCTGTTTGCGATGGCCCAGATGATTACGATGTACTTCGTCAACGGGCTGAACAAGTTCCCCTCCGACCAGTGGCAAACCGGCGAAGGAACGCCGCTCGTGTTCGGTATCGACGAGATGACGTACTTCATCGGCGATACGATGCGCAACGTCCCCTTCCTCCTCGAAATCGGCGGACAGCTCTGGTTCACCTTGCTACTGGCATCGCCGTTCTTGCTCTTCCTCGCGGGTCGGTGGCGACTCCCGCTCGTTACACTGTTTATGGGCGGTCACCTGGCGTTCGCGCTGACTGTTCGTATCGGTGCGTTCGCGTACGTCGCACTCGCGGGTCTGCTCCTGTTCGTCCAGACGCCGTTCTGGGCGGATGCAAAGGCCGCGCTCGGTTGGACAGGCATCGATACTGCGCGCTTCTATCCGTCTGCAAAGCGGCGGCAACTGTTCACGGAGCCGTTCCCGAGGATAACGTTTGATTCCCAGCGCAACCAGTACAGGAAACGGGACTTCTACAATCTCACACTGGGGCTTGTCACGATTGGTATCGTGATCACCATCGCTGCTATTGCACTCTCGTATGGCGGCTTCATCCACAGTGAGGTGCCCGAAGACGAACACAGACTCGAGTATACTATCGAGAACACCCCTGCCGTTGAGCGCATCGACTCGGTTGCAAATCACTTCAATGTCGACCAGCCCGAGTGGAGTATCTTCGCCGGTCCGGGCCCCAGAACGAGTGATAGATACTACGTTTTCCCCGCAAAAACAGCAGATGGGGAGCATCTGGACATCTACTTTGGGCGCAACCTGACCTACGAGCGACCGTACCAGGAGCTACAGAACCAACACGACGCGTACCGGGAGCGGTTCTACATGAACTCGATCCGTCGCGCGAGTGACCACAACAATGCACCTGATCTGCTCGTTGCCCACCTCTGTCAGACGTGGGAGGAGGAGCACGACACTGAGCTCACGCACATAAACATGTACACAGTTTGGGAGCGAATTACGCACGATACGATAGACAATCCAGAGGACCGCGACCGGAACGTCCGTCTCTTACACGAGTTCACGTGCAGTGACAGTGAGATTCCCGGTGAGTTCGCCCCACCACCTGAGGACTTCTAGTTGGGTGCGGTGGCAGATCAGCTTTTCAGTTGCTTTGAGACGGTTCGAGTATGCGGAGTTCTCGCTGTGGCTCGTGGAAGTACTCGGCACCGTCTTCGGTAACCTCGACGAGTTCTTCGAGTCCGATGTAGCCCCACTCGGTATCGACTCCGAGTTCGAGCGTGTATATTTCGCCGACAGAGACTGTTCGGTCGGGACGGGAGCCGTATCGTTCCCACTGCGGTCCCAGTAGCGTTCCCGCATCGTGAGCGTTTCTGCCAACTGTGTGTCCAACGGCGTGCTCGAAGGCAGGCCAGCTACGTTCGGTGATCTCTGCTCTGGCGACCGAATCGACTTCGTGTCCGGCGACACCCGGCTCGAGAGCTGCGCGTGCTGTTTCGATCGTCGCTCGAACGTCCGCAAACGCATCTTTCAGCGCTGTCGGGGGTTTCTCGTCGCTCTCGGGATAGTAGTAGAGACGCTGGATATCGGCCGCGTATCCCTCGTACTTCACGCCGAAATCGAAATGAAGCACTTCACCGGATGGAAGTGTCCGATCTCCCGGAACGGAGTGGCCAACCGGTGCGTCAGCCCCGGCGTCGACGGCAGGACAGTGGTCCCATCCCCACGCACTATCGAGCCCATCTTCCCGCATTCGCTCGTGGAGATACGACGCGATGTCCGCCTCCGTTTTGGTTGGCGTCCACCAGTTGGTCACCTCCGCGAGCAGCGACTCGGTCAACGCTACCGCCTCCCGCATCCGCTCGCGTTCGAGTGGCGTCTTGTGACTGCGAAGCGAGGCAACGACGTCTTCGGCCGAGACGAACCGCTCTGTATAGGGCGTCTCCGAGAGCAGCGTCTCCAGTCGCCTGTAGAGCCCGTGGGTCAATCCGTCGGCAGCGACTTCACTGCTCGAGTAGTTGAGTCCCACCGTTGCCGGGTCGAGTGTCTCGAGCACGTCACGGAGTGGTAACGCGATTGACTCGTCGTACGTGTGGACCTCGTATACGCCCAGTTCCTCGACGGGCGGTGCGTCGTACCGGCCCACGACAGCGTGGTGCTCTCCGGAAGGGGTCAGACACAGTGCGGTTTCCCAGACCACGTCACTGCCGAGCACGAACGGAAGTATCGGCTCCGGTATCTCGCTGGTTTCGCGACAGAACACGAGCCAGCAGTCGATGTCTGCTTCCTCGAGCAGTGTCTCAGCCTGTTCGACCTTGGTTCGGACCAGTTCCTGCTCCGTCTCGTCCATACTGTCCCCTGTGGCTCCCGGGAGATATTCTTTACCGGATGCGATGAGACGGTACCGACAGTTAGTGAGTCTGCAGAGGCGGTCAAAAGCGCGCGCCGAGTTCCGGGGTGGTCAAAACAGCGACTCGACCTGTGAACGGGTACGAGCCAGTGACTCGGAGTTGTCGATACTGTCGTGTTCGAGTTCGATCGGATCGAACTGTTCCTGGAACTCCCGGTAGACCGAGACGTCCGCATCGCTGATATCCTCCCGCGATGCGATGCGGTGTTCGGCAACTTCCTGGGTGCAGACCACGCGAAGCAACCGGAACTGCACGTCCTGTGCGTTTGCGACCTGTCGAACGGCGTGGCGGCGCTGACGGTCGGCGAAGGTCGCGTCGAGAACGACCGGCACCCGATCAGACAGGTGCTTCTCTGCGCGGTCGAAGAGCTCAGCGTAGACGCGCTCGTCTTCGCTTTCGCTGTACGTGGGCTCCTCGACCAGTTCTTTTCGGATTACGTCGGTTCGAAGTCTGACGCTGTCGGTTTGCTCGGCCACGAACGAGGAGACGGTCGACTTGCCGACGCCGGGGAGTCCACAGACCGCAATCAGTTCGTGGGGGCTCTCGCTCATTTCAGCATCGAGTCAGCAAACCGGTTCGGGAAGCCGAAGATCAGTTCACGCCAGCTCATGCGCTTTTCGTCGGAACGAAGCCGAGAGCGGAGGCGCTGGCTGAACAGTTCGACGAGAATGATGAGGATGAAGATCGCAATCAGCGTCGCCATCATGTTGTCGAAATTACGGAGATTCTCCTGGTTCACCACGACGGTTCCGAGTCCGCCTGCACCGACGACACCGACGGTCACCGCCGCCCGGACGTTGATCTCGAAGATGTACAGCGTCCAGGCGATAAAGGAGGTTCGAACCTGGCTCAACATTCCGAACACGACAATCTGTGGTTTGTTCGCGCCTGTCGTCTGCATCGCTTCGATTGGCCCGTCTTCGATCTCTTCGAGTTCGTCGACGAACAGCCGACCGAGGTTCCCGATCGTATTGAACGCGATAGCGACGGTCGCCGCAGCAGCGCCGAGACCCACGAGTGCGACGAAAATCAGTGTCCAGACGATAGCTGGAACCGCACGGATGAACGACATCGTCGCACGGAAGATGAAGTTGAACGGGAATCGCGTGACGCGCTCGGAACCAAGAACGCCAAACAGCAGTGCGAAGGGAAAGCCAAAGACGGTCCCGACGAAGCCGATTGCGAGGGTAATTCCTGCTTCTCCGAAGATTGCGAACATCCCCATCTCCTGGAAGAAGAACGCGTAGATATCTGATGGGATAATCGGATACTGGAAGATGAGACCACCGATGTCGGGGTCGTACAGCAACTCGAGTTCGACCATGAACTCCCAGTAGTTCAGGAGGTCGAGGAACGGAACGCCACCGATACCTGGCAACCACTCGAAATACGTATTCGTGGGGAAGTAATCACCGAGACGGTCGTAGAAGTGACTCCAGCCAAAGTCCGTGTCGTCGAACTCGGCTGCAACCAGGCCCTGTGCAGTCAAAAATGCAAGTGCTGCGATAAGTCCAAGCCAACCGACTGCACGGCGACGGCGAGTTTCGCGGATGTTCTCGAACTGTTCGTTAATCGCCGCGCTTGCGGACTCCAGCGACTGCGACTTCTCGACTCCTCCGTCTGTCTCGGACTGTCGGCTGTCTGTCTCGGACTGTCGGCTGTCTGTTTCGGACTGTCGTCCGTCTTCGGATTCGGTCACGGTTTTGTCTCCGTCTTTCTGTTACTCGTCTCCTTGCTGGTTGTCTCGCTTTGCTCGTCCCCGACGAACATCCCCTCGGTGTCGATATCACCGTATATCTTGTCGACTGCTTCGAGGGTCAGATCCTCTCTGTAGCCGTCGAATACTTTCTCACCGTCGTGGAGTCCGATGAATCGGTGCCCGAACTTCCGTGCGATGTTGACCTGATGGAGGCTGATGAACGTCGTCAGGTCACGTTGATCCGAGGCCTCCATGAGGTATCGCATCACGTCCTGTGCGCTCCCCGGGTCGAGACTCGCGACCGGTTCATCAGCCAGTAGAACGTTCGGACGCTGTACCAGTGCCCTGGCGATTCCGACTCGTTGTTGTTGGCCACCGCTCATTCGACGGGCTTTCATCTCGGCTTCCTCCAGGAGACCGACCGTCTCGAGCGCTTCGAGCGCTCGCTGTTTCTCAGCTCTGTCCTGTAACTGTAAAATACTCTTGAGGAATCCCGCACGGTTGATTCCACCCGAGAGCGCATTGGAGTAGGCAGTCATATCACCGACGATGTTGTGCTGTTGAAAAATCATCGCTATGTCGGGCCGGGGCTCTGTCATGGGCGTGTCACCAACGAGAATTTCGCCAGACGTTGGTTCCGTGAGTCCGCAGAGACAGCGAAGGAGCGTTGATTTACCCGATCCCGAAACACCGAGGACGATGACGAACTCGCCGGATGGAACCTCGAAGGACACTTCGTCGAGTGCAACGGTGTCACCGTACGTTTTCTGGAGATTATCGACTACAATTCGGCTCATTCATTAACTTGTATTAAGTTTCGGACTGCTGTTCGATGTCAGTACCCAGTGCCGAGAGTTCAGATCTCGTCGAACTCGATACCGAGGTCCTCGGCGAAGTCGGCGACTGGCTGGTACGTATCGTGGTCTGCGGCCTCGACGCCGCTGAACCACAGTTCGTGGTCCTGGAAGACGGTCCAGTCTTCTTCGTCCGCGTCCGGGTAGTCGTCGATGTCGGCGCCGCCTTCTTCCTCGATCTCCTCGAGCATCTCGTCGGGGAGATCAAGGTTGAGCTCGTCCCGGAGATCGAACGGATCGTGTTCGAACAGTTCCGTATCCGCTGCACGCATGAAATCCTCGATGTCGTCTCGCAGCTCGGACTCCCAGGCAGCGTTGACCACAATCGGCGCACGTGGAATTGGAGGTGACGTCTCGATCATGTGCAGCTCCGGATCGCGGGTTCCCGCGTCGGCGAAATCCGGTGAGATATCGGCCAGGTCCGGGAACTCGTTTTCTATCTGTTCCGCTGGGACGTGTGGTACCGTCACGAACTCGCCAGCACCAGCCGCCATGATGCTGTCGTCGTTGATCAGCTCCTCGACGGCAACGTCGTGTGTCGCCGTGCGGAACTCGAAATCCTCCGCTCTGCCACCCTGTGCCGCGTTACCGATATCAAGGCCCCCGTCCCGGAGAATCCACAGCGGTGCCATTCCGCCTGAGACAGAGCCGATATCGCCCATTGCGACCTCCTCACCCTCGAGATCCTCGACTGACTCGATGCCGTGTTCGTCGCGTGCCTCGGCCGTCGTCACGAGCGTCCCGAAGTACTGCTCTGCACCGAAGGCTTCGCGCATCCCGACGACATCAATCTCCTCGCCCAGGTCGGGGACTGCTCCCGGCGAGGTGTCTGCAAACATCGGCTCGTCAGAACCTGCTGCATCGAGTGCCTCCGCCGTTGCTGCGTAGTTGGCCGTCTCGAATCCGTTGATTTCGACATCGAACTCGTCCTCGATTGCCTCGAACAGTGGCTGGTACTGGACTTCGATATCGATCGTATCCTCCGCCGGGTTCATCACCCACTCGATCTCTGTCGTTTCGTCTGCTTCGGTGGTCGCGCCGTCACCGTCAGCAGTATCGTCTCCGCTGTCATCGTCACTTCCGATACAGCCAGCGAAGAATCCGGCCCCTGCGACGCCGGTCGTTGCGAGAAACTTTCGACGCGTTGATCTACTGTTGGCACGGTTATTTGCCATTCTGGATTAACGCAGTTGTGGACTACCAATATATCTTTCTAATATCTTATCAATGTCAGACGTTTTTATTGTTATCAATATTGATAGTAATTGTATAAAAATGTGTTATTATTAGCCAATTTGTGTAAAATATACTGTATAATAGTCATATAACGAGATGATTTTGCATCCATACAATTCCGATACTACGTCCCGGGTAACGCCGAATTGATGTTCAGTCGTCAGCCTCCTGTGGGACGTTTCTGCCTAACTCGTCGATATCTGCTTCGATGTGATCCGGCTGTTCCCTGAGGTGACAGGCTGCTCTGTGAGTGCGACCATCCTGGAGCACCGGCGTTACTTGCTCGCAGACGCTCTGGTAAACGGAAAGCCGTTCCTCGGCTCCCTCCCAGTCGTCCTCTATCGCTGCTCGAAGAGCGTCACGAACGCGCTGTTCGTGCTGTGGTTGCCTGGTGATGTCGCCGTCGAGTACTCTTTCGAGTAACCTGTCGACGACAGCCTTCGGATTATCTCCATCGGCGAGCTCCCGTGCACCCTCGACGTCGATATCTCGGTCTCTGATGCGGTCACGAACCGTGACGACTGCTCGGTATAGCTCCTGTGAGAGGTCGACGTCTGTTGGCGGAATAATGGATGGACAGCGAGTCCTGAACCGACAGCCACTCGGCGGATTTCTCGGGGACGGAACGTCCCCTGTCAGTGTCTCGACGTCCCTGTCGCGTTCGTCCGTGTTGACGCGAGGGACGCTTTCGAGGAGTGCCTCGGTGTAGGGATGCTGTGGGTCCGAGAAGACGTCCGAGCTGGGCGCTATCTCGACGATTTCGCCCAGGTACATCACTGCGACGCGGTCGCAAATGTGACGGATGACCGAGAGGTCGTGAGAGATGAGCAGGTACGTGAGGCCGAACTCGTCTTGCAGTTCGTTGAGCAAGTTCAGAATCTGGGCCTGTACGGAGACATCCAGCGCGCTCGTTGGCTCGTCGAGAACGACGAACTCCGGGTCGAGAGCGAGCGCACGAGCGATGCCCACTCGCTGGCGCTGGCCGCCGGAGAACTCGTGTGGATACCGGTCGAACTGGTCGCCCGAGAGTCCAACTCTATTGAGCAGGTCTTTGACCCGCTCTTTCCGAAGCTCCGATTTCGGTCGCTCGTGGTCCTCGCCGTATGGCCAGTCGTGGACGTCGAGGGGTTGTTTGACGGTCTCACCGATTGTCATCCGCGGGTCGAGACTGGAGAAGGGGTCCTGGAAGACGATACCGGCGTTTCGCCGGAACGTCTTGAGTTCGGCCCGGCTCATCTCGTAGATGTTCTCTCCATCGAATGTAACTGCCCCGTCCGTCGGCTCCTGGAGGCGCAACAGGGTCTCCCCCGTCGTCGACTTCCCACAGCCCGATTCGCCGACGAGACCGAGGGTCTCGCCCCGTTCGATGTCGAAATCCAGGCCATCGACAGCCTTGATCGCGACGGGGTCATCACCCATGAGTTGATCCAGAAACGAATCCTGCTCGAAGAAGTACTTCGTGAGGTTTCTGACCTCGACGAGCGTGTCAGTCATGGTTCGTCACCTCCGCTGACTCCTCCGGCTGGAAGTACTCGTCTGGGAGTGCCTTTCTCTCGTCGTATGGGTGGTCTGCGAGATAACACTTCGCCACGTGATCCTCACTCCCCGACGCCTCGATATCTCCCGGTTTCGAGAGACACTCCTCCATCGCCTTGGGACAGCGGTCCGCGAAGTAACACCGTTCACCCATCTCCTCGTCGAGTAGACTCGGGACGTTACCCTCGATAGGCTGGAGCTGTCCGCCCACATCGTCGAAGCTGGGAACTGATCCCAGGAGGCCGTCCGCATAGGGGTGGACGTTATGCTCGAAGACGTCTTCCAGGGTGCCGCGCTCGACTATCTCTCCGGCGTACATGACGCCGACGCGGTCACACATCCGGGCGACGACACCGAGATTGTGCGTAATCATCAGAATCGTCATCCCTCGCTCTTCTTGCAGGTCAGAGAGGATATCGAGCACCTGTGCCTGGATGGTCACGTCGAGGGCAGTCGTCGGTTCGTCTGCTATCAGTACGTCGGGTTCGCCCGCGAGTGCCTGGGCGATCATCGCTCGCTGTAGCATGCCGCCGGAGTACTGGTGTGGGTACTCGTCGGCTCGCTGTACCGGGTCCGGAATACCCACCATCTCCAGCAACTCGATCGCGCGCGCCCGGCTTTCGTCAGTGATGAACTGCTTCGAAGGGAGCACATACGATGTGATCATCGATCCAAAAGAGTACTCGAAGCCCTGAGTCTTCGCGTCCGTCGACCGCGGGTTCGCACGGGCGCGTCGCTGCACTTCGACCGCTTCGGCGATCTGCTCGCCGACGGTGAGGCTCGGGTTGAAACTGCTCTCGGGGTCCTGGAAGATCATGCTGAACGACGATCCGCGCAGCGAGGTCCGCACCGCTTCGGGGATCCCCAGGAGATCGACGAACTCGCCGTCGACTGCTTGCGGGTGGTCCTCGCGCAGCCGCTTCGCGAGTTCGGTGTTACGGTACTCGATTCTCCCTTCGGTTATTTCACCCGGCGCTTCGACGAGGTCCATGAGCGAAAGCGCGGTGACGCTTTTCCCGCTGCCGGACTCCCCGACAATGCCGAACACCTCGCCTTCTTCTAGCGTTATATCGACGCTTTCGACGGCGTTTACCTGTCCTTCCTTCGTGAAAAACCGTGTCGAGAGATTTCGAATTCTAAGAATGTCTTCGCTCATGTTAGGCACCTCGTTCGCTCTGGTCGATATTCGGGTCCAGCGCATCGCGGAACCAGTCACCGAGCAGATTCACACCGATGACTGCCAGCATGATGCCGACCCCTGGCAGGATCGACACCCAGGGCCTGGTCCGCAAGACGTCCTGGCCACGCTCGATCTCGTACCCCCACGACAGCGTCGTCCCGGAGAAACCAAGATACGCGAGTGAGGCTTCAAGCAGGATGATGACTGCGACCTGAATTGTTGCCAGGACGATGATGGGGGTTAGACTGTTCGGCAGGACGTGCCTGAGCAGAATCTTCGAGTTGCTCGTCCCGAAGCTCTTTGCGGCTTTGACGTACTCCTCGTTGCGCAGCGACAGCGCTTCACCTCTCGCTACTCGGGCGAACCAGACCCACGTTACCAGGGCGACGACGATGGTGACGGTTCCTGGAATTGGGATAGTTTCGGGCATCCCATCGGCGAACCCGGCCATGACGATAGGATCAGGGACGTTGATGGGTTGCTGGCCAAACACGCCGATGAGCGCCAGCGCGAGTACGAGTGCCGGAAACGCGAGCATCACGTCGGCCATTCGCATCAGTACGTCGTCGACGCGGCCGCCATAGTAGCCGGCAACCATTCCGAACGGGACGCCGACGGCCAGCGCCAACAACACCCCGGCCAGGCCAACCACCATCGAAACGCGAGCGCCGTAGAGGAACCGTGAGTAGACGTCCTGCCCGACTGTGTTCGTACCGAGGATGTGTTCGCTGGTGGACTCGACGCTTACCGTGGTGAACTCACCGTCTACATTCGTCGTCGTTTCGTAGCTATGACCCGTCGGCGGATACGGTGCACCGGATTTGTCGTCGAAGTAGCCCGTAGCGGTGGGATCGTGCGTTGCGAGCAGCGGTGCGAATAGCGCCGAGAACGTGATGACCAACAGAAGGAGCAACCCGAGTTTGGGCAGGAAACTCCTGAAGAGGGCATCCTTTAAGTTCGCTTTGACTCGGTCGGAAATCATTCGAGTTCCACCTCCGGATCCAGGTAGCTGTACACCGCATCGACGGTGATATTTATCAGGATGAACCCGATCGCGATGAACACGACAATCCCCTGCATGAGTGGCCAGTCACGGATGTCGATAGCGTCCACGAGCCGCAGTCCCAGCCCCGGCCAGTTGAACACCGTTTCCGTGATCAGCGCTCCGCCCATCAGCGTCCCCATCTGGAGACCAAGTACCGTTATAATCGGAATCATGGTGTTTCGGAGGACGTGTTTGTACCGGATGAGCACGTCCGGCAGTCCCTTGGCTCGGGAGGCTGTGACGTAGGGTTTGCCGTACTCGTCTATCATTCCACTACGGGTCAAACGTGTGATGAGCGCGGTGAAGTACGTACCGAGCGTGATCGCTGGGAGCGTGATATGTCGGAGCCATGTGAGAAGTTCGCTACCAGACTGCTCCAAGACGAGCGCGGCGATGGCCGTCCCAAATCCAACTTCTCGTCTGCCCGTCGGAAACTCGACCATTCCGAACCCGACGCTTGGATATGGAACGGCAAGTGCATCTAGCGTGAGCGAGGAGGTTCCGACTGAGTTGGGGTAAGGGATTCCGAACCAGACCGAGAAGACGAGGATCAACATCAGCCCGAGCCAGAAATTCGGTGTACTGATGCCCAGCAGGGCGAACAGCGACGCGCCGTAATCGGAGGGCTGGTTGCGCCGCGTCGCCGAGATGACGCCCAGTGGGATGGCGATGATGACTGCGACGACCGTTGCTGCAATCGCCAGTTCGAGTGTCGCAGGAATCCGCTCGATGACCATCGCTTCGACCTCTCGGTCTGACTGCCAGGAGAAGCCGAAATCACCCTGTGGAAAGCCGCTGAGATAGTCGAAGTACTGTACGTATATCGGGTCCTCGAGCCCTTCTTGTTCCCTGACCAGCGCTATCGTTTGCTGTGTCGCCCCCTCCCCGAGCATGAGATCCGCTGGATCTCCGGGTGAGATCGCCCGGAGACCGAACATGATAGTAATTACTCCCCAGACGACAAAAATACCCTGCAATAATCGTCTAGTGAGGAACTTCAGCATTGACATCTCGTTACATTAGATAACCCGCTGGTGTAATAATTTCGTTTACCGTTCGTCAAGGTGGTCCAGTGAGGTCGCAGGTTCGGGGACAGCGACAGGGACGAGTCGACATTCGAAACGACCAGTCGAGCGTTCCCGATGCAACCTGTGCCTGTTACTCCATGTCCCAGATGTGGATCGTCTCGTCACGCCGTGGCTCCCAGGTGATATCGGTGTTGGCTCCGTAGATGCTCTCCTGGGTATGGAGGAAAACCCATGGAGCTTTCTCGTGTGCCATCTCGTTGACCTCCTGGAGTTTCTCTTCGCGCTCGCTGGGGTCGTCGATCTGTTGGCTCTCCAGGATCGCGTCGCTGAGCTCTTCGTCTTGGAACGTCCGCGAGGGGTTGTCAGGGATCGTGAAAAAGCCCTGTACACCGTAGTCCGTGTCGCCAGTAACGACACCCCAGCCAATCATGTAGAAGGGGTGCTCGATGTCCTCGGGTTCGACGCCTGCTGAGTTAGCGTCCGAGACGACCGGGAACTCGACGACGTTGAGGTCACAGTCGACGTTCGGCAGCGAATCGATCATATCCGCGGCTGTCTCACCGACCTCGGCGTCACGAAGGTACCGCCCCTGTGGGACAGTGAGTTCGATTGATACACCGCCGTACCCACTCTCCTCGACGAGGCTTTCTGCCATGTCGAGATCCTGCTCGTAGGGCCCGACGTCCGGGTTGTACCCGTTGATGCCCGGCGAGACCGGTTGGCCGCGTGCCTCACCGAAGCCGGACAGAACAGTGTCAACGATCTCTTGATTGTTGACTGCATAGTTCATCGCCTGGCGGAACTCCAGGCTATCGTATGGCTCGACGGTGTTTTTCATCGGGAGGAACACCGTCCGGAAGCTCGTCACGTTCCGGATGTCGGCGTCTTCGGCATTCTGAATCGTCTCGACGTCTTCGGGAAGAATGTTGATGGTAACGTCCGACTCGCCGGTCTCCAGTGCGGCAGCACGGCCGCTGGACTCGCCGTCTGAGTTGAACACGACGCGGTCGAACGGTGGCTCCTCGCCCCAGTAGTCGTCGAACGCTTCGAGGACGATCTCCTCGCCGGAGGTGAAGTCGACGACCTCGTACGGGCCGGTCCCGTTGAAGTCCTCGGGATCGGCGCCGGAGATGGTTTCTCCCTCCGCCGCGGCGTCGTGGTTCTCGACGGCCCAGTCGCTGTTGATGACTCTGGCGTAGTTACCGAGCTCGAACTCCGCCAGCCCGAACGCGGCGTTGTGTGGGACTTCTACGGTGTAATCGCCGGTCGCCTCAGCGCCTGGCTCGATGGAGCCGAGCCCGAAGGTCCCCATGTCGCTGACTGGGCCTTTTTCGTTGTCGACTGACCGGTTGATCGTCCAGGCGACGTCTTCGGCGGTCATCTCGTCGCCGTTGTGGAAGACCACGTCGTCGCGGAGCTGGAACTCAATGACGCCGTCGCCAACGTCCTCCCACTCCTCGACGACGCGCGGGAAAACCCCCTCGCCGGGCTCGAAGTCCAGCAGCGGCTCGTAGATGTGATTGTACACATCGAAGTAGTCGCCGGTGATGTGATCGAGTGGGTCGATGGTGTCAGGGAACTGGGTCAGCGTAATGGTAATCTCGTCCAGTTCGTCGGGATCTGCCGCTCCGTCGTCGTCGTCAGCGACGTCGGTATCGTCGGCGTCGTCGTCAGCGACGTCGGTATCGTCGGCGTCGTCCGCGTCATCGTCATCGTCGCCGATACAACCAGCCATTGCAGTTACACCTGCGGCGGCAGCAGTTGTCCCTGATAGTTGGAGTACTTTACGTCGACGCATTTCACTGCGGTCCTGCATAGTTGTAGGCCTCATGTCCGGGACATTTAAATTTAGTGGTGTTATGCCCATAGACCGGTAATATGGCTCAGTGGTTGTGCGCGCACAATCCGGCAATTATGGTTCTGTATCTGTAGTGAGCAACTACGTTTCGGTATCTGTAATGAGTCTGTGGAAAACCTGTGCGCAATTGAATACTAGGAAGCGTTAGACTTGTAGGGGGGAATGCAAATAGTTCACCTATGGCAGTCATTGATATTGCGCGCACGAACGTGGTAACTGTCGATCCAGCGGAGTCAGTCGCTGACGTAATCCGGCGAATGCATGGGGAAGCGGTCGGGAGTGTTGTCGTTGTCGACGACGAGGACCCACTCGGACTGGTAAGTGACCGCGACCTGGCGATGGCGGTTCTCGACGAGACGTTCGAGGCTGAAAACACCCCTGTCGGGGACATCCTCGATGAGGAAACTGTCACTGTCGACGCCGACGCCGGAGTGTACGAACTCGTCGAGCTACTCTCTCGGAAAGGGCTCAGACGCGTTCCAGTCGTCGAAAACGGCGAGCTAGCTGGCATCATCTCGCTCAGTGACGTCGTCGTCTTGCTCGGGATGGAACTACAGCACGTCGCCACTGCCATTCGGAGTTCCTCACCGGCATACGAACAGTCGGGAATGCAATATTACCACGATTGAGTCCAAAAACGCAGTACTACCGCGAGGAAGTCAGTAGAACGTTGGCGTTTGACCGGAAGCAGTTGCAAACAACTTAACCACGACGCTCCCATCAGTTGAAGCGATGAGAGGGTCACACCTCGTAACGACCGAGCGCGTCGTCTGTATCGCCGCGCCCGGAACAGAGTCCGTTGTCGACACTATCGCGTCTGTCGCTACAGACCACGGACTCGCGTTCGTGACCTACGAGGTCGGTGACAACATCGAGGAGTACCGAATCGCTGGCGGTGACGTACTGGGTGTCGTCGTCGGCGGGGATGGGACGTTTCTCCGCGCAGTCGAGGAGTTTGCGCCCCGCGAAATCCCGTTCGTGAGCGTGGATGCGGGGACGCTCGGGTTTCTGACAGTGACGCCACCCGAAGCGATCGAAGCGGCCTTCGACGAAATTTTCGATGGACAGGCCACTATCACCGAGCAACTGCAAGTGAGTGTAACAGGCGACGGGATCGACGAAACGGGAATTAACGAGATACTGTTTGCTCCACCGGAGTCAAATCCTGACAGGTATCACTCGGACGACGCCGGTCCTACGACCGAGGACAGTCACCGACAGTGTGAGCTGGAGGTGTTCGTCAACGAGGAGTACGTCGGGCGCTACGGCGGTGACGGATTGCTGGTAAACACACCGACAGGGAGTACGGCGTGGGCGCTATCCTCGGGAGGACCGATTCACTTTGCAGCGGACAACGAAACGCTACAGGTAACCCCGATGCATACTCACAACACGGGAGCCCGTCCACTCGTGGTCGATGCAGATGCGGAAATCGCCGTCATTCCACGGGACGAAACCCGGATTTCTGTCGACGGCGCGCGACCTGAACACGTCGTCGAATCAGGGACGAAACTCCTGCTTAGCAGGGCGGAAACACCGGCGTACCTGGTGCGAAGTTCACACAGTGACTCGGTCATGGACGCGTTGACGGCCAAACTGGGCTGGAGCGCCCGCAGTGAGGCAGACGCCAGACACCACAAACACGAGCGTGACAGAGTCGAGGGTCCCACTGACGCTCTCACTGCTGCAGCCGAGACCGCTCGCGAGGCAGCTATCGCTGCTGGCACACCGACACGTCGAATCTACGACCGCATCGAACGATCGGATTCGGGGCTCGTCAGCGAAGAGCTCGTGGGGGCCGCGATCTCCAGGAGTGAACGAATCATCACGGCAATCGTAGGTACAGCGTTCCCGAACCATACGATCCTCTCGGAAGGGTGGACGGTCAACGACGGAGCGAGCCCTTACACCTGGGTTATCGACCCCGTCGATGGCACCGGTAACTTCGCACACGGAAACCCGAGCTTCACCGTCGCTATCGCGCTTGTCGAGGACGATGAGCCGGTTGTCGGTGTCGTCTACAGCCCCGTCACCGAGGACCTCTTTCACGCGGTCAGGGGAGAGGGGGCATACCGAAACGAGACGCCAATAGAGCCGACTGACCGCAGCCGCCTCGACGAAAGTATGCTCCTGTCGGGATACGACCCCACCGGCGAGTTCCTCAAACGGTTCTACCGCCAGGCACGGGGCGTTCGCCGACTCGGCAGCGCGTCGTTACATCTCTGTTACGTGGCTGCCGGCAGCGCCGACGCACACTGGGAGTACGATACGTACCCCTGGGATATCGCCGCCGGTCTGTGTATCCTCCGGGAAGCAGGCGGTGTCGCCACACACGCTGACGGAAGCGAGTACAGGTTACCGCTCGAAGAAACCGGAAGGCGCTCGTCACTTCTCTCCTCGAATGGACCGCTTCACGGTGCACTTCTCGACGCGTTTCCCGAGGAAGGGTTTTGAGCAACGGGCACTCTCCAGAATCACACGATTGTGTAGACTCCGGACACAGGAGCGCAATCTACAAACAGGTCCTGTACTAACTAGAGGTAATGACAGCCGAGACAGTGGAACACCGGAGACTCATCATCGCTGGAACAGGAATCGCTGGCCTCTCTGCGGCTATCTACGCAGGACGTGCCAACAACGAACCGCTCGTCCTCGAAGGGGACGAACCGGGCGGGCAGCTCACGCTTACTACAGATGTCGCGAACTATCCGGGCTTCCCCGAGGGAATCAGCGGTCCAGACCTCATCAACCGGATGAAAGAGCAGGCGACGCAGTTCGGTGCCGAAATCGACCACGGCATCGTCGAAACCGTCTCCAAACAGGGAGATGGCACGATCTGCGTCGAGTTGAGTAACGGCGAGGTCTACACCACTGACGCATTCATCGCTGCTTCAGGAGCGAGCGCGCGCACGCTTGGGGTTCCCGGCGAGGACGAACTCATGGGCTATGGCCTCTCGACGTGTGCCACCTGTGACGGCGCGTTCTTCAAAGGCGAGGACATGCTCGTCGTCGGTGGCGGCGACGCGGCGATGGAGGAGGCGACGTTCCTCACGAAGTTCGCCGACACGGTCTATATGGCTCACCGCCGGGAGGAGTTCCGTGCGGAGGCGTACTGGGTCGACCGCGTCGAGGAGAAAGTCGAGGCGGGCGACATCGAGGTGATGAAAAACACCGAACTGCTGGAGGTCCATGGCTCGCCCGAAGAGGGTGTCGACCACGTCACCCTCGCGCGAAACGAGTCGGGGCACCCGAAAGCCAAACTCGAGGAGCCCGAGACGGAGACGTTCGAGATGGACGTCGGCGCGGTGTTCCTCGCCATCGGTCACACCCCAAACACGGGATACCTCGAGGGGACCGGCGTCGAACTCGACGAGACGGGCTACGTAATCACTGAAGGTGGGAAGGGAGGCGGTCAGACCGCCACAGGTGTCGAGGGAATCTACGCGGCCGGCGACGTCGTCGACCACCACTACCAGCAGGCAATCACTGCAGGTGGGATGGGGACGAAGGCGGCACTCGACGTCGACGAGTACCTCGAGAATATCCCCGAGACAGAGGCTGAAACCGCCGAGGTTCGCGCGGACGACGACTAACGGCTTTCGCTTTATTTTAAAATAGTAGTTTCTTTATTACCGGCTGCCTAGTGGTCCTTACGGAGACTGATGCAGGGGTATACGCTGCTCACCCGGACGGGATATGTCGTCGTCTACGCACTGGCCGCTGTGACCCTTGGAGTCAGTGCTGTCGGGACGTTTCTCGGCTTCTTCGCGTTCGGGGATATCCCCTGGTGGCCGACGGTGGTACTGCTGCTGGTCGTGTTTGTCCTCGAAGCCCACAGCTTCTACGTCCGGCGCAACTCCTCAAGCGGACTCTGAGCCGTTTTTATCGCTCCCGGCTAGGGCGTCATTTGCGACCTGTTCGGCACGGCGAATCACCTCACGGGTCGGAACCCCTGTCGATTTTGCCACTCTCAGCGCATCGTCGTACTCACAGCTCACGTCGAAGACGTCGCCATCTGACTCTCCCTGCTCACTCCCATCGTCCTGATTCATCCGGGCAACTTTCACGGCCACAGAGAACTGTTCGCCACCGACGTCTATCGTGACGGTCTCCATCGAGCGGTCCGCGACGAATCGGTGACCGCTGCCGTGCTCGCGAACACCCAGCGTCCCGGTCTCACGTGCCAGTTCGCGGGCGACTCGCGACGCATCCGAGGGGCGAGTAACGACTTTGATCAGGTGGCCCGGTCGGGATTTTTTCATGGTCGTCGGGACGATGGTCACGTCGAGGGCACCGACATCCCCGAGCGTTTCGGAGAGGCCGCCAAGTATCTCGGGTGTCGCGTCGTCGATATGTGTTTCGAGGACCGTAATCGACTCCTGGCGCAGTGCGGATTCGCTCTCCCCGACCAGGGCACGCAGGACGTTTGGATGAGAGTCGAACGATTTCGCGCCCGCACCGTAGCCCGACTGGTTGACGTCGAGGGTGGGGAGCCTCTCGACGCCATCGGCAATCTCCGCGAGGATCGCCGCACCCGTCGGCGTCAGGAGCTCGGTATCGAGTGGACCACCCACGAGCGACCAGTCGGCCATCTCGGCGAGATTCACGACAGCGGGCGGTGGAATCGGGTAGATTCCGTGGCTCATTTTGACTGTTCCGCCACCCGTCGCGACCGGTGTCGTCACCACTCGGTCCACGTCGAGGTCCGCC
>LKMJ01001567.1_pt1 | contig 20351 bp, 22 predicted proteins | sample 643391 | NCBI WGS metagenome assembly LKMJ01 (sample SAMN04112250, study PRJNA286221) | soda lake metagenome | biome: soda lake; feature: Kulunda Steppe; material: water; isolation source: sample PL-Br10 brine of Picturesque Lake | place: Russia: Kulunda steppe | collected 2010-07 | reverse complement strand
TTGTAATCTATTGAAAGGCTCCATCTGGGTCATTCCTATGAGCCATCTTGAGTCATACTTATGAAGTAGTAAGGAAAGGCTGGCGGTGTTTTCTGGTGGTTTGTTTATGAATTTGTGTGCGAGTGTTGGAAGTGGTCGGTTGAGCACTTGATCTTAATTTACCTTGTCTTGAGCATTGCTTGACATCCTCAGGTGCCAGCACAGCAGACCTATCTGTTGCTGTTGCACTCGTCCCTGTTGCCATTGCGGTTGACCCCTCAGAAGTTAGCTCGTAGCAGCAGAGGTGTAGATCTGTAAGAATGGTTCCTTTCAATCCCGATCTGCGCATAGAAAACAAGCGCCATATGGTTCCTTTCAATCCCGACCTGTGCATAGAAAACAAGCGCCATGTGGTTCCTTGCAATCCCGACCTGCGCAAAGAAAAAAACGCCACATGTTTCTCGGCTCTCACCTGGTACTGGCAACATAATGCATTGCACCAGTTGATTTTTGCTGTACCTAGAGAGATGTGATCACAGCATGCATTGATCTAATTGGACCTTGACCCCAACCCTAAACTCTTTTGTGCTACGCAGTCATGCAGTTAAAAGAGTGTAAAAAAGTAAGCAACAAATCAATCAAAAGTGGTAGCCAGTTGAGGGATGAAAGGGGAAATGGCATAAGGACAAAGAATTCTGCTGTTCAAATACCTTGTCTGCATCATCTGCAGGCTACTTTGGTCCTTTATTTTGTGGCAAAAAACTAGATTTGTACTGGTTTTGTTTGACACTATACTACCACGCTAAATACATGTTGCTACCTGTTGCTATGCTTAATGTGCTGCTGGTTAAGATGTAGATTGTGAGCATTTGTTTCGCCATTGCATCATATGCATGCCACCTGCTTTTCAAAGAGGTTCCACTAACAGTGCACTCCATGGTGACTTTCCTCTGCTTTTAAACTCTCTTTTCTTCACACTCTCTTATAGATGAATCACAACAATTGATGTCTTTTGTTAGCTGCCTGTTGAGAGGGTCATCTCCAGAATTCCCAGGAATTGCCAACCCTCAGTCCTTGATCCTCACCCTATTCTATTGCAGCTAATAATTAGCTCTCAGAGGTGAGATATCACTTTTACAGTGTAGATTGCTAGCATGGAAGCACATGGGCGTGCATTCTGGCTGATAGCTCAAGGGCGGGCAAAGGACCTGACCCAGGGCTAATAATGTGTGAGTGGAGAGCTGCTGAAGCCATGCAATCACGGTTAATGACCGCTAATGCATTTTGCCATGCAATCATGATAAAGACTGCTGTGGTCTCATGCTAAGTAATCATGAAAAATGACTGCTGTGGTCTCATGCTAAGCAATTATGAGATATGACTGCTGTGGTCTCATGCTAAGCAATCATGATGAATAGCAGCAGCAATTGTGACCTTGTGCCATGAAGTACAAACGTGCTTACCTATCTAGATGGGCATGCTCGCTTAATCTTCCATCTAGATGGGCAAAAAAGTGTGCGCACATGCATGCATTCCTCACACTTTTCATGCACCTGCTCAAATTTGTGAAGCCAGCTCCAGCAGATGCGGCGTCTAAGAGGCCTGCACCACTGCTGCACTCTCTGACACTGCTGCTGCTGCCACACTGCACCCCTGGAACCAGAAAAGGCGCACGAGAGAGGGCCATTGAGAGGCACGCACAAAACAAGTCAAGCCATCTTAAGCACAGTCAACTCAGAACACATGCATGCTTCAAGCTCTACAGATTGACACAAAGACATGCAATGCACATTGACACAAATATGCGCTGAACAGATTGACACAAAAAAAGCAACATGCATTGACACAGATACATGCTGTACACATTGGCACAAACAATGCAATACACATTGACACAAATGCATAGGATAACTGTGCAAGGACAGAGCTGTAAAGGTCGTGGTTCAAGTTCATGGACATGCATGCACTTAGGGTATTACAAGCACACAGATCTGGGGGCAGCTGTGCAGCAACACCAGTGAAAATCATTGAAGCCTTAACTTGCTCATGTGTGTGTGTGCGCGCATGTGCGCGCGCGCTAAGACAATACAAATAGCACCTGCGATTTGACGCCGGTGAAGGAGGCGGGCAGCAGCTGAGCCCGCCTTGCGCCTCCGAAGACCATCGGAATACACTTATACACACATGCGCATGTACAAAGGTACAAACCTGAGGGCAGCTGTTCTAATAAGCCCGTCAAGGAGGCAGGCAGCGGCTGAGCCGGCCTTGCGCCTTGGAGAAGGGCACCTTGCAGTGTGGTGATGCGCAGGCACAGGGCCCCGGGTACACAGGCAGAAGCACCTGCTGAGGTTGGGTACACATGATTGCCAGGGCAGCTGGAACTATGTTGCGGAGTGTGGCAAGGCCAGTTGATAAGGTCCATCAGGAGGTGCGCCGAAGGTTGAGGTGCTCGCAGGTGCTAGGGCAAAGATGTACGCGGGTACAGGGGTAGAGGTGCCCATAGAATGTAATGCAACAAGCGCAGCAAGGGCAAGGTGCCCGTTCGATGCAGGTTGCAAGGGATACGGGTGCTGAGGTACACATCGAATGCATGTTGCGGGGGCTGCAGAGGCTGAGGTGCGCATGCAATGAGGTGTTGCAGGGGAGCAAGACGGGACAGAACGCAGGACTGCAGTACAGACAGACTGTGTTGAGAGGAATGCTGGGGTACACATGGACGGTGCGTAGGGAGGGATGCAGGGGTTGTGCGCTTGGAGTTGCAGGTCTGTAGTTCGTGATGGTGGTAAGGATTCCACACGTGCAGAGAAGGAGTTGGATAAGAGTACAAGGATTCCACACATGAGAGTCCACATCAGCTGCAAGGCCTGCGGGGAGCATGAGTGCCAGAGTTGCAGCCCACCTGCCCCACTGCCCTTGCCACTGTGGCCGATGCACGCGATTTGCAGCCCTCTCAGTCGCTGCTGTGCCGCCGCTGCCGCCGACGCTGTCACAGTAGCAGCAGCAGCAGCAGCAGCAGCAGCAGCTGGAGCGCCACCAGCACTCTGCCGCTGCACAGCATGGGACCCTAGCATGCCTGCGGCAGCCTTGCCAGGCCCTGCCCCAGCAAGTGCGACTGCCCTCTGCCAAGACAAATGCACAGCGCGCGGCATGAGCTCCCCAATGCCACCACAGCCGCGGCCGCCGCCGCTGCCGCTGCTCCCGGTCCTTTGGCTGCTGTGGGCGGCAGCGGAGAGCAAGCACAGGTGCGCCACTGCTGCGCTGGTGCTGCTGGCCACCACAACAGCAGCCTGGCACGGCATACAGGCTTGCAGGTGCCCCGGGTTTGCCTGTCCTGCCTCACTGTTCTGGGAGCTGCAGCGCTGCTCCGTCTGGGGCTGTGATCTCCAGCCAGACGACGAGTCAAAGGGCGCTGATGGACACCCACTTGATGCCTTGTGAGACAGCAAGGAGGCTCCTTGCACTGAGTAATTGAGGTGGCGGTTGGTGGGTGCACGGACCCCCTTAGGTGGGTGTGCTGTCTGAAGATGTGCACCCGCTGGCAACGAGGTGCATGGCGGCGCGGCAGCGAGCCACCGCGGGCCTGCCGCCACTGACGTGGCCAGCAGATCAGGACGCGACAGGCGGGGGAGCGGGAGGCTGGACACACCCACGGGCTGCAGCCGGCTGCACTCATACACCGGTGGTGGCTGCTCCCCCGGCGACTCCTGCTGGCATGCGCCTGGCGCTGGCGGCTGCTGCTGCTGCTGCTGCTGGATGTGTGGCGCGCCGGGTGCCTCCTGTCGCTGCTGGGGCAGCAGCTCCGCAGCCGCCAGGGGCGGGAAGCTCACACACACCAGCGTCGCGCGCGACCAATCATGGTAAGGCGCAGCAGCCACAGGGCCCTTGCCAGCCCTGCAAGAAAGCCCTGGGGTCCCCAAATACACTCCACCGTCCCCGGCATGGGGGCCTCCAGCACATGCAGTGGGGCGGAGCACACCACAGCCCTGACCCTCCGCAGCCCCTGCCACAGGAGCCTGGACCAGCCCACGTCCCCCGCCCTTTTCTGCGGTGCGAGCAGCAGCCCCTGCGCCTGGAGGAGCCTCTGCCGAGGGACCCGCGTCTTCGGCCCCAGTGCATGCTGTCTCGATGTTCAGCAGGCTGCCCAGGACACCTCCCACGGGGCCGCTGCCGATGCCGCCCCCAAAGCCCCTAGACACACACCCACGCATGCACATTCACACACACACACACACGCATACAGAAGGGCATTGTCAGTCAGCTGCGGCATGGGAAGGCCACAGCTTGCGATCCTGAGCTTGTCCTATCCGCCCCTTGCAGGATAGCTACCCACTGCTCCAGCATTGAAGGGACGCTTTTTGCACGACAGAAACCAGTGCAGGCTATGCGCATCTTTGCCCGAGGCAAGGTGTTGTGACCCTGAAATGCTCTGGTGCACAACATGAGCGAGTGCATGCCCTGGTGCCTGCCCTCACCAGCACACGAGCAACGGCATGAATGGACAGGTGCACAGTGTACACAACATAAGTGCTGTGACCGTTGAACCAACGGGCGTGCACTGCACACAACATGATTTGGTGCATCTCCTAGCCCTTGCACCACAGCATGCAGGGTGCGCGGCCAGCCCATGCGCCACAGCCCATGACCAGCCAGCCCATGCGCAGCCAGCCCATGCGCCACAGCCAGCCCACGCGCCACAGCCCATGCGCCACAGCCAGCCCATGCGCCACAGCATGCAGCCCATGCGCCACAGCATGCAGGGTGCGCGCTAGCAAAGCACATGCAGCAAGCCGTGCTGTGTGGGCAAAGCTGAGGAGGCTTTACTCAAGGCATTGTACGCACGCACTTGATTGCAATCTGCAGTCATGCATGTGCGCTAGCACACATGCAATCAAGGTACTCGGCGAGTTTGCTCACCTGTGTTTTGGGAGGGCACCGCTGCTGGCACCGCTGCCTGCCGGGCCGTGCACAGCAGCCTCAATGCCACCGGCCTGCTGGTGCAGGACCTCCACCAAGCCCCCTGTGATTGTCAGGTCCAGCAATCCTGCAAGCCATTTGCAGGCAGTGCAAGATGGGCTGAAAGGGCGGCGTTTGGTGCTGGTTGGCTTTGTGCTCTATCTTCCAGGCCCTGCCTTATGAGTGTCTTGCCTTAGTCACTCCAGATGTCTTGCCTGTTCAGCAGAGACATCCCTGCAACGACAACACAAGGTGAGCTGTGGACATGACCTTGGCGTTTCTTTATCAAAGATGTAGATGCCTGCTTGGAACACCCTTTTACAGGCAGCCCGTCCAAGGTTGAGATACCAAGGTCACCTTGCCCGCCTGCTGCTCCCCTTTAAAAAAAGAAGACAAAGGGCAAGTACCTGGCGAGTCGGAAGTGCCAAGCCGCCCACGGAGGTCCACAACACCTCCATCGCCAGACATTTGCTGCTGCTGCTCTTGCTGCTGCGGCGGCAGGAGCTGCGGCTGGAGCTGCCTCAGCAGCGGCTGCTCCTGCTGCTGCTGCTCCTGCTGCTGTTGTTGGAACTGCGGGTGCTGGAGCTGGCGCTGCAGCTGCTGCTGCTGCTGCAGGTGGTCTAAACAAGGGCGCCCAATGGCTTGCTCACAGCTTGGAGGCCTTGAGTTGCCCAAGCGCCGCATGAGTGGCCCAAGTGACGGGCCCAATCGGTCCAAATGGTCCACCTCCTGCGCCCAGCCTGGCTTTGGCACAGCCGCCCCTAGCTGGTCACTGCCACCCTCTCCCCCCACCATCTCCCTCGTCTCCCTCCCTTGAGCCCTCCCCCCCTCGCGCCCCCCAGCCTCATGCACGTCCTCCGCCATGCTCCTGCCCCCACCTGCCTGAGCACGCGAGCTGCTGGCCCCATCCCCTGCAGGCCGCTTCAGCATCACGGCGCGCTCGCGAAGCAGGGGGCCGTCCCCTCCGCCACCGCCGCCGCCACTGCCGAGGCTTGGCCCTAGGCCCAGCTGCAGCGGCTCGTCCACCGTGGCTAGAAATGTGCCGACAGGGCCTGGGGCCATAGCACGCAGGGGCCTGGGCAGCTGCAGGTCCAGCCACTTGCGCACGGGCGGGCCTGGGGGGATGGAAATGGAGGGTGTGAGTTGTCAGAGGTTCTCTGGAGAGGGTTGTGGGTGAGGGAAGGATGGGCATGCACTCAGAATACTTGTGGCCGCTTGGCCTTTGCAAATGCTTTTGTGCATTGCGGGTCGTGCATACGCATGTGAACAGTTGTTCATGGGGCAGAGAGCGTGAAACAAGGCAGGTGTGGAAGCTTGAACAGTTGAAGCATGCTTGGCCCTCCATGAGTGTCACGGCAACCCACCCAAGCACAACTAAGCCCAAGCCAACAGCACGCCTGCCATTTACATGTTTATAGGAGAGAGGCGCACATGCGTGCATGCGTGCTTACCGAGCGGTGGTAGGGACTGGTTGCGCATGGGTCGAGGCATGCGTGCTTACCGAGCAGTGGTAGGAGCTGGTTGCACATGGGTCGGGGCATGCGTGCTTACCGAGCAGTGGTAGGGGCTGGTTGCGCATGGGTCGAGGCATGCCCGACGGCCAGTGGAGCTGCTCCACCATGCTGCCCCCCCAGGACACGCACAGCACGCAGCCGCCGCCGCTCGCTGCAAAAGGGCACAAGACACGGCGCAGGAGGCAGAGGAGTGGGGCCCCTGCTCAGCCCCAGCTTTACACCTCTGCAAGGTCGACACACATAGATCTAGCATGGCCTTCCCACGCCAACAACCACATCCACCCGCATCGCAATCCCACCCTATCACTCATGCCCTCGAGCAGCATGCGCGCCCGTGACCAAAAGCCCCTGTGACATATGAAATGGAGTACATACCGGGCCCTGAAGTGTCAGTGCAAGCCCTGAGACACGCAATCAAAGCTGGTGAGCAGCTGCCAAAGCACCAACGGCACCCTTTCCTGCCAAAGCACCAACAGCAGCTGCCACAGCACCAACGGCACCACCCTTTTCTGCACTGCTAGTAGATCACAGGCAAGTCCCGGCCCCGCGATCTGTGACCACGCACGGCCTTCTGACCACGCATGGGCCTCTGACCACGCATGGGCCCCTCAGCAACTCCGCTGCAACGTGATGCCACACCTGCCTGCTGCCGCACCTCTTGCGTGCATCAAGCGTCCTTCGTCGGCCTCCGCCATCCCGCGCTCCACCCACGCCATGCACAGCACGGGAGATGGGTGTTGCTGGGCTGCACCTGGCTTCAGGCGTGCAAGCACGTGGCACGACCCAGTGCAGACCGGGTCTCGTGCTTCCTGACATACAGGGGGTGGGCTGGGCTGTGCACAGCGTGACGGCGTACTGTTGGGGCCGGCAGTGCAACTGCTGCTGACATGGTATGTAGGGTGGGCAATGATGTCAGCGTCAGCAGAGGTGGCAGGCGGTTGAGTCGGAATGGTGGTTGTGGGGGTTGGGCGGCGTGCAGGGTGATCGTTGGGGGGTTCCCCATCCAGTGGGGTTGGCGGCTGCGCGCCGTGGGGCAGGCATGCCACGATGAGCAGCTCGTCCTGCACACCATGAGCATGCAGTGACAGTGAGCAGATCCATGAGCAGCTCGTCCTGCACACCATGAGCGTGCAGTGACAGTGAGCAGATCCATGAGCAGGCATGGTCCCAGTGCACCATGGCGTAGGCACAGCAATGTGGGCAGCGCCTGCTCCTGTTCTTGTGCGCTGGGCCACACAGGTGCAGGGCTGTCCGAAACGTCAGTGCTTTAAGAGCCCACTTTATTGTGTCATTAGCTCCTTGCTAGCTCTTGTCCGGCCAGGTATTTGACACCGAGGAAAGTGCTACCATGCCTGGCAGTCTAAACTTGTGCCTGACTCATCAGGACCAAGAACACATGCCTTGTCCCTTGAGGAAGCGATCCCTGTGAGGCAAGACTCCTGCTTCTCCTGCTTTCAAGGTGCTCATCCTTTCAAGGTGCTCATCCTTGTGGGGGGTCCCACAGGGCAAGGCTGTGCATGTCCCACAGGGGCAAGGCTGTGCATGCTTGTACGCGGCGTGCAGAGGGTCTCTGCACACGTGCTCTGGCCTAAGCTTTTACACAGGAGCTGCAGCCCTGAGCCAGACCTGTCTGCGCAGGGCAATCAACAGTGCACGGGTGGGTAGCCAGATCAGACCAGTTTCATGTATTCATCAGGGAGGAGGGCCCAGATGAGCTCATGCATGGACAGGAGGGGCAAACAGGGTCAAGGGGTCCCAAAGCTTGGTACAGAGCTGGAAAAGCGGCTGCAGATGCTGCCTGTGTAAGTTGCAGCAAGTGGCTGCGCTTTCACTAGTGTTCATGTTCTTGACCACCTCGTGCGTGGCTTTGTTTGGTACAAAGCTAACGCGGCTGAAATGTTCTTGACCACCACGTGCGTGGCTTTCTTCGGTACAAAGCTAATGCGGCTGAAATGTTCCAGAACCATTTGCAAGCCATGTGTGCCGGGGCAGTGTGCCCTACACACCCAAGGGCCCAGGGACCTGTGGGTTCACTCATGATTGGATGCACGACCCAAGAAGCATGCATTCGCTCCATGCTCAACAGGTTCTATTGACCCCAGTGTCGAGACGCCTCTCGACGCACACCTGCGTGGCTGCAGCAAAAACGTGGGGGCAGGCAGGGTGCCAAGCAAGAGCGCGGAACTTTGCCCCCCTGGTGCTGGCAAGCACACCAGCCACCATGGGCACGCTGCTGCTGGTCTGTGCGCCCAGCAAAGATGATGCGCAACTAATGTCGCCCCCACTGCTGCTGCTGCTGCTGCTGCTGCTGCTGCTGCTGTTGCTGTTCCCACCGCCGCCGCTGATGTTACTGCATGTCGTGTGGGTTGGTGGAGGCGGACCTCCATCGTGGTGGGTGTGGGGATTGATAGCGGGGGCAGCCCTGGGAAGAGGCAGGCGGAACACGTTGATGCTACACCCTGCCATCACCGCCAAAAGGTTGTCTCTACTGTTCAAGAAAGAGCTTGGATGGCTGCTTGCCACACCCTGGCCAGAGCTTCTTGCGGCCACGGCCTCGTCAGCATGCTCTGTCTTGTCACACTGTGAATGATGCCAATCCTGCTGCTGCTGCTGCTGCTGCTGCTGCTCAGCACAAGCCTGGGCTAGCCGATTAAAGGCTAGCAACTGTACTGGCTCTGGGACTGAGTTGACCTTGCCATCCTGGTGCTGCCTGAGAACCAGGATCTGCTCCTCACTCGGAAACGTGTGGGCGGGCGGGGGCAAGCAGTAGGGGCTGCTCGCGGGGCCGTGGCCTTTTCCAGCCCGCACCAGTGAAAGCTTGCCATCTGATGCAGCAATCTGCCCCCCTGCCTGCAAGGCAGACGTACACGCATGCCTGTAGCGCACACCATGCTTGCATTAAATATGCTGGTACTTTTGGTGATCTAGATTAGGCTGAGCGATGCTGCCTGAAGCGACAGTCTTATTGTGATTTTAAGTGCATCATACTCTTGCACTTTGTATGTTTGCTCACAGCTATGCAGACAGATTGGAACCTGCTAAGGGACGGGTGCCAGTCACATGAACTTTCAACAAGCGAGTTTGTCAGCTCTCACACACATGTAATATTCACATACTTGATCAGTCAGTTCAGTTTCCTTAAATGGGAGCTGTTAATCTACCTGTTCAGCCAGAAGTGCGCTTTGGTCAAGGGAAAATGGCAGGTGTGCCCCAGAAACTGTACAGGCAATGAGGAACCACTGTCATACGAAACTTGTTTAGGGATCACTAATTGATTCAAATACTTAATCACTCACTGATTGTTGAGGCAGTGGGCAGGATGGAACAGGGCTGGTCTTGCATGATCAGTTGATTTCCAGCCAAGGCAACACTTGGATTGAGTTCAACCTAGGCAGTTTTTCCATGCAATAGCTTATAATAATTTTCTTTCTTCTTTTTTTCTTGATTTCTTTCCTTCATGAGCTTTTGCATCCACCATCCGAGCAATTAGAATAAGAAATAGATTATCAGAATGCTGGACATCAACTTGTTTAGGACAGGCAAGTCTTATGTTCACCTACGCCCCATCATATCTTCGTTGCTGCCTCCCACCAACTTCGCTGCTTCCTGCCTTGCAGAGAAAGGAGGTAACCCTGAGCTGGTGCGTGAGTCCCAACGCAGGCGATTCGCGGACCCCAAGGTCGTGGACGAGGTCATTGAGCTGGACGGCCAGTGGAGGGATGGTGAGATGGCTGCACCAAGAAGACAAGATATTTGAGACATATGTGGACATAATTCTGATCTTTGGAGATTTTTTCAGTCTTCCTTGATAGACCTATCTAAATGCAGCCTGCATTTGCCTCTTTGCAGCCCGCTACCTCCTAGACTCTCTGAACCGGGAGTTTAATGCTCTGAACAAGGAGATTGGTAACATCCGCAAGGTGAGGCAGATCGACGCCATGCAACCGGGACTGAATGAATGGAATTTTGCCGCATGCAAGCCGGCAGCACGGTGCCAGGAGCTGACAAGCAGCAGGACACCCTTGTGCACCAGCTTACTCGGCCTTTTCCCACACACGTGCCTGGCTAGAGCATGGTATTGATTCTGAAGGCTGGAGTCTCCAGGCTGCTGGACCATGATAGTAAGCATTTCGCGGCATGCTGCTTTCACCAAAGCAACAGACAACAATTATTGACATAGACTATCTGGTTGTGCAAACTGACATAAATCCTTGCTTTACGAATGAGTTACAATGAACTTGTGATGCGTCTGATTTTTAGCTTCCCTTGTGCTTTTCTTGCACTTTCCTCAGAGTGCAGCATTGTCTGGGAAATGCATTTCAACCGCTTGAGCACATGGGCTGGATAAAGACCAGGCAGAAAAATGGCTGTGGTATCAGGCAGTTATTTGTGTTCACTGAAGAGTCTGAAGACCATAGTCCTGCCAGTAGACAAGATAGGCCTGGGTATAGCCAGTGTGGTTTGAGGGTGCACACCCTTTGCACAGCCGCTTTCATTTGTCGAGTCTTGCCTGTTCAATGCTGCTGGTGCTGCGAGCGTTGATGCTCCTCTTGAGAGGGCGCCCTGAGCGTGGCACTTTCGTCAGAGAATTTGTTGCTCAGGCACATTGCGCACCTCGGAGCACTCACCTTTGGCTCTCAAGATCCTTGTGGGACTAAGAGGCCATAGTGTATGCTCCTTACCTCCGGGCTGAAATGCCTGCTCTGGCTCTCTAAAATCTCACGCCATGAGACCATCAAGTAAGCTCCCGCTGCCTTGTCATTCAGGCTAAGGGCAACACCGATGAGCTGCAAGAGAAGTCCAAGGAGCACAAGAAGAAGATCCTCGAGGCAGAGGAGAGGGAGAAGGAGGTCACCATCGCCCGCGACAAGAAGCTCGCTGTCATTGGCAATCTCGTGCATGACAGCGTGCCCATCAGCAAAGATGAGGTGAGGCCAGCGTGTCCAGGCTGCGACAAGCAGGTTATGCCCAAGGCCGCCATAGGCAAACCGGCTGCGGGCAGATCAGCTGCGGGCGGATCAGTTGCAGGCTTGTGACATAGCCCTCCCTCAGCCTTGTTGAAATTAGCGAGTGCACTTTGTCAACAACATGAGCTCTGCCATGCCAGCAGCTTCCTTGTTTACAGCTCACGCATGCCCCATACAACCTCCTTGTTGACTGCTTCCTTGCAAGCCTCATTTACAGCTTCCTCGCCTGCCAAGACAGGGACCTGTCCTTGGCAGTGTGTGCGCGTGCAAGCCTCATTCTGGAAGCTGCTTCCTTTGCGCAGGCCAACAACGTGATTGTGAAAGAGTGTGGGGAGTGCCGGAAAGAGGAGAAGTTGTTCAACCATGTGGACCTTGTACAGGTGGGCTGGGGAGGTTAGCTACTGATTAATTACCAGCTGTACATACCTCCTTAAGCTAATACGAACAGACTGCTTTGCTGACTGACCATCAGCTTCTTTGCAGCTCCGAGGGCATAGGTTGAGGCATTGACGAGGGAGGAGCCAAGTCCGGAAGGCATGGTCAGAGCGTGGGTTCCCGAGTTTGGTAGTTAATTTGGTGGTGTGAGTGGTGTGAGTTGTTTCGGGCTGATCCCTGCATGCTCATGCTCTCATGAGCTCTTCCAGGCGGGCAGGGCTCATGAAAGCATGAGCGTATGGGGATCAGTCAGGGCTCATTGGGATAAATCAGGGCTCATTGAGATCAGTCAGGGCTCATTGAGATCAGTCAGGGCTCATTGGGATCAGTCAGGGCTCATTGAGATCATCCTGGGCTTGTTGTTGGGATCAGTCTGATCCTGCCTGCTGTGCGTGCAAAACCGTGAAGTGCTGTCCCTCCAGCAAAAGTATGCGTGTGGTTCAATAGGCGGTAACCATGCCATGATGTAAAAAAAGGAGCTCTGCTAAACTACAATAGTGTGGCCAACACTGGTGCTCAAAATCCAAGGAAAAACCACAAGCATGCGCAGCTGCGTGCCTCCACATGCTGTGCCATGTGAAGATCTGCTTGCTGTGCCATATGCGCCTCCTCATACTATTATTTGTACGCCTCCACATGCTGTGCCATGTGTAGCTCTGCATGCTGTGCCATATATGCCTTTCACTGCTCTCCGACTGCTGTCATCTGTCGCAGATGCTGGACATTGTAGACCTGGAGGCAGGAACGGCTGTGGCAGGTGGCCGTGGCTACTACCTGAAGAAAGAGGGTGTGCTGCTGAACCAGGTGTGCTGCTGAACCAGGTGTGCTGAACCAGGTGTGCTGCTGAACCAGGTGTGCTGAACCAGGTGTGCTGAACCAGGTGTGCTGCTGAACCAGGTGAGCAGCAACAAGCAAAGCCAGAGCCTTACAAAGCCCCACTCAAGCAACAGCCATCGTCTCTGTCATTATCATTGTCATCATCATCGCATTTCTTTGTCGTTTCTTTGCTGCTGCCATAGCCATGACCAACGCCACTACTATAGCTAGCACCGCCGCCACCTTGACTCATCACAAAGCGTGGTTTAGGAGCATAAGCGCATATGCACCAGCTTTGAGTGTCCCTATTGCTTTCCCCCGCAGCTTGCTGGTTTCTTCCTTAGCTGTTCTGCTGTGCCAAGTCCAGCCATTCAAAGAGCCGGCGCCGGCTCTTCTCTTTCTTGCTGCGCTGTCAGCCGACAGGAGCCGCTGGCCCCTATGCTTTTCTGTGCTGCTTGGGGACGTCCTTGCGCGCCATGGCTCTACTTCTATTTGCACAGGGGGCTCAGCAGCGCCTCATGGTTTCCACTTCATCTCCCTTGCCTGCTGCCGGGGCGCAGCACGCCTACCCTGCATGTTGCCTCGCTATGCTGCTTGCAGGCACTCATCGCCTTTGCCCTCAAAGAATTGCCGGCAGGCACTCATTGCCTTGACCCTCTGCTGCCTGCAGGCACCCAGCACCTCAACCATGTGTGTTGCCTCGCTTTGCTGCTCGCAGGCACTCATCACCTTCGCCCTCCAGTTTGGCCATGTCCGCGGCTTCTCCCCGGTCCACACCCCTTTCTTCATGCGCCAGGAAATCATGTCCGAGTGCGCGCAGCTGGACCAGTTTGATGAGGAGCTGTACAAAGTAACAGGTGCGACTTCCAGCGTGTGCAGATCACAGGGCCGACTAGGACTTTTTCACCTGCAGGTGCCTCGCAGGCAGGGCAAAGCATATGCCCTGCCATGCGCAGCTCTCATGCAGGCAAATCATTGCAGGTTTGTTGACATGAGCAGCTATCCACAGGTGCCTTTATCTGTGCGCAGCATGGCGTTGTAAAGTGGGCATGAAGAGTATCGTTGTAGATCAGGTTGCAAGTTTTTAAGGGTGATATCGCATGTCACCATGGCTATTGCATGCCACCATGGCTAAAAGTGATACAAGGTAGTTTCCAGCCACAGCTTTCTTCAGAGGAGTATCCATTGCTTGTTCGCTTGACCCTGCCCTCCAAGCAGCTGGTTGCAAGCTGTGACACAAGTGAGTGAGCTTGCACCCATCTTCCGGGAATGGCGTGCTAAATGCTGCGGGTTGCAGCCCCAGACCAAAATTAAGGGTAGGGGTTCCTCCGCAGAATTAAGGGAGGGTAGAGTTTTCTCCGCAGGGAAAAGCACTCTTCACTTGGTAGCCCCGCGATGCTGCGCTGCCTGGTATGGCTGTGTTGCAGGGGAGGGCGACGACAAGTACCTGATAGCCACCTGTGAACAAACCTTGTGTGCCATGCACCGGAAAGGCTGGTTTGAGAAGCATGAGCTCCCTGTCAAGTGAGTGCAGACGCGGTTTTGCTGAGCCACTTAGATCCCTTCTATGTAAGGCTGACTGCACATGGTGCGAACAGTATCAGCTCCCTACCATGTGAGGCTGACTGCACAATGTGGGAGAAGTGTGTGAGGCTACTCGAGGGAGGCTGCACATAGTGGGAGAAGAACGTGGGGCTACAAGTGGGAGGCTGCGCATGGTGGGAGGAACATAGGAGCACAGGCTGCCATTTACCTGTGTGTTTTTGCAAAGCACAGCAGGAGGCAAGGCGAGCGCAAGTGCTCGTTTGCTGACTGGGGACCAGGCACGCAGTCAGTGCAAGGGAGTGCCCGTATTTTGCCTCAGGTACTGGCGACAGTGTTAGTGGCAAGGAACCTACCACAACTGTACATCTGGCCCTCGTGTGACCTTCCAGCTTGCACCTTTTGCACGCATGGTGGTGTTGAGCTTGAGCAGGCGCAGGCGCAGGCATCTCCTTTCCTTTTGCAAGGCATCAGCCTGAGTGCCCAGCTCAAAACACTTTGCGAACATGTGCGCATGCTTGCTTACGTGTGTTCATTAGTTTACATACTTAAACGCTTTGTGTGCTCAAGAATCCACTCTGCTCGCTTACTATAACCCATAACACCATTGTCATGCTTCTTGCCTGAACTCCTCTTTGGCAGGTACATTGGCTACTCGACGTGCTTCCGGAAGGAAGTCGGTTCCCATGGTCGCGACACGTTAGGCATCTTCCGTATCCACCAATTTGAGAAGGTGAACACTCTTCAATGCCCTTTGCTCTGTCCACAAAAAACAGTCAGGCGCACAGGAGTTGCTCTGCCCACAATAAACAGTCAGGCGCACAGGAGATGCTCTGTCTACAAAGAACAGTCAGGGGCACAGGAGTATTATTCCTGATCGTTATGCGCAACAGTTGGCTAGGCATGACGTGATGTCACACAGGGTAGAGTACTCTACCAGGAATGCCCTGCTGTTGTCTGCAAGTCTTCATGCTGGAAAAGCACAAGAAGGCAAGGCTCACTGCTCACATCACTACATCGATATCTTTCCTCCTTTTTCAGCTTCTTGGGCAAAGCTTTGGCAGCGAGTGACTCATCACTCGCAAGTGGATCCGCTATGCAAGTTCTCCACAGGGGGATAACAACAACTGGGGCGAAATGGGTGCTAACAGCCGAGTACATGCACCCAGCCAAGTGCATGCACTTGCTTGCTGCCCACAGGTGGAGCAGTTCTGCATCACTTCCCCAGAGGGTAGCAGCAGCTGGGATGCGATGGAGGAGATGCTGGGCAACGCTGAGGGCTTCTACACGGTGCGCGGGGGTGCTTGAAAAAAGCACAATGTGCATACACCATATATTTGCCGATCTGTGAGTGGGCTCACCAAACCAGGACGCACAGGGTGTGAGTGTGGTGTTCAGCAAGCCTTAGGTTTGCTCCTGCATGGACGCGGGGCGCCCTCCCCTCCTCAAGCAACCCCTCCTCCTGGGTGGCCCCTCTGGAGGCCCCGCTCCTGAGGAACCCCTTCAAAGACTAGCAGGGGGGGGTCTTTGGGATGCCTGGCAATCCCCAAGGCAGTTTGCTGGACACCCACCATGGTTTCAAATGTGAACGCTATTGGAGGCTGCCTGGTCCACGCACGCACACACACACACTTACTTTTACGTGCGCAAACACACACATCCCCCATGGGAACCCGAGGGCTTCCGTATAGAGCAAGCCCAGAGGCAGGCAGACAAGGGCAGCTTGTGTGCGCACGGCCATTCAATTTGAGGGCATGGGCAGCACTTGCACTGCGTGTGTAAGGCCATTTGATTGGAGGGCATGAGCAGCGTACGCACAGGGGATTGGTCGTTCGCCCATTTCAAAACACATTCATGAATCAAACTTTACCAAATAATCCACCCTCCTTTAAAACATCAATTCGCGGATTTTGAAGACCGTCCCCAAAACAGGCCCTGTGATGTACCTGTATTGCTTCGTTCGGCACCTCAGAGTGACCCCTCAGAGTGGCACCTCAGAGTGACCCCTCAGAGTGGCACCTCATAGTGACACCTCAGAGTGGCACCTCAGAGTGGCACCTCAGAGTGGCACCACAGAGTGGCAAATCAGAGTAACACCTCAGAGTGGCACCTCAGAGTGGCACCTCAGAGTGGCACCTCAGAGTGACACCTCAGAGTGGCACCTCAGAGTGACACCTCAGAGTGACACCTCAGAGTGACACCTCAGAGTGGCACCTCAGAGTGACACCTCAGAGTGACCCCACATCTACCACCTCCAGTCTTGAGCTTTGTGGTCAAATGTATGTATGTGGAATCAGGGGGGTTGGCAGGGGGGCAGGGGGGAGGGTCAGTTGGCCGTCACTTAGTGCCCCCCCCTCCTCGCTCTCCTCTCAAAGCTCACAAGCAAATGTTCAATTGCATTAATGAGCATATTTCGAACTTAAACAAATCATCTGCGCACTGCAAATCCAAAGCAGGCAATTAGCCCAATCCCGGCTTGTATTGTGTACGCTCGGCCATTTGGTTCGAGGGCACCGGCACTGCGGGCGCACGGCCATCAGCATAGCTGTGCTTGCACACCGCCAGAAGCAGGCTTGCAGGCAGCGCCACGCTGTCCAGCTCTGTGTCCCCCCCTTTAACGCCCTGAAGCGCGGCACAGGCCATCCATGCAGGAAGTTCCAGGCTCCTAGGCTTTTGCTGTGATGCGTGCTTGCTGCATGCCCAGGCGCTGGGCGTGCCGTACCGCGTGGTGAACATTGTGAGTGGGGAGCTCAACAACGCGGCCTCCAAGAAGTACGACCTGGAGGCCTGGTTCCCTGCCAGCAAGACGTACAGGGAGCTTGTGTCCTGCTCGAACTGCACCGACTACCAGGTGTGTGTGTGTGTGTGTGTGTGTGTGTGTGTGTGCGTGCGTGCGTGCGTGTGCATGCATGTGTGTGCATGGACTCGTGCGTGTGCGCGTGCGGGAGTGTGTATGTCATGAACATTTGCTTGCGGGAGTGCAGGCCTGCTGAGCAAGCATGCCCGCCTGCATTGTGTGCCCTGCGCAGCTCTGATGCTGTCAGTGGGGTGGACCTGAGCCAGAGAGGTCAGGCTTCCATTATGTACCTATTGAGGCCAGGTGTCAATGTATTCAGGTTTCAGTAAGGCGTCTGTGAGGTCAGGTGTCTGTGAGATCAGGTTTCTGTGGGGTGGCCCTAACCCTGAGGTCTGTGAGCTGGGCAAGTGAGTGTGCTGCAAGTTAACAAGGCTACAGGCATTGGGGATATTGCATGTGCATGTATGGAATGGCCCCTGTAGCCCGCGGCTTCAGCTTGGGGCGCTTGAGCAGCAGATGGTGCTTTTGCCCGGCAGCTTGTGCGCCCCACAGCTCCAGAGCTCGCGGACCATGCAGGATCTGTGCGCATATGCCCTGGCACCTGCTTGCAGCCCATGCAGGAGATGCTTGCAGCCCATGCAGATGCTTGCAGCCCATGCAGGAGATGCTTGCAGGCAGCATATCCTGTTCAAAGCTCGTCCAGAAGGCGCCATGCTCGCGTGTGTTGTGCACCCCTTTGGCACAAAGAGACAGCATGGGTTGCTGTTTGCTGCCATGTGCCAGCCCCAGACCGATCAGCTTCGTGGCCTGTGGTCTGCGGTGGTCGACCCCCAAATGATCCTTGATTGAGCATGTGTGCCCCATACGCTGGGCCTTGCAGGCTCGGCGGCTAGACATCCGCATGCGGACGCCTAAGACCCCCGGGGAGGCCAAGGAGAAGGCACACGTACACATGCTGAACAGCACGCTCACGGCCACAGAGCGCACGCTGTGCTGCCTTCTGGAGAACTACCAGGTGCGGCAGGGCCGGCAGTGTGTGGGGCTTGCAATAGGGCACCAGCGAGAGAGACAGGGTTGTTTGTGATGTGTACAACAGGATGCCTAAGCAATGTTGGGGTGTGGGGTGCATGGCAGGGCGAGGGCGCGCGCAAGTGCGGAGTTGTGCCGTGAGCAAAAGGGTGTTTGGCGTGCAGACGGCCACGGTGCGGCTGCTGTGCTGCACTTAGGAGGCGCGGACGCTGCGGGCAGGGTGTTTTTAGTTGAGGGAGGTGGGTGTGGTGCGCGGTGCAGCACAGTGCTGACAGCGAGATGGGGTGCAGGGCGCAGCCCAGTACTCACGGCGAGTTACAGGGGGGCGTGGCCAAAAGTGTGTTTGTAAAGCTAGCAGAGTTGATGTGTGCATGGGTGGTTGTAGCACAGATGCCCATGTGAACATGCTTGCCCGTGTGAACATGCTGGCCCGTGTGAACATGACTTTCAGCCTGGACAAGCGCGCGTGAGGTGTGGCCATTGGATGGGTGTTTGGCCATTGGATGGGTGTGTGGCCAAAAGCACAGGGTTGAGGCAGGGAGGGGGGGGGGCATTTCTCGACAGCCTGTACATGTCAAGCGTCCAGGTGAGTGTCCTCATGTGGAGGCATGCCTTCTTGCACCAGGGCCAAGAAATGACTGAGGGCTGCCCGTCATGGAGTGCTTGCACCCCTGTGAGGGTCGATGCTATGCTTTTGATAAAGTTTGGCCGTTTTGTTGCACCCCGGAGGCCTGATTGTTGGGGGACCCTGGTAAAAATATGGATGATGGCTGGTGTGTGTATGTGTGTGTTGTGTGTGCATACAAATGTGTTTGCGCACACGCTCGTGTGCTTGTGCGTAAATGTCTGCTGTCGGCAAGAGGTCGGCAACTCGCTCTTTATTCATATTTGCTGCTCTTGCTTAATGAATTCAATAAGGAAAGAGTTGAACATTGAATTACTTGGTTTTCACACAAAGGCAATAATCTTGTAGTACTTACGTCCTCACGTCAAACAGAGTACTTCCTTGCTGGCTCCTAGCGGCACTCTTATCCTCTTGAATTTTTGGCAATGCATGCAGACGCCTGAAGGCGTGCGTGTTCCGGAGCAATTAAAGCCTTTCATGCTGGGCATCGATTTCATTCCTTTCCGCAAGGTATGTAATTGGGCTGGACTGCTGCGAGCGCAGCCTGTGTGCATTTCTCCTTTATGCTTTCAGCATGATCACGTTGAATTCCCATTGCATGCTTCAAATCCATGCGGTGTAGATTGACTCACACACACTCACACTAATGCGGTGTAAATTGAGAGTCGCTAGGTCCCACTACCCTAAAATTTGCAATTTGGATCACCAAGCGCTGCTTGGCTGTCATGCTAGCAGGCTGTAGTGTATGGATGTTGAGCCGCCCTTGCCCCACTGCCACCCTCATGGCTGTACCACTGCCGCTCTTGCGGCTGTCCCACTGAGTGCTTGTGATGGAGCCTTTGTTGAATGGCTTAAATGGCTTAAAACAGCGGTAAAAAAGCTGCTGCTATATGTGCTGTTCCTGCGCTGTGCTGGGAGCAATGGCTGTGCTGCCCGAGGGATTTTGCCTGCGGACATTTCCGCTGCTCGTGTGACCAATTTTGCTGCCTGCCTGCTGCTGCAGACCCTGGATAAGAGCGGCAAGTACGTGGACATCAAGCCCAGCACTGCCAGCACTGCCAAGGGCAATGCCAAGGCAAAGCCTGCAGCGTGAGGGCAATAGTTTTAGCCCGCATGCTTTCCTTGCCAGGTCACTTTCTCTTTCTCGCATCGAATCTTCCAAAGCTGACCTTCCTTGGCATTTTGCAGCTGGGAACACCCAGTTTTTGTTTGATCTGAGGCCCACTCCTTCAGCCTTTTTAAGCCTGGACCAGTTTACATGATGACTACTGGCCAAGCCTTCAGACAGATATCAATGACAAATCGGGGGCAGCTCCAGTAAATGGGCAGACTGGCAAAAGCCCTTGCTTTCAGCTCACTTAACAAACCTAACCTGGAGCCAAGGCCCCTCCACACTGAATTTCTGCTGAAAGCGCTTTGAAGCTGGGAACCGTCTGTGACTATATGAGGGAGAACATGAGTCAGAAACTTCCTGTGACTACATGAGTGACCACCTCTGTCAACAAGGTTTACAAGGTTTACAAGGATAAGGCCTTCAGTCAAGAATTGCGACTGCTAGCCTGCTCATAAAAACGATTAATTCATGAAGAAAAAAGGAAGTTTATGGTTGTTCTGGTTTAAAAAAGCGGACACATCATGAGATCCTGCCTGTGAGAACAAGGGAGCATACTTCCTGCGGAGAGAGACCACCTGGG
>LKMJ01001566.1_pt1 | contig 20356 bp, 19 predicted proteins | sample 643391 | NCBI WGS metagenome assembly LKMJ01 (sample SAMN04112250, study PRJNA286221) | soda lake metagenome | biome: soda lake; feature: Kulunda Steppe; material: water; isolation source: sample PL-Br10 brine of Picturesque Lake | place: Russia: Kulunda steppe | collected 2010-07 | reverse complement strand
CGAGTTCGTACATGTTGTCGGTCGCGAGCATCGCCGGCTCGCGGTCGTCGATCAGCCGCCGGAGCTTGCGGTAGCTGACGACGTCGCGCTCTATCGACTCGCCGTCGTAGATACACAGCGCGTAGGAAGGTGCAGACCCGCGCACGTCACCGCTCTGGATGTCGATGCCGAAAACCACGGCATCGAGCGCGCTCGTTCGGTTGCTCACGGACCGTGGTAGGGGGTGGCGAAAGGTGAATCTTGTCCCCGCCTAGCTGTCCGGAAACGGCACGTCGACCGTCTCGCCGTCCTCCGGAACGAAGATGTCGCCGTCGAACGCCTCGCGGGCCTCCTGCAGGTGGTCGCTCACGTCGCCGGTGTACCGCGAGGAGATGTGGACCAAGGCGAGCCGTTTGACGTTCGCACGCCGGGCGACGGAGGCAGCCTCGCTCGCCGTCGAGTGGCCGGTTTTTTCGGCACGCTCCCGACCGTCCGCGGCGAAGGTGGCGTCGTGGACGAGCAGGTCGGCGTCCTGGGCAATCTGGACGGTCTCGTCGGCCGGTCGGGTGTCGCCGGTGTAGACGAATTTCCGGCCCGGTCGGGGCTCGCCGACGACCTGATCAGGATCGACAACCGTCCCGTCGTCGAGTTCGACCGCCTTGCCGTCGTGGAGCTGTGAGAACTTCGGGCCGACCGGAACGCCGAGTTCCTCGGCGTGCTCGCGGTCGAATCGGCCCTTCCGGTCGTCCTCGATCAGTGCGTAGCCGACCGCAGTCGTGCGGTGCTCGACCGGGAAGGTCCGGACCGCATACTCGTCGGTTCGGAGTGCCACGTCGTCGTAGCCGACCTCGTTGAGCCGGAGGGGGAAGGAGGGGCGACCGCCAGCCGATTCGATGAAGGCTTTGATCTGACCTTTCTTGCCCGGCGGGACGTGAATCGTGATCGCGGCCTCGCGGTCGTTGAAGTCCATCGTGTCCAGCAGGCCGGGGATCCCGTAGGTGTGATCGCCGTGGGTGTGGGTGAGAAAGAGATGGGAGACGTCGAAGCCGGTACCAAAGCGCATCATCTGGCGCTGGGTGCCCTCGGCGCAGTCAAAGAGCAGGTGATCGCCCTCGCGGGCGACCGAGATCGCGCTGGGGTTGCGTCTGGTCGTCGGCACGGCCCCGCTGGTCCCCAGAAACGTCACGCGAAGCGTCATTACCTCACTCTGGTCGCCGGTCCGATAAACCGGCTTCGGATCCCGACCGACCGATTCTTACCCTCGGGGTCGCTACGAGGGCGTGATGGACTCGCCGCTGTGGACCGACGTGCACGCCCCAGATCTGGACGAGTTGCCCCAGGACGACGTCCGCGAGTACCTCCAGCGCGGCGTCGACGAACCACTGAACCTGGTCCTCCACGGCCCGCCGGGGGGCGGCAAGACCGCCGCCGTCCGCGCGCTCGCCGCCGAAGCCCACGAGAACCCCGACAACGACCTCATCGAGATCAACGTCGCGGACTTCTTCGACCGGACGAAAACCGAGATCAAGAACGACGACCGGTTCGCCTCGTTTCTGGACGGGCGGAGTTCGATGGCGAAACGCGACATGATCAACCACGTCCTCAAGGAGTCGGCGAGCTACGCGCCGGTTTCGGGGACCTACAAGACCATCGTGTTAGACAATGCCGAGGCGATCCGCGAGGACTTCCAGCAGGCGCTCCGGCGCGTGATGGAGCGCCACCACAAAACCACCCAGTTCGTCATTACGACGCGCCAGCCGACCAAGCTCATCCCGCCGATCCGCTCGCGGTGTTTCCCCGTCCCCGTCCGCGCGCCGAGCCACGACGAAATCGCAACGATCCTGAAGCGGATCGCGACCGCAGAGGACGCCGAGTTCGACGAGAACGGCCTCAAGTTCATCGCGGGCTACGCCGACGGCGACCTCCGCAAAGCGATCCTGGGTGCACAGACCACCTACGAGAAAGAGGGCGAGATCACCCGCACTGCGGCCTACGAGGTGCTGGGCGATCTGGGCACCGACAATCAGGTAAAGGAGATGTTAGACGCCGCCGAAGCGGGCGAGTTCACCGACGCCCGCTCGACGCTCGACGACCTGCTCGTCGACGAGGGGCTCTCGGGCGAGGAAGTCCTCGAAGACGTCCTGCGGATCGCGCAGTCACGGTACGACGGGGAGAAACAGACCGAACTCTACCGGATGGCCGGGGAGATCGATATGGATCTCACCGAGGGGACGAACGACCGGCTGCACGTCTCTCATCTACTCTCGCGGCTGCCGGAACTCGCCCTGAAATGAGTCCTCTCCGCGTTCGACCTGATACAGATACACCCCAACGAGCAACAGTGTGAGTGCCAGGAGATTGATCGATCCCGCGACTCGTTCGGGAAGCCATGTCTCGGGTGTGCCGAGAGCGCCCATGACGCCGATCGTGTAGCCAAGTGCCAGCGAGACCGCCCCTGTCCCCTGTCTGAGCGATGTCTTTCGTGAGAGCTCGTACAGTGAGGCCGCCACGACCGCGACCACGCTGGCGATACCGGCGAGTGTGAGGGGATCGACCATCGGCTACCCGGACCGACGCCGCTGTGACACTTCAACATTCGTGTCTCCGGGGCCGAGAACTGTCCCCGAGTTACACAATCCGATACTACAGATATTGTAGTATATTACTACAGTTCTTGAAGTAAGCGAATCACCGTTCTGGACGAGTTACTCCCCGTCCAGCACCAGCATGTGTCGCGTCAGCGAGCGATGGACCCGGCGTTCGAACCGGGCGTCGACCGCCCAGCCGGCTTCTCTCGCTTCGGCTTCCCACGAGCGATCGGCGACGACGACCGCCCGATCGGCGATTCGGCGTGCCTCGGCGAGCGCGCCCGCGACGAGGTCTCCCAGATCGAGATTGGCGATCTTCGACTGGCGGCCGTAGGGCGCGTCGAAGACCACGGCGTCGGCCGCGCCGTCCGCGAGCGGCAGGGCGGTGGCGTCGCCGCGCATCGTGCCGAGGACGGTCTCGTCCGGGACCAGCTCGGCGAGGTTCTCTGCCGTTCCGCGGGCCATCTTGGCCTGCGCGTCGACGCCCAGCACCGACGCGCCGACGAGCCCGCCCTCGATCAGGACGCCGCCGGTGCCACACATCGGATCGACCAGCGTCTTCCCCGGGCGCGCCCCGGCGATGTTCACCAGCGCGCGGGCCAGCAGCGGGTCCATGCTCCCGGGCTGGAAGAACGGGCGATCGGTCGGCGCGCGCGAGCCGTACTCCCGGACGCTCTCGACCGCGAGCCAGGCCAGTGCGCAGAGGCTTTCCGGATCACCTTCGACCGCAATCGGGTCCACTGTCCCCGTCCTGACGGCTTCGCGCGGGTCGATCTCGCCGTCACGCTCCCACGCCGATTCGTCGGTGAAGACGGCTCGCAGGACGTGATCCGGGTCATCGAGATCCACTGCAAAGCCCCGGCCGACGAGCACGTCGCCGAGCGCGCGCTCGACACGCTGGGTATCGATGCCGGTGCTCGCTCGGACGTCGACCGCCCGGACTGCGACGGTTCCACTCCTGTCCAGCGGGGCAGCAGTAAGCAGGGCTTCGGCACTGTCGACGTCGGCGTCGGTCGTCCCGACCAGCTCGCTCGCGCGATGGGTGTACGCGAGCTCCGAGACCGTCTCGCGGTCGATGGCGCGCGCCGTGACGATGCCCGGTGCGACCAGTTCGGCACCGCTGGCGGCGCTTCCCGCCTCGCGGGCGGCAAATCGATCGTCCTCGCCACCGAGTTCCAGCAGGTACACACTCCACTGTGGGCCGTGGGCGCTCAAGAATCGGCCGGTTTCGCTCGTCGTTTCGGCGAACTGACCTACAAATCACCCAACTCATCGTTCCGTGGCATGAACCTTTATAAGCCTTAAATACAACCTTTAAAACGAGCTATGAGCGACCCCAAGGAAACTATCAATATCGAAAACGTCGTCGCGTCGACGGGCATCGGACAGGAGCTCGACCTCCAGAGCGTCGCAATGGACCTCGAGGGCGCGGACTACGACCCCGAGCAGTTCCCCGGTCTCGTCTACCGAACCCAGGAGCCCAAATCGGCCGCACTGATCTTCCGCTCGGGCAAGATCGTCTGTACCGGCGCGAAGTCCACCGATGACGTCCACGAGAGTCTGCGCATCGTCTTCGACAAGCTCCGCGACCTGGAGATCAACGTCAACGAGGATCCCGAGATCGTCGTCCAGAACATCGTCACCTCGGCGGATCTTGGCCACAACCTCAACCTGAACGCGATCGCGATCGGGCTCGGGCTGGAGAATATCGAGTACGAACCCGAGCAGTTCCCCGGCCTCGTCTACCGACTCGACGACCCGGAAGTCGTTGCACTGCTGTTCGGTAGCGGAAAACTCGTCATCACCGGCGGCAAACAACCCGTCGACGCCGAGCACGCGGTCGACAAGATCGTCTCCCGACTCGAAGATCTCGGCCTGCTGGAGTAACGTTCGGCCTCCACTTTTCGGCATATCACCATTTACAAGTCTCATCGCCGGAATCTCCACGTATGCTCCCGTCGCTCCCCTCGCTGTCAGTTGCCCCCGAGACGATTCCGGCTGTACTCGGCACGCTCCTCATCGCGACCGTCTTTTACGGTCTCACGGCACACATCGCAGCCCGCTACGTCCTCGGCGATGTCCGGATCGAACACGGGCTGATGGTCGGTGCGGTTCCGGCCGCGGTCATCGTGGTCGGCGTCCAGTTACTCGGGGCTGGTGCGGGGATCATCCTCGTCGTTCTCGCCGCGATCGTCGCCGACTTCCTGGCGATCGAGCGGTTCTACGACACCGAGCGCCGCTTTGCCGCCATGATCACTGTCGTCCACTTCGCGATCAGCGTCCTGCTCGGGAGCGTGCTGGCCTCGCTGTTCGTCTAAGCTACTCGACGAGACGCTCGATCTCGGTCACGAGAATGTCGCTTGCGCCCTCGGCTTTCACTTCGTTGATAGTCTCGAAGACGTCACGCTCGTCGACGACGGCGTGGACTGCGACTTTTCCGTCCTTGCCGTTCCCGCTCGCGATGTCCATCACCGTCGGGCCGCCCATCCCGGGGATCACGTTTCGTACTGCATCGAGGCGCTTCTCGGGGACGTTCATCATCAGGTAGCGCTTGCCGTCGGCGCTCAGCACCGATTCCAGCGCGGTCTCGATCTGGCCGACCTTGTCGTCGTCGACCACGTCGTCGCGGGCGAACAGCCGGACTGAACTGTTGAGTACCTCGTCGATGATTCCCAGTCTGTTGACCTTGAGCGTCGTGCCCGTGCTCGTGATGTCGATGATCGCGTCGGCCATCTCGACGTGGGGCGTGAGTTCGGTCGCGCCGGTCACCTCGACGATGTGGGGATCGACGCCCTGCTCGTCGAAGTAGTTCCGCGCGATCGTCGGGAACTCGGTGGCGACCTTCTTGCCATCGAGTTGTTCGACGCTCTCGATGTCGCCGTCTTCCGGTGCGGCGAGCACGAGTCGACACTGGCCGAAATCGAGATCCAGCAACTCAGTGACGTTCTCCGGGCCGGACTCGGCGATCTGGTCGTGGCCGGTGATCCCCACGTCGGCCGCGCCGTCGCTGACGTACTTGGGGATGTCCGCCGCGCGGGCAAAGAGCAACGTGACGTCTGGATCGACGGTGTCGGCGTACAGTTTGCGGTCCGCGCCGTCGACGACGTGCAGGCCGGCACGCTCCAGAAGGTCGAGTGCTGGCTCGTGGAGACGACCCTTGTTGGGGACTGCGATTCGCATTGACGGTGAGTTGACCGTCCTGCGTGAACTGTGTTTCGGCCTCGAAGTCGGCGTATTGCCGATGCACTAAATACCCTCGCAGTCCATAGACGAGATGGATGACGAAATCCGGATTTGGAGCGTGGAGCGACACGAAACTCGACGAGGCTGTCAGCGATATAAAAGACGAGGTAGATACCGACTTCGAACGCTCAGTCTCGGAGCTGTTCTGATCGCCGCTCCGCACCGGTTTGATTAACTTCCCAGCCCCCAAATCACGTGCCATGACGACACTCCGTATCGCGGGCGGGAAGGTACTCCGCCCCGACATGAGCGTGGTAGACGCCGACGTGCTGGTCGACCAGGAGGCGGGCGAGATTCTGGAGATTGGCCCGGACGTCGAGGGCGAGGACGAGCATCTCGACGCCGATGGCTCGCTGGTGATCCCTGGCCTTGTAAACGGCCACTGTCACGTCGCGATGACCCTGCTCCGGGGGTACGCCGACGACAAGCCCCTCGAAGCGTGGCTGCAGGAGGACATCTGGCCGACTGAGGCCGAGTTGACGCCCGAAGATGTCTACGCCGGGACGAAACTCGGCGTACTGGAGATGATCAAGTCCGGGACAACCGCCTTCGGCGACATGTACTTCATGGTGCCGAACATCGTCGAAGCGATCGAGGAGAGTGGCCTGCGCGCCCGCATCGGCCACGCTGCGGTCACCGTCGCCAAAGAGGCCGAGGCGGCCGAAGAGGACGTCCAGACGAGCATCGAGATCGCCGGACAGTACGACGACAGCGAGGACGAGCTTGTCAGTTCGGCCGTGATGCCCCACAGCCTGACGACTGTCGCCACCGAGTACTTCAGCGATTTCGCCGAGGGCGCGCGCGGCCTCGACGTCCCGCTGCATTACCACGCCAACGAGACGACCGGGGAGGTCGACCCGATCGTCGACGAAGAAGGGCTACGGCCGCTCGAACTCGCCGACGAGCATGGCCTGCTGGGAGCTCGTGACTACCTCGCCCACTGCGTTCACGTCGGCGAGACCGAGATCGACCTGCTCGCCGAGTCGGGCGCGGCGGCGATCCACTGCCCGGCCTCGAACATGAAACTCGCCAGTGGGATGGCTCCCGTACAGAAGATGCTCGATGCGGGCGTCACGGTCGGTCTGGGAACCGACGGCGCGGCCTCGAACAACGATCTGGACATGTTCGACGAGATCCGCGACGCTGCCATGCTCGGAAAGCTCGCGGCCGACGACGCCAGCGCCGTCGACGCCGAAACCGCGTTCTCGCTCGCGACGACCGGCAGCGCCGACGCGCTCGGCTTCGACAGCGGCCGCATCGAGGCGGGCGCGAACGCCGATCTCGCGGTGATCGATCTGGACGCCCCGCGCCTGACGCCGCCCCACGACCTCGTGAGCCATCTGGCCTACGCCGTCTCCGGGAGTGACGTCCGCCACACCGTCGTCGACGGCGAGATCCTGATGCGCGACCGCGAGGTGTTGACCCTCGACGAGGAGGCCGTGATCGCCGAAGCCACCGATCACGCCGCCTCGCTGATCGCCCGTGCAGAAGCCGACGACTGATAAAGCCGAACTAAACGTTCAGCATCTGTTTTGAACGCTATAACCATCTCTGAACATCTCTGATAGTATCCGGAAGATGCAGTAAACCGACTGAACGGGGGGTCCCCTTTATGCCACTGACCTGTCTGTGTCCGGATAGATGACACGCAACCGTACCCAACTGTTCGCAATCATCGGTGCAGTGTTGATGGTCGCGTCGCTGGTGGCTCCGGCCGCTGCGGGCGCAGCCGTCGCCGAAGAGGAACCGGACGACCTGACCATCGACGTCGACGACAACGTCGTCACCGTCACTGACGACGACGGGCCCGTTGAGGGCGCGACCGTGACGGTCGAACTCGTCGACGATGATGGCGAGTCCGACGACGAGGACTCCGATGAGGAAGAATCGGACGATGAAGACGCTGACGAGTCCGACGACGAGGACTCCGATGAGGAAGAATCCGATGAGGAAGAATCGGACGGTGAAGACGCTGACGAGTCCGACGACGAGGACTCCGATGAGGAAGAATCCGATGAGGAAGAATCGGACGATGAAGACGCTGACGAGTCCGACGAAGAGGACTCCGAGGAATCTGACGACGAATCGTACACCTACGACGGTACGGGCGAGTACGAGACCGACGAGGACGGACAGGTCGAACTCCCCGCACCTGAAGAGGACGTCGACGTCGAAGTGACGGCCGAAGACGGTGATCGCACGGCAACAGTCACCGCGACGCTAACTGCGGACGACCCGGCAGCGAACTTCGGTCAGGAGGTCTCGGCGTTTGTTGCTGACCTGCAGGACCAGGACGTTAGCGGTCCGATGGGTCTCCACGTTGCCGAGTTCGTCACGGAGAACAACCCTGCCGCTGACAACATCCCGGACCACGCTGGTCCGCCTGAGCATGCAGGACCCGGTGACGATGACGAGCAGGGTCCGCCGGCAGATGCTGGCCCGGGCGGTGAGGACGACGAGAGCGACCAGGGCCCACCAGCCGAAGCGGGTCCGGGCGGTGACGACGCTGATGATGAGGAGACCGAAGACGACGATGAGGAAACCGACGACGAGGACGACGGTGACGACGAAGAGGAAACCGAGGACGATGACGGCGACGACAGCGACGCCTGATCGGATCAGGTAACCGCTTTTTTGCTTCTTTACTCGTCCCCAGTAGTGTCGATGCTGCCGCGTTCGCGCATCATCCGGGTACCGCGCTCGATCCAGCCGCGGTGGACGTAGACGCCGCCGAGCACGAGGTTGCGCCAGACGTAGTCGGCAACGATGGCGACGTAGGCGGCGACCACGCCGTAGCCCAGCCAGACGCCGCCAAGGTAGGTGACCCCGAGCAGGAAGACGAAGGTCCCCGTGACCTTCGCGACGAAGGGCGAGCGCGTCTCGCTGCCGCCCCGGAGCGCCCCGGCGAGGATGGCGTAGGGGGCGATCAGCACGGTGGCGACGGCGTAGGCCCGCGCGAAGTCGGCGGCGTAGCCGATCGTCACCGGATCACGGGTGAAGATGCGGACGAACTCCTCCGCGAGGAAAAACAGGACGACGCCGAGCCCGCCGACGGTCAGAATGCCGAGTGCCGCCGTTGCCAGCCCGTCGTAGTAGGCGGTGTCCGGCTCTCCGCGGCCAAGCGCCTGGCCGACGATGACGTTGGCGGCGACGCCGTAGCCCCGCGAGAGCGGCGCGGCGACCTGCTGGTAGAGGCGCATCCCGATGTGGTAAGCGGCGTTGACCTCGGTGCCGAACGCGAGCAGGACGGCGTTGAAGGGGAACTGTGCGACGACCTCCGAGAGCCCCTCGGCGATACGCGGGGCGCTGATGAGGACCAGCTGTTTGCCGATGATCGGATCGGAGGGTCGAACGAGCGTGATCGGGGTCCGCTCGCTCGCGAGCACGCCCAGGAAGGTCAGCGCGGCGACGACATCCGCGACCGCCGTCGCGATGGCGATGCCGACCACGCCGTAGTCGGGCAGTCCGGCGAGGCCGAAGGCGAGTCCCACAGTGAGCCCGATGTTGAGGGTATTTGCGGCGAGGTTGACGTACATCGGCGTGCGCGTGTCGCCGGTGCCCTGGATCGATCGGGCGGCGATCAGGGTAACGTGACGGGCGGGTGAGGACAGCAGGATGATCGCCAGATAGCTCGCGCCGATCAGGACGACCTCGCGTTCGGCTCCCAGTACACTGATCGCGGCCTGATCGAACAGTACTCCGAACACGGCGAAGGGAATGCCAGCGAGCACGCCCAGCGTGAGCGCCGTGCTCACTGCTTCGTCGCGGTTGGCGGTTGCGCCGCTCCCGGTGTCCTGGCTCGACAGCGCGATCGCGCCGTCACCGACACCTAGCCCGAACCAGAGCGGCAGGCGGGCGTAGATGTCGGCGAGCCCCACGGCGGCGACGGCGGCGGGCGAAAAGAACCCGGCGACGATCACGTCGGTCGTGCGCATTAGCGTGCGCAGGACCTGCTCGGTCATCACCGGCCACGAGAGGCCGAAAACCGACCGCCAGACCGACTGCAGACGGGCCCACCCGGTCAGTTCGGTGTTCGGCTCGGTCACGGTGATCGATTGGTAGACCCGACAGTTGAACGTTGAGGAACCGGTGGTGTCGTTTCGGTGCCTCCCTGGGTGCTCGAACGACGGTAGCTGGCTAGAACAGATATATATAGCAGAACTCCTTACCTCGGGTGAGGTTGGTCGCCCCCTGGGTCGACAACCGGACTATAATGCAAAACCAATCGCAACAGCAGGCATACGACCGTGGAACGACCATCTTCTCGCCCGACGGTCGCCTGTATCAGGTCGAATACGCACGCGAAGCTGTCAAGCGCGGCACCGCGAGCGTCGGCGTTCGAACGCCGGACGGCGTCGTGATTGCCGCCAACCGGAGCGTTCGCTCGCCGCTCATGGAGCAATCGAGCGTCGAAAAGATCCACCAGGCCGACGATCACGTCGGCATCGCGAGCGCCGGCCACGTGGCCGACGCGCGCCAGCTCGTCGACGTCGCCCGCCAGCGCGCGCAGGTCGAACAGCTCCGCTACGGCCAGACAATCGGCGTCGAGACGCTGACCCGCTCGGTGACCGATCACATTCAGGAGTACACGCAGACGGGTGGAGCGCGCCCCTTTGGCGTTGCACTCCTGATCGCGGGCGTCGAGAACGGCGAGCCGCGTCTGTTTGAGACCGACCCCTCGGGGACGGACGACGAGTGGCAGGCGGTCGCCATCGGTGGCGGCCGCGAGGACAGCCAGGCGTTCCTCGACGACCACTACTCCGAGCACCTCGATCTCGACGGCGGGATCGACCTCGCGCTCGGCGCACTCGACGAGACCGCAGACGACGAACTCACCGCCGACGACGTCGAGGTCGCGACCGTGGCCGTCGACGACGAGCGATTCCAGGCCGTGCCACGCGAGAACCTCGAAGCGATCCTCGCGGAGGTGAACTTCGATGAGTAACTGGATCCCCGGCCCGGACGGCACCAGCCAGTCCCCGCTCGATCCCGAACTCGGCCCGGCAACCGAGAACCGATCGACGAACGACGACGATCTCGTCACCTCGACCGGGACGACGACCATCGGTGTCGCGACCGACGAGGGCGTCGTGATCGGGACCGATATGCGAGCCAGCCTCGGTGGCCGGTTCGTCTCGAACAAGGACGTCCAGAAGGTCGAAGCGATTCACCCGACTGCGGCGATGACGCTCGTCGGCTCGGTCGGCGGCGCACAGTCGTTCATCCGATCGCTTCGCTCGGAGGCGGCACTGTACGAAACCCGCCGCGGCGAACCCATGACGATCCCCGCGCTGGCGACGCTTGCGGGCAACTTCGCCCGCGGCGGCCCGTTCCGCGCAATCAACCCGATTCTCGGCGGCGTCGACGCGGACGGCAGCCACGTCTACAGCATCGACCCCGCCGGCGGCGTGGTGGCCGACGACTACACGGTCACCGGGAGCGGGATGCAGATCGCCTACGGGACGCTCGAAAGCGACTACGAGGAGGGACTTTCCCTGGAGGAAACCCGCTCACTCGTCGCTCGCGCCGTCCACAGCGCGACCGAGCGCGATACCGGTAGCGGTAACGGCGTCTACCTCGCCGACATCACCAGTGATGGCGTCGATATTCAGGGCTACAAGGACTTCGACGACGTGCTGTAGGCGTCGTATTTTTCGAAGTAGAGGGTGGCACAGACCGATTCACGACGTGTGATTTTTATTCCGATTTTCGGTGAGCTGACTGCTCGGCAGGCGGGGTTTTTTTGCTGGGAACCCGATTACGATACTGATGGCAGACTCACTGTTTATCGTAAGTGAAGAGGGATACTGGGGAGAAGAGTGTATCGAGCCGCTTACAACACTGTCGGATGCCGGTGTCGACATCACTGTTGCAACGCCAAGCGGGAGCCCACCGGTGATCGACGAGCGGTCCGTCGACCCAGAGGAAGTCGGTGAGGAGACTGCTGCACATGTAACCGAGATCCACGAGACCGACGAGCGGCTGCGGAATCCAGTCGCACTGGCTGACGTCAACCCGAACGAGTACGACTCCATCGTGTTTCCGGGTGGCCACGGCACCGTGTGGGATATCAATCAGGACCGCCACGCACGGGCCGCACTCCGAACAGCCGTCGAGAACGGAGACAAAAAGGCACTTGTCGTCTGCCACACCGTCGGGATTCTCGCCTTTGCCCGCGACTCCGACGGAGAGCTACTCGTCGCCGACCGGGACGTGACCGGGTTCCCGAACGACTGGGAGGAGGGCATCGTCGACGATCAGGACCTGATGCCCAGCGGTCGCAAACTGCCCTACTGGGTCGAGGATGAAGTGACAGCCGCCGGTGCCAACTGGGACGCCGAACTCGACGCAGACACGTCCGTTACTATCGACGGCGATCTCATTACGGCACGCGGCCCGCCGTCATCTCACGAGGCTGCGCTCGTACTCCTCGACGAGATGGGTATTGAACGTTGACTTGCAATGGTACAGCACGACAATCCGAGCGGGAGTGATGCCTCGCCCCGCCGTCGAGTCGAGCCGACGACACAGGTCCGGTAGCGTAAAGGAGCCGCTGGCCGTTCGTACGAACATGAGCGACTATCAGCCGATCTCCGAGCAGCTCGACGACGTGTCGGGCGCTCGCGAGGACGGCCACCGAAAGATGGACTGGGCCCGCCAGCACATGCCGATTCTGAACGCGCTCCGGGACGACTTCGTGTCCGAGCAGCCCCTCGCGGGCGAGCGCGTCGGGATGGCCATGCACGTCGAAGCCAAAACCGCCTGTCTCGTCGAACTGCTCGCCGAAGGCGGCGCGGACGTGGCGATCACGGGCTGTAATCCCCTCTCGACCCACGACGATGTCAGCGCCGCGCTGGACGAACACGAACGGATTACCAGCTACGCGAAACGCGGCGTCGACGACGAGGAGTACTACGCGGCCATCGACGCCGTCATCGACCACGAGCCGACAATCACCGTCGACGACGGCGCGGACCTGATCTTCCGCATCCACCAGGAGTACCCCGAACTGATCGACTCCATCGTCGGCGGCTGTGAGGAGACCACGACCGGCGTCCACCGCCTGCGCGCGATGGACGAGGACGGCGAGCTCGACTACCCCGTCTTCGCGGTCAACGACACGCCGATGAAGCGGCTGTTCGACAACGTCCACGGCACCGGCGAGTCCTCGCTGGCGAACATCGCCATGACGACGAACCTCGCGTGGGCGGGCAAGACCGTCGTCGTCGGCGGCTACGGCGACTGCGGCCGCGGCGTCGCAAAGAAGGCCGAAGGACAGAACGCCGACGTCATCGTCACCGAGGTCGAGCCCCGCCGCGCGCTCGAAGCGCACATGGAGGGCTACGAGGTCATGCCGATGGCCGAAGCCGCGAAAGAGGGTGACGTGTTCATCACGACGACGGGGAACCGCGACGTCATCACCGAAGAACACTTCGAGGTCATGCAGGACGGCGTCTTGCTCGCCAACGCAGGCCACTTCGACGTCGAGGTCAACCTCGATCAGCTCTCGGATCTCGCGAGCGAGACGTACGAGGCACGTGACGGCGTCCAGACGTACGAACTCGAGGACGGTCGTCGCTTGAACGTGCTCGCCGAGGGCCGCCTTGTCAACCTCGCCTCGCCGATCGCGCTGGGTCATCCCGTCGAAGTGATGGACCAGAGCTTCGGCATCCAGGCCGTCGCCGCCCGCGAGATCGCCCAGAACAATGCGGAGTACGAGGCCGGGGTTCACGACGTGCCCGACGACCTCGACCGTGAGGTCGCCGAGATCAAGCTCGACGCCGACGGTGTCGAGTTCGACTCGCTGTCCGCGGAGCAGGCGGAGTACATGAACAGCTGGGATCACGGAACATAGTCGATCGCGCTCCGGAGATCATCCCGGATACTCATCCCCTAGAGCATCGAACCCCGAAGTTTGTTTTTTGCGACTACTTGAACACGTAGTTCATTACGAGCCGGCCGATCAGTCCCTGCGCTCTGGTGCTGTCGTGGCCCTGTACCATCACGGCGGTGCACTCGACCGACTCGACGAGCTGGTTGCTCGGACTGCTCAGGAGCCGACCCCTGAGTCCGCTGTTATCGACGCCCGTAACCAGCAGGTCGGCATCGCCGACGAACCGTGCGAGCCCCGCCACACGGTTGTCCGTCTCGATGACCGACGAGCGGGCCTCGACGGTACAGATCGAGATCAGCTCCTGATGGTACTGCTCGACGTCCTCGCGCTGGGTCTCGGGGGCGTCCTCGCCCAGCGCCTGGATGAGGTGAATCGATGCGCCGGTTTCTTCGGCGACGGCGTCGGCGATCAGCAGCTTGAGCGGGTCGTACGCGCCCCGGGCGGCGACGACGGCGATCTCGCCAGCGCCGTCGAAGCCCCGATCCTCGACGAGCATTACGTCACACGGCGCGTTCTTTAGCAGCCAGTCGGTCTCGTTACCGAACATGCGCTCGTGAAGCTGGGCACGGTCGCGTTCGAGCACGATCAGATCGAAGCCCTCGTAGGTCGCGTAGTCGACAATGGCGTGTTTGTGGTCCTCGCTGTCGATCTCGCGGTGTTCGACCTTGGTGCTGGGGCGGTCCGCGGTCTCGTTGTCGGTGATCTGTACGCCGCCGGAGGTGCGCGTCGGCGGCCGGAAGGCTCCATCGGGGAGCCACTCGGGGCGGTCTCCCTCCTCGTCCCGGATCCACTCGGGCTCGTCGAGGTCGTACACCTCCGCATGGTCTTCGTGGAACACGCGATGCGGGACGTCGAGGAACTCCGCAACGGTGACGACAGTCGTCCGAAGCCGTCCCAGATCAGTCCCCATCCGCACCATATCCCGTTTTGCCCGGTCGGAGGTGCGCTCGGTGATCGCGACCAGCACGTCGTACTCGCGGGTGCTCTCGAACAGTTCGTGGGTCCGTTCGAGTGCGGCCTCGCTGACGTCCTGTCGGATCCCCGAACGGGCGGCCCCCTCGCGGTCGACGCCCTTGCGCCCGTACGCGAAGTAGTAGCCAGCCGCCAAGACGGTGACGACACCCGCAAAGGCGATCGATTGCAGGCCGATCTGGGAGAGGACGACGAGGCCACTCGCCATCCCGAAGACCTGGGTCCAGGGGTACCAGGGCGAGGTGAAGACGGGATCGTATCCCTCGACGGCCCCCTCACGGAAGCCGATCAGCGCGAGGTTCACGAGGATGAAGACGATGATCTGGAACGCGCTGCCGAGTTTGGCCACCTCGTCGATCGGAAACAGAACGATCATTGCAATGATCATTCCGCCGGTCATGAGCACGGCCAGTGCGGGCGTGCTAAAGCGTTCGCTGACGACCTCAAACTGCGCCGGCGCGAGGTTGTCCCGGGCCATCGCGAAGGGGAACCGGGAGGCAGAAAGGATCCCAGCGTTAGCAGTCGAGGCAAGCGCCATCAGCGCGGCGACGACGACGGCAAGCGCACCGACCTCACCGATCGTTCGCTCGGCGGCGTAGGCCATGATTGCGCCCTCTCCGTCGCTTCCCAGCAGCCCCTCGGCGGTCGCCTCGGCACCGACGTCGAAGACACCAACCGCCACGTAGACCACGGCAACGTACATCGCGGTTGTGAGCGCAAGCGAGAGCAACATCGCCTGCGGGATCACGCGGCCGGGATCTTTGACTTCCTCGGCGACGGCGGCGACCTTGATCACGCCGGCGTAGGAAATGAAGACCAGCGCGGTCGCAGCGAGGAAGCCGCCGCTGCCGACGTCGAACAGTCCCTCGGTCGAGCCTTCGGCACCCGCCGCCCCGACCTGAGACCAGCCGCCGACGATGAACCACGCCATCACAACGACCATCAGGGCGACGATGACGAACTGGAGAGTCCCGGTACTCGACGTGCTGACAACGTTGAGCACAATGAACACCAGCGCCAGCGAGATGGCGATCGGAATGATCGGATCGAAGCCGAGAATCGTCGTCTCGGCGATGATCGGGAGCGCATAGACGAGATAGGGCACTCCGCCGACCAGTGCCAGTGCACCCTTGAACGAGAGCATAAACCAGTTGCCGACGCCAGCGATCGTACCGAGGAGCGGACCCATCCCCCGCTCGACGTAGACGTAAGAGCCGCCATCTTCGGGCATGGCGGTGGCCATCTCGCTGGCGCTCAGCGCGGCCGGGAGGACGAGAATACCGGCAACAAGGAAGGCGAGAACGACTGACGCGTTGCCGACTTCGAGAAACGCGACGCCAGGCAGAATGAAGATCCCCGAGCCGACCATTGCACCGACTGCGATCGCAGTCGTCGCAGGGAGGCCGAGTTCGCGTTTTAATCCGGATGGCACGCTACAACACCTCGTATGGAGTAGATGCTCACGGGCTGTGAGCACGCACGAGACAGCATCTATAGCTGGATTGTCACCTGTTACGGATAAGAGAGAGGCCTAACTAGTAAGGTGTCGCTGGATGGCCTGTACGCCCGACTACTCCTCGGCCGGTGACACCCTTTTGCTGGCTTCCTGCGGGTTGTCGTCCTGTTCCTGGTGGTCGTCGTCCCGCTCGATCACGCCCTCGTCCCAGTCGCCGACGAGGAACCAGCACGCGACGACTGCGGCGGCAGCGATATGGGAGAAGGCGATTCCCCACCAGACGCCCATTGCGCCCATCGAGAGCGCGGTGATGAAGACGAGGGTCGGCGGGATCCGCAGGCCCCACTGGGCGAGCACCGAGAAGATGAACGCTGTTCGTGTACTGCCCGCACCGCGGAAGCCCGCATTGATTACCTGAAACAGTCCCATGAAGACGTAGGTCGGGCCAATGATCTTGAAGTAGTCCGTCCCCTTCTCGACGACGATTTCGGCCCCCTCACCCTCGATGAAGATCGAGACGATGGTCTCGGCGAAGACGAACGCGAGCACGCTAAAGATGGCCAGGACGGCGAAGATGATCCCCGAACTGAGCAGAACGGCGTTTCGCGCCCGGCCCTGCTTGCCCGCGCCGAGGTTCTGTCCGACCGCGGTCTCGGTCCCCTGGGCCAGTCCGACTGCGGGGAGGTAGACCAGCGTGTTGATTCGGTTGCCGATCCCATAGGCGGCGACGGCGTCCGCGCTCACGAGTCCGACGAGTGCGGTCATGCCGGTGTAGGCGAGCGAGTCGGCCCCGCGTTCCAGTCCAGAGGGACCGCCGACATCGAGGATCTTGCGCACGACGTCGAGTTCGGGTTTGAGGTCCGCAATGGAGAGGTCGATTCCGACACGCCCGGTAAACAGCAGCCAGAAGCCGATGGCTGCGCCGACGCCTCGCGAGACGACGGTCGCAACGGCCGCGCCCTGTACGCCGTAGCCAGTAAAGCCCGTCGCGGCGAGCAGGTCGGCCTGGAGATCGAGCAGTCCCGCCCACGCGAACAGGGGGTTGTTCTCGAAGCCGAGGATCAAGAACGGGTCGAGGAGGATGTTGATCGCGACGCTGAGTAGCATCAGATACAGCGGTGTTCGCGTATCGCCCCAGCCCCTGAGGATCGCCTGAAAGATGAAAAAACCGAACATGAAGACGACCCCGAGAAAGATCGTTCGGGTGTACTCGACGGCCATCCGGTGGGTCGTGGTGCCTGGGTCGGTGCCGATGTACGGCAGGAGTACAGGGGCGAGCACGTAGCCCAGTGCGGCGAGGACCACGGACGTGATCGAGACGAACGTGATCGTCTGCCCGGCGACGCGCGCGACTTTCTCCTCGTTGCCCGCACCCTTGTGCTGGGCTACCAGCACGGTCCCGGCGACTGTCAGCCCGCTTCCGAGGCTGATCATCAGGAAGGCGAAGGGGAGCGCAAAGCCCAGTGCGGCGACGGCCTCGGCTCCCAGCCGGCCGACAAAGTACGTATCGATCAGGTTGTAGGTGACCTGCAGGAGCTGTGACGCGACGATCGGTCCCGACAGTACGAGCAGCGGAACGAGCAAGCGTCCCTCGGTGAGGTCGACGGATCGGTCCTCACTCACCGCCGGGTAGTCCCCACGAATCTCTGAAGATGTCGTTGTTCACAGGTTAGATAGACATGCCTCTCCCGCACAGGGATAAACGTCTCACGGTTCAAAAACGACAGACCTCTCACGGTTCAGAATGGATGGCCGCTCTCGCGGTTGCGGACGGATGACTGCAGTCGGTCGATTCTGGGCCAGTGCTACTCGAACTGGTCGATCGTCGGTTGCTCGTGCTCGCCGGGGAACGCCTCGACCGGGGCCTGCACCTGCTCGCCGGTCTCCATGTCCTTGAGCGTCACCTCGTCGTTTTCGAGGTCGCGCTCGCCGACGATCACGACCGAGTCGGCGTTGATCGAGTCAGCGTAGTTCATCTGTGCGCCGAAGCTCCGGTCGGCGACGTCGCTCTCGACGACGTGTCCCGCCTCGCGCAGGTCGCGGGCGATGCGTGCGGCGACCGGCCGGGTATCGCCGACCTGCAGGACGTAGTAGTCGGTCGAGAGTTCCTCTTCGGGCCAGACGCCCGCGCGCTGGAGGAGAAGCGAGAGCGTCGCGTCGCCGGGGGCAAAGCCGACTGCGGGGGTCGGCTGGCCACCGAAGCTCTCTATGAGGTCGTCGTAGCGGCCGCCACCGAAGACGGCGCGGGAGACCTCTCCCGTGGAGTCGAAGCACTCGAAGACGACGCCCGTGTAGTAATCGAGGCCACGGGCAGTCTCCAGCGAGAGGTCACAGTACTCGCGGACGCCGAAGTCGTCGGCGGCATCGAGGACGTTCTGGAGGTTGGTTACTGCCTCGTCGATACGGTCAGTTCCCGCGAACTCGATCAGTTCGTCGAGCTCGTCCTCCCCCACGTCGAGCAGGTCATCGAACTCGCGGGCCTGCTCGTAGCTGAGCCCGGCGTCGACGAGCAGGTCGTGGTATTCGGCAGTCTCGATCTTCGCGCTCTTGTCGACCGCACGGATCGCCTGCTGGGTGGCGATTTCCCCCTCGAAGGAGTCGAGCAGGCCGCCGAGGATATCCCGGTGGGAGACGCGGAACTCGAAGTCCTCGGCGTCCAGACCGAGGTTCGTCAGCATGTCGGCCGCAACGGCCAGTATCTCAGCGTCGGCGCTCGGTTCGGCGGAGCCGAAGATGTCGACGTTGGTCTGGTAGAACTCCCGAAACCGGCCCTGCTGGGGCTCCTCGTAGCGCCAGAACGGACGCGTCGAGAACCACTTGATCGGCTTCGAGAGCTCCTGTTGCTTGGCCACGACCATCCGGGCGACCGTCGGCGTCAACTCGGGCGTGAGCGCGACGTGTCTGCCGCCCTTGTCCTCGAAGCTGTACAACTCCTCGACGATCTCCTCACCGCTCTTGTCGATGTACAGCTGTGCGTCCTCCATTGCGGGCGTTGCGATCTCCCGGAACCCGTAGCTTCGGACCGTCGACTCGATCTCGTCGATGACCTGCCGGCGAGCCTGCATTTCCGCGGGGTAGAAATCACGAAAGCCCTTGATCCGTTCGTACATGCACGTCGGTTGGCCGAGCGAACGCTTGAAACCTGCCTTTCCTAGATGGCGATCATCGTCACGCCAACGACCGCAAGCACTGCGGCGACGATCCGAATACGGAAGTGGTGCTCGCCGAGCAGGACGCCGCCGAGGATTACGGCGACGATTGCCTGCGTATTGACGACCGGCGAGGCGATGCTCGCGGGGATCAACGAGAACGCTAGCGTGGTGGTGTGCTCGCCAACTGCAACGATCGCGCCCGCACCGGCGAGCTTCGGCAGCGCCGCGCGCAGGTCGTCCGGCGGATGTCGCAACGCAGAGGGGAGGAAGACGACGAGGACGCCGGCCAGCAGGAGCGGCACCCAGATCGCGGTCGGCACCGCAAGCTCCTGGAGGACGACGCGCCGCCCCACGTCGGTCACCGCAAACAGCATCGCCGAGAGCAATGCAAGCTGTGCTGGCCGGGAGTGGGCGGCCCGACGGATCGGATCGAACAGGCTCCCGGCCCGGTAGTTCGCCACGTACACCGCAAGCGTCGCGACGACGACGCCGGCAACCTGTAATGGGGTGAGGAACTGCCCGAGGACGATGACCTCGATCGGGAGTACGAACACGGGAACGATCTTGTTGATCGGCGCGACGTAGGACACCTCTCCCGCCTGAATCGCGTACAGGAAGAAGATGAACCCGCCTGCTGTCGTCAGGATCGTCAGCGTGATTACGGCGACGTGTTCGATCCCGGCTCCGGCGAGCGCCGCGCCGTCGCCATTCCGGACCGCCCGGATCGTGATTGGCGCGTAGAAGACGATCGCAAAGGCGTTGACGACGACCGCAAGCGTCGTCGCCGGGAAGTCGTTGAAATAGCGCTTGAGAACGAACAGATACCCGCCCCAGACGAACGCCGCGACGATCGAGTAGCTCAGTCCCAGCTCCATCGAGTTACCCCCTCACTGGTCGGCAGCGCACTACCGACTTCACGATCGAAAACATGCATCGGAGTTTGCCGTGGTATCTAAAACATCCGTCGAAACCGCGTTCGATCCACTCAGGGGTCGCATCGCAAGCGTTTACTTGGCCGGTACAGTAGCTCTGGCCATGGCGAACTGTCCACTGGCGGACGACTGCCCGAGCT
>LKMJ01001565.1_pt1 | contig 20375 bp, 16 predicted proteins | sample 643391 | NCBI WGS metagenome assembly LKMJ01 (sample SAMN04112250, study PRJNA286221) | soda lake metagenome | biome: soda lake; feature: Kulunda Steppe; material: water; isolation source: sample PL-Br10 brine of Picturesque Lake | place: Russia: Kulunda steppe | collected 2010-07 | reverse complement strand
TGGCAATCCCGGCCCCGGAGATCACATTGGCGAATACCAGCAGGACCAGCCACCCAATGCGCTTGCGGTAAAGAGTCTGCAGAGCCGTTTCCTTGAGGCTGGCCGGCAGGTTGCCGACTGTCGCGCCTTTGTGGATGTCCTCGGTGGCTTCGGCTTCCTGCACGTCCATGGCGTCATCGTGGGTGACGATGCCGACCATTTTGTCGTTGTCATCCACCACTGGCAGGGCCAGCAGGTCGTAGTCCGCGATCAACCGGGCCGCCTCGGCGCTGGGCGCGTCGGTGTGGACGCTCACCACTTCGCTCTGCATCAGCTCCTCGACCGAGTCGTCACCGTTGGCCACGACCAGCCCACTCAGGGTGATGGTGCCCTGCAGTCGCCGCTCACTGTCGAGCACGTAGGCGATGTAGATGGTCTCCTTGCTCAGGGCCTGTGCCCGCAGCCGCTCTATGGCCTGTCGCGCGGTCAGGTGGGCGGGCACGGTGGCGTACTCGCTGGTCATGACCGAGCCGACAGTGCCTTCGGGGTAGCTGGTCAGGCGCAGCAGATCCTCGCGCTCAGCCTTGGCCAGTGCCGGCATCAGTGCATCCTGGACTTCTTCCGGCAGCTCCTGGTAAAGATCCGCCCGCTCGTCCGCGTTCATGTCGGTCAGCAGGCGGGCCTGGGCATCACGTCCGAGTCGCCGGACCATGCTCAGCTGATGCGCGTCCTGCATGTAGGGCAGAATGCGTGCCTGGGTTTTGCGGTCCAGTCCGTCGAACAGGACCATCGCCGCTTCAGCCTCAAGCTCGTCAATAACCCCACCAATCTCTGCCGGGTGTCGGTTATTGAGGAACTCAAGCGCTTCTTCGGCTTCCCCCTGTTCAAGAAACGTCTGAACCTGTTCCTGTAATTCGGCTGTTTCAGTCACTGCCGCCTCCGGGGCCCTGTCGGGCCGATTGATTTGCGGACTGGAGCATCAGGGACGCTCTCAGGTCTCGGGTATGCTGTCTTCGCCAAACAACCGTCGGAATTCGCCGGAAACCTCGGTCCGGAAATCGTCTTCACCGGCGGTTATGGTCAGCACTGCCACGTCATGCTCTTCGGCGAATGCCAGGCTGGCTTCGGTACCCATCACCATGAACGCGGTCGCGTAGGCATCGGCTGTGGTGTTGTCAGGGTAGAAGACGCTAACGGATGCCAGGCTGTGTGTTACGGGTTGGCCGGTTTTCGGGCTGATGGTATGGGAGTAGCGTTGGCCGTCCTCCTCGAAATAGTTGCGGTAGTCCCCTGAGGTGGCCAGTGAGATGTCTGTCAGCGGTAGGGCATGATGGGCACTGGTCGGGCCATCCTCGGGAAGTTCGATACCGATCCGCCAGGGCGTATCAGGGCCACGCGAGCCCTGGGCGATCATGTCGCCACCAATGTTAACCAGAAAGTCGCCATGCCCCTGCTCGTTCAGGTACCGGGCGACCCGGTCAACCCCATAGCCCTTGGCAACGCCCGACAGGTCCACGAAGAAATCCGCCTGACGACGCACGCGCGGGCCATCCTCATCCAGCTCCAGCTTGGCATAGCCCACCTCGGCCAGGCGCTTTTCTAGTTCGTCCTGAGGCGGTGTCTCTTCGGGACGGGCCTCGGGCCCGAAACTCCAGAGATTGACCAGCCCACCCACGGTCACATCAAAGGCCCCATCGGTCTTTCGCCCAATGCTGCGGGAGCGCTCAAGCACATGGAACAGATCGGCGGGAGTGGACACCCACTCACCAACGTCCGCGTTGTTAAGGCGATTGAGGTCCGAGTCATCACGATAGGTGGACATTTGCTCATCCACCTCATCCAGCACACCCTCAATGCCCGAGCGCAGCTCCTCCACCCTGGGCTGATCAAGCTCGCCGGCAAGCGTAACCTGATAGAAAGTGCCGAAAACGTTGCCCTGCATGCGGGTCACAGGAGCCTGGCTGCCATCGTCGCCGCTGTCGCAGGCGCTCAGCAGGACAGCCATGATCAGGGTGGCCGTCGCTGCGACGATTCGGGGGGTGCGAAAGCGAATAGCTGGAGCCATTGGGTGTCCTCTGGATCGCGTTTGAGCACATGACGATGAACCGTCATGTTCAGGCGTGCGATTATAGCGCTCCAGGCGGCGGATCTCATCCCGGATTCAGCGCTCGACCCGGTCGGAGGACTCCACTCTCTCCAGAATGGTGTCGAGAATCTCCTGGCCCCGTTCGCCGGCCTGCTCCAGATAGATCTGGCGAACGTAGCGGCTGGCTTCCCGGAATACCTCCCGTTCTTCGTCGCTCAACTCGATCCATTCGGTACCGCCTTCATCGAGGATCTGCTCCAGGCGTTCCTCGTTGTAGCGGATCTGCTCCTCATCGATCCAGTCGACCAGTTCGCTGCGGACCTCGGTGATGAGTTCACGATGGGATTCATCGAGCCCCTGATACCACTGGCGGCTGGCCGCCAGTGTGGAGATGAACTGCGCGTGCCGGGCGGAGGTGAGGTAATCCTGCTCTTCGTGGAACCCCATTTCCTGAATGGCGAAAATGGGGTTCACCTGCCCGTCAATCAGCTCAAGCTGCAGTCCACTGAAGACCTCTGAATAGGGCATGGGGGTCGGGTTTGCCCCATAGGCCTTGTAGGACTCCACCAGTATGGGGGAGGTCATGGTGCGCATGCGGAAGCCTTCGAAGTCCTCCGGGGTCCGCAGGGGGCGGTCGCCACTCCAGACCATCCAGCCCTCGGGAATGATGTCGAGCAGCTGTAGGTTCTCCTCCTGGAACGGCTTCTGGAACAGCTCGTAGAGACTGGGGTCTGAGAGAATGTCGCGGGTGAGCTGATCATCATCGGGCATGATGAAATGAAGCGTGAAAACACCCACCTCAGGAATGCGGTCAGCCAGGTGGCCGGGTGAGGCAAAGGCGAGCTCCAGGGCGTCCTGGCGCATCAGTTCCGTAAGCTGGGAGGAGGTGCCGAGAGTGCCGAATGGATAGATCTCAACGGTGATGTCCTCAGTGCGTGCCTCGATGCGCTCCTTGAACTCACTGGCATAGGCGTGCTGGACACTGCCTTCTATTTCCTCCAGGGCGAAACGCCATGTATCGGGCTCTGATTCCGTGGCCTGGAGTTCAGCGTCGGACTCGGGGGGAGATGGGGTATCGTCGCCACAGCCTGCCAGTCCCAGAGCCGCAAACGTGATCGCCCCGAAGAGCCCGTGCCGCATCAACGTCATGGCGTCAGTTCCTCGTTTTCGGTCCGTCGCACTGTTTGAATACAGAACGAATTTAGAGTCAAAACACTCGGAACACAAGCGAATGGCTCCTTATGCGCTCGAAAGGCCTGATGCGAAAGCGTTAAATTTCTTGAACTCCGGTATGGCATTTGCCATTCTGAAATCCAGGGATTACTGCAGGATGTATAAACGATAAGCAAAGCTTAATCAAAACGGCAACGAGGACGATGGAATGATGATCAGAAGAATATGTGCTGCGACGCTGGCGGGCGTTTTCGCCGTCTCCATGAGTGGTTGTGGGGATGGTGGTACCGAATCCGAGGGGCAGACCTGGCGCTACGCCCATGAGGAGTTTGAGGACGACGTCCAGGACGTCTTCGCCTACAAGTTCAAGGAATACATTGAAGAGAACTCGCCGCATACCGTGCGCGTGCACCGCTTTGGTGAGCTGGGCGAATCCGACGACATCATGGAGCAGACCCAGTCCGGCATCCTGCAGTTTGTGAACCAGTCTCCCGGTTTTACCGGCTCGCTGATTCCGGAAGCCCAGATCTTCTTCATCCCATACCTTCTGCCCACGGATGAAGAGCAGGTGATTGAGTTCTTCGACACCAGCCAGGCCATCAATGAGATGTTCCCGGAGCTCTACGCCGAAAAGGATCTGGAGCTGCTGGCCATGTACCCGGAAGGGGAGATGGTGGTGACGCTGGACGAGATTGCCCGCACGCCTGAGGATTTCGGGGGCAAGAACATCCGGGTCATGACCAACCCGCTGCTGTCCGAGACCTATCGGGCCTTCGGCGCCACTCCGACGCCGCTTCCCTGGGGTGAGGTCTACGGCGCGCTGCAGACCAACATGATCCAGGGGCAGGAGAATCCGCTGTTCTGGATCCAGTCCGGCGGCCTCTATGAGGTGTCCCCGAATCTGATCTTCACCGGCCATGGCTGGTTCACCACCGCGATGATGGCCAACCAGGACTTCTATGATGACCTGTCTGAAGAAGATCAGCAGTTGGTTCAGGAAGCCTCCGACCACGCCTACAACTACATCGTGGATTACATCCACGGTCTCGGCGAGGAAATGCTTGAGAAGATCCAGGAAAGCAGCGACGAGGTGACGGTTACCCGCCTTGATGAGGATGAGATCCAGGCATTCCGTGATCGGGCGCCTCAGGTCGAGGAACGCTTCATCGAGATGACGGGTGAGCGCGGCGAGGAGCTGCTGCAGCAGTTCAAGGAAGACCTCGAGGCTGTCACCGCTGACGACTGAGTCTCTCCTGATCCCGTTCAGAGTGCTCCGGCTGTGTCGGGGCACCGCCTGATCAACCCGGCCCGCCGGCATGCGGTGGGCCGGAACCGACAGAGGACCGGGAATGTGTCCTGAATCAGATCCCTGCCATTGCCTCATCCCAAGGGCACATCCCCGGCTCTTTATCTGCCCGCCTGTGAACATGAACGCCTGCAAAGGAGTCATGACATGAATGATGACCTGCCCCAGGGCCACAGGTCCGATCTACCTGGAATACTCGGCACCATAGACAGCGGCATAAGCCGAATCGAGTCATTGATCCTGGCACTGGGTGTGCTGCTGATGGCAGTGAATACCGTTGGCAATGTGCTGTCACGGTTTCTTCTCGGGGAGAGCCTGCACTTCGCTGAGGAGGTCAACCGGATACTGATCATCATGATCACCTTTGCCGGCATCGGTTACGCGGCCCGCCATGGCCGGCATATCCGCATGTCGGCTCTGTACGATGCGTTTCCGGTGGCGGTGCGGCGCTATATGATGATCATGATCGCCTTTACCACCTCGGCGATCATGTTCTTCCTGGCCTACTACTCGGTCACCTTCATCGTGGAAATGTACGGGCGTGGCAGGGTTCTGCCAACGCTCGGTACCCCGATCTGGATGATCTACCTCTGGGTCCCCATAGGCTTCACGATCACCGCGATACAGTACCTTCTGACGGGCATCAAGAACTGCTTTTCAAAAGATGTGTACCTGTCCACTCAGGTGCTGGATGGCTACGAAGATACGGAAACGGAGGTCTGAGCCGTGGGCACACTGATGGTTGTAGTGATGATTGTCCTGCTTCTGCTGGGCTTTCCCATGATGATCCCCCTGACGGTCGGGGCGCTCATCGGCTTTGTGATGATGTTCGACGGCTTCGGCCAGATGAACACCTTCATACAGCAGATGATGGGGGGCATCCGTCCGGCGGCGCTGATTGCCGTGCCCATGTTCATTCTGGCCGCGGACATCATGACCCGGGGGCAGTCGGCAACAAGGCTGATCAACATGGTCATGGCCTTTATCGGCCACATCAAAGGGGGGCTGGCGGTCAGTACCGCCGCATCCTGTACGCTGTTCGGCGCTGTATCAGGCTCCACTCAGGCCACGGTTGTGGCAGTGGGTTCGCCGCTGCGCCCGCGAATGCTCAAGGCCGGTTACAAGGATCCGTTCACGCTGGCACTGATCATCAATGCCAGTGATATTGCCTTTCTGATCCCGCCGAGCATCGGCATGATCATTTACGGGGTCATCTCCGGAACCTCGATCGGTGAGCTGTTCATTGCCGGTATCGGACCGGGGCTGCTGATCCTGCTGATGTTCTCGCTCTATTGTATGGCCTATGCCTGGGTGAGAAAGGTGCCCACGGAGCCAAAGAGCAGCTGGAAAGAGAGGGCGGTTTCCGTGCGTAAGGCTCTCTGGCCACTGGGCTTCCCGGTGATCATTGTCGGAGGTATCTACGGCGGGATTTTCAGTCCCACAGAGGCGGCGGCCGTGTGCGTACTCTACGCGGTGATCCTGGAGTTCGGTGTCTTCCGCTCGCTGCGGGCTATGGACATTTACGCCATTGCCAAATCCACGGGGTTGATCACGGCCGTGGTATTCATTCTGGTCGCCGTGGGCAACGGCTTTTCCTGGATCATTTCTTTCGCCGGCATTCCAGGAGAGGTTCTGGCCAATTTCGGGATCAACGAGGCCGGGCCGCTTGGGGTGCTGATTGCCATTGTGGTGGCGTTTTTCATCGCCTGTATGTTCGTCGACCCGATCGTGGTGATCCTGGTGCTGACCCCGATTTTTTCACCCGCCATCGCGGCAACCGGGCTGGATCCGGTCCATGTGGGTGTACTGATTACCATGATGGTGGCAGTGGGGTCGGCCACGCCGCCCTTTGGCTGTGACATCTTCACGGCCATTGCCATTTTCAAGCGTCCCTACTGGGAAGTGATCAAAGGCACGCCGCCCTTTGTACTGATGCTGGTGATTGCCACCGGCCTGGTGATTGCGTTCCCTGAGATCGCGCTGTTTCTCCGGGATATGGCATACACCAAGTAGATAATAACGGAATCTGGGCTCAGAGGAGATAGAGGATGCTCTTTCACAGAATACTGGTGCCGGTGGACGGTTCTCCGGGGTCGATGAGTGCCCTGGAAAAGGCGGTTGAGCTTCAGAAGCTCAGCGATGCCGAGCTGTTTGTGCTGTGTGTGTTCAAGCATCACAGTCTGTTTGAGGCGTCGCTGTCGATGGTGAGAGCCTCGGACGTTCAGTTTCCGGACGAGGCGCTCTATGAGCATGCTACCCATGTCGCTGAGCGGGCCAAGGAGAAGGCCCAGGAGCTGGGTGCTCCGAATGTGCGCGGTTTCGTGAAAGGCGGCCGACCTTCCAAGGCCATTGTGAAGTTTGCGCGCAAGAATGATGTGGATCTGATCGTCATGGGTTCGCGGGGGCACAGTGGTGAGGTGGATGGCTATTTTCTGGGCAGTGTGTCCCAGCGCGTTGCAAGCCGCTCAAGGTGTCCTGTGCTGCTTGTCTAGTTCCGATCCGGCGACCTTTCGCTTCCCCTGAATGAGGGATGTGAAAACTTTTTAACAATGCGCAGTATGGACAGACCTTACACAACAACAAAGAGGTCTGTTCCATGCGTAAGTTAACCCTTACTCTGACAATGCTCTGTGCCCTGGCTCTGGCTGGACCCTCCCCGGCCGTGGCAGGTTATACCAACACCCAGCACCCAATCGTGCTGGTGCATGGCGTCAGCGGCTTTGACACCGTTGGCGGGCTCATCAACTACTTCCACCATATCCCATGGAACCTTGAGCGCTCAGGAGCGACAGTCGAGACGGTCAGCGTTTCCTTTGTGAATGACAGCTGGACCCGGGGTGAGCAGCTGCGTGATTACCTGTACTCCCTGGGCGGGGATCAGTTCAACCTGATCGGGCACAGCCAGGGGGCGCCAACATCCCGCGTGGCGGCGCATCTGGCACCGGAGAAGGTGGCTTCCGTGACTTCCGTGAATGGGGTGAACAAGGGCTCCAAAGTGGCTGATGTGCTGCGCGGTGTGCTTCCTCCGGACAGCGCCATTGAAGGTGGTGTGGACGCCATTGCCAACGCGGTGGGTGAACTGATCAATCTGCTTTCCGGAAGCGACAACCCGCAGGATGGCGTGGCTGCGCTGGAGACCCTGACCACGCCCGGCACCAATGCCATCAATGACGCTGTGAACTGGGCAGGGGTCAACCGCCATGGCTGTGGGGGCACCAACGAAGTGGTCAATGTGGGCGGTCACGATCTGCGCTTTTTCTCCTGGGGCGGCGACGCCAGATTCACCAACGTGCTTGATGCTACGGATCCCTTTCTGGTGACCACCGGACTGGTCTTTGGCGGTGAGGACAATGATGGCCTGGTCAGCACCTGTTCGCAGAAGCTGGGTAATGTGATCGGAGTGCACTACGACATGAACCATCTGGATGCAGTGAACCATCTCTTTGGCCTGCGCTCGGTCTGGACCAATCCGGTGTCGCTCTACCGCAGTCATGCCAACCGGCTGAAGCATCGCGGGCTCTGATCCCAGTCTGCCACTTTTGAAAGGGCCGGGTGCTGACCCGGCTCCATTGCCGTTGTGTCCGAGGTCAGACCATGAAAACAACAACCAGGAAAAACACCGCGATGAAACCCCGTTCCTCCCGCTTGCTGCAGGGCCTGTCTGTATTTGCGCTGGTCGGGGCAGTGGCGGCGCTGTTCTGGGTTATGAATGCCCACGAGCCGGCACCGGCCGCTGTCCAGAGTGAGGATGCCGATGGGCGATACACTGGCGATACTGAGGATCGCGTGCCAGCGGATGAGGCCGGTGAGGCTGTCCATGAAACACCGCGGGAATGGGAGGAGAAGCCCTTTGCCTCTTCCCTGGAAGGCACCGCCATCGATGGCCAGCTAAGGGCCGATGACCAGGGGCGGCTGATTCTGGATCTGGGGGTCAAGGACCTGTTTGATTACTTTCTCAACACAGTGGGTGAGGTCCCTGCGGAGCAGGCCATAGACCAGATACAGGCTTTGGCGGAGTCGCACCTGCCTGACACGGCTGCTACTGAAGCCATGAGGCTTCTGGATCAGTATCTTGAGTACAAGCAGCGCGCGGTGGCACTCAAGAGTGAACCGCTGGATGCGGATGCCGCCCAGTCCCCGAAGCAGCAGGTACGTTTGCTGGAACAGGGCCTTGAGGATATGAAACGCATTCGCCGTGAGACCATGGCTGGTGATGCGGTGACGGCGTTTTTCAGTGACCAGGAAGCCTATGGGGATTACACGCTGGAGCGGCTCAGGGTGCGTCAACGCACGGATCTGTCCCCCGAGGAGAAGCAGCAGCGCGTGCGCCTGGCCCGCGAGCAACTCCCGGCCAGACTGCGTGAGACGGATCAGCGTCTGCATGACAGAAGTCAGCAGCAACAGGCCGTGATGCAGGTCATGAATGAAGCGGATTCTCCCGAAAAGGCCGCCTCGGACCTGCGCGCCATGGATCTGCCTGAGGAGCGGGTGGAGGACATCGTGGCGCGCATGAGTGAGCGGCAGCGTTTTGAAAGCCAGTATGAGCGCTATCAGCAGGAGCGTGATGAACTGCTGGGGTCGGGTTATTCCGACAGCGACAGGGACAGGGAGCTGGAGGCGCTGCGGGAGTCCCATTTTGAGTCACAGCAGCACCAGACCATGGCATTGATCCGGGATCGTGACGGAAGCGATATCGCCAACTGATCATTGATGATTCAATAGGGCGACAGATGCCCTGGAGTCCTGATCCGTAGTGAATGAGCAGCTGCTGCGACAGCAGAAAGAGCAGGGGTTTCCCTGGCTGCGTTTCGCGCAGCCTCTGGAGACGCAATACCGGGAGGAGTGCGCCCGGCTGGTGCGTCTCCGGGCCCGCCCTGTTGCGATCTGCGCACTGATCCTTTTTGCTGCCTATGCTGGCCTGGACTGGCTGTTACTGCCTTCTTCCCTGTCTCTCCAGACCATGCTGGTGCGGTTGGTTCTGGTGTGCCCGCTGGCGCTGGCGGTGCTGGTGCTGAGTTATTCGCGGATGCCGCCCGTTCTCTTTGAGCGTTTCTATGCGGCCGCTTACCTGCTGGGTGGTCTGGCGATTGTACTGATCATTTTCCTGGCCCGTCGTCAGGACGTCGCGATTCCCTACGATGGCCTTCACCTGATGCTCATGTTCGGCTTTTTCGTCATGGGACTGCCATTCCGGACGGTATCCGTGCTCTCGGCGATCATGGTCGGCAGCTACCTGGCGATGGAGTGGCACTGGCAGTTGCCGGAAGTGGCGTTCAGCTATAACGCTTTTTTCATAGTGACCGCCCTGGCGATCGGTATGGTCGGCGCCTGGCTGCGCGAGCATGCGGGGCGCCATCATTTTCTGGATCGCGCCATGCTGGATCTTGCCAGCCGCGAAGCGCAGGCGGACAGTGACCAGAAGACCCGCTTCATTGCCGCTGCCAGTCACGACCTCCGGCACCCGCTGAACGTCATCAATCTGTTGCTGGAAAATCTCCGCCATGAGGCGCGTGAGGATGAGCGCATCGCGATTACCGAGCGTCTGCGCCAATCGGTCGGTCAGCTCAACAGGCTGCTGGGCACCCTGCTGGATCTGTCACGGATCAAGGAAGGGATGGTGGTGCCGGAGCTGCGCCCTGTCTCTGTGGCACGGGCTTTTGAGCAGCTCCTGGCGGTTACCGGGGAGCGCGCGCGGCAGCAGGGAATGCGGGTTGAAACCGCTGACGTGGCGGCAAATCTGTGCGTAGAATCCGACCCCGTTCTGCTGCATCGTATTCTGGTGAATCTGGTCCATAACGCCCTTGAGCACTCGGGAGGGACGAGAGTGCGGCTGACTGCCGCGCGGGATCAGGAGAAGGTCAGCATCAGTGTGGCTGATGATGGCGTGGGCATTTCCAGCGAGGCAAAGGAGCACCTGTTCGAGGCGTTTTTCCGCTCAGGTGGTCGAGCGAGTCACGAGCAGGGGCTGGGGCTGGGCCTGGCGATATCGCTGGAGCTGAGCGAGCTGATGGGGGGCGAGTGCGAAGTGGCGTCCCGACCTGGGCAGGGCAGCGAGTTCCGGGTGACACTGCCCGCGGCGCAGTACCACAGTGACCGCGCAGTCCGCGACTCTGAGAGGCAGTCTCCCGGTGCGCTTGCAGGCAAAGTCCTGTTGGCAGAGGATCATCCGGAGTCGCGCCAATGGCTCAAGTCGCTCTTGCAGCGTTGGGGCTATGCCGTGGCGGACGCTTCAGGTGCCGAGGCGGCGCGGACACTGGTCTGTGATGGTCAGGAGCTGGGGCTTGTGATCACTGATCTGCATCTGAAGGATGGCAGCGGCATGGAGCTGGTTGACTGGATCCGTCAGGCCAGCCCGGGACTGCCCGCGATCATCATAACGGCGGACACGCTGGTGGCCCAGCAGTATGACTCGCAGCGGCGCCTCTGGGTATTGCATAAGCCGCTGTCGCCGGGCCGACTGCGCGCCATTATTACTCAGCTCGGTGGTCCGGAGTGAGTTACTCCACCAGTCCCAGACTGCGTGCGGCACTGACGCATTCGGTCCGGTTGTGCACGCTGAGAAGGGCATAGAGCGACTTGAGGTGACTTCTGACCGTGTGCGGCGTGAGACTGAGCTTCTGGCAGATGCGTTTGTCCGGATGACCCTGAGCGAGCAGTGCCAGCACCTGCTGTTGACGTGGTGTAAGGCTGGGCCTTTGTGGCGCGTCCTGCAGCGCAACGTCGGGAAAATACAGCTCACCTCCGGCGATCCGGCTCAGCATGGTGGCGAGCGCTCTCTGATCACAGGATTTGTTGAGAAAGCCCATGGCCCCGGCACGGTGCGCTGATCGAATCGCTTCCACATCGTCGCGTGCCGAGATGATCACGACGGGAATGGGAAGGTGTCTGTCACGCAGCAGCTGAAAGAGGCTGAGCCCGCTGTGATCACGTAATCTGAGATCCAGAAGGATCAGATCCGTCCCGGGCTGTTTTTCGAGGGCATCGTCCGCTTCAGCGAGCGTGGTGGCGGTCGCGACACGGGCAATGCCATGCTGTTGCTCCAGTGTCTGGGCGAGCCCGGTTGCGTAGAAGGGGTGATCATCGACAACCAGAACCTGCTGGATGTCGCAGTCGAGTACAGGAATATCGCACACAGGAGTTGCCATAACGCGTTCAGCCATTATTGTTGTTCTGTGTGAGTCTTCGCCCGACTATACGCCAAGGCCTCCAGCCTGTCCGGTATTGCATCACAAAGGTTGCATGCACAACTTTCCGGGGGCGGGCTGGTTGCGCGTCCACAGTCGGGCTAACCTGACCAGTGTCGGTTCATGAAACAGCGGAGGTGCCATGGGGTCAATAAGAAATGATGTCGAGTTCACAGTGGATGGTGCTGCCATCGCGGCGTGGTGGTATCAACCGGAGGCGCCGGCGACGACACCGGTGCCCTGCATCGTGATGGCTCATGGTCTGGGTGGAACCCGCGATGCGGGCCTGGAGCCCTATGCAGAGGCATTTGCCGAGGCCGGGTTTGCGGTGCTGCTGTTTGACTATCGCCATTTCGGCGCCAGTGAAGGTGAACCACGCCAGCTGCTGTCCATTTCCCGGCAGCTTGCCGACTGGCAGGCTGCCATCAACTACGCCCGTGAACAGGCGGGCGTGGATCCGGAGCGTATCGCCCTGTGGGGCTCCTCGTTCTCCGGAGGGCATGTCATTGTAGCGGCTGCCCGGGATGGTCGCGTTGCGGCGGTCTCCTCCCAGGGACCGATGATGGATGGGCTGGCCGCGGTGTTCAATCTGGTCGGCTATGCCGGTATCGGAGCGCTGCTTCGCCTCAGTGGGCTGGCGGTGCGGGATCAACTGCGTGGTCTTCTTGGCAGGGATCCGCTCTATGCGCCCATTGTCGGTCGACCGGGTGAGACTGCGGCCATGACTTCCGAGGATGCCCGGGATGGCTTCTATGCCATTGCGCCGGATGACTGGCGCAATGAACTGACCGCACGGTTGGCGCTCCACCTCCCGCTTTACCGGCCCGTGAGCTACGCGCAAAGGCTTCGCTGCCCGGTTCTGGTGATCGTCTGCACCGCTGATTCCGTAGCTCCTCCGGCGGCTGCAGAAAAGGTGGTCCGCAGGGCGGGTATGCGGGCGGAGCTGAAACGCTACGACGGCATGAAGCATTTCGAGATCTACCACGGAGAGGGCTTCGAGCGCTCCTGCCGGGATCAGATTGAATTCTTCCAGCGTCATCTTTGCGGCGGTTCCGGAGCCAGTCAGAGAGAGGGAAAAACATGAAATCGGCCCCTGTTCCCGAAGATGATTGGGAAAGGCTTGAGGCGCTGGAAGATTACGACATTCTGAGCTCGTCCTCCGAGGCCTACTTTGACCACATCACGGAGGTGGCCTCCAGCCTGTGTGACAAGCCGGTGGCGCTGGTGACCTTCATTGGTCGGGACCATCAGTTCTTCAAGGCCAGGTATGGCCTGAAGGAGGACCGTGAGGGCACTGGCCGATCAGAGTCTTTCTGTGGTCACACCATCTATGAGCAGGATGTGTTTGAGGTGCCCGACACGCTGGAGGATGAACGGTTCCGGGATAACCCGCTGGTGACCAGTGGCAACAGGTTCCGTTTCTATGCGGGAGCGCGGCTGATCAACGAGGCCGGTTACCCACTGGGCAGTGTCTGTGTTCTGGACTACAAGCCGGGGCAGCTCAGCGAACGCCAGCGTGAGGGCCTGCAATCACTGGCCAGGGTGGTGATGAATCACCTGGAGGTGAGGCGTTCCGAGCATTTTGGGCGCCAGGTGAGCCGGATCATTGAGTCCAGTGATCACTTCGTGGCCATGGTGGAGGCCGGCAGTGGCCGCCTGCTCTATCTTAACGAGCGCCTGCAGAAACTGGTTCACCCGGGGGATTCGGCGCCCGTGCTGTCGGAATTGAGAACGGATGCCATTTTTCCGGATCTGAATGAAGGGACGTTGGCCGGTTATCGCGATTCGGACTTCGCCAGTCAGAATTCCAGGGACATTGATCAGTCGCGTCTGGTGGGTAACGGGACTGAGTACCCGGTACGTCTGCGCATAACGCCTTCGGAGGTGCATGAACGCCGGGTGCTTCTGGTGGTTGCGGAGGATCTGACGCCCTTCATGTTCACCCGCCAGGCGGCCACCCGTGCCGCCAGTGAGGCCCGCAAGCTGGCGCTGGTGGCGGAGAAGACCCAGAACCCGGTCATCATTACGGATGCGGATGATTTCATCGAATGGGTGAATCCCGCCTTTGAGCAGCTGACGGGCTACACCATTGACGAGGCCCGGGGGCGGCGCCCGGGTCACTTTCTGCAGGGTCCGGAGACTGACGCAGAAGCGCAGCGACGAATCGGGGATCACATCCGCCAGGGGCTGCCCGTGCGTCAGGAAATCCTGAATTATGGCCGCAACGGCGAAACCTACTGGCTGGATCTGGACATCCAGCCCGTGTACGACGAAGACGATGTGCTTCAGCACTTTGTGGCCATTGAGACCAACATCACCCAGCGCAAGGAGCTGGAGGAAAGCCTGAGGCGGGCCAAGGAGGAGGCCGAGGCTTCGAATCAGGCGAAATCGCGGTTTCTGGCCAACATCAGTCACGAGCTGCGGACCCCCCTGAATGGGATCATTGGCATCAGCGAGCTGCTCCGGCGCAATCCGGCACGCGAGGACAGCCCGGAACAGCTGGAAACCCTGGCGGAGTCGGCACAGGGGCTGCTCGCCATCATCAATGACCTGCTTGATCTGTCCAAGATCGAGGCCCGCAGCCTGGAACTGGAAATGTATGCCTTCGACTTCAGGCGATTCATCGGGAACGTAGAGCGCCTTTTCCGGCCTCAGGCTGACAGCAAGGGCGTGGAGCTGGCGGTGAGCATCTGCAACGGCGTCCCCGAAAACATTTTCGGTGACAGTGCCCGACTCAGGCAGGTGCTGCTGAACCTGCTCAATAACGCGCTGAAATTCACGCAGCAGGGGCGGGTGGAACTGGCTGTCCGGACAACCCATCAGGCCTTTGACACCTACCATCTTGAGTTCAGCGTGACGGATACGGGACCGGGCATTGCCGCGGAATCCATGGAGCAGATCTTCCAGCCCTTTGGTCAGGCGGATACGTCGCTGGCCCGGCGTTTCGGCGGAACCGGGCTGGGACTGACCATCTGCCAGAAGCTGGTGGAACTGATGGGCGGCTTTATCAGCGTGGACAGCACGCCGGGAGAGGGCGCCAGTTTCTATTTCGTGCTGCCCTTCCAGGCCGCCAGCGACAGTGAGGTGCGGGCCCGGGATATCGAAATGGAGGAACTGGAAGTTGAGCAGTTGCCATTCCGCGCCCGTTTTCTGGTGGTGGATGACAACCCCATCAATCGCAATGTGGCCAGTGCCATGCTGGAAGAGGTGGGCGGGCAGGTGGATGTCTGTGAAAACGGGACCAGCGCCCTGGAGCGGTTCCGGGCGTCGCGCTACGACCTGGTCATGCTGGACATCCAGATGCCGGACATGAACGGATACGAAGTGGCCCTGGCCATGCGTGAGATTGACACTTCCCGGGCGAGCAGTACGCCCCTGGTGGCGGTAACCGCTCACAGTGAGCCGAATCTGGATAAGGGCGGGGCCAACCGGATCATGGACAGCTACCTGATCAAGCCCTTCACCTTCCAGAGCCTCAGGCGTGTACTGACCAGCCACATTCCGATTGAGGCCATGGAGCTGGACAGCAGCGATGGCCAGGGTGAGCAGACCCGGGCCAGTGCGGACACCGTCGGCGAGGCACTGCTGAATGAGGCGCTGCTGATGCAGAACCTCAATGGGGATCCCCGGCTGATCAGCACGCTCACGGATCTGTTTTTCGATCAGTATCCGAGTTATCTGGCGCGTATCGAATCCGGCATCAGCAATCAGGATCTGGGCGAAGTGGCAGAGGCGGCCCATGCCCTGAAAGGGGCCGTGGGCTATTTCAACAACGGCGAACTCTGGCGTCGGGTGGCCGGGCTTGAGAAACAGGCACGCAGCGGCGATGACACCTCAGCGGCCAGTCAGGCCGCCTCAGTGCGGGATGACATAGAGCGTCTGGCTGAGATGCTGCGGGATGTTGAACGGAACCGGTCGGTCTCTACTGGCCAGCAGCCACGGGAGTAATGAACTCAACCTCCGCGCTGGCGCCATGGTCCAGGAAGCGGAGGTTATCGGCCAGACTGGCGACCACCCGGATACCCCGGCCATAGGCCTGCCAGGACGGTTCCGCGGAATCGCTCGACGCTGTCTGGCTTGGGATGCTGAAGCCGGCCCCACTGTCCATGACCATCAGCCGCAGCGCGCTGCGCTCCTGGTGGTGAGTGCGGGTTGCCATGATCCTGATGAAGCCATGCTCGAGCTCCTCCAGACGATGCTGGCGCTCTTCCACGTAGGCTTCAAAGCCGCGCCCCTTGAATGACGAGTCCAGCTCCAGAAGACCATGGTCAATTGCGTTGTTGATCAGTTCGGTCAATACCACAAAGGCTTTCTGGCGAAGACCGTCCTCCAGATTGAGGTTTTCCATGACCTGATTGACGGTGGGCACGACCTCAATGGAGCGGATATCCGGTCCACGGAGCTCAAGCTGGAAATCCCAGCCGGCCAGCTCCCTGGCCGACGGTGAAAAAGTCAGCGGACGATTGCTGTTGGTGTCGATGCTGGTGTCGAGCTCCGCCTCCAGAGGTGGCTGCACGGACAGCGTGAGCATGGACTGGTCGTCGTCGGGTGTGACCCGGCCGCGGAAACTGGTCAGTGCGTCTGTCACTTCCTGGATCATGTCCTGCCCGGATGTGCACTGTTGAAGCAACTGGCGCAGCCGTTCCCTGCCGAACATCTCGCCATGTTCGTTGCGGGCATCGGTAAGGCCATCAGTACAGGCGAAAAAACGATCATCAGTCTCGACGGTGCACAGCTGGGTGGTGTCGTCGAACTCATTGTCGTTGAGTACACCCAGCGGCGGATGGGCCGATGGAATCCGATGGGTAATGGCGCCGGATGGCGACAGGACATAGCTTTCCGGTGAAGAACCGTTCCAGGCAGCCAGGGTCTGACGCTGGGGGTCGATCAGGACCATGGTGGCAGCGAGGAAGTAATTCGGGGGCAGGTGCTGGCGAAGACGGTGGTTGATGCGCCGGGCAATGGAGGCGATGCCATAGCCGCGGCGGCTCATCTGATAGAACAGCTCCATGGCCGGCATCAGGGTGATGGCGGCCGGCAGCCCGTGGCCGGTGGCATCAGCCAGCATGGCGTAGGTGGTGCCGGACTGGGAGTTGACGATGGACACCACGTCGCCGCTGAACTGCTCAGCAGCGCGCACGGACTGATGAATGCTGGTGTCGGAGGAGGTGGAGTTACGCAGGATGCGTTCAATGATCTGCTGGGCCAGATCGTTCTCGGCCCGGCTGTTGCGATAATAGGCGGACAGCTCCTGGTTTCGTGCCTCGAGTTCGCGCTGGAGGCTGGCAATGCGCTGGGAGCTCTTGACCGTGGCTTCCAGTATGGGAAAGCTGATGGGTTTGGTCAGGTAATAATCCGCTCCAACGTTCAGCCCCATGACCTGGTCCTGCTCCTCATCGTTGGAGCTGATCATGATGATGGGGGCCCAGCGACCCTGCATCTGGCCCTTGAGGTAGCGGCAGGCGTCCAGCCCATCCATGACCGGCATTTTCACGTCCAGTATCACCAGATCGACACTGTGGTTGCCAAAGCAGCTGATCGCCTCCTGACCGTTCTCCACCTCCAGCACCTGGTGGCCGTTTCGCCCCAGGTAGGAGGACAGCAGTTGGCGGCTGAGCAGATCGTCTTCGGCAACCAGGACCGTAAGGGATGACTTGGGTTCCATGCCCTTTATCTAGCCTTCGAGCCGGAACATGCGCTGGAAATGGGCGATTTCCAGGATTTCCTTCACGACCCCCTGGGCCCCACTGATCACAATCTCGATGTTTTTGTCCTGGGCCTTTTCGCGCAGCAGCAGCAGCGTGCCCAGGGCGGCACTGTCGAGATATTCCAGTTTGCTGACATCCAGCACGATCTCTTTTACCCCCGGCGTCTCCAGTACCTGGTTCTGATAGGGTTTGAAGTCTGTGTAGGCGTTGAAGTCAAACTGACCCGAGAGGGTCAGAGTGGCGGTGCCGTCGTCGCCGATCCGGCTGTCTATGTTGAACATGGTTGGGGTTCCCGATTGGTTCAGAACAGATCCACGTCCCCTTCGGACATGGACCCCTGAGTGAGTGTGTTGTCCCGGATACTGGCCTGTTCGCTCCGTGCCCGCTCGATTTCAGTTGCCAGAGCACGAAGCCAGTCTTCCGCCTTAAGGTCTGTCTGATCCTTGATGCGCAGCACTGAGCCGTCCACCAGCGCCAGCCGATCCTTGACCCGGCTGAGTATCTGATCCACCAGATCCTGGAACTGCATCTTGCGCACGCCCGTGTTGACGTCTGTGCCGACGGTTTCTGCGATCCCTGCCAGCTCGTTCACGGCCTCGTGTCGACTCTGGTCAAGGCTCTTGATCTCATCCATCAGGGTTTCAGCGGATTTTTTGGACTGCAGTGCGAAGTTCATGTCCTGGGAGGCAACGTCGTTGATGGATTTTTCCGCCTTGCCGACCAGCTGTTTCACGTCCGTCATGTTCTGCTGGATGTCCTCGCTGAACTGACGGGAGCGGTTGGACAGCGTCTGTACCTCCTGGGCAACCACGGCAAAGCCGCGCCCGGCTTCGCCTGCCCTGGCCGCCTCAATGGCGGCGTTGATCGCCAGGAGGTTGGTCTGGGTGGCAATGCCTTCCATCTCCTCGAGATTGCGCTCAACCTTTTTGATTTCCTGAACAATCTCACCCATGACATCCACCAGCTCGATGGAGACCCGGCTGGTTTCCACAATGGTATTGACGAAGTTGTCCAGCACTTCAGTGACGTCGGAAACCATCTGTTCAAAGCTGACTCTCTGGTCGGAGCCCTGGCTGACATCGTCGCTGGCGGCCATCATGCGTCGCACCACCTCATCCTGGCGCTCCAGATGCGACTGGAGTTGGAAGAAGAGGTTCATCATGTCCGGTACCGAATCGTCCAGAAGCCCCTTGAGCTGGTTGGTGTCTTCCTGCACGGAGGACAGGTTGCCCTGATAGGTTTCCAGGATCTCATGGAGGTTTTCACGGAAATTGTGAAAGTATTTTTCGGCCTGTTGCTCCTTATCCATGAGCTGCTGCAGCTGCTGACGGATCATGAAGTGCTGGAGTGTGAGGGTTGTGGCAAATACAATAGCGAGCCCGATCGTCATCTGGACGGCCGAGCCCAGTGATATGCCGGCTACACCCAGGGTGATCCATGGGATCAGCAGGGCGGCTCCCGCAGCAAATGCGTGTGGCAGGACAGGGTTGAGCTCATTCAGTTTCATAGGCAGCACTACGTTGGAGCCCCCCCCGGTTGGATGACTGTGAACACCTTGTTCTCCTAAGCTTAAGTGGTGATACTGCATCGTCAACCTGAAAATCCATTCGTTCCCCGCGTGAAGCGGTTTCAATGCGGAGACGCTGTGTTCTGGACCCGGACTGAATCACCCTATGAACCACCGGCCTGGGACCGGGAATCGGTGATGGCCAACCTGCCGGTTTTCGATCCCCATGCCGTGCAGACGCTGACCCGCGAACAGCGGGCCTATTGCGGTTTCTACGGGCTCGATCTGGACGTGGAACGCCCGGATGTGACGTACCGTCTTGGTACGCTGACGGCGGGCGGCTTCCAGATCGCGCTGCACTATTACCGGCGTCCGCGGTCGCGGGCCACGGTCTTTCTGATGCATGGCTATCTGGATCACAGCGGCCTCTATACCCGGTTGATCGCCCACTGCCTGGATGAAGGGCTGGACGTGGTCATCTATGACCTGCCCGGGCATGGCCTGTCCAATGGTGAGTTTACAGCCATTCGCAGTTTTCGCGACTATCAGCGCGTATTGACGGATGTGCTTGAGTATTTTGAGGATGTGGCGATCTCACCCTGGTTTGCTGTTGGCCAGAGCACCGGGGGTGCGGTGCTGATTGATTTTCTGCTGTCGAACCGCCAGACCCGGGATGCGTCAGTGTTCAGGGGGGTTACATTGCTGGCCCCGCTGATCCGTCCGGCGGGGTTTGCCTCGATCCGGCGACTGCACACCGTTGTCGGTCCCTTTGTCCGCCAGTGGCGTCGCGCCTTTGTCGATAACAGCAACGACAGCACCTTTGTTGAGTTTCTCAGAGAGCATGACCCGCTGCAGGCGCAGGTCATGGCTGTGGACTGGATTACGGCACTCAGGCGCTGGGTGCGCCGTATTGAAGCGGCACCGCCGCTGGATTACGAACTCACGGTTGTCCAGGGCGAGGGCGACACCACCGTGGACTGGCGGCATAATCTGCGGGTGATCCGCCGCAAATTCTCACGTGTACGGGTCTATCAGGTGCCGGAAGCCCGTCACCACCTGGTCAATGAAGCGGAACCCATACTGCGGCAGGTGTTTGATGCCGTCAGTGAAAGCGTCAATCGCGCCCTGGGGTCCCCAGGGGAAAAATAAGGAAGGATTCATGAAATCAGTTCAAAAGACGCTGGCAGCCGCCGCTGCCTCTGTAGCCCTGCTCAGTGGCTGCGCCACCCAGGATGCCTATACCGGCGAGGATAAGACATCGAAAACGATCATTGGCAGCGTCATCGGGGCAGCCGGCGGGGCTGCCGTGGGGGCAGCCACCTCCAGCCGGGGCGATCGCAGAAAGGGGATTCTCATCGGTGCCGCCTCCGGTGGGCTTCTGGGGGCCGGCGTCGGGCAGTACATGGACCGTCAGGAAGCGGAGCTGCGTGAG
>LKMJ01001563.1_pt1 | contig 20379 bp, 14 predicted proteins | sample 643391 | NCBI WGS metagenome assembly LKMJ01 (sample SAMN04112250, study PRJNA286221) | soda lake metagenome | biome: soda lake; feature: Kulunda Steppe; material: water; isolation source: sample PL-Br10 brine of Picturesque Lake | place: Russia: Kulunda steppe | collected 2010-07 | reverse complement strand
CGACCCCGGCGCCTCGGATTTGCCCGCCCCGTTCAACTCCGCGCGCAGTTGTGAGACCGTGATCGTGTCCTCGTCGTCTTCGTCAATATCGGCGCCGAACTCGAGCGGTGACTTCATCTGCTTCATTCTACTCCGGCCTACACCCCCCACTAATCTATAAATAAACCAGCGGCTTCAACATCAGAATAGCGGCCACCAGGTTTATATATGGGTTCGTTTTCCTATGCGGAACGACGGTCGGAGAGGGACATCCGACGCCGTCCGGAGACGGACGGACCGTTCCGATCGAATGAAGTCACCTGTCCCTCGAAAACCGCTATGCTGTTACTGGAGATAAAGGTCGACGACGGCTCACGTTTCGATACGGGTGTCGGTATCGACGGCATCAATCTTGCCGGCGATTTCCGTCGAAACACACTACACCTTCCCGTGAGAACCTCCATCGATGACCTCGACCCGGCTGGTCGTGTTGGTCTCGCTCGTCGCAAGCGCCGCCATCGCGGTCGCGAAGTTCGTCGCCTGGCTCGCGACCGGAAACGCCAGCATGCTCAGCCAGGTGTACTACTCGCTTTCCGACGTGGCCAATCAGGTGCTCTTTCTGTTCGGCTTCCGGATGAGCAAGGCCGGCGCGTCCCCGAAACACCCGTTCGGACGGGGGAAAGAGCAGTACGTGTTCGCCTTCGTCGTCACGATGTTTCTGTTCGGTATCACCGGTTACGCCGCCGTCCGTGAGGGCTACGAGACGATCGGAACGGCCGCCCGCGACGTCGACGTGACGATCAACTACGTCGTGCTGGGCGTCGCTCTCCTCTTCGAATCCGCCGCCTTTTATAAGTCGTATCAAGCCGTTCGGGAAGAAGCCGACGCGGAGGGGTTCGGATCGCTGCTCGCGACGTTCAGACGCAGCAAGGACGCGCCGCTCATCACCGCCGCAACGGAGAACCTCGTCGCCGTCGTCGGCGTCCTCGTCGCCCTCGCCGGCGTCTATCTGACTGACGTCACCGGGAACACGACGTACGATGCCATCGGAAGCGCCGTCATCGGTCTGCTCTTGATGGGTTTTGCGCTTGCGTTGGCCTGGGAGAGTCGCTCTCTCCTCGTCGGGGAAGGTGTGACGCGTCACGAACGGAAACGGCTGCTCGAGGAGATCGCCGCCGTCGACGGCGTCGTCGAAGTGCTCGACCTCCGGACGATGCATCTGGGGCCGGAGTCGGTGCTCGTCGCGTGTGAGATCGACTTCGAAAACGAACTCGAAACGGAGGCGATAGAGGTCGTCGTCGACGACGTCGAGGCGGTCGTCCGAACGATCGTTCCCGAGGCCAACCGGATCTACGTCGAGGCCGAATCGCGCGCCGTAACTGTCGAGCGACCGTGATCGCCCCTCAAGTCAGCTCGATTTCGTCGATATCGAAATGTCGTCCGGCCAACCGACGGGCCAGTTCGATCCGCCGTCCGTCCTTGCCGATCGCGACGCCGTGGTCGTCGTGATCGACTTCGGCGTAAGCCACCGTGGTGTCGTTTTCGCTCACCGTGACGTTGTAGACGGCAGCCGGAGCCAGAGCGTTTGCGACGAAATCGCCCGGTTTCGTCGCGTTCTCGACCACGACGACGTCCCGCCCGATTTTCGATTCGATTCCCCGGACCCGATCGCCACCCGGGCCGATCGCCTGTCCCATCGTTCCGGGGGGGACGACGAAGGCAACACGGTCGTGTTCCTCGTCGACGACGCAATCGACCGCCCCGACGTCGGTCTCCTCGTCGAACAGCGCGATGTATCGTCTGGCTTCGTCAGAAAGGGTGATCCCCATGAAATCAGTCGTCTGCGGAGGGACCTTTCGATCGCGTGGCTCCCATTCGGAGGTCGACGTCGCCGGTGCCGAGCCGGATCGGCTTGCCGACGATGACGTTCTCGGTGACGCCGTCGAGATCGTCGACCTCGCCGTGAATCGCCGCATCGAGCAGGTGGTTCACCGTCACCTCGAAGGCCGCACGGGCGAGCACCGAGTCCTTGTTCCCGGAGATGCCGTGTCGGCCGATCGACTCGATATCGCCGTTGTTCGTCATGATGTCGGCCACGAGCATCAGGTGGCGGATGTTCACGTCGTCGAGCCCCTGCTCTTCGAGCGTGTTCATCGTCTCCTCGATGATCGCCTCGCGGGCCGCCTCGATACCGAGGTTGTTGTGGATCTCGTGGATGTTGTTACACGTCGTCCGCGAGGCGTCGACGCCCTCGATGTCCAACACCTTCTTCAGATTCGACCCCTCGGTGTAGAGGATGAACTCCTCACCGCCGTCACCGGACTGCGTCCGGTTGCCCGAGGGACTCTGTCCCTCGCTGTCGTCGAGTTCCTCCTTTCGAATGACGACCCGGCTGATCTCTTCGATCCCCTTGAAGACGATCTCTCTGAGCTCCTCGACGAGCTGGAGCAGCTGTCGGTAGGAGGGCTCCTCCGGACCGAACTGGATGAGCGTCTCGCCTGGCCGGTCCGTCTCGACGCCGAGTTCGGATTCGATCGTGCCGGCGATCCGGCCGGCGACGTCGTCGACGCTGTCGATCGTCGGCCACCGCTCGGCCAGCGTCTCCTCGTTGAGATCGATCTGGACAAGCATGTCCGCGACGTTCGTCGAGACGTCCCCCAACGCGAGGATCTTCGTCGCCTCGATGTTCCAGACGACCTCGTGGGCCTTCTCGCGGTCCGTCGCGTGGACGCCGTCGAGATGGACCGTCATCATCGGCGTGTCCGGGGTCTTTCTGGCATCGACGAGCTCGATGAGCCGCGGCAGCCCTTGGGTGACGTCGATCTCGGCGACGCCGGCGTAGTGGAACGTGTTCATCGTGTTGTGCGTCACAACACCCTCGGCCGTGGTGAACGTCTCCAGCCCCTCGACGGAGAAGTCGTACACGTACTCGTGATCGCTTTCGATCGTCTCGACCGATTCGATGCGATCCCAGACGACGTCACTCGTAACTGCCTGCCGAAGCGAATCGAGTTCAGGGAGTGTTCCGTCAATCTCGTCTTCGGCTTCAGCTACGAGTCGGGCGAGGCGGTTACGACCGACGCGCTGTCGATTAGTTGCGCTGTTTATCTGTCGTTTTGGAATATTCGCGACGTCAGCGATCCTTTCGAGCGCATCTCCGAAATTCGGGATCTGGTCGGTTGTATCGGGTCCATCAGTATCGAGCATCTCGGACCGGCGCTCGAGTTCGGCTCCACGCTCACCGACCATCCCGATCCGGTCGTTGAATCGTCGGACATGTTTCTTCGGAATCCGAAGCGTTCGCGAACCTTCCTGTTTGCCGAGTGTCGCATACACGTCGAATCGAGCGAGCAGTAGCGCGATACCGGCCGTGAGCCGGTCGCTAGTTGAACTGGAACGGACGGCGTTTTCGCCAACGTTCCCGTCACCACTAAAGTATCCACGGAGCAATCCAGCAACGAACGCATCGTCCGCACCGAACGCGAATCCGGGGACGGTCTTGTCGTCTTCCTCTATACAAGCAGCGCGGAGGAAGTCAGCGAGTACAGTACCGTTTATTCGAATATCGTGTCCGGTCGCGAAGCCGCTTTGATTCTCGTATTCGTTTATAGAGAACTCGAACCGCGTCGCGAACGAGCGGATCCGTGACTGGAACTCGGAATCGACGTTCGACACCGAGACGTAGTGATCCGTTATCGAACCTTCTGCGAGCCACGCACCGATGAAGAAGCCTGTTTCTTCATCGAGCGGGAACCGTTCTGGGAGTCCAACGGTCCCCTGAACGGGATACACGGAGTGATCGTCGATCGTTCCCTCTTCGAGGGCAGCACGCTTGTTCCGAAGCTGATCCGATCCGCCCGGAACAGCCTCAACACCGCCATCGGTCAGCGTGGAGGTATACCAGTAGTCGCTCGTCGGTAGATACTCTCGCAGATCGACCGAACCGCTATCTGTGCCATCAAGCGACGAGACGATCGGAAGCCAGTCACCGGTATTGAGTTCTTCACCAGTAACAGGAACGACTTCGTTGTCCTTTCGCGTCACGAACGAGTGGGCCTTCGTCGCCCGGATGGAACGCCCGGACTCGAGCTCGAATCGGAGCAGTTCGTCGGGCGTCTCGTGTCGACTGACCTCTTCGAGGTCTTTCCACTCGACTGTCTCATCTTGTGCGAGACTCGGAACCTCGATGCCGTCGGGCGCGAGTGCGACTTCGTGATCTTCGAACGTCCGCGTCTCGCTCCCCGCCATCAGCGAGTCGACGAACGGACCGATCTCGGTCACGTCGGTTTCGCCATCCTGACGGACGATCACGCGTTCGTCAGCCGGAACGCTCATCTGCGTCCCGGGCTCACCGATGCTCTGTGCGGAGACGGTCCCGACCGGATCGAGCGGGTCGATCCGCGTTTCGAGGTACTGAGATTCGACCGCGTAGACGATCTCCTCGATGTGCGTTTCGCTCACGTCGTCGCGCTCGCGGATCGTCTCGTAGAGGTTCTCCTTGAGCCGCCGCGGGAGGTCGGTGTCCTCGACGGTGGACTCAATCGTTCCGGTGATCTCAGTCATCGGACTCCACCTCCAGGCTGCCCGCCGCCGACCGCCACGATTCGCCGTGCTCCGAGAGGTTCGTCGTCGGCTCCTCGATGCCGAGGAACTCCTGTTTTGCGTCCTCGGAGGCGAACTCCTCGTCGATGATCCGGTCGGCGATCGACTCGATATCGATGTCGAACTCCTCCGAGGAGGAGACCCGAACCGGCGAGGTGCCGTCCTCGCCGAACTCGAACTGGACGACGGTGTCCGACGTGTCGCGGACGGTGCCGTCGTACTGAGCTTCCAACTCCGAGAGGGCGTTGATGAGCCGCCGTTGGAGGTAGCCGGACTTGGAGGTCCGAACCGCCGTATCGACCAGCCCCTCGCGACCGCCCATCGCGTGGAAGAAGAACTCCTTGGGCGTCAGCCCGTTCCGATAGGAGTTCTCCACGAAGCCGTGGGCGTCCGCCGAGAGGTCGTTGGGCTTGAAGTGGCTCAGGGTCCGGTCCTCGTAGCCGCGGTTGATCCGCTCGCCTCTGACCGCCTGCTGGCCGACACAACCGGCCATCTGGGTCAGGTTGAGCATCGACCCACGGGCGCCGGATTGGGCCATGACGACCGCGGGGTTGTCGCCGGTGAAGTGATCGTCGGCGATATCGCCCGCGGAGTCTCGGGCTTTCCCGAGCGTCTGCATGATCTTCATCTCCAGGGTCTCGTCGACGGTCCGGCCGGGCAGCGATTCGAGATCGCCTCGCCGGTAGGTGTCGATGAGCTTTTCGACGCGCTCGTAGGCGCCGTTGATCGCCTCGGCGATCTGCTCTTCTGCCTCCCGTTCGATCGACTCGTCGTCGATCCCGATCGAGAAGCCGAAATGCATGATCGACCGCATCGCCAGCGTCGCGACCTCGTTGACGAAGACTCTCGCGCGGGTGTTGCCGTACACCTTACAGATCGTGTCGACGACCTCGCCGCCGAAGGCGCCGACCGCGTCCTCGTCGATCGTTCCGATGGTGAGTTGACCGTCCTCGATGACGACGTCGTTGCCGGCCGAGGAACTGAATGTCAGACTGAGTCCGTCGGGCAAAAGCTCGGAGAAGAGCGAGCGCCCGGTCCAGTACTCCCTGCCGTCCTCGTCGGTACCGTCGGCGGGCGGCAACTCGTCGATGCTCGTCGCGCGGAGCAGGTCGAGCGCCTGCGTCTCGTTGAACTGCGGGTTCTCGTGTGTCAACAGATAGAGCCCGGAGATGTGATCCTGAATCGCGCCGATGATATTCTCGCCGAACCGCGGCGAGAGGATCTGCTCTTGAACGCGCATGAGGACGCGGGCTTCGGCGCGGGCTTCCTCGTTTTGCAGCGCGTGCATGTTCATCTCGTCGCCGTCGAAGTCGGCGTTGTACGGCGGACAGACGACCGTGTTCAGACGGAACGTCTTGTACGGCATCACGACGACCTCGTGGGCCATAATAGACATCCGGTGCAGCGACGGCTGTCGGTTGAAGATCACGATGTCGCCGTCGATGAGATGTCTGGCGACCTCCCAGCCGGGTTCGACCTTCTCGGAGAGCTCCTCGCAGTTCTTTTCGGTCACTTTCAGCCGACGGCCGTCCGGCCGCTTGACGTAGTTCGCGCCCGGATGCGCTTCCGGACCGTTGGCGACGTACCGGCGGGCGTCCGTCAGGTTCCGCCCGTTGACGTTCATCGTCTGGGTCATTTCCGTCGCGACGCGATCCGGGACCCCGACCTCGTTCAGACTGAGTGTCGGGTCCGGAGAGATGACCGTCCGCGCCGAGAAGTTGACGCGCTTTCCGGACAGCGAGCCGCGGAAGCGACCTTCCTTGCCTTTCAGGCGCTGGCTGAGCGTCTTCAGCGGTCGACCGGAACGGTGTCTCGCCGGTGGCGTCCCGCTGATCTCGTTGTCCATGAACGTGGTGACGTGGTACTGCAGCAGTTCCCAGAGGTCCTCGATGATCAGCTGTGGCGCGCCGGCCTCGCGGTTCTCCATGAACCGCTGGTTGATTCGGATGATGTCGACCAGTTTGTGGGTCAGGTCGTCCTCGCTCCGCTGGCCGTTGTCGAGCGTGATCGAGGGCCGCGCCGTCACCGGCGGCACCGGCAGCACGGTCAGTATCATCCACTCCGGGCGTGACCGATCCGAGTCGATCCCGAGCGTCTCGATGTCCTCGTCCGGAATCGCCTCGAAGCGGTCCCGGACGTTGCTCGGCATCAGTTTGTCGCCGCTGTAGGAGACGAGGAAATCGGAAGCCGGAGCCTTCTCGAAGCGGCCACTGAAGGCGCCGCTCGAGGACATCTGCTCTGAGATGATCTGGAGCAACGAGACGTGCTCGCGGCCGATCCGCTCGCTGTCGCCCGGCCCCTGTCCGCTCATGAGGCGGCTGATGTCGGCGACTGTCAGCGACGCGTCCCCGCCCCAGGTGGCGATGACGTCGTTGACCGTCTCGACGAGTTCGTCGAGTTCGATCTCGGTGCCACCTTCGCCTTCCTCGCCGCCCTCGAGCGCCTCCGCGAGCAGATCGCGGACGTCGCCGTCGGGGACTGGGCCCTGTTCGAGATACGTCGAGGGCTTCTCGTGGCTGATGTCGTATTGGGCCGTCGGGTACCCTTCCCGGTAGTCGTCGTTCTCCGTACAGTACGGACAGTAGTCCGCGTCCCTGGCCTGCCTGATCGCGGCTTTCAGCACGTCCGAAGGGTCCTCACCGAGATCGCGGGTCCGTTCGAGCTGCTCTTTGAACTGGGCCCGCTTCCGTTCGGCCGCCTGTTCGGCCTTCTCCTGGGCGCTTCTGGCGTCCTCGGGGCTGACGAACCAGTTCCGCGGCGGGGTGTCCTCGCGCTCTTTGAAATACTCGCGGCGGTACTCCCGATCCGAGGGATCCGCGAGCGTGAGCCGACCGCACCCACGGCAGGTGCCGCGCAACAGCCGCCGGATGAGCTTTGCGTGGCCCACGTGAATGACCGGCGCGGCGAGTTCGATGTGACCGAAGTGGCCGTTACACGATCCCGAGTGTTTCCCGCAGGTTTTGCATTCCAGACCGGGATCGATGACCCCGAGCCGGGGATCCATCAGCCCCATGTCGATCGGGAACCCGTCGTCGTCGTAGGTGTCGGCCGTGATTATCTTCGTGGCCGACATGTTTCGGTACTCCTCGGGGTCCATCAGCCCGAAGTTCAGCGAGCCGATCTCCTTTGGTGTTTGTCCTTGCATCATACGGCGTCCTCCAGTTCGATTCGCGGGGCGATCCCGAGCGCTTTCATCTCGTCGAGCAGCAGTTTGAACGCGTAGCTCATTTCGACCTCGTGGACGTCGGTCTCCTCGTCACAGTTCGGACAGTAGACCCGACGCTGTTCGACGTTCTCAACGGCGCTCATTCCGCACTGTCCGCAGACGTAGATGTCCTCGCGGTCCGATTCGTCCAGCAGTCGCTCCTTCAGCGTCATCGCCGCCCCGTGACCGATGAAGACGTCCCGCTCCATCTCGCCGATCCGGAGTCCGCCCTCGCGGGCCCGACCCTCCGTCGGCTGTCTGGTCAACACTTGTACGGGCCCGCGCGAGCGGGCGTGCAGTTTGTTCGAGACCATGTGATACAGCTTCTGATAGAAGATGACGCCGACGAAGATCTCCGCCTCGATCTTCTCGCCGGTGACACCCGAGTACATGACCTCCTTGCCGTTCGATTTGAAGCCGCGATCGACCAGCGCCTCGCGGAGTTCGTCCTCGTTTTCGCCCTGGAACGGCGTCCCGTCGACGCGTCGCCCCTCGAGCGAGCCGACCTTCCCGCCGAGCATCTCGAGGATGTGTCCGACCGTCATCCGCGAGGGGAGCGCGTGGGGGTTCAACACCAGGTCGGGGACGAGCCCGTCCTGGGTGAACGGCATGTCCTCCTGCGGTGCGAGGTGGCCGACGACGCCCTTCTGTCCGTGTCGGGAGGCGAACTTGTCGCCCAGTTCCGGGACCCGTTCGTCCCGGACCTTCACTTTCGAGAGCTTCGAGCCGTCCTCGCCCTCCATCAGGGTGACTGTGTCGACGACACCCGATTCGCCCGAACGCATCGTCACTGACGTTTCGCGGCGTTTCTGGGGGCTGAGTCCGCCCATGTCGTCGGGCTCCTCCAAAAAGCGCGGCGGCGAGGTCTTTCCGAGCAGCACGTCGTTTTCGCCGACCGGCGTTTCGGGGTTGACGAGCCCGTCGTCGTCGAGATGGGTGTAGGCCTCTTCTCCCCGCGCGCCTCGGACGTCCTCCTCGGGGATCTCAAAGCGGTCCTCCTGACCGCCCGGATACCGCCGTTCCTCGCCCTCGTAGGTTCTGAAGAAGTGCGAGCGGGCGAGCGCGCGTTCGACGCTCGCTTTGTTCATGACGAGCGCGTCCTCGATGTTGAACCCCTCGTAGCTCATGACGGCGACGACGAAGTTCTGTGCCGCCGGCCGGTCGTCGTAGCCGATCTGTTCGGTCGTCTGTGTCTTGACGATCGACAGCTGGGGATAATGCAACAGGTGCTGTCGGGTGTCGGGACGGATCCGGTAGTTCGCGCTCGGCAGCCCGAGCGACTGTTTGATCATCCCCGATCCCATCGTGATCCGCGGGGAAGCGTTGTGTTCGGGGTAGGGGATCATCCCCGCGCCGATCCCGAACATCAGCTGTGGGTCGACCTCCAGATGTGTGTGGTCCTCGGTGAGATCGTCCTCGTCGACGGCGACGAGGATGTCCTCCTCCTCCTCGGCGTCGATGAACTCGATGTACCCACGATCGACGAGCGCCTCGAACTCGAGGTCGCCCTCCTTGACGGCCTCGAGCTCCTCGTCGCTCAAAAGCGGCTCGCCGTCCTCGATGACGAGCAGTGGCCGACGGGCTCGGCCGGCGTCGGCGTTGACGATGACCTCGTCCGTCCGATCGCGGACCGAGACGTTGACCATCTCGTCGATCTCGCCGCGCCGGCGCGATTCTCGGATGTCGTTTGCGAGTCTGTGCGGGTCCGGATGGGTGCCGATGAGGCTCCCGTTTACGTACACTTTGGCTTCTCGTCCTTTGCTCATATTAGTCGTCCGCGGTGTGTGTTTCGACCGTCTCGATTCCCGGAATCCCCTCGACGCCCATCGAGGCGAGCTCGCGTTTCAGCCCGCGCTCGTCGTCGACGTTCTGAGAGAGCTCCATCGCCTGTGCGAAGTTCTTCACCAGCCCACAGTTGGGCCCCTCCGGCGTCTCGGAGGGACAGATCCGACCCCACTGGGTGGCGTGGAGGTCCCGCGCCTCGAAGTGCGGCTGTGAACGGCTGAGCGGCGATCGGAGCCGACGGAGGTGGCTCAAAACGCCCATGTAGTCGGTCCGATCGACGAGCTGGGAGACGCCCGAACGGCCGCCGACCCAGTTTCCGGTCGCGATCGGGTGTTCGAGCCGTTCGGTCAGGACGTCCGAACGGACGACCGTACTCACCGAGAGCTGCCGGTTCCGCATGTTGGCCCGTTCGAGCTGATATTTCACGTCACGCGCCAGCTTGTTCAGCGCCGTCCGGAACAGATCCTTCATCAGGTCGCCCGAGACCTTCAGCCGCTTGTTGGCGTAGTGGTCCTTGTCGTCGGATTCGCGGCGCTCTAAGGCGAGTTCGAAACACGCCTCGGCCATCCGACAGAGATAGACCGCCTTGTTCATCCGGACCTCCTCGTCCTCGACGCCCTCCTCGTGGAGATGGGGCAACAGGTACCGGTCGATGACGTAGTTCGCCCGCTTCAGCTGGTAGTTCTTGCCCTGGCCGGCGGCGACGCGCTGGCCGAGCGTCTCGATCGCCTCCGCCGTCGAGCCGACCTCGGCGGCCTCTAAGTTCTCCAGCATGAACTTCACGATCTCGGGATCGTCGCTCACGCGGTGGACGATCTCCTCGTCGGATTCCAGTCCGAGCGCCCGAACGAGCGTCACGAAGTTGATGCTCCCGGAGACCGAGGGGAACGACACCTCGAGGATGCCGCTTCGGTTCCGCTCACACAGCACCAACGCCCGGTAGCCGCGGCGCTGTGAGAACGTCTTGGCGATCTGGATCTGGTCGCCGTACTTCGTGTCGTACTCGGCGAGGATCTTGTTCGGCGCCAGATCCTCGCTCGTCATCAGCACGCGCTCGGAGCCGTTGACGATGAAGTACCCGCCGGGATCGGCGGGGTCCTCGCCGATCTCGATCAGTTCCTCCCGCGTGAAGTTGTTGATGTTGCACTTGTTCGAGCCGACCATCACCGGCATCCGGCCGACCTTCGTTTCGGCCTGATCGACGACGTGTTCTTCCTCTTCGTCGCCGCCGCGGACGATGGACATCTCCATGAACACCGGCGCGGAGTAGGTGATGTTCCGCAGCCGGGCCTCCTGTGGATAGAGCAGCTCTTCGGATCCGTCGGCCTCCCGAACACGGGGTGTCACGATTCGGACGTTCGAGAGATCGACTCGGACGGGCTCTTGTCCCTCCTTGTCGCCGATATCTGTCTCGATCGATTCCTTCTCGTCGACGACTCGCTGCATGCCGCGGTCGAGGAAGCTGTTGAACGACCGGAAGTGATGCTCCGCGAGCCGTTCCCGCGAGAAGTACTCACGCGAGATCGCGCGTCGGTCCTCCCTGTTCATTCTACCACCAGTCGGTATACGATCGCTTCGTCCGTCGTTCTGGAGTCACGGACGATCTTGACGACGTCGCCCACCTCCGCATCGTCGGGCAGCGCCGAATCACGGCGCTGTATTTTGGGCAGATCTGTGCGTCTGATGTCGTACTCCGAAAGCACTTCCTCGACACGTTCGTGGCCGAGGACCGTATGCTCCGGAACAAGGGTGTGTTGGCTTACGTCTACCATGAGTTTGGCTGGCCGGGGAAAGAAGCTGTCACGAGATACTACAGCGTGCTACATGCGCGAGGGATTTAAGGATTGCCAAATCGGACGGCCACGGCTATCCGTCCCGCCTTTCGTGCGAAACGGAACTGCTCGTAGACGCCCCTTCGTCGGGGTTCGTAAAAAACCCTTGCGTACACCCACTCACAGCACGTGTTCGGTGTCGTACGAGCCCAACACTCGGACCCAACCGTGGGTCGCGATGTCTCTGAGCTCGTCGACGGCCGCCTGTGCTCTTTCCTCGTAGAGGCCGGCCGCGAAGTCGAGATGGAAGATGTAATCGCCGAGCCGCTCGCCGCTGGGGCGGGACTCGACCCGCGAGAGGTTGATATCCCGGTCGGCGAAGGGCTCGAGCATCTCCAGGAGCAACCCCGGATAGTTCGTGTTCGGATAGATGATCACCGTGCTCTTGCCGCCGGCGTCCGTCCGTTCGGTTTCGGGTGCGAGCACGACGAAGCGGGTCGCGTTGGAGGTGCTGTCCTGTATGTCGCGGGCCAGCACCTGCAGATCGTCGCCCGCGGTCGCGGGATGACCGATCGCCGCAACCGTCGGGTCCTCCCGTGCCCGTTCGACACCCCGGGCCGTCGAGGCGACGGCTTCGGTTCTCGCGCTCGGGTACTCCTCGCTCAGAAACGTCCGACACTGGGCGAGCGCCTGCGGGTGGCTCGCGACGGTCTCGAACTCGCCGGTTTGCGCCATCAGCGCGTGTTTGATCGGCGTGACGATCTCGCGGACGACCGCGACGTTCCGGTCCGCTAAGGCGTCCAGCGACTCGGTCACCGACCCCTCGATACTGTTCTCGATCGGGACGACGCCCCGTTCGTACTCGCCGCTCGCGACCCCCTCGACGATCCCTGTCACCGACTCGACGAACTCGATGTCGTCGGTGACCGATTTCGTCGCGCGGTGTGAGTACGTTCCTTTCGGACCGAGCGTGAGGGCTCTCATCGGCTCCCGGTAGACCGTCGGCGTTTAAAAGAAGTGGGGTGAGACGCCGCGAGCGTATTTAAATAGATACCCGGTCCAGCCGTCCACTATGGGATCGCGGTGCTGTCCTTTCCCCGGTCGATTCTGTACGCTGTATGTATGGTTCGGCTTCGATCGACAGCCGAACCGTTATGTCCCCGAGTCACCGAGACCGAACATGGATCTCTCCGTCGTCGATCTCTCTCCCGTCCCCGACGGTGGCACCGCGACCGAAGCGTACGCGAACACCGTCGAATCCGCCCGAAACGCCGAACGGCTCGGGTTCACCCGCTTTTGGGTCGCCGAGCACCACGGTCGGGCGGCGAACCTCGCCGGGACGACGCCGGAAGTGTTGCTCGGGCGGCTGGCCGGCGAGACCGATTCGATCCGGCTCGGCTCCGGTGCCGTCCTCCTCAACAACTACAGCCCGTTCAAAGTCGCGGAGGTATTCGGTGCCCTCGACGGGCTTGCCCCGGGTCGGATCGACGCCGGCCTGGGCCGGGCGAACGGCTCGCCCGCGGTCGATCAGGCGCTTGGAACGGAGCGACACGTCGAAAACCCCGACGAGGACCACAGAGCGAAGATCGAGGCCGTAATCAATCACCTCTACGACGCGTACCCCGACGAACACGTCTACGGCGATCTGGATATCCCGCGATCGGCCGCCGAGACGCCCGTCCCGTGGCTGCTCGGATCGAGTCCCTCCAGCGCCACCCTCGCCGGCGAACTCGGCCTGCGCTACTGTTTTGCGGGCTTCATTCGGCCGCAGTTCGCCGAGTACGCCTTCGAGGAGTATCACGAACGCTTCCGGCCGTCCCCGCTCGCCGGCGGCGTCGACGAGCCACGGGGGATGGTCGCGGTGAACGCGATCTGCGCCGAGACCGACGAGGAAGCCGCACGTCTCCGGGCGGTCTCGGAGGCTGGGTATAAGAGACGACGGCGCGGTATCGACACGGTTCCGTCAGTCGAGGAGGCGATCGAGGAACTCGGTGGCGTCCCGGAACCGACGCCCGAACGACTCGACGACAACGAGTGGCCGCGGGCGATCTCGGGGGGCCCGGAAACGATGCGGGGACTGCTCGAACAGTTGGCCGACCGCGTCGGCGTCGACGAGGTGATGATCCAACACACCGTCGCCGACCACGACGACGCGCTCCGCTCGCACGAACTGCTGGCCGACGGCGTCGGTCTCGACGGTCGCTAACCGGCCCGTCCGTGGGTCGTACCGGATCTACCGGTTCAGGGTGTGGACCGCCGACCCGCGAGCGTTCGCGGCCGCCTCGGCGATCGCCTCCGACAGCGTCGGGTGGGTATGCACCGTCGCGGCGATGTCCTCGAGACGGGCGCCCATCTCGATGGCCAGTCCAACCTCCCCGACTAACTCGGAGGCGTCGGGGGCGACGATCCGTGCGCCGAGGACGAACTCCGTCTCGCCGTCGGCGATTATTCTGACGAACCCCTCGGGGTCATCGAGGGTGAGCGCACGCCCAGATCCAGTCAGCGGCATCTCGCCGACGACCGGGTCGAACCCCTCGGCTTCGGCCTCCTCGGCGCTCAACCCGACCGTTCCGATCTCCGGATCGGTGAAGACCGCCGCCGGGATCGCCTGGTGATCGAGCCGCGTCGGTTCGCCGGCGATCACCTCGGCGGCGACGTGGCCCTCCCGGTAGGCTTTATGAGCCAACATCGGCTCGCCGGCGACGTCGCCGACGGCGTGGACGTGTTCGACCTCGGTCCGGGTCGCCTCGTCGGTTTCGAGCACGCCGTGTTCGTTCGGTTCGAGTCCGACGGCCTCGACGTTGCAGGTGTCCGACGCCGGTTCCCGGCCGACGGCGACGAGGACGCGCTCGGCGGTGTATTCGCTCGTTTCGCCGTCTTCGGTTTCGGTCGTGACACACGCCGCGGCGGCCTTCTCCTCCCACCCCTGGGCCGCCTCGCCGAAGTGGAAACCGATCCCGAGACTCTCGGCGCGTTTCCGGATCGTCCGGGTGATGTCGTCGTCGTACCCGGGGAGAATATCGTCGAGCATCTCGACGACGGTCACGTTCGTCCCGAGTTTCGCGAGCATCGTCGACAGCTCCATGCCGATGTAGCCTCCGCCGACGACGAGCACCGACTCCGGAAGCGTCTCGATCGAGAGGATATCGCTCGAGGTGAGGATTCGCTCGCCGTCGAACTCCAGCCCCGGGAGTTCGATCGGACGGCTCCCCGTCGCGACGACCGCGTGCTCGAAATCGATCGACTCGCTGCCCTGTCCGTCGCCGCCGTGGACGATCCGGGCGGTGTTTCCGTCGGCGAACTCCGCCCGGCCGGGGACGAGGTTGACGCCGTTGGCCTTGCAGAGTTTCTCGACGCCGCTCGTCAGCTGATCGACAATTCCGTCCTTCCAGCCGACCATCCCCTGAACGTCGATGTCGGCGCGGGCGTGTAGCCCCATCCCCTCGGCGTTTTCGACCTCGTGGGCCAGCCCCGTCACGTGGATCAACGCCTTCGAAGGGATACAGCCATCGTTGAGACACGTCCCGCCGTAGGCGTCCGCCTCGACGAGCGTGACGTCCAGATCGAGCTGTCCGGCCCGTATCGCGGCCACGTAGCCGCCAGGTCCGCCGCCGATCACCAGTACGTCCGTCCCGGTTGAGATGTCTCCGACGACCATTCGTTGTCGGCCACACGGGCCCGGGGGTTAAAAACTGTCGCAGACCCGGCGTGTCGTCAGCTTTGAAACGTATCGTCTGGTTCCGGCGTCGGATGTCACATGTTTCAACGATTTCTATTTCATAACAACGCCAGCGCAACCAGACCGTGGCTCACAGCCTTCGCCGCTCTTTACAATGCCGCGCTCTCGTCTTGCTACCCTTCATATATTGGGTGCTAGCTATTTATGAATCCTCTACGAGCCCCACATATGGGAGACAGTCTTGTTCCGAAGATTGTCGGAGCGATCGCTGACGCGAAAGGTGTCGAGCCTGATGAGCTGGACTTTGAGCTCTACGAATATATCGACCTCGATGTGGTTGAACGGTTAGCCACACATGGGACAGCATCGTGGACGCTGTCGTTTGAACTCCCGGATCACAGTGTAACCGTCACAAGCGATGGCGCAGTTCTCGTCGATGGTATAGAAAAACGCACTTCTGATGTGGCGACTCACAAAACACGGTGACTGCGGTTCGTCCTGAATACGCACTCTGTATTCAGCACAGTCGCTGAAACCTATCACCAGCGGAGGGCTTCAATAAGGTCTCTCATTCCCGAACGATCAGATACCCCGCCAGCCCCACGCCGATGGCGGGGAAGACGGCGAGGACGGCAAACAAAAGCCCCATCCCGCCGTAGGTGAGCGCGACCCCGGCGATCGACGCTCCGATGGCCCCGACCCCGAACACGCCGAGATAGGTGTATCCGAAGGAGAGCCCGTGGATGTCCGCCGCCGCGTATTTGCCGATCAGCGCCTGATGAACCGGCGCTTCCATGAAAATGAAAAAGCCGATCGCGGCACAGACGAGAAGCGTCGCGGCGAGGCCGAGTTCGACGACGAACGGGAACGAAAGGCCGATCAGAACCAAAATTCCGAACACGCCCGCGATCACCCACTCCGGCGATCGCAGATCGCTCAGTCGTCCCCCCGCGTACTGTCCCGCCCCGCCGATCAACAGCAGTCCGGCGTAGACGTACTGGCTCGACTCGACGGTTTCGCCGGCCACTTCCACGGCACCGAAGACGGGAAGCCCGGCGAGGATATCCGGGAGGAACGTAAAGACACCCCGATAGAACACGCCGGCGACCATGGTGATGAAGAACACGGCGATGAACCCGCCGACGAACAGCAGTTTGGTCTGCTCGAAGAACTTCGAGAGCCCCCCGAGCTGGTCGGCGATGTCTGTCGTTTCGTCCGCGTCGACCCCGTCCCGTTCGTCGAACTCGAGCCTGTAGGCGATCGCGACCCCGGCTATTGCCGGTAGGATGAGCGCGATCGAAACGAGCCGCCAATCGAGGGCCGTAAGCAATATTACGGCGAAGAGCGGCCCGATCGCCGTGCCGACGTTTCCCGCGACGCCGTGGTAGGCCAGGACCGTCCCGCGGCTCTGTGCGCCGCGGGTGATCAACGAGAGCCCGGCCGGATGGTACAGACTCGCCGCCGCACCCCACACGACGAGCGCAACGGTGAGCAGCCAGACGTTCGGGGCGAGCCCGATCAGGACGAACCCGCCCGCCATTCCCAGCATCGAGAGGACAACGAGGCGTTTCGAGCCGTATCGGTCCGCGAGTGCGCCACTGGGGAGCGCCCCGACACCGATCAACCCGTAGCCGACCGCGACGACCGTCCCGATGACCGCCGGCGATACGTCGAAGGCGTCCAGCCAGACGACGACGAAAAGCGGGATCACCATCTCGTAGACGTGAAACGTCCCGTGACCGATCATCGTAAACAGCGTAATCGTCCGGTCGTTGTCCTCCATCACACACTCCGTGAGAGGGAGACAATAAGGCACTTCTCCCTCTCATGGGAGGGTGTCCCGTCCGGCGGATCCGGTCACCGGGGATCGACGTCGGCGAGCAGCTTGGACTCGGCCTTCCGGAGGTGTTCCAGAAACGTCGCCTTCGAGATATCGAGAGCCGCCGCCAACTCGCGTGCTGTCGTCTCTCGGGGATATTCGTAGTAGCCGCGCGAACGAGCCAGTCGGAACGCCTCGCGTTGCCGCGGCGAGAGTCGTTCGCCGGGGGTCGCGGCCCCCGGTTGCCCGGTCGGCGCCGCCCCGGTGTCGCCGGCCACAGAGGCGATCCTCACGAGTTCGATGTCGGCGTCGTACTCCCGTTCGATCCGTTCGATCCGTCGCCCGGCGGTCTCGCGATCGGCCCGGATCAAAAGCGATCGGCGTTCGCGACCGTTCTCGTGTCTGGTCGGCCCGTAGTGGACGAATCCGCGGTCGGTAAACCCCGCCCTGATGCTCGGTCCGGCATCGAAGCCGACGACTGCCGTTCGCGTCGTCGAGCCTCGCTGGGCGGCTCCCGCCGATCCCTTCGAGAGGACCTCGATCGATCCGGTCAGCGACGAGTCTCCGATCGTCCCTGTCAGCGAATCGAGCGCCTCCCGTGAGGTGCCATAGAGCGTGACGACGCCGACCGTCTCCTCACCGATCGACGTCGCCGTGTGGGTGTACAGCCCACCGTCGGCCTCCCGTGTCGTTTCGAGCGTCCAACACGACGGATGCCAGACGTCGACTGTCAGATGGAGGAGTTCGCTCTCTGACGTGCGCATGCTGTCCCATCGACGGGGGCCCACATATGGGTTCCCTGTCAGTCGTCGGATCAATCTATCCGATCGAGTGCTTCTAGCTCTTTCCGTCGATCCCACAGAACTGTCCCTTTATTACGTTCGGCGATTAGAGAGAGGACACGCCGACGAAACGCGATTCACGAGGGAGACACACAATGGGAGCCGATACATCGACGATCACCGAACAGATTCTACGCGAACACACGGACGGAACGCCCGAACGCGGCGAACCGATCGACATCGAGATCGATCAGACGCTGCTTCACGACGTTCTCGGGCCGCTGATCTGGCTCGAGTTCGAGGCGCTGGAGTACGACCAGGTCCGGACCGACGTCGCCGTCCAGTACGCCGACCACCAGGCGTACCAACTCGACGCCCGCGACACGGACACCCACCGCTTTCTCCGGACGATCTCCCGGAAGTACGGCGGCCACTTCTCGAAGGCGGGCGCCGGGATCTGCCATCAGATCCAGCGCGAGCGGTTCATCGAACCGGGTTCGACGCTGCTCGGCGGGGATTCACACTCGTTGACGATGGGCGGGTTCGGCGCGATCGGGATCGGCGCCGGCGGGCTCGACGTCGCGCTGGCGATGGGTGGGGAACCCTACACCATCGAGATGCCGGAGATCGTCGAGGTCCGGCTGACGGGGGAACTCGGCGAGTGGACGTCGGCGAAGGACGTCATCCTCGAACTCCTCCGACGGCTCTCGGTGAAGGGCGGCGTCGGGCGGATCTTCGAGTTCACCGGTCCGGGCGTCGAGAGGCTCTCGGTTCCCGAACGCTGTACGATCACGAACATGGCGACCGAACTCGGGGCGACGACCGCCGTGTTCCCGAGCGACGAACGGACCCGTCGGCATCTCGAACGCCTGGGTCGCGGGGACGTCTACCGCTCGATCGCGCCCGGCGAGGGCGCCGTCTACGACGACACGATCGAGGTCGATCTCTCCGGGATCGAGCCGCTGATCGCGACGCCGTCGATGCCCGACAACGTCGTCCCCGTCGCCGAGGTCGCCGGAACGTCGGTCGATCAGGTCCTCGTCGGCTCCTGCACCAACGGTTCGTACGCCGACATCGCCGCCGTCGCGGACGTCGTCGCCGGCGAACACGTCGCGGGAGAGACTGACTTCATCCTCAACCCCGCCTCGAAGCTCGCCGTCCGGCTGCTCGCCGAGGAGGGCGGGACGACCGAACTCTACGCCGCCGGCGTGAACCTATCGGAGAGCACCTGCGGCGCCTGTACCGGCCAGGGACACGTCCCCGGCCCGGACAGCGTCAGTCTCCGGGCGTTCAACCGGAACTTCAAGGGTCGGTCGGGACAGGAAAACGACTCGGTGTACCTCTGTTCGCCGGAGGTGGCTGCCGCGAGCGCGATCGAAGGCGAGATCGTCGATCCGCGGACGACGGATCTCACGCCGCCGACTGTCGAGTTGCCGGACGATATGACGAGTTCCGACGCGGAGATCCTCCCCCCGGACCCGTCCATCGAGATCTACCGCGGCGAGACGATCGGGACGATCCCGATCAAAGACCCCCTCGGTTCGGCGCTTTCGGCCCCGATCACGCTTCTCACCGGCGACGACATCACGACCGACCACATCATGCCGGCCTCCTCTGAGATCCTGTCGCTTTGGTCGGACCCACAGGCGGCCGCCGACTACGTGTTGACCCGGATCGACGGGGAGTTCCCGACCCGCTCTCGGGCGGCCGGCGGCGGCTGGATCGTCGCGGGCGAGAACTACGGCCAGGGCTCGAGCCGGGAGAACGCGGCGCTCGAACTTGTCGAACTCGGCACCGACGGCGTGATCGCGAAGAGCTTCGCCCGGATCCACCGCTCGAACCTCATCAACTTCGGCATCCTGCCGTTGCGGTTCGCCGATCCCTCCGTGTACGATCGGCTCTCGAAGGGCGACGATCTCGCCATCGTCGAGGACGCCGCCGGGGCGATCAGATCCGGCGCCGACCGGCTCACCGTCTCCGTAAACGACGAGTGGCGATTCGAGGTCGAACTCGTCTGCTCCGAGGAGGAACGGGCGGTACTGGCCGCCGGCGGACGGTTGCCGTACACGAAACGGAACTGAGCGATCCGTCCTCGACACCCGTCTCTGCGATCGATCGCCGACGCCGATAGACGATACCATCGGGTTTTATCTCTCCGGGACGGCGTATCTACGGACAATGTCTGACGATAGTTCGAGTGGGCCACTCGAGGGGCTCAACGTGGTCGACTTTTCGGGTATGATAAGCGGCGGCTTCGCGACGATGACGCTCGCGGATTTCGGCGCCGACGTGGTGAAGGTCGAGCATCCGGAGTACACCGATCCGCTCCGCGATTGGACGCCGATGGAGAACGGGACGTCGCTGTGGTGGAAGTCGATCGGACGGAACAAACAGTGTATCACGCTGGATCTCAAAAGCGATGAGGGCCACGACATGGCGCTCGATCTCGTCGAGGAGGCCGACGTCGTCTTCGAGAACTTCCGCCCGGGGAAGATGGAAGAGTGGGACCTCGCCTACGAGGACCTCAAGGCGGTCAACGAGGACGTGATCTTCGTGCGCATCTCCGGGTACGGTCAGACGGGGCCGATGTCGCACAAACCCGGCTTCGGGACCGTCGCCGAGGGGATGTCCGGCTGGGCTCACGTCAACGGCTTCGGCGACCGGGAGCCGCTTTTGCCCCCGATCAGCCTCGCGGATCTCGTCGCGGCGCTGTACGCCGTCCAGTCGACGATGTTCGCGATCTTCGAACGCGACGT
>LKMJ01001562.1_pt1 | contig 20381 bp, 24 predicted proteins | sample 643391 | NCBI WGS metagenome assembly LKMJ01 (sample SAMN04112250, study PRJNA286221) | soda lake metagenome | biome: soda lake; feature: Kulunda Steppe; material: water; isolation source: sample PL-Br10 brine of Picturesque Lake | place: Russia: Kulunda steppe | collected 2010-07 | reverse complement strand
TAGTTAAAAACAACTAAAGCAGCGTCCCGAAAAGTAGCGCAGGTTTACTGCATATTATGCCCGTGCTATGTCGTCTGGCCTTTTTATGTCACGGTTTGTGAGCCCCTCATTTCACACCCTGCCGAATCGGTGTCGGCATCTCGTTCGTCACTCCTCTCAGGGTGATCCGGTCTGCGGTTACGATTTCGTTCCGAGTTGAGAGACGTGTTCTTCCCAATTCATGCTTTCTTTGAACCGGAAGCGGACGCCACCGACCTATGTCGCTGTCCGGGGACGATTTCAGGCCGGTCATCGATCGTAATCAGCACGTTTCTGTCGATACGTGTCACATAACTAACCGCCGGGGGTGACTGGGTAAGTACGTGATAGGACGGATATACGAGGGTCGCTCGATCAGTTGCGATGATAATACTACACGCGGTCGTGTGCGAACCGCCACAGCTGCTGTCGTCTTCCATGGGTGTCTCTTCGACGCTACCGGCGCCGAGGGTGAAAAAGAGGCACAAAAGTAATTAACCAATGCGAGATCAACTTCAGACGGTGGAATCGACCGTTCGCCCCGTCGTCGAGCTTATACGGGATCGAAATTTGACGTATCTGGCGGCCGGGATCGCTTACTACGCGTTCGTCTCGATAATTCCGATCATGCTACTCGCGGTGGCGATCGCGTCGTTCGTCGGCGGGGACGCGATGGCCGATCGGGTGGCCGATATGCTCAGCCAGCAGCTATCGCCTTCGGGGCAAGATCTCATAAGAGAGGCGTTAGCCAACACTGCTGGTCGAGGTGCCGCATCCGTAGTCGGATTTCTCACGCTCACGTGGAGTTCCTTGCGGCTCTTTCGCGGCATCGATCAAGCGTTCGACGAGGTGTACATGAACACGGTAGACACGTCGCTGCTCGAACAGATCCGAAACGCCCTCGTCGTAGTGCTCGGGATCGCACTCGCCATCGCACTCGTCGTCGTTAGCGCCATCGCACTCTCGGTGCTACCGGTGGAACTGCCGTTCGTCGACCTCTTCGGAACCGTCGTATTGCTCGCCGTGTTGGTGGCCGCGTTCCTGCCGATCTACTACGTACTCCCCCCTTTCGAGGTGACACTTCGAGAAGCGATACCGGGCGCGGTTTTCGCCGCCGTCGGATGGGTATTTCTTCAGATTGGATTCCGGATATACGCGATCAACGCGAGCCGATATGCAGCGTACGGCGTGATCGGCGCTGCCTTGCTGTTCGTCACGTGGCTGTACTTCGCTAGTATCGTCGTGCTCGTGGGTGCGGCGATAAACGCCGTCCGTCGAAAGATGGGGGCGAACGTGCCGTAGATGCGCTCGGATCTCTCGGAGCGATTTGTACGCCTCAGGATGCTTCATCTCCCCTAATCGATCCTCGTCTCGTTTTCGCGCGCTCTTTCCGTCCCGCGGCGTCGAGGCCCTCGTGAGTATTCCGTCCGTCCCGATAGCGTCCGTTCGACCCAACTATGTTAGGCGGGGATTTTACTGGTCCTCCCACGATAGTCGCTACTGGAGACTGAAAAATGTCCAGTAACAGGTCGCGGGCGCAGGCCAGAATCACCGTTGGCGAGAGCGATACGGTAGTCGTCGACATAGAGGAGACGTTGGACGAGATCTACAGCGCCCTGGCGAACAAGCATCGTCGGCACGTTCTCTCCGTGATGCGGCGAGAGCCCACGTCGATCGACGTGAGAGAGCTGGCACGACAGGTTACCATCCAAGAAGCGTGCGATAACTCGAAGATGGTGACCGAAGCGTCGATAGGGGACGTCCACGTCTCGCTATATGACAACCACCTGCCGAAGTTAGCCGATCTCGGTATCATTGAATACGATACCGGGGCGGAGGTCGTCGAAGAAATCACTGGGGCGATCCAGTAGATCCGCGGTACAACATCATGTGTAAAATCAAAACCGGCGTCGAACTGGAGTTGTGGGTCATCGATCACTCCGGACGACTGCGCGACGGACAGGAAATCGCCAACGCCCACGAGCGGATAAAACCCGAGTTTATCGGGCCGCTCATAGAGGTCCAAACCGAGCCACACGAGAACGAGCTCGGGTTGCGGCGCGACCTTCAGACGAGGCTTCAGACGGCGATGCGGGCGGCGAACGCCGAAGGAAAGCAGCTCGTTCCGCTAGGGACGCCGCTGACGGCCTCGGACGCGTCGGCTCACTCAGAGCGGGGGAGACTCTTCGAAACCATCTACGGGGACGGCGTAAAGAGCGCGAAAAACTGCGCCGGAACGCACGTGCACTTCGAGAAAGACGATGTCCTCGACCAGCTAAACGTCTTGACCGCGCTCGACCCCGCGCTCGCGCTGTTGAGTACGTCGCCGTACTACTTCGGCAAGAGGGGGAGCGATTCGTCCCGGGCGCAGGCCTACAGAAAGAAATGCGGCCTCGAGTTCCGCGGATACTGCGATCTGTGGAGCTACGCAGACAGCCTCGAAGAGTGGAAAGAGCGCGTCGATCACATGTACGAGGTCTTCAAGCAACTTTCCAGCGAGCGCGGCGTCTCCCCCGAGACCGTCGAGGAGTTCTTCGAACCTGAAGACACCGTGTTGAACCCCGTCCGCCTCCGGGAGTGCCAACCGACCGTCGAGTGGCGCGCCCCCGACGCCGCGCTGCCGAGTCAAATCGTCCAGATCGCGATCGACGTCGGCCAACTCGTCTCTCAGGCGGGGGACAAATCGATCGAGTACGGGTCTCCCGGCGTCCGATCCGACCGAATCCGGCTGCCGGAGTTCTCCGAGCTCGAAGAACTCAGCCAGCAGGCGATCCGCTCGGGGCTCGGAACCGTCGAGGTCAGAGACTACCTCCGGGAGATGGGATTCGACCTCTCGGAGTATCAGCCGCTCTCACCGCAACTGAACGGTCCGCCGACGATCGACGACTCGGAGGCGCGGAGGCTGCGGCTCGAACAGGCTCAGCGGCTCCGCACTGACGTCGAGAGGCTGACGGAGGATTCGATCAATTCGGCTCCCGCTATCTTCTCGACGTAACGTCTATCTCTCGAACGAAATCTTCGATACGAAGGGCGATCGAAAGCCAAAGGTTCTCGATTGACTGCTACGTCGTTTGACTCGCCGTTACCGAAGTCGATACACGTTGTGACCGTCGCCCCGCCGCAATACGTTTTTCGGTAATCGCGGCAGACCCTGTCAGGATCGGTTCTCCTTTTCGACATCGCTGTCGTCGAACTGTCGACGGAGATCGGTTACGAAGTCCGTCAGATACGCCGTTCCCCATGTGGCGACGATGATCGCTCCGAAGGTGTTGAACAGCATATCCGTCATCGTATCGTCGAGCCCGTACTGGGCCAACACCGGATCGGTCCCCAACGCGAGCATCAGCCCGTCCGTGGCGAACTCCATGATCTCCCAGAGTACGCCCACGCTCACGACGAAAAGGAGGATGAGGACGAACATGAAGTGCGACGGGAATCGAACCACACTCGTGTACTCGTCGATGCCGCGAAACGTTCCGTACCCGATCGCGGCGACGAGTGACCCTGAGACCGTATGCGTCACGTTGTGCCACCAGAACGTCTCGCCGTAGAGATACGTCGTTCCCAGCGCGTGTAGGAAAACCGCCGTCGAGATCCAAAGCACCAGACCGACGTCCATCGAGACGCGGGGCTTTCGTTGAAGGATCGCCGGGAGGAACGTGACTCCGAGGGACAATACGCCGGTCAGCACGATCGAGAGATTGCGATTGAGGAGGCCGACAACGATCGTTGCCGCGATCCCGAGTTGCAGCGCTCGAACCAGCTGGCGCTGTCGACGCTCGGACAGGCCGAGGCGTTCGGAAAGATCCGGTTCGTCGTGATCGTGTGAGTCCACCGACGGTTCGCCTCTCCCCTCTCGCTTCCGATCCTCCGACGGTTCGTAATCGGACAAAGACACCTCTTTGGGAGTCCGCTGCCGGAAGTACAGACCGAAGAGGATGCCGGCCCCGCCCCCGACGATCGTCGCGGCGATGAGCTCCCACATCAGCGCCTCGTTGCTCGGGATAAAGCCCGTCCCGAAGAGGAGATCGACAACCCAGCGCCCGAGCGCCCATGCCGTCGCGGCGGTCATCGTTACCATCGCGACGAACACCATCGCGAACGTTCGATCCATCTCGACGCGAGTGTACTTGTGGATCTCAACCGCGAGTACGAGCGCGATGGTCGCGATCACGAGATAGTTCCCGACGAACTGGATCGGTTCCCAGCCGATGGCCTGCCGTGCGAGGAGTGCGACGACGGCGACGAACAGCACTTGCCAGGGGACCAAGATGTCCATCGATCGGTGCGTGACCGACGGTCCCAGGATCGCGATAAGGATACCGATCCCTAGTACCGCCCCGAGATACCCGCTAGTCCAGAGATCGTACGCGACGACGAGAAATATCGCCGCGAGCAATCCCCAACACAGATTGCCCCCTCGATCGACGACGTGGTCTAGTTGCTTCGCCATACATGCACATGGTTTCTCGAGATGAAGAAAGTAGCGACGGATCGCCACGATGGCTAACGGAAGGGCGTGGGCGAGTAGAATCAACACGGGCGCGATCATCACCCACAATCCACGCCCTCGTGTTTACACCGTGCTTCGTGCTAAACCGTCCCCGAACAGTAAAACCTCTCCAGATTCGTCGTAATCCGCTCGCGGTGTATTTCGCCCGGACGAAGCGTCGAGCGGTTCGATCTTCTCGGATCGGTCGGCACTCCCGTTGCGGTTTCGCTCCCACCACTGCGGTTATCGATACGCGCAGGCGGAGAGCAGATCTCACGGAGCGGCGTCGGGCGTTGGGCGGCTATCGGAGCGCCCAACAGCCGAGGCGTGCCGATCGAATCCTCGAAACCAGTGGCTGTGGGGCGACGTTCGGAGTCACCTTTTATCCTTCTGGAAACGGTACTCAACGTATGATGAGCTATCTGCTGGAGCGTGACGCGGACGCTCCTCTAGCGTGCGATGCAGTTGTCCTTCATCGGTGTGAATCGAGGAGTACGTTAGAGAAGCAACCCCTGTTCACGTGAATCCATGAAGCTGGATAAAGGGCTGCTGTTAGGATTCGTCGGCCTCTTGTTGGTTCTGTCGGCGATGATCGTGCTTCCATACATTCAGTTCGTCTTCGGGGCCATAGTACTCGCGTTCATCCTTCGGCCGCTCCAGCGCCGTCTGGAACCGCGAATCGGCGGTACCTACGCTGCGTTGGGCCTCGTAATTGGGAGTGTCTTTACGATTATACTCCCGTTCGTACTCGTGTTTGTGTTCATCGCGAGCGCCGTATTGGGTTACGTCCGTGGCCTCCAAGAGCGGGAACTCGACTTCGAAACGCTCGAAGATCCGATCGCTTCGTACACCGGCCAAGAGGTCGATCTGGAGTCGTTCGTCCGATCCGCCGGTGAAGTTGTCGGCGAGTCGGCTTTCAGTGGTGCGGTCACTACCGTCGAAACCACGGTACACCTTCTCATTGGCTTCGGCTTACTGCTTTTCTTGCTGTTCTTTTTCGTCCGGGATGCCGATCGGTTCGTGGCGTGGTTTCGGGACGTATCGCCACTGCGCACCTCGGTCACGAACGATTTACTGGAGCGGATCACCAATATCACCCGCGCTGTCTTGATCGGTCACGTCCTTGTTGCCGTCATTCAGGGTGTCATCGCCGGGGTCGGACTCGTGGTAGTCGGCATTCCGGACGCCGCGGTCTGGACGTTCATAATGGTGTTGCTCGCGTTGATCCCCTTGATCGGAACGTTTGCCGTCTGGGCCCCGGCGAGTGTCTATCTCGTCTCGACGGGGAGTACGATCTCGGGTGCCGCTCTGTTCGTCTACGGCGTGTTCGTGGTCGGTGTCTCCGATGAGTATCTGCGCCCCGTGTTGGTAAACCGATACGCAACGATCGGCTCGAGCGTCATCCTCGTCGGAGTCCTCGGCGGACTCTCCGTGTTCGGGTTCATGGGACTGTTTGTCGGTCCGATCATCGTCGGTTCGCTCAAGGCGACGATCGAGGTGTATGATGACCACTACGGCCCTCCCGACGTATAGTTGGGATTTCGATCGAACCCGTTCGGTCGCCGAGTCGCCGACAACCGTTACACCGTCAAATAACGTACGAGTTTACGGTGGAATCGGTTCGAATCGGTCCGTTGGGACGGCGCTAGCGGAGCCGTCGGTACAGCCGAAGGAAAACGGAGACGATCGTTCCGAATCCCGAAATGCGCGTGGAGACGGCGGCGGCTCCGAGAAGAAGGAGCCCGCTTTTGGGTCGCCCTTTCGTGAACTCCCACACAGCGTCGAGGAGCGTCGAAGCGGTACTCAAATTCCTCAGCTCTCCTGATCGGGTGTTTACAGTTACCATGGGTCCGATTCGAGAGAGGGCTTCTAGCAGTAAATATCCTCGTGTGCTAACCGGTCACCTGTGAGAGGATGCAGTCTTCCACCAACGGGATCAAACCTCTGAGCGTTTCGTTTCGCGCGATCGGTCTCTCGTTCGAATTCGGGCTCCGCGCGATCGATTCCCCGTTCGAATTCGAGCTCTCTCGACGTCGTTTGCACATATTTTGACGCCGTGCGTATCCCGGGTATTGGCCCCGAGATTCAGACGTCAAATCCCGCCCGAGAGCGTGCGGCGGTCTGGGCGCTTCTCGAGGGCAACCGTTCCCGCGAAGACCCGGGACACAGTGCCGAAAGAGAGGCTTCGAACCCGCAGAGTGGCGACCGATAATTCCCATAAGTTGGGCCCTGACGCGGCCGTTACCGAGCGGTATTCACATCCCTCACTCCGCCCTTTTGAACGGGTTCAAGGTCGATCACCGGTGTCCTTATCACCGTCGCGAGTAAATCCGTAGTATGGAAATACGCGAAGCAGTGGAGAGCGATAGTGACCGTATTCAAGCCACCGCGGAGCAGTCGCTCCAAGCTTCGTACGCGTTCAGTCCGATAGAGATAGAACTCATCGTCGAAGCCGAGCTCGGAGCTGAAAGCATCGCGGCGCGCCTCGACGACGACGAGCGGATCCTGCTGGTCGCAGAGCGGGATGATATCCTTCTCGGCTTCGCAGAGGCGAAGACTGAAACCGACGAACGCGGCGAAATCGTTTGGCTCCACGTCGATCCGACGGAACGCGGACGAGGGGTCGGAACGGAACTGACAGAGCGCGTGATCGCCGACCTGCGAGAGCGTGCCGTAAAGGGTATCCAGGCGATCGTTTTGGCGCAAAATCAGGAGGGTAGCGAGTTCTTCGAGCAGTTCGACTTCGAATCCGTCGACCAAACCGATCGTGAATTTGGCGAGGAGACGTTCAGTGCGGAAGTTTACAGCAATCTCGCTGCGGAACGGACGGACGAAGGATACACTCTTCCGGAGTCAGAACAGATAGAAGTCGAGGGCCAGCCGAGGTATATCGATCCGGGGGAGTCCATCTCCGGTGACGAAGCACCGTTCTTGCTCGTGTTCGAAGCAGAACACCGAGAGGATCGCTTCGGATTCTACTGTACGAACTGTGGTTCGTTCACCGATTCGATTGACGGGAACGGCAAAGTCGTCTGTGAAGACTGCGGAAACGTGCACAACCCTGACGAGTGGGACGACAGCTACCTCTAATACTGTCGGACGTCCCTATTTCAAATTCGGGAGCGTCCAACCGGCTTATATCGGGGGGACGGATTCTTCTGCACGGATGAATTTCTGAACACTACCGCATGAGTAGACACAAGTCCTTTCTATATTCCCGTCCATACGTTATGTATGCCCACTGATAACGAAAGTCGCGAGCAAGGCGTCGAGTTCGGCTCCCTCGCGGACGAGTTAGAAAGCGAACAGTACCCGATAGACAAATCGGAACTGCTCGAGACGTACGGCGACCGAAAGCTCGAACTGCAAAATGGAGGGCAGACGCTGCGAGAGGTCCTCGATCCGCTGGGTGAGACGACGTTCGAGTCGGCCGGAGAGGTGACTCAAAGCGTGATCGGGATGGTTGGCGATGCGGCCATCGGTCGGAAACACTACTCCGACAGAGGTGGACAAGCGCCCGAAGAGGACACAGACAAGGAGTCGATATAAGTCCCGACCGTATCGACTCGCGAATTCGAGTACCCGACTACCTGGGGTACTATTATGGTGCTTCCGAGCGAACGTTTCGACGATGAAATCCCCCCGTCTAGACTCGATTCGACGGGAATCAGAGCAGAATTCCGATCGATCCACCGCTCCCCGATGGAACGTGTTTCGTGCGATGATACGGGGGGTCGTCGACGGTCTTATCACAACGGGGTTGATGACGCTCTATCGGTTCCCGCTCTTTCGCGCGCTCCCCCCGACGGCGGAGTTTTGGGCGACGTTCGTTCGTGGCGGCGAGCCCGAGCAGTACCCGATAGCGGGCCTTCTGTTACACTTTCTGTACGGCGGCGTTGCGGGCGGCGCGTTCGGCGTCGGATCAACATGATCGACTTCAAAAGCAAGCGCGACCGTTGCCTCGGGGCGATCGGTCTGTCGATGGTGTACGGACTTGCGCTCTCCGTTTTCGGAACGCGAGTCATCTTCAAGCAGCTCCTCGGAGAAGAGCTAGAGCCGGACGAAGGGACGGTGTTTCACGTCGCGCACGTCATCTACGGACTGACGCTCGGGACGTGGATGAGCTCTCGTGAGCAACTCGGCGACGTGTACGAGTGAATCTCAAGCGCCGTGGCATCCGAGTCTCTACTCTTCCGGTCGAACCGTGAACGGCCCCTTCACAGACGTACGACGAGTCACCGTTGCGACCCGGAGCATGTACGCTGTCAAGATGAGGAACGGGGCCAGCGAGACCGTAAATACGAACGCGAAGAATGTCAGCAGGGGCGGGAGACCCAGTATCCAAAAGTCCGGAAAGAGCTGTGCATTGATCGCGAGAATCGCCCAGGTGGTAATAATGATCGACGGTAACGAGGAGAGCAAAAGCGTCCGCGAAAGGTCGGTGATCTCGCGGTTGTAGTACAGCGTCTTAAAGTACTCCTGTCCCATTGCGAACAGCTCGAATAAGTATATTAACTCGTCGAGTTGGTCCTCCCTCGATTCGGAGATCTGTCCGTGATGGCTGGACGTAAAGTCCCGCATGCGATTCATCAAGGGACCGTAGTCGGTTTCGAGGCCGAGCCAGAGCGAACGAAACTCACCCCCGCGAATTCTGCCAAGGGAATCTTCGAGCTCTTCTGCGGATCCGGCGATCGATTCGACGACCGCTTCGATATCGTCGGTGAACTCTTCGTCAACCTCTTCGTCGAGGTCGGTGAGCGCGTGCGTTCGATCTTTGATCGTTCTCGTCATCACCAACAGGAATGAACTCGGATCCGTCGGCGTTGCGTCGGTCCCGGCGATTCGACCGATCTCTTCGCGAAACTCGACAGTCCCCTCGATTCGATCCTCTTGGATGCTGATTCCGGTCATATCGTAGGAAAGAACGATCGAATTGATCGAAACGACGATCGAAACCAGAAGGATAATACCGGCCAGGAAAGAGGTGAGTATCGACTGGACAGCTTCCGTCTCGGTGAGGAGGCTGTGCATCTCGAACGTCCATAACGATCCAATCGCGAGGACTGAAACGAACGTCAACACGAGGAGTCCTGCAGTGACCGCGTGTCGATTTCCGTCGAGCAGGAACCATCGAAGCAGTTCGGGACCCCCTCCATTCAACGGCACGGGAAACCAACTTCGGAGACGTTCCAGTTCTACTAAACTCCTCATTGTGTGTATCTACGGCTCCCATGTAGGGAGGGGCTGAAGAGGTATGTAATTGTTGGGGACCGACCTCTCGTTCGATGAGTGTCCTCGTAATTCGTTGTATCGAGCGATTCGACGCTCTCAACGATCGGTTTCGGACGCTCCGAAACGAGAATACAGCTGACGAACCTGAATATCTCAAGGCCGACGAGTCTCCCTCGTCGTCGATAGATGTGTCCTCGTTTCGAATCGTCGGCGGCATCGGGTCGACGCCGGCTCACATCAGCAGCGCCACTACCGCGAAGCTCACCTCACAGCACGGGCAAAAATACGAGCGGCGATGTCCGTCCTTCGAAGCCGACTCGGGGATGTCGAAGAGAGCTCGCGGAGCCGTCGTCCGTCGGAACGGCCGTCCCGTCGCGATCTACTGAACTGACCCGGGGGACACGCGCTTTCGGCGAACACATCGAAACACCGGGATGGGCCAACCCGGTAGCGACCTCGATGCGGTTCGAAGAAGATCATCTCCGCCGGCTCGGGATCAGAAGGTCTTGTAGCTGACCGACCCAATTTCGATACGGACGAGCGTGTTCTCGTTCTCCCAGGCGTCTTCCTCGATGTCGTACTTCCGATTGAGCGCTCTGTTTTTCCGTCTCTTCGTCTCTTCGTCCTTGAGAACGGTAGCGGTCCCTCTGAGAGTTACCGCCCACTCCGGGTGGCCGCCCCGATCCTTCTGAACTGAAAGGGCGACGCGGGGATTCTGCTCGAGGTTCGATAGCGTCCGTCCCGTCGTCATTACCTCGATGATGCCGTCTTCGTATCGATACCAAAGCGGCGTGGTGTGGGGTCGATCATCGGTACTCGTCGCGAGGTGAGCTACTAGCTGCTCGCTTGTCAGTAGTTTCTCGACCGCTGGCGGGATCGTACTGCCCATGTGCAAGATAGGGACGCTATCGGGTTAACAGTGTGGTCGTACGATCTCTCGACGGCCTATTCGAAGGGCGCACCGCCTGATTCGTCCGCCGAATGGTCTGGTTACTATGAACTCAGAATCGCTTCGAACATCTCTTTAGGCGTAGGATGAGTTTACTAAAACGTAACGGGATTAATATTGTTACAAATAACGGTGGGTGCTATCCATCTGGGTACATCGCGAACGACCGATATCGGGCCGAAAACATCTCGAGACGACACGAAAATCGGACCCGACGTGGGACGACTTCTGTATGCGACGGCGTACCGAACGCTCTATTCGAGATTCATCGATGCGATTTGCGAACGCTCTATTGTGCGGGTTCGTGACGACCCGACGGGGCGGTACACCGCTAAAGAAGTTCGTTACGGACGCGGATGGGCGGTGTCACACCGAAATCTGATTTCACAACGGCGGTCTACGGCTATCTCCCGGAAACGAACAGTCGATCGATTCTTCCTTTATCTGTCCACCGCGATTATTACCTCCCGTCGACCAGTCGGACGGTGGACAGCTCTGGATCGAACTCTATGACGCCGTACTCCTGAAGCGCCGGAAGCTGGCCGTGGTGGAGCCACGTCTGGACTCGTCGGTGGACGTCCGCCGAAATGTTCTCGGGCGATGTATCAGTTATCTCGGCGACCACGTACCTCGCGATCGTCTCCACCGATACTGGACCTGCGCTCTCTCGGAGGTACTTTACCACGTACCAGCAGTACGGATCGGCCAGCAGATCGGTGAGCGTCCCGTCCTCGTCGCCGTCAGCTAGCTGTTCGTCCGTGGCGGGTGGTCCCTCAGTAACGTGAGTCATCGTTAGACGTTTCCACATCATCCCATAGAAAGAATGGGGCTAAGTGTATAGGTCCCGACGACGGACTCGGGTTTCTGACTCCAATCGATCTACTTTTTCTTCTTCTGCATCTTTGAGTTTACCTGGCTCTGTACACTCGATGCGTCGCCACATGAGTCCCGTCTCGCGGAAGCCCCGTCCGGAACGAACGCGTTCGATGCTGAGCAGCTCGATTCCTGCCGGGAGAGTGACGGAAACGCCATTCTCTTTCAGTCCCGACCGGGCTTTCTCCCCATCGTGGAGGGTCTCGGTTGATTCGACCATCGATCACAGTTGCTGTAACAGCCCCGGGTGATTCTGATTAGCGGCGTCGATCGTCTCCCGGATGAGTGTACTGTGAGCGCGTCGAAGTCGCTCGGAAAGCGCTTGATGGGAGATACTCATCTGTTCTGCGAGTTCCTCGAGCCCTATCTGTCGTGGAACTTCGAAATATCCCGCTTTCCAGGCTATCCGTAGCGCGTCGATTTGCTTTTGTGTGAGTCCGTTCTGCGCGAACAGGTAGTTATCCGTATTTTTGATTCGGTGGATGTCGAACGAGAGACCCTGTTGTTGAGAGAACTTGCTCGGCGGTGAGATGTTGTCGCGTTGCGGATACAGCATCCGTATCTCCCAACCCTCCCCGTTCGCACAGGCATCTAATATCGCAGCATCGCGGTCGAGTATTCCTCGGAACGAAGATCTCACATGCGATGACCACTCCATGTTGTATAGCCATTTATTTTCGAACTCGGCAATCATGGTAAAGTCCTCGACGCTAACGTCGTTTCGAAGAGCCGATTCGAGCGAAAAGCAATTCGGACCTCGTACACTGATCAACGGTAAAGATACGGATAGTCTGTTTTCGACGAGCGGTACACACTCGAACTCGAACCCGGATACGGTATCCAACGTCTCCTCGAGTACGAAGTCTTCTGTCGCTAACGTTCCGTGAACGATTGTCGTCATTATTGGTCTGACTGTATCCCGTGGACGGTTCCTACCCTAATAAAAAATAAGGGTCGGTATGCTGTCCTCCGTTCGAGTCTTGGCTGCTAGTACTCCGCCGTTCTCGTTGGTAGCTGGCTTCTGTTCGGTGCTCTATCCCATTTCTCTCATATGAACCGCTGAAATCGAGGTGAACAGATGACGACAGGAAGAATCGACGTCGGAAGCGTAACTGATACTGTCGGACGTAATTTCGTGAACGTTCATCCGTGCAGAAGAATCCGTCCCCCCGATATAAGCCGGCCAGGTGGTCCCGAATTTGAAATAGGGACGTCCGACAGTATGAATTCGTACGGTAAATTATACCGTCAGACAGCGGCGTTGATAGATTCGACCGGTAACCCGTCGTACCATCAACCATTGTGTCCGACGGTATGGGGGTCAACGAGATTGCGGTCAGAAAAGCGATCAGCCCCGAGAACGGCCCAAAGAGTACCAGACATTTGCAAGCACCATGACCAAGTCACTTCGAAGTGAGTATGTCGTTGTATGGCTAGCACCATTACTGACGACGACGAAGGCAAGAAAGTCGTCCACGAAAACGAAACGATCGGCCGGGTTGTCAATGTCGAGCACGGCACTGCCCACGTCGATCCCGACCCCGGTATCATCGATACCATTAGCTCCAAACTCGGCTGGAATGATCGCGACGAAGATACCTATCCGCTTCAGGAAGACAGCATCGAAGAGATAACCGACGACGAAATCCGACTCAAATCCCGAATGTAAAGCTCGACTCAGCGAGAACAGGCCGGACCTTACCCCGAATTGAATACTCTCACAGAGTCCAAGTACGAACGGATTAGTTTTTACTGGCGTATCGTGTCTGCGAAGTTACCCTGGATTATCCAACGTGTGCGCGTATCAACATACATGATATCCGTTAAAAATTTTTGCTCACAGACTGTTGGCAGATCGAGAACCATCTTGACGCGATTTCTATCGAACAATTGCGAGATGCTCTCGATAACGCCGAAAGAACAGACGCCGATACGACGACTGTAGCGGCGATTGCATCCAAAATGGCGTCATATCGACGGAGTTAGCTGCGTGGTGCGACGCTCTGTGGCGGACGATCTATTAGCTGGCTCAACCGACTCGTCGGTATCGAGCTACTGGAGAATACCTATATCACTGATCTGGAAAGTAACAAAAGTCTTCAGAATATATTAAAAAATTCGGTAAAGCTGTCTACGAATCGTCTAAGGAAGTTGATCTCAGCGAGCCGGCATGAAGGTGACGCTCCTCCAGCAGTACCTTGCTGAACCGTATGATGTCGAATACTGACTTCCGAGCTGTCGGCGGTTATTCCATGAAGGAGGGTCGAGTCAGTAAAACTCACGCTTGATAGTAGCTATCTGTACCAATCAAACCGGGAAATCTGTTCAGATCAAGCCGCGGACCGCGTGACTTTGGTGGGTATGCGATCGTCTGTCGAATCAATTAGGCAACCCAAGTGGGCGTATCCGCTGGGCGTGGTTCACAGAGCAGATGACAGCTAATCTCGTAACCTCTCCTGTTTGTACTATGTTCTGAATATAAACATGATCTGAAAGATAGGTTTGGTGAAGACGACGTACTTTCATACGGGTTCTCGCACCGACGTGCCGGTGATTGCCGATGTCGGAGCGAGCGCCGATAGCAGATGGCTCTGGTCCGTCTCAGGCGTCGGTTGTCACAAACACGGAGGCTATGACGACTTCAATCTCTGCACGTTGCCGGCGCATTCGCCCGACTAAATCCGGTCAGAGAGTGCTGTAGACGATTCCAATCGGGACTCAGTAATCGGTTCTCTGGATCAATTTCTGAGCGCACAACAGCGTTCGATACCGACATCGTGAAATTTCCTTTCCTAAATATGAGTAACCATTTTTGATTTTTCTACGATTGGAACATCCGTTTCATCGTATTCTACGAACGAATTCCCTATCTGAGTCTTACAGTTATCAACCCATTTCTCAGCATAGTTTTTGAAAGCAGCTTCGTGGTTATTACTACGCTTCTTATTTTGCTCTTGATAAGCCGTCTAATGTTTCACATATCAACAGATTCGAATGAGCTGATTTCTTCTGTGGGACGATGTGTTTTCTGATAGGGAGTATCGTCGGCGTTCATCGCTTTCCTGTGAAGAATCGAGACACAGTACCGAAAAACGGGCTTCAAAACCGTCGGTTGGCTACGATAATCCCTCTGAGTGTCTATACTCGAAAGCGACCGCCTCACCGGCTGTTTGAGCGAGTCGAGGCAGGTTTTGAAAACGAGTGGCAATATTACGATTTCTGATGAATCCCAGTATTCAGCTCTATCTGGCAGAATTATCACTTTCTTATACTATCTCTATTATTTAGATACTGGTGTCAAACGAACTCGACCAATTGTACATAACTGGATTCACAAAGTCGAGCTACAGTCAGGGTCAGGACAGAATCCGGAGTACATCGCGGTTGATGAGACTGTAGGCTAACTCAATGATGAGCGGTACTGGCTGTCTGCTGCTGTCGATCCGGATCCGGATGTCGCGGCCGTAATCGATCAGACCCATTCCTCCGTCTCCTCCAGTCGCTCGGCCAGCGCATCGAGATGGTCGATGCCGACCACGGCGACGATACCGCCATCTCCGCCCCTGTCCTCGGCCCCGCGGAGCTCCGCAAGCCGGGCAGCCATCGCCGCTTCCCTGGCGTCGTCTTCGAGCCGGGAAGCCCGAGAGCGGCTCGCGGTCCGAAACGCGTTCATGAACGAGCGGGACCGGTGGACCTGCTTGCGTTCATCGCGTGCTTGCTCGTCGGGCGGGTCCGTCCAGACGATGTCGTGGGAGATCGGCGAGTCGACTTCGAGACGAACCGAGGTGCGGGCGCCGACGGCTGCGGCGGCCCGACAGAGAAGCGCGTGTGCCGTCGTTTCGACGACGTTGGAGACGACGTTTTGAACCGTCTCCAGTGACGGGCGCTCCCGAAACAGGTTTCGTCCCAACTGTCGAAAGAAGCCGCCGGTCGGCCGGTCGATGCCGACAGCGATATCGAGGTCGGCGGACTGAATCGCCGCGCTCATCTCCCCCCCGAAAGCGGGCGGAGTCTGGTCGGTGGCCGCGTACTGCTCGAAAAGCGGCAGCGAAATCGGTGGCAGCTCCAGCGCGAGCACCTCGGGGTCGACGCCCTCGATGACGTGTCGAACCCGGTAAATGCTCGCCGGATGGTCGTGGACGACACCGACGAGGGTCAACGTCCCGTGGTCGTCCGACACCTGCCGGACGTACTCACCGGTCACACGCGGGTCCGAATCAATATCAATCGCCGGTGGACCACCCATGGATATGATTAGATTATCGGCTGTTAGTGTATTGTTACTTAAATTCGTCGCTCCATACGTTCCACGATTGAATCGACCGAGACATCGGCTACTGGGCGGTGATTCTTGCCAGATAATGGAGCTTACCGTCGAGTTACCGCTGGAGACGCTGTCGAAGTTCCGAGCGCGTGAACTGAGCGGTCGTACGACGAACCACTTCATGCACGTCTCGGAGACGATCGAACCGCCGGGAGAAGATCCGTTTGTACCGCAATGGTCAGCCAAAACTGAAAAACACATGAAGGCGATGGAGCTGTCATTTCGTCTGAACCGAATTGTCCTAAAAATTTGGTGAAAAACGTAGATTCTAATGGAACGTAACCACCAGGCGGCGAAGGGAAAGGAGTGCTCCGTCAGGGATTTGAACCCTGGTCCTTGCCGTGAGAGGGCAAGATGATTGGCCGGACTACACCAACGGAGCGTTCTTCGCGGTTCAACGTACCGAAGAGGGACGTATAACGGTTGCGTTTCACCACCGCTTTGGGCTCATTTGTCACCCGGATACCGATGCGGCGTTACTCCTCGTCGTCGAACGGGGAGCCGGCTGCCTCGGGTTCGTGGCCGGCAAGCGAAACGATGTTTTCGCGGCCGACCCGGAGCTTCGAGATGACTCCTTCCGATTCCATCTCCGATAACAGCATCGATACTTTCGACTTCGACCAGTCGGTTTGATCGACGATATCGACCTGTTTCATCCGGCCACCGTGTGATTCGAGCAGCGTAACGACGCGCTCTTCGTCCGAGAGGAACTCTTCGTCGGGAATCATCTGCACCGGATCGTCGGTTTCGGTTGCCGATTGCCCGATCGCATTCCCGTCGGAGGCTGCTGGCGTTCCGGAATCGACGCTTCGATCGGTCGCACTTTCCGTCGGATCCGGAGTCTCGGCGGCTCCCGTCGCGAACAGTCCCGCCCGGTAGACGAAGGCGGCGCTCAACCCGAGAACGATCACGATCACGACGGCCATGAACGGGGGCATGCCCCCGTCGGTCTCTCCGGGTGCTGTCTCGGGCTCCGATTCAGATTCCGGTTCAGCTTCAGGTTCTGGTTCCGCTTCGGATTCGGAGTTTGGGGCGGTTTCGTTCGAATCCGGTTCTGATTCACGCTCGACGAAGACGACCCGGGGCTGTCGGTCGGTAAACGACACCTCACCGAGCCAGGTGATCGTTTCGCTTTCCGCGAGCGTTTCAGCGCTGACGTTGTCCGGATCAGGTTCTGTCGAGTTGAACTGAAGGTTCGGTCCGCGTTCGAACCGAAGGTGCTGGTCGGGGCCGATGTAGAGCCCGTCAACGAACACGTCACCGACGACGACCTCCTCGTCGTCGACCGCGGCGAAGTCGGTCCAGACGAACGACATCTCTATCACGCCGAACTCGTCACCAGCAGGGGGCCGTTCGACGACCCGCGCCTCACGGGTGAATCGTTCGGCTTCCATCTCCCGGTCAGTCGCATTGCGTCCAGATTCCGTAAGCGCAGTCGCTCGCTCTCGGAAGTTCTGGAAGCTTTCGGTCTCTTCGGTGTTGAACTGCTCGGCGTACGCCTCGAAGTCCTCGACCTCGGTGTCGTTTTCGAGCCGCTGTTCGTACCGGAACTGCCATTCGGCATTGCCGTTTTCGTAGACCGTAATAATAAATACCGTTCGGTCGGCTTCGAACGTTTCGGTCTCTACGTCACCGGCTGTGGATTCAGGCGGTGACTGTACGCTCGACTGCTGGGAGTCTACCGCGACGACTGCGCCGACGAAGAGCGAACAGAGCAATACTCCCGCGAAGAGTATCGTTATCTGCCGCCCCAGGGGCCGTTCCATCGATATCTGGAGAGACACTCGGCACGATATAAAAACTCCCGCCTTGGGACGAGCTTTATAGGGCCCGTCTCCGAGACGGACGTGTGACTATAGATTCGCCTTCTCCCGGCAGTGAACCACCGGATAGCGCATCGAGAGCTGCGGACGAAGATACAACCTCCGCCGGAGATCCGTCCGATTCTGACGAGACGCTGTCCGGTCCTGTCCGTGAGTCGAATACGCTCTTGAACGCGCTCCTCGGCGCGACCGTGACGGTTACGACGGCGTTTCTCGTTCCGCTGTCACCGGTACTCGGAGGTATCGTCGCGGGATACCTCGAGGGGGCCGACGCTGGCAGCGGGCTCAAAGTTGGCGCCTTGTCCGGGCTACTCGCATTGATACCGCTGCTCATCGTCGTTCCGCTCGGGTTGTTGCTTTTCGTCCTCGAACCGATCGCCGCCGCTGGCGTCCTCATTCTTGTGACGATAGCTATCGGCTTTCTCGCCGTCTACACGGTCGGTTTCGGGATGCTTGGCGGTCTTTTGGGTGTATATCTCTACAGGGAGTTCAACACACGACGGAAACGTTGACCTGTGGAGGATGCGAGGAACATCCTCTCGAGCGGTTATTCTACCTGTCCGTCCGCGACGTCCGATTCGAGACGCCGTCGAACCTCGTGGCTTCGTTCGGCGTCCGTCCGGACCTCGATGACCCCTGTGTTATCACTCTCGATCGATCGGGCGTACAACTCTCGGAACTGACCTCGGTCGTCGGTACGGGCGAACTCGAGATCGTACAGCGCCGCCGAGTGCTCGAAATCGAGGCCGTGTGGCGCCCGGAACCACGTCTCGAAGCTGTCGTGTTCCTCGATCGGCAGCAGCCGGAAGATGCCACCGCCGTCGTTGTTGATACAGACGATCGTCGCGTCTACTTCGGCACGAGCGATCGCCAGAAGGCCGTTCATGTCGTGATAGTAGGCGAGATCGCCGACGACGAGGACGAGCGGGTCCGTAGTTCCGTAGCCGGCCCCGAGCGCGCTCGAAGTGATCCCGTCGATACCGGAAGCACCTCGATTACCGAGCACCGTCAGCGCTGCCGATCGGGGTTTCCCGAAGCGATCGAGATCTCGGGTCGGCATCGAATTCGAGACGAACACCGTCACCGGATCGGGTGCGAGCCGGGAAACGTCGGCGAGTATCCCCCCCTCGAGTGGCTCGATGCCCGAAACGTGTTTCCAGTAGGCCGATTCTACCTCCGCGAGCCGAGATCGATACGCCCCCGGATCGCGATCGAGTTCAGTGGCGAGATCGGATGCCAGTCGCGTCTCGTCGGCGACGAGCAGGTCCGTCGCGGTGAACGTCGCTTCTCGCCAGCCGCCGGCCGGATCGACGAGGAACTGCCGGCCACCGGCGTCTCGGAGGTAGCTCCGTAGCGCTTTCGAGGTCGGCGAGGCGCCGAATCGGATGACGACCTCCGGCGTCGTCTCGACCGAGGCGATGTAACCGTCGTATCCTCCACACACTGTGATCTCTTCGACGTGCGGTCCAAACCGGTGATTCGAAAGCGGGTCGGCGAGCACCGGAAAACCACTCGCACGCGAAAGTGATACCAGGGCGGCCGGTTCCGGTGCCGGCCGGTCGGTGGGTCCACAGACGATGAGCCCGCTGTCGGCAGTTTCGATCGCCTCGACGACCATGCGAAGATCCGGCCTCGAGAGGCGCGTTCGACCCCGCCGCATCGAGACGAACGGGCCATCGCGACCGGCCGTCGACGGCCGTGCTGCGGTTTCGAAACCTTCGGGCAGTTCTCCGTCGGGGACGTCCGCCGAGAGCGTGCCCGCATCGGCGTTCGGCTCCAGCGGCTTCCGAAACGGCACGTCCAGGTGGACCGGTCCGGCGTTCGACCCGCAAGCGGTCCAGACCGCCCGCGAGAGCGCCGTCCGGAGCGAGCGAAGCTTTCGATCGGCTGCCTCCGGTTCGGGCAGCTTCCGGTACTGTCGGACGAAATCGCCGTAAAATTTCTCCTGATCGATCGTCTGGTTGGCGCCGCTGTCGGCCAGTTCAGGTGGTCGATCGGCGGTCAAAAGCAGCATCGGAATCCGTGCGGCATCGGCCTCGACGACCGCCGGATGGAGGTTCGAAAGCGCCGTCCCGGACGTACAGACGATCGGCGCCGGCCGGCCGGTCCGTTTGGCGTAGCCGAGTGCGAAAAACCCGGCCGAGCGTTCATCGAGCTGTGAGACTGCCTGCAGCTCCGGATGTGACGCGATCGCGACGGTAAGCGGCGTCGACCGGCTCCCCGGCGCGATAACGGCTGTCTCGACGCCTGTCTTCGCAAGTTCCTCGGCAACGATTCGACCCCAGAGCGCGTTTACGTTCGGCTCGCCCATCTACTCACTCCAGTTCGTCGAGGATCGGCCGGTATTTCAGCTGTAGTTCCTCCCACTCGCGGTCGGGTTCGGAGTCGGCGACGATGCCGACGCCTGCGAACAGCGTTACGACGTCCCCGCGCGCGATGGCCGACCGGAGTGCGACCGCGAACGAGCCGTAGCCGGCCGCATCGAACCAGCCGATAGGAGCCGCATACCAGCCGCGGTCGAACGGTTCGGTATCCCGGATCGTCTCGAGCGCTCGATCCGGTGGCAGTCCGCCGACGGCCGGCGTCGGATGGAGCGCTTCGACGAGTGTCAGCACGTGTTCGTCCGCCGCGAGCTCGGCCGTGATCGGTGTTTCGATGTGTTGGACGTTC
>LKMJ01001561.1_pt1 | contig 20381 bp, 18 predicted proteins | sample 643391 | NCBI WGS metagenome assembly LKMJ01 (sample SAMN04112250, study PRJNA286221) | soda lake metagenome | biome: soda lake; feature: Kulunda Steppe; material: water; isolation source: sample PL-Br10 brine of Picturesque Lake | place: Russia: Kulunda steppe | collected 2010-07 | reverse complement strand
TCCCGGCGGGGATCGAGACCACAGTGCATGAGATCGGCGAGTACGACCACCGGGCGGGGACGATTGCGGGGGCGCTTACGGATCGGCAGCGCGAGGCGGTCACCGTCGCCCTCGAGGTGGGCTACTACGACGTGCCCAAAACCGGATCGTTGGCGGATGTCGCAGCCGAACTCGGGTGTGCGCAGTCGACGGCCTCGACGCACCTAAAGAAGGCCCAGTCAGTCGTGATGGAACGGCTCGTCGACAGGCGGTTTCGAGGGTAGCGGCTGACGGCCCAGGCCCATCGCTACCGCTCGCGCTCGTGGACACGCAACCGAACAGGGTCCGCAGGTTTGAGTGTCGCTCCCATCTGAAACTCGAGGTCCGTCGTCACCGACTCGAGGCGGACGCGGCTGGCGATCGTTGCCAGCGTGAGTGTGAGTTCCATCCTCGCAAAGCGCATCCCAACACAGTGGCGGGGGCCGCCCCCGAACGGGAAGTAGGCGTACTCCGGGCGGTCAGCTCCCTGTCCGTCCTCGAAACGGGTCGGCCGAAACGCGTCGGGCTCATCCCAAAACCGGGGATCGCGGTGGAGGCTGAACTGGGGCATCGTCACGACCGTCCCTTTCGGCATCCGGTAGCCGTCGAACGTAACCGGCTCGCGAGCGGTTCGCAGGAGGATGAAGGCGGGCGGGTAGAGTCGGAGCGCCTCGTCGATAACGTTCGACGTGTAAGACAGCTCCGGGATGTCGGCCATCGTCGGCCGCCCGTCACAGACGGCGTCGACCTCCGCCGCCAGTCGATCCCATTGCTCCCGGTGGGTTCCAAGCAAAAAACAGGCGTAGGTCAGCGCCAGCGAGGTGGTTTCATGGCCGGCAAAGAGAAAAGTTACCAGTTGATCTCGGAGTTCCGACGGCGAAAGCGACTGTTCTCCCTCGCTCTCAGCTGCCTCGAGCAGCGTCGAGAGCAGGTCATCCCCAGCGTCCTCGCTCCCGCGCCGGGCTGCAATCAGCTCCGTGACCATCGCGTCGAAATCGTTCATGTGGCGTCGGTATCGGCGATTCGTTGGCGTTGGCACCCACTCCGGCAGGTACGTCGAGAGCGTCGTTGGGTCGGCGAGGTCGTTGATCGATTCGGCTGCGTCGCGGATCGTCTCTCGCCGATGGGTCACCTCGAGATCAAACAGCGTCGTCGTCAGAATCTCGAGGGTGAGGTCGGAAAAGGTCCGGTTGGCGACGACGATCTCGCCGGGTTCCCACTGGTCGACGGTTGCGGCCGTCTGTGTGACGATTTCATCGGCGAACGAGGCGACCTTCGCCGGCGAAAATGCCGGTTGGATCAGCGACCGCTGGCGTCGCCACTGTTGTCCGGTAGCCTGGAGCAGACCGTTGGGGGCGAATTCGCCCCGCAGTTCCTCGAAGGCGTACTGTTCGAAGCGGTCGGATTCGGAGACGAGGACCCGCTCGACGTGATCGGGGTGGAGAAGGGCGGTGAACTCCCGACGGAAAAATGAGTAGTTGACAACGTCCCCGTGGGGTCGCAGTATTGTCTCGAAGCCGGTTGGGTTGCGGATCAGCTGGAGCGCGTTGCCGAGGATTGGTAACCCGTCCGGACCTGGTGGCTGCCGTGAGCGTGCACTCGCGTTCGCCTTTGCGTTCGTGCCCGTAGCTGCGTCCTCACTCGAGGGGGAATCCGAACCCGTGCGGGAGGGCGGCGACTTGCCGTGGGACCGGTCGCTCTCAGTCTCACTTTCGAGATGGTCAGTATCGCTCATAGGCGACCAAACGGCCGCCGGGGCGGAAACGATACCTTCGAACTCACTAGCGTTTTTAAACACGTGCGTCGAGCCGATTCCAGCGAATTACCCCTCTGCGCCCTCAACAAGCCGCCGCAAGTGCGCCGGCGGGACGGCTCCACGCGCGACGTGCTCACCGTAGACGAACGTCGGCACACCCGTCACACCGCGTTCTTGAGCCGCCTGAAATCCCTCCTCGAGGCGCTCGCGTCGGGCGCCGTCCTCGAGCGCTGTCCGAACGATCTCTCCGGAGAGGCCGACATCGTCGGCGAGTGAGCAAAGAACCTCGAGGTCGCCGATATCGCGCCCTTCGACCCAGAGAGCTTTGTAAATCGCGTCATCAAAGTCGGCCCACTGCGCCGGATGCTCCGTTTTGACGACGTGGGATGCCAGTTGGGCGGGCAATGAGTCGACCTCGATCGCTAGCTCTTGGCTCATTTCGACGTCGTATTCGGCCTGGAGTCGGCGGACGTTCTGGCGGGCCTGCTCGAAATAGGCGTCATCCTTGCCGTCGTCGACACCGTGATCGATCGAGCCGTCGGGCCGCCGCTTCCCGCTTCGGAGGTCGAACGGTCGCCAGTCGACTGCGAGTGGCGCTTCGCGTTCGGCGATGTACTGGGCCAGCGATTCATGACCCAAATAACAGAACGGACAGACGTAATCGGCGTAGACGGTGAGTGTCTCGGTGTCCGCGCCGTCGGCCGGTGGGGCTGACGATGGTGTATCCATACCGGGAGGAGCGCCGCAGTACCCAAAAGCCGTGGGGTTCATCGGCGACCGGCTATCCCCTGTGGCGGTGCAGTCATTTGATCTCCCACCGTTGTCCCTCTATGGACCGGGCGAACGGAACAGCCAGCCGTCGGGAGCGACTCGTCGATACCTTCTGGACCCGCCACGAAAACCCGAAAAGCGGTTGGTCGCGAACGCTGCTTGGGCCGCTTTTCGTCTGTGCCTGCTACCGCCGCAGCTGGCGACTGGCTGCACTCGCAGTTGCGGCCACCGTACTCAACCCGATTGCCTTCCCGCCACCGGATCCCACGTCCGAGTCAAAGAGTTGGATGACCCGCGGCGTCCGCGCCGAACGCTGGTGGCTCGAGCGTGGACACGGCGTGGTTAACCGGTCGTGGCCCAACCTGCTCAACGCCGTTTCGATTCCGATTTCGGTGTACACTCTCGTCGCTGCGTTTCGCCAGCAGCCGATCCGTGCTGCCGGCGGACTCGCGTGTTCGATGGCGCTCAAATTTGCGTGGATCGAGTTGATCGCCAGACGACACGAGGCTGCACTCGAGGCATAGGCGGACCGCTTACGCCCTCCCTTCGCTCGTTCCAGCCCGAAGCGCAAATCGGAGATAGGTCACTCCGAGGCTTCGCGTCCCTGACGTGACCCACGGCCGAAGCTCGATTGCCTCGGCATCCTCATAGGAAATATCGAGGGCGAACTCGAGTACCCGCCGGGGCGCAACCGCCATCAGCGCCCCACAGATGCCGGCCACCACTCTGATAACCGGATGCGACCAGCCGCCACGAATCGCGAGGGCAAGCCAGCACAGGGCCTCGACTCGAGCGGCCGGCACCGTCCATGGTCGAAGGTCGTGTTCGCCGGGATTCTCGAACGCGAACCGCTCGGCGACGGCGATTAGCTGACGCGGGACCAGCAACTCGAGGAGGACGATGACGGTAACCAGGAGGCGGCGTTTCATATGCGCATCAACGAGGGCGATGGGCAAAATACCCAGTCCTGTTCAGTGTGAGGGCAAGCTGATAAACCAACAGCACAGATCACACACTCACACGCTGACTCTCACTCACACTCACACGCTGACTCCCGACCTCGAATCCGACGGCAGCGGAAGATTCGGATCCCGCGCTGGATTTCGACCGTAAACGTACGCCGAGAGGTCCTCCTCGAGTTGGTCTTTGAGCACCCGACGGAGGCGGTTGAGGCTGGTTTTGTCGAGTCCGTGTTGGGTGGCCAGCCGTTTGAACGCCGGTTCGTCGGTAATATCGTGGCGCTTGTATTCGTCGAACAGTTCATCCATGCGTTCAGTCGAGAGCACCGAGAGGTCGATATCGTCAAGCCCGAAATAGGCCCGTCGGTCGCAGTCGACGACGTGACGGATGACGACGAGGGCGACCGTCGGAATCGCTCGCTGGCTTCCGAAGGCGGTGAGATCGATTTCGTCCATCACGCCCAGTGTGAGGTCCCGCTGCCACGGGGTGATATCGAGGGCGTTACAGAGTGCCTGGGTGGTCCGCAGGCGGTCGAGCTGATGGGCGCGGGCGCTGTATCCCGTCGTCGCGGCGTGTTGTTCGTCGTGTAAGCGACGGATTCGGTCGCTCAGATCCCCGTCGGGTGAGGTGGGCCGCCCGATTGTCGTCGCTGCGGGGGTGACAATCCCCCACTGTCGGACCGCGCCGTCCCGTCGCATTGCCGCCCGCGAGAGCGAGCCAGCGCCGGGTCGTCTCTCGAGAGGCGGGCGCTCCCGGTCGCTGCCCGGTCGTGCGTGCGCTCGATTCCGCGCTTGGTCCGCTCTCTGCCGGTCCGGGTCCGGTGGCTGTGCCAGCGGTTCAGACCCAGCGCCCTCGCGACTCATACAGCATCTTCCAGCGTAGAAACGGTTAAACCCTCGCTCGAGATTCCTACGCGGTGCGGTCAGCTTCGGCAGCCGTGACGGGGGAATTGTAGCGGACTTCTGTCTCACCGGCGGAACTGCCATCGGTATGCACATGGGCATGAAGCCACGCTCGAGCCAGCCGCGCCGAGTCCCCGCGCCCGCTGTGGTGTTCGGGCACGAGCGGGAACGGAACCGGCTTGTAGGCATTTCGCTTCATCGCGCCGATCCCGGGGTATCGCCCGACCTCACCCTCCCGGTCGAAGACGTGAATCAGCTTGTCATCCCCTCGAGCGTACCGATGGCGGAACGTGGTCGCCGACGGTGGCGGACAGCCCAGCGCGTCGACCGACTCGAGTGCCGCGACGACCTCCCCGTCTGTCTCGAGGATGAGCCGTGGGCTGTCGGTTCCGGTTCGGCCCGTCTGGTCGTCTCGAGTCGTCTCCTCTCGCCATGACAGTGAGTCGTAGTCATCGGTTCGAACACAGGCGAAACTGTCGTCGGCGAGGCGAACTCGTTCGTCGGTCGAATAGAAGTGTCGGCCGCCCGCACCGTCGCCAGGACGGCACAAAAATGGTGATTCGAGTAGCTCCTGGACCGCTTGCGTACACCGTTCATCCGTACACAAAAGCGGTCGCTGTCCGTTTTCGGCAGCAGTTGTCAGGTGCGAGACGACCGAGAGCGGGGAGGCGTCTGTGAGGACCTCGAGTCTGAGTGGCTTCCGTGGACCGCCATCGGGCGGGGTTCCACCGGTTGCGATGATCGGTCCGTCCCCGCGCTCACCGTTCGATGTCAGCCCGTAGCCACGGTTCTGCAGGTCGGCGATGACGGAGTCAAGTGGTGCGGTCATTATCTAAATCACGGGCTCGAGGCGTATGAGTGTCCGGCCGAACCGAGCAGGGAAGGGGAGGACAGGCCAGGCCGACCTCAGACAGATCGAACGTATCGCCCATGGAACCCGAACGGGACGGCAATCGGCAGTGGCGCTCGAGCGAGTTCCGAGAGCGTCGCAGCATCAAAGACGAGCAGCATGGTCCGTTCAGCGTTCGTATCAAGCGCGGCAGCGAGGATGACGCCGTCGTCTTCGGCGTGGGTTGTCGATGCCGACGCCGACGCTGATCCCGTCCCCGGCCGCCTCACCATCAGCGGCTCCTCGACATACACTCCCCGCTCCCACCACTCTCGAGCCGTCCCCGTCTCGAGGTCGACTTTGACCAGCCCGTTTGCCCCGTCGCGGTCGGTGACCTGGCCGTAGGCGTATCGGTAGGGCTGTGTTCTGACGCTCGGCGGCACCGTCGGAAGCTCTATGCCCCCATCATAGCGGTACTCCCGCGAGACGCGGCCAGTCGCGGGGTCGACACGAAAGCGAGCCAGTCGTCCGTCGGGCGCGCCGGCAAAGGCATCCTCGCGGAGGGCATCGAACGTCATCGCCTCGAGAATCTCGTCGTCATCAAACTCGACCAGATCCATGACGATCTCCCCATCGGCTTCGAAGGCGTTGATATGATGAAAGACGAAGAAGGGGTCGACGCGCGGGCTCGCTCGAAGCTCGCCGGTCTCACGGTCGACGACGAGGATTCGGGTGCCGCGTTCGGGGCGATACTCGAGGAGGTCGGCAAACCCCTGACTCCACGGCGAAAGCGCCCGGAGGACGTTGATATGCAGCGGCACCTCGAGGATGACGATGTGCTGTGGCGTGAGTGCACAGCTATGGACGTAGCCGGGGCCGTCAGCGCAAACGGAACTGATGTGTTCGCGCTCCCCACTCCCGTGTGGAATTCGATACAGGTGATACTGGTGTGGACGGCCGAATTCGGTTGCGTAACCGATCGTCTCACCTCGATGGTCGTCGACGACGAGGTGTGCCGTCGCCAGATGGGTTGGGAGGTCGTCATCGAACGAGAATTCGCCGTGGGTCTCCAAGGTGACCGGATCGAACGCGACCCAACGGGGTGATTCGGTGAGAGCGACGTACGCCTCGCCAATGGGGGCGACATGGACGGAGGCGTTGTCGGTCGCATTCGGCGGTCCAAGCCGGGTGAGCCAGCCTTTGAGCGCCTCGAGGCCGCTTGCACCGGTTGCAAACTCCCCGACCGTCTCGCCCCGCTTTGCGGCTTCGTACGCCTCACTCCGCAGAAAGCGGTTGGTGTATCGGACGTCCCCGTCTTCGAATCCGTACCGCCGGAGGAGGGCAAAGCCGTCGAACCAGTGGCTGACGCGGCGGTCGCCGATTTCGAACGCACCGGGGCCGTTTCGGATCAGCGCTCCCGACAGCCACTTCGGGATCGATCCCTCGACAGGGAGCTGATAGTCGGTGAGTTCCCGCTCGAGTGTTCGAAAGCCGAGGTCGAAGGCGGCGCGTGACACGAGTGTACTGTTGGCTGCGGTGAATATAGGTGTGGTGTCGGTGTCGATGCCGGTGTTCGAGGGGAGCCGCCCTGAACGTTCATATCAGTTGACCCGAAACGTGAAGTGATGACAACGGCCGCCACAACCCTCTCGGAACCGCATGTGCTGGCCCACACAAAACAGCGGCTGTTTCCCGAGGAGACGACCGACAGCTACGCCGTCGTCGACACCCAGTTTTCAGCTGACTACTGGCTTGCCGATCAGCCAATCGAGCCCGCAATCAGGGAGGCATTGGCTCCGTTTAATCACGTCCACGTCGGCGGCGGCTACCCGGACCTCGTCGGCGTTCGAACCCTCGAGTCGGACCTCCTTGCAGTCGAACGGTTTGGCGAGAACCCACCGTTGATTGCCGTCGAAGCGAAGGGATATACGACGGCGAACAGCAACGCCACAGCGGCCGCCAACACCACAGCAACCACAACCGGCAGCGTCGACACCCAACGCGGCATCGTCCAGGCCTACGACAGACTCCACGAGGCTAACGTTGCCTACCTCGCCGCTCCAACAGCGGCTATCTCCCAAACGGATCGATCCCTGGCCCGCGAGCTAAACGTTGGCATTCTCGGCGTCGACACCAGTGGTCGTGTCGAGCCTCTCGAGGTCCCCCGCCTCGTTGGGAACCGAACGACCGGCGAGGCGACGGCGATCCGGTTTCAGGCGAGCGCACAGGGCGTTACCGACCGCTCGTTCAGCCTCAACCATCCAAAAAACTATCTGGGCTATCCGCTCGCACACGCCGCTGCCGGACCGACCGACGAACTTCTCGAGAGCTACAAAATCGTGCGTGCAACCGAGGCGGCCCGCCGTGGAGCGGCGTTTTTGGACCTCATCGATGACGGCCCCGCTGGCGTCACGCTCACGCCGCTCGGGCAGGAGGTCGTCAGATTCGCCCGCCGTCGCTACGGATCCGTTGAGAGCGCACTCGAGGAATTTGCCGGCTGGTATCGCAGCTCCAAACGGTTTATCGACCTCGCGCCGGCGTGGGGGCAACTTGCCCGACAGGTCGTTTTTGCGTATCCGGCAACTGGACTGGTCGTCTCCGAACTGCAGTGTCTCCATGCGGATGGCGAACGCGAACGCTCGCTGGTCGACCTCGTCGAGTATCTGCACGTCCTCCACCCCTCGTTTACCGTTGAACTCTTCATCCGCAGTGACGAGACTGTTCGCCGGCAGGTACTTACACCGGCGGGCGACCTCCGTCGGGAGGCTCTCGAGTCCGGCCACGTCTATCACTCGCCGACGGTGTTCCAACTCAAAGCGATGTGGTATCACACCGGTATCCTCACTGACCGGGGCGCTGAGCCATCGCGTCTGGACCCACTCGAGGATGTGTGGGCGCTCCGTGAGCCTGTTTTTGTCTGAGTCTGAGCTGGGTCTTGGTGCTAACCTACGTCTCGATTTGATCCTGAAACGCGGCCGCCAGCGACTCGAGCAACCGATCGATCTCCGCCCGGGTATTAAATACGTGCACGGAGACTCGAATTGCCTCGGGATAGGGATGGGGCAACGACCGGACGACAATTCCCTCCTCTCTGAGGCGCGTAACCACGTGGTTGGGCTCATCGACGGCAATCGTCACCAGCCCCGACTCGGGTTCACTCGGGCTCAGAAGCCGGTCGGCCGGCAGGCCATCAACGAGTCGTCTCGTCAGCTGTGCAATTCGGCGCTCAATGGTCTCGAGACCGATCTCCTCAAGCAGCTCGATTGCGGCCGTCAGTCCGGCATACGGTGCCGGACTCGTCGTCCCGACTTCAAACCGGTGGGCGTTCGGCTTCCACTGATAGGTCTCCGAATCGGGGTCAACAACGCTCCGATAGCCGATCGAACTCGGGCGGAGCTCGGGCTCGAGTCCATCACGGACGTACAGAAACCCGGCTCCGAAGGGGCCAAGCAGCCACTTGTGTCCGGCAGCGGCGACGGCATCGGCCCCCCACTCCCGAACGTCGATTGGCTTCTGACCAGGTGCCTGGACGGCGTCAACAAGAACGAACGCGCCCGAATCGTGGGCGAGTTCGGTGATTGCCTTGATTGGGAGTTGGGTCCCGTGGGTCCACGTAATCGCACTCACACAGACGAGCCGGGCACCCGAGACAGCCCGTTTGACTGCCTCGAGGTCGAGTCGTCCACCGTCGGTCTCGAGCACCCGTACCTCGACGCCGTGCTGGCGCTCGAGGCGTTGCCACGGCAGTATGCCAGCGGCATGTTCGCAGTCGGTTCGGACGACGACATCGCCGGGCTCCCACTCGAGGGCGGTCGCGATTCGGTTGATGCCATCGGTCGTGCTCTCGGTGAGGGCAATCTCCTCCGGTGTCGCGCCCAGTAGCTCCGCGACGGCCGACCTGGCCTCGCCGTACACTGCCGACGCAGCTCCGTACTGATCTCCCTCGCCTTCGAGCTCCCCAATCGAGTCGTACTCCTGGTACTCGAGGGCGGACGTGGCGGCGTCGACGACGGCTCGAGGACTTGGGCCGCTTGCACCGGTGTTGAAATAGGCGAGTGGGGGCGAGTTGGACGATGAGTCGGATTCAGATTCGGACTCGGACTCGGACTCGAACTCGGACTTGGATCCGGACTCGAGAGCTGGTATCGCGTCCCGAAGCGCTGGTGGCTGCATACTAGTCCTCGTGGGTGTGGATACAAAACCGGGTCCCCTCCGCATAGCTCTCATCGAGCGTCACGGTCCAGCCGTGGGCCTCGGCGATCCGGCTGACGATACTGAGACCGAGGCCGGTCCCCCGCCGGTTCGTGGTGAACCCGTGTTCAAATATTTGGTCGATCTTTCCCGGATCGATTCCGACACCGTCGTCGGTGAACGCAAACCCGTCTGCCGTCGGTTCGACCCTGACTGTCACCGCCTCACCTCCATGTTCGATCGCGTTCCGAATAAGGTTCTCAAGGAGTTGGTGGAGCCGACCACGGTCGGCCAGTACGGTCCCAAGCTCATCGCTGACCTCGAGGGTGGCTTCGCCTGTTTCAACCGTCCCCCAAGCGGCGGTGACGACGTTCCGAAGCGACAGCGGGGATGGATCCTCGATTGCTTTTCCCTGCCGGGCGAGTGTGAGCAGGTCGGTCAGCAACTCGTCGATCCGTTTGGCGTTGGCTTCGATCGCTTCGAGATGACTGACGTCTTCAGTTTCACGCAGGAGTTGCGCCCGGCCAATGATCACGTTGAGCGGGTTTCGCACGTCATGGCCGACGATACTCGCAAACTCATCGAGGGAGGCATTTCGCCGCTCGAGTTCTTCGGCTTGGTTCTTCCGGTCAGTAATATCTCTAACAACACCGACTGCCCCACCGAACTGGTCGCGCTCATCGTACAGCAGGGAAATATTCCCCTCTAAGTATCGGTGGCCGACAGTCGAATGCTCGAGTTCAAATTCGTACCGCCCTCGATCGGTTTTGTCCGTCTGACGAAGCGCCTCAATCAGCTTCGTTTCGGTCTCATAGGCCCCCTCGGGCAGTACATCTCCAATATGGGTGCCGATCAGCTCGTCGCGGTCACGGTTCATATACTCCCCAAAGGTATGGTTTGCTAACGTGATCGTTCCCGCACCATCGTGGGCATAGATAATGTCGCCGCTGGTTTCGACAATCGTCCGATATCGCTCGAGTTGGCGCTCTCGCTCGACCTGTGCGGTGATATCAGCAACCGAGCAGACGACATCGCCGGGACCATCGCGAACGCCCATCGCGTTCACCGAGAGATATTTGCGCCGTCCATCTGCGAGTTCGAGACCGTGTCTGAGGTTCGTTACAGACGTCTCACCGTTGAGTACACGCCGGTGTGGAAGGTCGTCTTCGGCAAGTCGCTCACCATCAACATCCGTGAGTCGCCACGCCGGGTCGTCGTAGCACCGGGATTCGATTTCGTGGCGACCACGCTCAAAGAGGGCAGCCGCCCGGTCGTTTGCCGCGACGATCACGCCGTCGCTGTCGAGGACGACGATTCCCATCTGGCTGGCAAGCATGAATCCCTCGAGCGGATCGCGTGCGATCGTCGTCCCCGGCGCTGCGTGTTTGAGGAGCCACTCGAGTGCGGTCACCAATGCGCCGGTGCCGTCGGATTTGCGGACGTATTCGTCGACGCCCGCAGACAGGGCCCGGCTCGCAACGCGTTCGCTACCGCTGTCAGTGTAGATCACAATCGGAAGCGACGGTCGGTCAAACCGCAAACGCTGGGCGAGTTCGATCCCATCCGTCTCGGGAAAGACGGCTTCAGTGATAACACAGGCGACATCGTCTTTCACCTCGGCTGCCGTCACGTCCGCTCCAGTCAGCACATCAGTCTCGTATCCTTCATTGGCGAGTTCCCGTGCAGTCGCCGCCGCGGTTTCGGCGTCACTGTCGAGAATAAGCACGGGACGATCCAAACCCATCGATAGAGTGTCATTTTACGCAGACATATAAATAGTTGTGGCTCTTTCGGAGCCCGGTTGCGCTACTCGAGCACAACCAGCAAGTCGCCCATGTCGACGCTCTGGCCTTCTTCGACGGCAATCTGGCTGACAGTTCCGCCACTCGAGGCGACGATATCGTTTTCCATCTTCATTGCCTCGAGGACGACGAGCACGTCGCCGGCGTCGACCGCTTGGCCTTCCTCGACTTCCACTGAGAGAATCGTTCCCTGCATCTCGGCGGTGACCTGCTCTCCGTCGCTGACCGCGCTCGCTTCGCCACTATCGCTCCCACCGGCGGGCTCAGGTCGTTGGGCCGTCGCCGACGGACCGCTTGCGCCCCCACCCCCGCCCCCGCCCAACGGCATCGCCCCGTGTTCCTCGAGATTGACATCGAAGCGCTTCCCGTTGACTTCGACAGTGAACTCCCGTTCGACGACATCTTCGGCCTCGGTAGCGTCCGCGTCGGCCGGCCCCCACTGGGCTTGGGCCTCTTTGATCCGACTGTGATCGAGTTCCTCGTCGAGATATTTCGTGGTGTGCTCTCCGGCAACGAACGTCTCGTCGGTGAGCATCAGCCGGTGAAACGGGATAATCGTGGTCACACCTTCGATTTCGTACTCCCGAAGCGCCCGCGAAGAGCGCTCGAGACACTCCTCGCGGCTTTGACCGTGGACAACCAACTTCGCAATCATCGAGTCGTAATCGGTGACGATTTCATCCCCCTGTCGGAGCGCATCGTCGAGGCGGACGCCGATTCCGCCCGGCGGGTCGTACGTCGATAGCGTGCCACCGGTCGCCGGCTGAAACTCCTCATCGGCGTGTTCGGCGTTGATCCGAAACTCCATCGCGTGGCCGTCGATTTCGACATCGTCTTGGCTAAACGCCAACTCCTCGCCCGCTGCCACCCGCAACTGCCACTTGACGATATCAATCCCAGTAATCTCCTCGGTAACGGTGTGTTCGACCTGAATCCGGGTGTTCACCTCGAGGAAGTAGAAGTTCCCATCTTCAACTAAGAACTCGACGGTGCCGGCGTTGACGTATTCCGATTCTCGGACGCCTCGCCGGGCGGCTTCGCCGATTTCCTCGCGTAACGAATCGGAGAGCGCCGGCGACGGCCCCTCCTCGATTACCTTCTGGTGACGGCGCTGGAGCGAACAGTCCCGTTCGCCCAAATGGCGAACGTTGCCGTGTTTGTCTGCGATAATCTGGACTTCGATATGGCGGGGATGCTCGAGATAGCGCTCGAGATACACCGAGTCGTTGTCGAAGTAGGCTTCACCCTCGCGTTTGGCGCTCTCGAGTTGGCTTTCGACTTCGCTTTCGTCTTCAACGACTTTCATGCCGCGGCCGCCGCCACCGCCTTCGGCTTTGATGGCGACTGGGTAGCCGTGTTCCGCAGCAAAGTCATAGACCTCTTCGGGTTCAGTGACGGGATCGGTCGTCCCCGGCACGATCGGCACGTCGGCGGCGTTCATAACGTTCCGAGCGCGGGTCTTTTCGCCTAACTGGCCCATGGATTCGCTGGTCGGCCCAACCCACGTGATCCCTTTGGTGTCTTCGACTTTAGCGGCGAATTCGGCGTTCTCAGCGAGAAAGCCGTAACCGGGGTGGATGGCGTCGGCATCAGCCTTGCGCGCAGCCTCGATGATCGCCTCGTGATCGAGATATGAATCGGCCGCCCGTGCCGGTCCGACGTTGTACGCCTCGTCGGCATAGCGGACGTGACCGCCGTCTTTGTCCGCTTCCGAGTAGACCGCGACGGTCCCGACGTTCAACTCCTCACACGCCCGCATTACCCTGACGGCGATTTCCCCGCGGTTGGCGACGAGAACCTTCCTGAACATTCCTGTGCACACAGTCGTAAGGTGGCTACCTTACTTTTTCGCACGACCGACCTGAGTGCTAAACAGTCTCCTCAAGGGGTATGTCAGGGCAAACCTCAAAAGAAGCCGGTTTCAACCGTGAGGAACGGGCCGGCGTCGCTAACGCCGCCTCCACTTCGGTGACCACGACGAACACGAGTACCCACCGGACGGCTAGCCACCGCTCGAGGGCCGCCGCTAAAGGGAGGTATGAACAATTTGTGCACTCACCACACTCACTGCAAATTGCGTGCTCACCACACTCACTGCAACCTTCATACTCTCTACACTCACTGCAACTTCTCGAGTGCCTCAAAGAAATTGACTCGCGGCCCGGCTAACGAGACCGGTTCCTCGGCGAGCGTGACTGTCACCGTCGTCGGCAACTCGAGGCGCTGTCTGTTTCGCCCGTCGGCAATCGCGTAGCCGTGGTCGGCCCCGGAGAGCCCCACGGTGAGTTCACGATCGGTATCGATCACGAGCGGTGGCATCGAATCGGTGGCACACATCTGGGTCACGACAAGCACGTCGAGCCCCGGCCGGATGAGCGGCCCGCCCTCGCTCAAATTGTACGCCGTCGACCCCGTGGGGGTGGCGACGAGCACCCCATCGGCGTCACTGTCTACATACCGCTCGCCGTCGACGCTGACCTCGATGCGGGCCCCGCCAGCCGGCCCCCGTCGCGGCCCGTGGAGAACGACCTCGTTGAGCGCCGGCTCGAGCGCCCACTCGTCTCCGCGGGCTTCCAGGCGGTTGACCTGACGGCTGTCGACTGGCTCACCAGCCTCGAGGCGATCGACGAGGGCTGAGACGGCTTCGGGTGCGTCCGCCGGGGGGACGGCGTTAAGAAAGCCGACTTCGCCGAGGTTGACGCCGACGATCGGGGTCGAGCCGACTTCACGGGCGACAAACAGGAAGGTTCCGTCACCGCCAATGCTCACGACCAGATCCGCGGTTGCCATTGCCGAGACGGGAACGCCCGGCAGGCCGAGCCGTGCCCCGGTCTCCTCGTCGAGTTGCACCGACACCCCACGACGCTCCAGGTTTGCTGTGAGGGTCTCCCCAAGGGCGGTTGCACGCTCGTTGTCGCGCTGGGCGACGAGACCGACGGTAACGTCCATCGTCGGGCCCTACCGACCCGGTGGGCAAAAAGCTCCCTGTCTGTAGCCGTCGGCAGGCAACAACATTCATTTGGGTGGAACACCTCGAGGGCGGTAACTGTCTGGCATCCCGTCGGACCGATCTCTATGGTCATCGCTCTCGATATTCCGCTCTCGAGTTGTTGCCGGCTTCCGGGTTTACACGTGACGGCGAGGTGGGGTGATGAGTAACGACGAGGAGGGTCGTGATTGGTTTGAACGGGGGATTGCAGCGGATGCGGAGTCCGAGCGGGGTGGCGGTACGGATGCGGATGTGGACGTAGATGCGAATGCAGATTCGGACACGGATGTGGGTGCCGGTACCGACAGCGACGGACACACTGAGGCAAACACGAACACGACACCGAATACGGACACCACACCCGATCACCAGTGGCCGTCGATCGAAACAGCGGTCGACGCCGAGACCAAAACGGGGACACGATCAGCCGCCGAACCGTCAACACCACCTCAGCAGCAACCGGCTGCCAGTCGGGCCGGTGGTTCGCTCTTCGATGAGGACTTCAGTGACGCATTCAACAACGCCGAGCTACCGGCGGTCGGTAGTGAAGGAGACGATCGAAGCCGCAATCCACCCAACATGGGGCCGGAAACCGGTGGTGGAACCCCGGCGTTCGATGCCGACGTCGAACCCGACACGGAACTGCCGCGGATCGAACTCGGTATCGACGGACTCGATCGCATGATCCAGGGTGGCGTCCCCGAACGATCGCTGATGACCGCAATTGGCGGTGCTGGCACCGGAAAAACCACGTTCGGCCTCCAGTTTCTCAACCACGGCCTCGAGAACGGCGAGCATGCCGTCTTCGTCACACTCGAGGAAACCCGCGAGCGGGTTATCAACAGCGCCACGGAAAAGGGGTATGCGTTCGACGAGTTCGACGAAAACGGCCAGCTCGCAATCGTCGATATCGACCCGATCGAGATGGCAAACAGCCTGGCATCGATCCGCAGCGAACTGCCGGTGCTCATCGAGGAGTTTGGGGCCTTACGGCTCGTCCTCGACTCGGTATCCTTACTCGAGATGATGTACGAGGATCGGGCAAAACGGCGAAACGAAATTTTCGATTTTACCCGGAGTCTCAAACAGGCTGGCGTGACGGCGATGGTGACCAGCGAGGCCTCCCAACGGACGCCCTATGCTTCCCGGTATGGTATTGTCGAATATCTGACTGACGCCGTCTTTATTCTCCAGTATATTCGGCCCGATGACTTTCGGGAGACACGGATGGCAATCGAGATCCAGAAGATTCGGGATGCAAACCACTCTCGAGAGAAGAAACCGTATGAGATTACCAACGAGGGGATTTCGGTGTATCAGCAGGCGAATCTGTTTTAGCTGTTCACTTGTCACGGTCAAATAGTCGCGGTGTCGGTGTCCGTCTTGTGTCCGCGCCGGCGCCGGCGCCGGTGTTGGAGTCGGCGTCGATTCCCTTGCACCTGCGTGCCGAGACTTTTGGACTCGAGTGACAACTAGTATCATATGGCAGATCGGACGACCGCTCAGGGGACGATGAGTCGGGAGGAACTGGCATCGTATTTTGTCTCGCTGGCTGAGGAGTTCGGCCGCGACGAAGGGGATATTTCGGTCCGCGTCGGGAACAAATCAGTAACCCTCCAACCACCGACGAAAGTCGAGTATGATATCGCCGTTGTCGAGCGATCGTCGGTCATTCGGGGAAACCGCGAGACGGTTACGATCGAGGTGAACTGGAAACCGTAACGCAAGGGGTGTGGGGACATCTACCCCCATTCCCACTGCGTAGGAATGTGGATACCGGTTGAAGTGGGTTGCCACCAAAGCTGTAGCTGTAAGGTGACAACCCATGTCCACACGAACTAACAACCAACTCGAGAGCACGGTCGGTGGTGTGACGATCAACGGACAGCCCCACGCGCTGAGTGCGTGGTTCGTCGTTGCCCTCCGGCTCGTGATGGGCGGGGCGTTCTTGGGAGCCGGTCTCGGAAAGCTCACCATCTTTGCCGGCGAGGCGTTCGACGCCAGCGGTTACCTGATGGGTGCAGAGGGGCCGGTTGCTGGCGTCTTCGCCGCGATGGCGGCCAATCCGGCGCTGATGGAGATCATCAACGTCGTCGTGCCAGCCACGCAAATCTTAATCGGCGTCGGCCTCCTCGTTGGCGGCCTCGTCCGACTGGCCGCCCTCGGTGGCGCGATGCAGATGTCGATGTTCTACCTCGCCAGCTGGGATGTAGCCGGCCCACTCGGGTTCGTCAACTCGGATCTGGTCTACATCATGGTGTTCCTCGCGGTCGCCGCCTTCGGCGCGGGCCGAATCCTCGGTGCCGACCGCTACATCGAACAGCTGGACGTCGGGGGCGAGCCGCTGGTCGAGCGCTTCCCCAAACTCAAATATATCCTCGGCTGAGCGGCCGAAACGCTCCCTCGAGACTTTCGTTTTCACCGGTCGAACAGAGACCGGCTGACTTTTCATAGCCAAACAACACGTCGAATCGAGCTGCTGACTGAGAGACGAAGATAGAGAAGTACTTTTTTCTTGACTCACGAGTGTGAGTCACCAATGTACGAGACGATCCTTTTTGCAACCGACGGGACGGACCACGCAAACGCTGTCGCTACCCACGCAATCGATATTGCAAACCAACGAGACGCCTCGTTGCACGTCCTCTCAGTGGTCGACGACCGCGCATTTTTGATGCTCGAGGATGACCGCGTGACGGAAGTTCGAGCCGACCTCGAGCGTGGAGCGCGAGCGGCCGTCAAAGAGGCAACCGATCTCGCAGCCGGCCACGGCGTCGAGACGACAGGGGCGGTCGAAACCGGCCATCCAGCCGACCGGATCCTCGAGTATGTCGAGGCCAATGGGGTCACCCTCATTGTGATGGGAACGAGCGGGGATAACTACGAGCGAAACGTCGTGGGGAGCATCTCCCAGCGGGTCGTCCAGCAGTCGCCGGTGCCGGTGCTTACAGTCGGGCCGGATGCCTAGTGGGGCTCGAGTCGATAACGCGTTCCTCAGCGGAGGACTGGCCGACGAACCGAGCGAACTGATCTGAAAACAAGGTGTTCACTAAGAGCTACATTAATATGAGTCGCGCCACTAACTGGCGCTGAATGCGCCGCTCGCTCATCATCGCCGTCGTCCTCGTCGCCATTGCGTTTGCGTTTCTTGGCGGTCCGTCACTTTTGCTCTCGCCATCAACCAGCGACATCGCCCCTGAGGAGGAAGACGAGGAGTTGCCCGACCTCGTCTCGTTTGCAGATTCCGACAGCGGCTTTTGGGCTTTTATGAGCGTTGCTGAAACCCATGAGAAACGCAGCCCAATTAATGTAATTGTTCGTGGCGACTCAGACCAGATCGTCCACGCGTTGAGCGAGCAGGGCGACGGCAATTGGACCGAGATGGATGAGGAGCACGCAGACGCTGAACCGGAGACCTACGCGTTCCTTGCCGACGAGCAACACCATGCGACTGGAACCCAGTGGGGAGATGCCGCCGGCACGACCCGGTACGCGTGGATCGATCCCGGCGAGAATAATGGCGACCCCTACTGGACGACCGAAGACCGCCAACTCGATGACGGTGACTACTACGGCCATCGGATGCACATTCGCCTCTATGAAAGCCCGAACGACGACGACCAGTGGGTTGCCATGCAGGGCCACACCGAACACTTTGACTGGTTTACCCTCCGCCACCGCGTCGATGGTGTCGAGTCAGCCCAACTCGCGATCGAATCGGAGTTTATGGCCCTCCCGACCGTAGACAACCAATCTGACGTCAGCCGGATCAACATCGACAACTCCGGCCCCTCAGATGCCGACGGCTGGGCCACGCTTATTGACCTCCGCGCGGCGGTCGTCGCCCCAATTATGATCGGGTTGGCAGGTCGGCGAGGTCGGCGTGCGGTGGGACCGAACGCGAAAGCCAAAATCAAGGCCAACGCCGCGACCGAAACTGAGCCAGCACAGGCCACTGACACCCTCGTAGACGACCACCTCACCGATACCGACCGGGCACGCCTCGCTGCCGCCCGCGACCGACTCGAGGCCCGCCACCTCATCCTCGCAGGGACGATACTCGCCCTCTTTTTGGGTGTCCGTGTCGTTGGCGTCGCCCTCGAGCGCCACGTCGACGGTCTCTCGATGCACATGATCGCCGCGATACTGTATCCGGTCATCGCCCTCGGGATTCCGATTGCGACATACGCGATTGCTGCGGGTCTCGAGCGTCGGATCGATGCGGCAATCGCTGCGTCGCTCTCGCTTTCGGTGGCGATCTGGATCGATTACGGGCTGATGGGTGTCGACTCCCTGCCCGTCGATGTCGTCCTCCAGCGGATGCTCGTCATCGTCGCCCTCGGGCTAATTGCCGCCGGAGCGGCCAAACGAGCGACGCGAGAATCGAGGTTCAACGACATGCTCATTGCGGGCGTTTTGATGTGGGCGGTCGTCCTTGCCGGGACGCTGTTTGGCTATTTCTGAACGGATTTGTTCACCATCTTTTTGCTCTTTGGGAGTCAATGAGTGGACGCATATGGATGGCACACTCGATCACGTGATGGTCCGCGTTGGCGACCTCGAAGAATCACTCGACTGGTACCAGACGCATCTGGAATACGAGGAGAAAGACCGGTATGAGGGCGACGGCTTTACGATCGTCTATCTCGGCCCGGAGGAGATGCATGAGGACGGTGCCATGCTCGAGTTGACTCACAACGAGGGCGAAGACGACCTGACGGTTGGCGATGCGTGGGGCCACATTGCCGTCCGCGTCCCCGAAGACGAACTCGAGTCGGCCTATCAGGGGCTGATGGACGCGGGCGTTGAGGACTATCGCGACCCAGAATCCTGTGGTGGCCGCTATGCGTTCGTCAAGGATCCTGACGGCCACGAGATCGAAATCGTCAAACGAGACTATGGGCAGCGGTGGAGTCTCGACCACACGATGATCCGTGTCGAGGATGCCGACGAAGCACTCGGTTACTGGACCCGAAAATTCGATTACAACGAAGTCAAACGCTGGGAGTCAGACACCTTTGCAAACTATTTTGTCGAACGCGAGGAGGCCGCCCCCGAGGAGATGGCCGTCGAACTCACCTACAACTACGACGGCCGGAGCTACGAGATGGGCGACGCCTGGGGCCACCTCTGTGTCCGCATCGACGATGTCCACGACGACTGGGAGTTGTTGATGAAACGGGAAGCCCCTGACTACCGTGACCCCGAAGACTGTGACAACCTCTACGCGTTTACCAAAGACCATGACGGGCACGAAATCGAGTTGCTCGAGCGAGAGCCAGGAGCGGAGTCGTTGTTCCCGTTCTGAGTGGGCTAGAGGAGACTTGCGGTATCGGTGCTGATGCGTTCGGCTGAGGTGGTGTCGGTATTGACGCGCTCGACCGGGCTGCTATTGGTACTGATACGTTCGGCCGTGCTAGTACTTCGCCTCCGCGCCGGTCGCCCCATAGATATCGTCCATGATCGAATTCCGCTCGGCCTGCCATGCGTCGAAGCCGTCGGGCGTGGACGGATACCGCTCGTAGTGAGACAGCAGACGGTCAGCCAACTGTTTTGTGCCATACAGCTCTCGCAACGTTCCCCAGTGGCCAAACGCCTGATAGAGCACCCGGAGTTTCGTTCCGAGGCCGACGCTCGAGGAGCCCGAATACAGCGCTTCAGAAAGCTGTTCGGCGGGGAGTGCCGAGAGGAGCCCGAGCAACTCATCGAGACCGTAGGCGGTCGAGAAAATGTTGTAGACGTCGAGGGCGGCGTACCGGCCTCCGTAGTGATCCATCACGCGCTCGTTGTATCGCCACAGGATATCCTCGCTCACTGACTCGGCCTCGAGGGATGCGATTGCTTGCTCGCCGGCGTACTGGCCGGCGTAGGCTGCTCCTGAGATACCGCCACCGCTGATCGGATTAACGTGGGCGGCGGCGTCACCGATCGCCATGTAGCCGGGTGCGGTCGCCGAATCGTAGGGTCGGCGGGTTGGGAGAGCCGCCCCGAGTTTGTCCGTGACCGTCGCCCCCTGTAGCTCAGGTCGTTGGCTAATGTCTTCTCGGAGGTCACTGACGAGGGTCATTGGCTCTTCGTTCATCTGGAATCCAAGTCCGACGTTGATCTCCGTCGGCGTTCGCGGGAAGTACCACAGATAGCCCGCCGACCGCTTGGTCGGTTT
>LKMJ01001560.1_pt1 | contig 20390 bp, 19 predicted proteins | sample 643391 | NCBI WGS metagenome assembly LKMJ01 (sample SAMN04112250, study PRJNA286221) | soda lake metagenome | biome: soda lake; feature: Kulunda Steppe; material: water; isolation source: sample PL-Br10 brine of Picturesque Lake | place: Russia: Kulunda steppe | collected 2010-07 | reverse complement strand
GCGCGCGGCCCCGACATCGCCGCCGCCTGGGCCAGCATGGCCGCCCCGCAGGGCGCCGCCGCCGCGCTGCTCGCACCGCAGGCGCATGCGATGACCGATGTCACCGGCTTCGGCCTCGCCGGGCATCTCATGGAGATCCTGGACGCCTCGGGCGCCGCCGCCGAGCTCGACCTCGCCGCGCTGCCGCTGCTGAGCGGGGCGGCGGACTGTGCCGGCGCCGGCCACGCCTCGACCCTCGCCCCCGCCAACCGCGCCGCCCTCGCCGAGCGGCTCGGCGCCCCGGAGACGCCCGAAGCCGCGCTCCTCGTCGACCCGCAGACTGCCGGCGGCCTGCTCGCCGCCGTGCCCGCCGGGCGCGCGGAGGAGCTGTGCGCAGGGATCCGCGCGGCCGGGCTCGGCGCAACCGCGGTGATCGGACGCATCGTCGCGGGGTCACCGCGGATCACCGCCGCCTGATCGACACCGCGCCGCTGCCACGGGCGCCCGCGCGCCGCGCGAGCGGTGCCCCGTGACGGCGCGCGGCGCGGATGCGCCGCTCCGCAAGGTCACGCGCCGAGCTTGCGCAGATGCCCCTCCACCGCCGCGGCGATCTCCTCGAGCGCCGCGGCGTCGAGCCGCGCGGCCGCCACACGTGCCATCGTCGTGCCCGCATCGCGCGCGCGTGCCTTGGCGTAGCGCGGGTCGTAGTGATGGGTCATGAGCTCGGCGGCCAGCCTCTCCGTCTCCCCGGCCGCCGCCAGGGTCTGCCATTCGACGATGCGTTCGGCCGGATGATAGGGCCGCAGCTGCGCGATCACCCCTTCGAGCAAAGCGCGATCAGCGGCGATATCGCCGTAAGCCGCCGCGAGGTAGCGCGCGCGCGACTCCAGCGGCGCACTGATCTCGATACGCGGCGCCGCCCGCATCGCGCGCCACAGCATCGGCGGCAGGTTGATCGCGCCCACCTTGCTCGATTCCGCCTCGACCAGGACGGGCCGCGCCGGATCGAGCGCCGCGATCTGCGCGGCGAGCGCCGTCTCGAAGCCCTTCTGCGCCGGCTGCCCGCCCGGCAGCTCCCCGAAGAGCGAGCCGCGATGCCGCGCCAGCCCCTCAAGATCGATCACCTGCACGCCCCGCGCGCGCAGCGCCGCGAGGATCTGCGTCTTCGCGGTGCCGGTATTGCCGTCGATGAGCACCACGGGCGCGGGAAACGGCGCATCGTAGAGCGCCGCCTTCACCAGCCGCCGCCAGCTGCGATAGCCGCCCTCGACGGTCTCGACCTGCCAGCCCACCTGCCGCAGGATCGTCGCGAACGCCCCGGATCGCTGCCCGCCGCGCCAGCAATGGACAAGCGGGCGAAAGCGCGGCCCCTTTTCGGCAAGGAACCCGTCGAGATGGCCCGCCGCGTTGCGCGCCACCAGGGCGGCGCCGATGCGTCGGGCGCGGAACGGGCTCTCCTGCGTGTAGATCGTGCCGACCCGCGCCCGCTCGGCGTCGTCGAGCACGGGAAGGTTGACGGCGCCGGGGATGTGATCCTCCGCGAATTCCGCCGGCGCGCGCACATCGATGAGCGCGTCGAAACCATGTGCCAATGCGTGCGGCACCGATTCAAGCTTCACGGGCATGTGCCCGGCCGCACCCGTCCTGCGCTCATCCTCAGTCCTGCGCCCTGAGCACCTGCGCCGGCCGCGCCGAAAGCGGGCGCAAGGCGAAGGCCAGCCCCGCCAGCACCGTCGCCACCACGCCCCCGATCACGATCGCCAGCGCCGAGAACGGTTCGAACTCGAAGCTCGTGCGCATCACGAAGGTCATCACGGCCCAGCCCGCGATACCGCCCGCGACGATCGCCACGACCCCGGCCGCCGCCCCCAGCATGGCCGAGCGAAGCGCGAAACTCCCGAGAATCTTCAGCCGCGACGCGCCCAGCGTCTTGAGAATCGCCGATTCGTAGACCCGCGCGCGCTCGCCCGCCGCCGCCGAACCGATCAGCACGACGAAACCCGTCAGCAACGTCGCCGCCGCGGCATAGGAGGTGGCCGCCGCAATCCCGGCGAGGATCGCGCTGACCTGGTCGATGGCATCGCGCACGCTCACCGCGGTGATGTTGGGAAAGTCCTGCGCAAGATCGCGCAGCAGCGACGATTCGCCCTCGGGCTCGATATGCAGCGTCGCGATGTGGCTGTGCGGCGCCGCGGAGAGCGCGCCGGGGTTCATCGTCATGATGAAGCCGATGCCGCCGCTGCGAAAATCGACCTCGCGGAAATTGGCAATCTCGGCGGAGATGTCACGGCCGAGGATGTTGACGGTGATCTCGTCGCCGATCTCGAGCCCGAGCCCCTCCCCGGCATCGGCGGAAAAGCTCACGAGCGGCGGGCCGTCATACCCCTCGGGCCACCATTCACCCTCCGTGATGGTGGTGCCCTCGGGCGGGCGATCGGCATAGGTCACGCCGCGATCGCCGCGCAGCGTCCAGTGCTCGCCGGCGACCTCGCGGGCGGGTTCGCCGTTGATGCGGGTGATAAATCCGCGCAGCATGGGCGCGGTCTCGATGCCGTCGATGAGCGGGTCCTCGCGCGTGCGCTCGAGAAAGCCGTCGAGCTGCTGAGTCTGGATGTCGACGAAGAAATAGGACGGGGCGCGATCCGGCAGATCGCGCTCGATGGCGGCGCGCAGGTTCGAGTCGATCTGCCCCACCGAGGCCAGCACCGTAAGCCCCAGCCCCAGCGACAGGATCACCGAGGCGGCCTCCTCGCGCGGCCCGCCGATCGCGGCGAGCGCAGCGCGCAGCCCCGTATGCCCGCGCACCGCGCGGCTGCGCGCCGCGCGCCCGGCCAGCCGCCGCAGCACGATCGCCGAGACGACCAGCACCCCGAGCGCGACGATGATGCCGCCCGCCGTCGCCAATGCCAGCTGCGGCACGCCCGACATCCGCACCGCCGTGCCGATCAGGAGCACGAGAACCACGAGGATCGCCACGATATGCACCGTCCGCGGCAGGGCGCGCGCCTGCGCGTCGATGCCGCGAAACAGCGCCGCCGCGCGGACCTGTTCGGTGACCGCGAGCGGCCAGAGCGTGAAGACGAGCGCCGTGAGAATACCGTAGAGCGCCGCCTCCGCGAGAGGCCATGGATAGAGCCCGATCACCGCCGGCAGGGGCAGCCGCGCCTCGATCAGGGGGGCCAGCAGGAGCGGCACCCCGGCCCCGAGCACCACCCCGATCGCCACGCCCAGAAGCGTCAGGAGCCCGATCTGCATGAGATAGACGCTGAAGATGGTGCGTCCCTCAGCGCCGAGCGATTTCAGCGTCGCGATGACCTCGGTCTTGCGGTCGAGATAGGCCCGCACCGCCGCCGAGACGCCGACACCGCCCACCGCAAGCCCCGCAAGCCCCACGAGCACGAGGAAGGCGCCGATCCGGCCGACGAACTGCTCGGCCTGCGGCGCGCCGCTGCGGCTGTCGCGCCAGCGCATGCCGCTCTCGCCCAGCGTCTCCTGCGCCTCCTGTTCCAGCGCCTCGAGATTGGTCCCCGGTTCGAGCTCGAGCCGGTAGCGCGAGTCGTAGAGCGTGCCGGCCTCGAGCAGCCCGGCCTCCTGCAGCGCGTCGGTGCGCACGATGGTGCGCGGGCCGAAGCCGAAGCCTTCGGCGCTACGATCGGGCTCCGAGATCAGCAGCGCGCTGAGCCGGAACTCCTGCCCGCCGAGACTGAATACGTCGCCCGGCTCCAGCCCCATCCGCTCGGCGAGGTTTCGTGCCATGACACCGCCGGGCACGCCGTCCTCCTCCGACAGCGCCGCGCCGATGGACATGTCGGGGCTCAGCCCGACCGAGCCCTTGAGCGGATAGGCCGCGTCCACGCCCTTGACCTGGGTGAGCGCGCGATCGGCGGGATCGGCCGCCGAGGTCGCCATGGAGCGGAAATCCACGATCTCGGAGACGCGCTCGGCGTGCTCCTCCATCCAGTCGAGTTCCCGGTCCTCGGCGAATCGATAGGTGAAACCGATCTCGGCATCACCGCCGAGCAGCACCGCGCCTTCCTGCGCGAGCCCGGCCTCGATGCTCGACCGCACGGAGCCGACCGCCGCGATCGCCCCCACGCCGAGCGCGAGACAGGTCAGGAACACCCAGAAGGCGCGCAGCCCGCCGCGCAATTCGCGTCGGGCGATACGCGCGGAAACGCGCAGGCTCATTCGGCGGCCCTTTGATACTGCTCATTCGAAATGCGCCCGTCCTCGAGCCGAATCACCCGGTCGCAGCGCGCCGCGAGCTCGGGCGAATGCGTCACCAGCACCAGCGTGCTGCCATAGCGGTCGCGCAGGCCGAATAGGATTTCCATGATCGACTCGCCGGTGCTCGAGTCGAGGTTGCCGGTGGGCTCGTCGGCGAGCAGGATCTTGGGGTGGGGTGCCGCGGCGCGCGCGAGCGCGACGCGCTGCTGCTCGCCGCCCGACATCTGCGAGGGATAGTGATGCAGCCGCTCGCCGAGCCCGACCTCGCGCAGCTCGGCCTCCGCGCGGTCGAAGGCTTTGCGCGCTCCGGCAAGTTCGAGCGGGGTCGCGACATTCTCGAGCGCGGTCATGGTCGGAATCAGGTGGAAGGACTGGAAAACGATCCCCATATTCTCCCGACGAAAGCGCGCAAGGGCATCCTCGTTCATTGTCGTCAGATCCGCGCCCAGCGCGGTCACCTTACCCGACGTCGCCTGTTCGAGCCCGCCCATGACCATGAGGAGCGACGACTTGCCCGACCCGGACGGCCCCACCATGCCGAGCGTTTCACCCTTCGCGACATCGAGCGTGATTCCGCGCAATATGTCGACAGGGCCGGTATTGCCCTGCAGGGTGAGCTGCGCATCAGAGAGTGACAGAACGGGATCAGACATGCATTCTTTCCACAAGCGTTTCACACGCGCACGATACGGACCAGTGCGACCCCGACGCAAGGTCGGGTTGGTCGCAGGGACCCTGTTCGCGCTGAGTCTTGCCGCCCCGGCAGGCCTTCAGGCGGGCGAATCGATCACGATTGCGGCACTTGGCGACAGTCTCGTGCAGGGGTACGGCCTGCATCAGGAGGAGGGCTTCGTCCCGCGCCTCGAAGCCTGGCTGCACGAGGCCGGGCACGAAGTGCGCGTGAGCAATGCGGGGGTGTCGGGCGACACGACGGCCGGCGGGCTGGCGCGCATGGACTGGACGCTAGCCGACGATCCCGATGCGATGATCGTGGCGCTGGGCGGCAATGACCTGCTGCGCGGCATCGACCCCGCCGAGAGCCGGGCCAATCTCGACGAAATACTGCAGGCCGCGCAGTCGGCGGGGGTGCCGGTCCTGCTCGTGGGGATGCCCGCGCCGGGCAATTACGGGCCGGAATACGAATCGGACTTCGCGGCGATGTATCCGGAGCTTGCCGAGGAGTACGATGTCGCGTTTCACGAGAATTTCCTCGAACCCATCACCGCGAAGATCGGGGCCGGCGAGCCGATCGACGATCTGATGCAGGATGACCGCATCCATCCCAACGCCGACGGCGTCGAGCGTATCGTGGACGCCATCGGCCCCAGCGTCGTGACGTTGCTCGAGGATCTCGACCCCGACGACGCCAGCGGCTGACTCAGCCGCGGATCCACTCCATGAAACCGTCCGGCGCGCGCGCGAGGATCCGCCGGGCGACCTCGCGCTCCATCTCGGCGCCGTCGGCCACGGGCGCGTCGCCCTCGTCGAGCAGGCTTTCCGAGCCGTCCGGGCGCAGCACCTCGCCGCGCAGCCACACCTTGCCGTCCGCAACCAGGGCGAGCCCGGCGATCGGTGTTTCGCAGGAGCCGTCTAGCTCGGCGAGGAAGGCGCGCTCGGCGGCGAGCTGCTCGCCGGTATGCCTGTCGTGGATCGCGGCGAGCATCTCGCCGGCGCGGTCGTCGTCCTCGCGCCGCTCGATCCCGATGGCGCCCTGAGCAAGGGCGGGCAGCATCTCCTCGGGCTCGACCGGATGGCGCGCGACCTCGGTCATCCCGAGCCGCGTGAGCCCCGCCCAGGCGAGGAAGGTGCAGTCGGCCACCCCGTCCTCGAGCTTGCGCAGCCGCGTCTGCACGTTGCCGCGAAACTCGACGACGTTGAGATCGGGCCGCCGGTTGAGCATCTGCGCGCGCCGGCGCAGGCTCGACGAGCCGATCACCTGCCCCGCCGCGAGATCGGCGAGCGCGGCGACATGCGGCGAGACGAACGCATCGCGCGGATCGGCGCGCGGCAGGTAACAATCGAGCGCGAGCCCCTCGGGCTGCGCGACCGGCATGTCCTTCATCGAATGAACAGCCACGTCGATCTCGCAGTCGAGCAGCGCCTTCTCGATCTCGCGGGTGAACAGCCCCTTGCCGCCGATCTCCTTGAGCGGGCGGTCCTGGATGCGGTCGCCCGTGGTCTGGATCGGCACGATCTCGAAGGCATCCTCGGGCAGCGCGAACGCCGCCATGAGCCTCGCGCGGGTTTCCTCGGCCTGCTTGATCGCGAGCTTCGAGCCGCGCGTGCCGAGACGGAAGGGGCGGTCCGGGGAGGGCAGATCCTGTGTCATGAGAGGTTGCATAGCGACGCCGCCGGGGGCTGACAACCGGCATTGACAAAACCGCCCCGGCGCGGGACCAAAAGGCCCGAGGCAAAGCGAGCGAGACATGACCAAGCCCCTTCTGCGCGCCCTCGCGGGCGAGACCCTGCCGACGCCGCCGGTCTGGATGATGCGCCAGGCCGGGCGCTACCTGCCCGAATACAAGGCAACGCGCGCGCAGGCGGGCGATTTCCTCAGCCTTTGCTACAATCCCGAGCTCGCCGCCGAGGTCACGCTGCAGCCGATCCGGCGTTACGATTTCGACGCTGCGATCCTGTTCGCCGACATCCTGCTGGTGCCGCAGGCGCTCGGGGCGGAGCTGTGGTTCGTCACCGGCGAGGGGCCGCGCCTCGCCCCGGTCACCGAGCCCGCGCAGATCGAGGCGCTGCGCCCCGCCGCCGAGGTGCGCGAGCGGCTCTCGCCGATCTACGAGACGCTGCGCCTCGTCGGCCCCGCCCTGCCCGCGCAGACCGCGCTGATCGGTTTCGCCGGCGCGCCGTGGACGGTGGCGACCTACATGATCGCCGGGCGCGGCACCCCCGATCAGGGCCCTGCCCACGAAATGCGCGAGAAGGCGCCCGAGCTCTTCGACGCGCTCATGGAGCGCATTACCGACGCCACCATCGAGTATCTCGACGCCCAGATCGAGGCCGGGGCGGAGACGGTCAAGATCTTCGACAGCTGGGCCGGATCGCTGCCCGCCGACGCCTTCGCGCGCTACTCCATCGCGCCGATCCGCCGCATCATCGCCGAGCTCAAGGCGCGCCATCCCGGCGTGCCCGTGATCGCCTTTCCGCGCGGCGCGGGGGCGGCCTATGAGGGCATCGCGCATGCCACGGGCGCCGACTGCATCGCGCTCGATCAATTCGTGACCGCAGAGTGGGCGGCCGAGCACGTCCAGCGCGACGGCTGCGTGCAGGGCAATCTGGACCCCGCGCATCTGGTCAGCGGCGGCCCGGAGCTCGAAACGGAGACCCGGCGCATCAAGGCGGCGTTCGCCGGCGGGCCGCATGTCTTCAATCTCGGCCACGGCATCACGCCGGACGCCGACCCGGACAATGTCCACCGGATGCTCGCGGCGATTCGGGGCTAATCAGCCCTTCACATCGATGCCCAGCGCATGAATGCGCCCGACGAGGTCGGGGCCGATCGCGGCATGAACCGCGCGGTGGCGCTCAAGGCGCGACATCTGCGCGAAGGCGGGCGCGCGGATCGTGACGATGAAGTGGCTCTCGCCACCCTCGCGAAAGCCCGCATGGCCGCGATGAGACTCGCTGTCATCGACGACTTGCAGCTCTTCGGGCGCAAAGGCCGCTTCGAGCCGCTGACGGATCTGCTCGGTGATGCTCATTTTCGGCTGTCAACCCCCTTCAATACCGCTCGAAAAGACCTAAACTCTGCGCCCCGAGTCGCAAGGGGTCCGTGATGGCCGACCGTTCACCATTCGATTTCGACATGCGCGTCTCCGCCGACAAGAAACGGCGCGGCCGCGGCAAGCGCGGCATGTCCGGCGCCTTCGAGACCTCGCAGCGCGTCTGCGACAAGCCCGGATGCAACGAGGCCGGGCAGTACCGCGCGCCCAAATCGCCCGATCTTCCGGACGAGTATTTCTGGTTCTGTAAGACTCATGTGCGCGAATACAACCTGAGCTGGAACTATTTTCACGGCCAGTCCGACGCCGAGTTCAGCCAGACGCTCGAGCAGGAGCGCGTCTGGGGCCGCGCGACGCGCCCCTTCGGCGACAAGAACGCCGCCGGGCGCGCCTGGGAGCGGCTGGGCATCGACGACCCACATGCCGTGCTCGGCGACAAGGCGACGCAGAACCCCGGCAAGGCGCGCAGCGGCACCCGCCGCCTGCCGCCAACCGAGCGGCGCGCGCTCGAGATCCTCGAGGGGCGCGACGACTGGACCCGCGCCGAGCTGCGTAGCCAATACAAGAGCCTCGTCAAGGATCTGCATCCCGACAAGAACGGCGGCACCCGCGCCGACGAGGACCGCCTGCAGGAAGTCGTCTGGGCCTGGGACCAGATCAAGGAAAGCCGCAACTTCCGCGACTGACCCCGCCGAAAGGAGCCGCGCTTGCCAGGCGATACCTTCTCTTCGCTCGTGATGCCCGTGCACCGCGCCGGATACCCCTTCATCGGGGGTTTCGCGGTGGCAACGCTGGTGCTGTTCCTGATCTGGGCGCCGCTGGGCTGGATCGGGCTGGGGCTCACCGTCTGGTGCTATTACTTCTTTCGCGATCCCGCCCGGGTGACGCCGGCGCGCGAGGGGCTCGTCGTCAGCCCGGCCGATGGCGTGGTCTCCGGTGTCGGCCCGGCCGCACCGCCCGAGGAGCTCGGCCTCGGCACGACACCGCGCACCCGCATCAGCGTCTTCATGGATGTCTTCAACTGCCATGTGAACCGCGCGCCGGTGGCCGGGACCGTCACCCGCATCGCCTATCGCCCCGGCAAGTTCGTCAACGCCGCGCACGACAAGGCCAGCGACGACAATGAGCGCAACGGGCTTGTCCTCGCGCTCGGGGACGGGCGCGAGATCGGCGTGGTGCAGATCGCCGGGCTCGTGGCGCGGCGCATCCTGTGCGAGGTTTCCGAGGGCGCGACGCTCGAGACCGGGGCGCGCTTCGGGATGATCCGCTTCGGCTCGCGGCTAGACGTGTATCTGCCCGACGGGGTCGCGCCGCTCGTGGCCGAGGGGCAGACGATGGTCGCGGGCGAAACCGTGATCGCCGATCTTGCGCGCGACGCGGCGGCGCGCCCGGGCCGGACGCATTGATGGCGCGCAGGCGCTCCCCCCGCGATCCGCTGCCACTGCTGACGCTGCTGCCCAACCTGCTCACCATCCTCGGGCTTTGCGCGGGGCTCACGGCGATCCGCTTCGCCATCGACGGCCGCTTCGAGATCGCCGCCGGGCTGATCGTGCTCGCCGCGGTGATCGACGGGCTCGACGGACCGGCGGCGCGGCGGCTGCGCGCCGAGAGTGCCTTCGGGGCCGAGCTCGACTCGCTGTCGGATTTCGTCTGCTTCGGGGTGGCGCCGGGGGTGGTGGTGTTTCTCTTCGCGCTCGGGGATGCGCCCGATCCGGGCTGGATCTTCGTGCTTATCTACGTGATCGGGGCGTGCCTGCGGCTGGCGCGGTTCAATGTCGGGCTCGCGGCGCCGGTCGAACGCTCGAAAGCGGCGCCGCGCTTCGTCGGCGTGCCGGCGCCGGCGGGGGCGATGCTCGCGCTGCTGCCCGTCTTCGCCAGCCATGCCGAGCTGATCGATTTCTCGCAGCATCCGCTCATCGTCGCGCCCTGGCTCGGGCTCGTGGCGCTGCTGATGGTCAGCCGGGTGCCGACCCTGTCGCCGCGCGCGCTGCGGGTGCCGCGCGAGCGCGCGCCCTGGGTCCTCATCGGGGTCGCGATCCTCGTGGGGGTAATGCTCACGCGGGTCTGGCTGTTTTTCGTCATGCTCGATCTGTTGTATGCGCTGACCCTGATCTGGGTCGGCGTGACATCGCGCCGCCAGCGTGCGGACTGAGGAAAGGAAGCGGAATGGACATCGAGGCCGTCGACAAGAGCTACAAACGCTGGGCGCCGATCTATGACAACACCTTCGGCCGCGTCACCGGCGCCGGGCGCCGTCGCGCGGTGCGCTATCTCAACACGCGCGAGGGCTCGATCCTCGAGGTGGGCGTTGGCACGGGGCTGACGCTGCCCGAATACGCGCCGCATCTGCGCATCACCGGCATGGATGTCTCGCGCGAGATGCTCGAGAAGGCGCGCGCCAAGGTCAAGGCGCAGGGCCTCGATCATGTCGTCGAGCTGCGCGACATGGATGCGCGCGAGCTCGACTATCCCGATGACAGCTTCGACATCGTGGTGGGGATGTATCTGGTATCGGTGGTGCCCGAGCCCGAAAAGGTCATCCGGGAGATGGCGCGGGTGTGCAAGCCCGGCGGCGAGGTGCTGCTCCTCAACCACTTCAAGCGCGAGAGCGGGGTCCTCGCCCTGCTCGAGCGCGGTGCGGCGCCGCTGGCCAACCTGCTCGGCTGGCATTCCGATTTCGACCGCGACCGCATCATGGGGGTGCCAGGTCTCGAATGGGTGGAAAGCACGAACTTCCCGCCCTTCGGCATGTTCACCTTCCTGCGGTTTCGCAAGGCCGGCTGAGGCGGCGGGCCTTCCCCTTGCACCGACGCGCCTTATACTTCACTAACGCCGCAAACCCGGGTGCCGCGGCGCCCGCATGACGAGGATGACAATGGCGGACGGAACCATGGACGCGAAAGCGAAACCGACCGAGGAACTCTCGGTGCGCGAGGTCTTCGGCATCGACAGCGACATGACGGTGAAGGGCTTTACCGAGGGCAGCGACCGCGTGCCCGCCCTCGATGCGACCTACAAGTTCGACCCCGACACCACCCTCGCGATCCTCGCGGGCTTTCAGTACAACCGCCGCGTGATGATACAGGGCTATCATGGCACCGGTAAATCCACCCATATCGAGCAGGTCGCCGCGCGCCTCAACTGGCCCACCGTGCGCGTCAATCTCGACAGCCATATCAGCCGCATCGACCTGATCGGCAAGGACGCCATCAAGCTGCAGGACGGCAAGCAGGTCACCGTCTTCCAGGAGGGCATCCTGCCCTGGGCGCTGCGCAACCCCTGCGCGATCGTCTTCGACGAATACGATGCCGGGCGCGCCGACGTGATGTTCGTCATCCAGCGCGTGCTCGAGGCCGACGGCAAGCTCACCCTGCTCGACCAGAACGAGGTCATCACCCCGCACCCGGCTTTCCGGCTCTTCGCCACCGCCAACACCGTCGGACTTGGCGACACCACGGGCCTCTATCACGGCACCCAGCAGATCAACCAGGGCCAGATGGACCGCTGGTCGCTGGTGGCGACGCTCAACTACCTCAGCCACGACGCCGAGGTCGCGATCGTGCTGTCGAAAAACCCGGCCTACAACACCGCGAAGGGTCGCGACGAGATCGGCCGCATGGTCACCGTGGCCGATATGAGCCGGCGCGCCTTCATGAACGGCGATCTCTCCACCGTGATGTCGCCGCGCACCGTGATCGCCTGGGCCGAGAATGCGCGCATCTTCCGCGACGTCGGCTATGCCTTCCGGCTGACCTTCCTCAACAAGTGCGACGAGCTGGAGCGCCAGACCGTGGCCGAGTTCTACCAGCGCTGCTTCGACGAGGAACTGCCCGAAAGCGCCGCGAGCATGAGCCTCGGGTGATCCCCGCAGCCCCTGTGGGACCCAACGCATGAACAAACCGAGCGACAACCCCGCCGACCCCTTCAAGAAGGCGCTTGCCGAAACCACCAAGACGATCGCGGATGATCGCGAACTGACGGTGACCTATTCGGTCGACCCGCCGGGCATGACGAAGGAGTCGATGCGCCTGCCGCAGATCACGCGGCGGATGAACCGCGACGAGATCATGCTCGCGCGCGGGACGGCGGACTCCATGGCGCTGCGCCGACGCCACCATGACGACGGCGTTCATGCGCACTACGCCCCGCAGGGCGAGATGGCGCGCGCGCTCTACGAGGCGATGGAAGCGGCGCGCTGCGATGCCGTGGGCGCGCGCGAGATGCCCGGCACCGCGGGCAACATCGACGCGCGCATCGCCCATGAGGCGCAGCGCAAGGGCTACGCCCAGATCACCCGCAGCGACGACGCCCCGCTCGAGCAGGCCGCCGCCTACATGATCCGCCATCTCGCCACGGGGCGCCCGCTGCCCGAGGGCGCGGCGAATGTCCTCGAGCTGTGGCGCGGTTTCATCGAGCAGCAGGCCGGCACCACCCTCGAGGAGGTGGGCGACAGCCTCACCGACCAGGCCGCCTTCGCGCGGCTGGCGCGGCGCATGATCGAGGATCTGGGTTACGGCGACCAGCTCGGCGAGGATCCCGACCGCGAGGACGAGGCCGATGACGACGCCGAGACCGAGGATCAGGACGAGGAGCAGCAGGAGGAGCCCGAAAGCCAGGGCAGCGAGGACCAGCAGTCCGATGATGACAGCTCCGAGGACGACCAGGCCGCCGAGGACGGCGCGCAGGCCGAGATGGTCCCCGACGACTCCGACGAGGAGATGGTCGAGGAGACCGAGCTGCCCGAGGGCGAGGCTCCGCAGGAGCCCCCGCCGCCGCCGCATTCCGATGCCGATCCGGGCTACAAGGTCTTCACCACCGCGAATGACGAGGAAATCCACGCCGCCGATCTCGCCGACCCGGCCGAGCTGGAGCGGCTGCGCGCCTGGCTCGACCAGCAGCTCGAGCCTCTCAAGGGCGCGGTGGGCCGGCTCGCCAACAAGCTGCAGCGCCGGCTGCAGGCGCAGCAGAACCGCTCCTGGGAGTTCGACCGCGAGGAGGGTATTCTCGATGCCGGCCGGCTCGCGCGGGTCGTCGCCAACCCGACCACCCCCCTGAGCTTCAAGGTCGAGCGCGACACGGATTTTCGCGACACGGTGGTCACGCTCGTGCTCGACAATTCGGGCTCGATGCGCGGGCGGCCGATCTCGATCGCGGCGATCTGCGCGGATGTGCTCGCGCGCACGCTCGAGCGCTGCGACGTCAAGGCCGAGATTCTCGGCTTCACGACCCGCGCCTGGAAGGGCGGGCAATCGCGCGAGCGCTGGCTCGGCGAGGGCCGGCCGCAGACGCCGGGCCGGCTCAACGATCTGCGCCACATCATCTACAAGAGCGCCGACAGCCCGTGGCGGCGCGCCCGGACCAATCTCGGGCTGATGATGAAGGAGGGGCTCCTGAAGGAGAACATCGACGGCGAGGCCCTCGAATGGGCGCATCGCCGGCTCGCCGGGCGGCGCGAGGCGCGGCGCATCATGATGGTGATCTCCGACGGCGCGCCGGTGGACGACTCGACGCTGTCGGTCAACCCGGCAAACTACCTTGAGCAGCATCTGCGCGACGTCATCGCCATGATCGAGCGGCGCAAGCAGGTCGAGCTGATCGCCATCGGCATCGGCCATGACGTCACCCGCTACTATCAGCACGCCGTCACCATCACCGATGTCGAGCAGCTCGCCGGGGCGATGACCGAACAGCTCGCCGCTCTCTTCGATGCCGATCCGCGCGCGCGCGCGCGCATCATGGGCATACGCAACGCGGCCCGGCGATGAGCGCGCCGCTGCAGAGCTTCGAGGAGACGGCCCGGCCCGAGCAGGGGCCGCCGCGGCTCGCGGCGCTGCGCGACGGGCTGGCCGATGCCGGGCTCGACGGTTTTCTCGTGCCGCGCGCCGACATGCACCAGGGCGAATACGTTGCCGCCCATGACGCGCGCCTCGCCTGGCTGACGGGGTTCACGGGCTCGTCGGGCTTCGCGATCGCGCTCAGGGATACGGCCGCGGTCTTCTCCGACGGGCGCTACCGCGTGCAGCTGCGCGCGCAGGTGGACACGGCGCATTTCACGCCGGTGGACTGGCCGGCGACGAGGCCGGGCGACTGGCTGCGCGAGGCGCTGCCCGAAGGCGGGCGGATCGGCTTCGATCCCTGGCTGCACACCCCCGACGAAATCGACAAGCTCGCCGCATCGCTCGACGGCAGCGGTATCACCCTCGAGCGCAGCGACAATCTCGTCGATGCAGCCTGGGCGGATCAGCCCGCCCCGCCATGCGGCGCGGTGCGCGCGCATCCCGAGACGCTCGCGGGCGAGTCCGCCGCCGCCAAGCGCGCCCGCCTCGCCGCCGATCTGCGCGGCGAGGGCATTCGCGCCGCGGTGCTCACCCTGCCCGAAAGTATCTGCTGGCTGCTCAACATCCGCGGCGCCGACATTCCGCGCAATCCGGTGGTCCATGCCTGTGCGATCCTGCACGAGGACGGCGCGGTGGCGCTGTTCATAGACGCCGCCAAGCTCGACGCCGCAGCGAGCGCGCATCTGGGCGACGAGGTGACGCTGCACGCGCCGTCGGATTTCGCACCGGCGCTCAAGGCGCTGGCCGGCCCGGTCCGGCTCGACCCGGCGAGCGCGCCGGTGGCCGTCGCCGATCTGCTCGCGGCGGCCGATGTCGCGGTGGATCACGGCCGTGATCCCTGCCTTCTGCCCAAGGCGCGCAAGACCGCTGCCGAGCTCGACGGGATGCGCGCGGCGCATCTGCGCGACGCCGCCGCGATGATCGAATTCCTCGCCTGGTTCGACGCCGAGGCGCCCTCGGGCCGGCTGACCGAGATCGACGCGGTGCGCGAACTCGAGGCGCGCCGCCGCGCCACCGGGCAGCTGCGCGATTTGAGCTTCGACACCATCGCCGGGGCCGGGCCGCACGGTGCGATCGTGCATTACCGCGTCACCGAGGCGACCAACCGCGCCATCGCGCCGGGCGAGCTCTTCCTGCTCGACTCGGGCGGGCAGTATGATGACGGCACCACCGACATCACCCGCACCATCGCCGTGGGCGCCGTCGGCGCCGAGGAGCGCGCCACCTTCACTCGCGTGCTGCAGGGGATGATCGCGATCTCGCGGCTGCGCTTTCCCGAGGGGGTCGCGGGGGCGCATCTCGACGCGCTGGCGCGCTACCCGCTGTGGCTCGCGGGGCGCGACTACGACCACGGCACAGGGCACGGCGTGGGCGCGGCGCTGTCGGTGCATGAGGGGCCGCAGCGGCTGTCGCGGCTGTCGGATGTGGCGCTCGAGCAGGGGATGATCCTGTCGAACGAGCCGGGCTGCTACCGCGAGGGGGCCTACGGCATCCGCATCGAGAACCTCGTCGCGCTGCGCGCGGCCGACCCCGTCCGCGGCGGCGACGCGCGCGCGATGCTGTGCGTCGAGACGCTGACCTGGGTGCCCATCGACCGGCGGCTGATCGATGCGGCCCTCATGAGCGGGCCGGAGCGCGACTGGGTGGACGCTTACCATTCGGAGGTCTATGTCCGTATTGCGCCACTTGTCGGCGCGTCGGCGCGGGACTGGCTGCGCCGGGCGACGGAAAAGCTCTGACATCGGGTTTCAACATCGAGGCGGCAGGGTCGCCGGATTGGAGGGTGCGATGAGCACGCAAATGACGATCACGCCGGCACAGGGTGTCTGGGTGGTGCGCGCGGGCGGCGCGGTGCTGGCCGAAAGCGGCGCCGCGATGCAGCTCGACGAGGACGGCCATGCGCCGGTGATCTATTTCCCGCGCGGCGATATTGCGATGGCGTTTCTCGAGCCCTCCGCGACGCGCACGCAATGCCCGCACAAGGGCGAGGCCGGCTATTTCGGCATCGCCGCGGCGACGGGGATGATCGCGGATGCGGCCTGGGCCTATGAGGCGCCCGTCTCCGGCGCCGAGCAAATCGGCGGCCATGTCGCCTTCGACACCGAAAAGGTCACGGTCGAGCGGATCTGAGCCTCAGGAATGCTCCTCGGCGGCGGTGCGGCGCAGCGCGGCGTTATAGGCCTTGAGCGCATCGACATGGTGCAGCACCCCGACGATGTCGGGGGCGTCCGTGCCTGCGCGCAGCTCCACGACGGGCAGCACGGCGACCTTGTGCGCGTCGAAGAGCGGCATTGCCGCATCCAGCGTCGCGCCCCGGTCCACGGCAATACCGGCGGCGGCGCGATCGGCGATGGCAGGGTCGTCGGGCACCGGCCGGATCAGGCGCTCGACGGGGATGAGCTGCATCAGATAGGCTTGCGGCCCCTTGGCGAGCTGCACCCCGCGCCGGTCGAGCTGCGTCAGGAAAAAGGAATGCTCCACCAGCCGGCTCGACAGCGCCGTCGACAGCGACACCGTCGTCATCACCGCCAGCCCCGTCTGCCAGTCACCGGTCAGCTCGAAGACGATCAGCGTGGTCGAGATCGGCGCGCCGAGCACCGCCGCGGCGACCGCCCCCATCCCCGCCAGCGCATAGAGCGTCGGCGAGCCGGAGACCTCGGGAAACAGCGCCGTCGCGATCAGCCCGAAGGCCAGCCCCGTGAGCGCCCCCACCACCAGCGACGGCGAGAAGACACCCCCGCCCATGCGCCCGCCCAGCGTGATCGCCACCGCGATCACCTTGAGGATGCAGAACACCACCGCCTCATGCAGCAGGAGCTGCCCGGTGAGCGCCTGCGAGGTGACCTCGTAGCCCACGCCGATGATATGCGGAAACCAGATCGCGATCGCGCCCAGCATCGCCCCCGCAATCGCCGGGCGCAGCCAGCGCGGCAGCCCGGTGCGCGCCTGAACGATATTGCCGAAATCCTCCGCCAGGAAGATCGCCCGCATCAGCGCCACCGCCACCAGCGCCGATACCAGCCCGAGCAGCATGAAGGCCGGCAGCTCGACATAGAAATGCAGCACGCTCTCCTCCTCGAGCGTGAACTCCGTGACGTCGCCGAATTGCAGCCGGCTGACCACGGTGCCCGCGACCGAGGCGATCGCGATAGGCGCGAAGGCGTGGACTGCGTAGTGGCGCAGCACCACCTCGAGCGCGAAGATCGTCCCCGCGATCGGCGCGTTGAACGACGCCGACACCCCGGCCGCGACCGCGCAGCCCAGGAGATCGCGCCCGGTAATGCCGCTCGCATTCATCCGCGCGCAGACCCAGCTCGAGATCACCCCGGCGAGATGCACGACCGGCCCCTCCCGCCCCGAGGAGCCGCCCGCCCCCAGCGTGATCATCGACGCCGCCGCCGAGGCCAGCCCCGCGCGTCGCTCCACGCGCCCGTCATGCAGCGCGGCATCCTCGATCACGTCGGCCACCGCGCGCGCGCGGGCATCCGGGGTGAAATGATGCAGGATCAGCCCCACGAGGAGCCCGCCGATGATCGGGATCACCAGCACCAGCCACCAGGGCAGCGTCCCCGCATGGGTGGCCAGCATCACGTCATCGGTGCCGTAGGCGAACCGCTGCACCAGCGCGATGCCGTTGCGAAACGCCAGCGCCGCGAACCCGGCCGCGATCCCGATCAGGAGCGCGAGCACCCAGAACTGCGCCTGGCTCGGCCCGCGCAGCCGCAGAACGATCCCGGCATGGCGCAGCTGGCGCCAGACCCGGCGCGCGCGCGACTTGACACGGGGTTGCCGCTTGCCTGACATGCGCCCCAGTTCCAGGCGGGCCGTGCGTCCCGGCCACCGGGCGCGGCCCGCGGCCCCGGCGACCGGCCCGGACACCAGATCGAGGCCGACAATGTCCATCCCCGACGCGCTTTCCGAGCTGTCCTCACTCCTAGGCGATCGGCTCACCCGCTCCAAGTCCGATCGCGACCTGCACGGGGCCTGCGAGATGGATTTCCCGCTCACCCCGCCCGACGCGGTCGCCTATCCCGAAAACACCGCCGAGGTCGCCGCGCTCGTGGAGATCTGCGCGCGCCATGGCTGCCCGGTGGTGGGCTGGGGGACGGGCACCTCGCTCGAGGGGCATGCGCTGGCGGTCCGCGGCGGCGTGTCGGTGGATTTCGCGCGCATGAACCGGGTGCGCGAGGTCGCCGCCGAGGACATGATCGCCGTCGTCGAGCCCGGCCTGACGCGCGAGGCGCTCAACACCGAGCTGCGCGCGACGGGGCTGTTCTTTCCCGTCGATCCCGGTGCGAATGCCTCGCTGGGGGGCATGGCGGCGACGCGGGCCTCGGGCACGACGGCGGTGCGCTACGGCACGATGCGCGCGAATGTGCTCGGCCTCGAGGTGGTGCTGGCGGATGGGCGGGTGATCCGCACCGGCTCGCGGGCGCCGAAATCCTCGGCCGGCTATGACCTCACAGGGCTGATCGTGGGCTCGGAGGGCACTCTGGGGCTCATCACCGAGCTGACGCTGCGCCTGCAGGGTCAGCCCGAGGCCGTCTCGGCCGCGATCTGCGCCTTTTCGGACATGCACGCGGCCGTCGAGGCGGTGATCACCACGATCCAGTCGGGCATCCCGATGGCGCGCATCGAGTTCGTGGATGCGCAATCGGCGGCGGCCTTCAACGCGCATGCGGGGGCGACGATGAGCGAGGCGCCGCATCTGCTTGTGGAGTTTCACGGCTCGCCCACCGGCGTGGCCGAGCAGGCCGAGCGCTTCGGCGAGATCGTCGCCGATATGGGCGGCTCGGATTTCCAGTGGGCGGACCGGCCCGAGGACCGCAGCGCGCTGTGGAAGATGCGCCACAACGCCTATTACGCCTGCCGCGCGATCCGCCCCGACGCCGCGGCGATCACCACGGATGTGTGCGTGCCGATCTCGCGGCTGGCCGAGGCCGTCGAGGAAACCGCCGCCGATATCGCCGAAAGCGGCATCCCCGGCCCGATCCTCGGCCATGTGGGCGACGGCAATTTCCATGCCCTCCTGCTGCCCACCGCCGGCGACGCGGCCGAGCTCGCGACCGCCAAGGCGCTCGCCGGGCGCATGGCCGAACGCGCGCTGCGCCTCGGCGGCACGGTCACGGGCGAACACGGCATCGGCATGGGCAAGCTGCACTACATGGAGGCCGAGCACGGCGCCGCCTGGGAAGTGATGGGCCAGATCAAGCGCGCGCTCGACCCGCAGGATCTGATGAATCCGGGCAAGATGGTGCGCGGGAATTGACCCTGCCGGCCGCGCCGGAGGACTTTCCCGCCGCCTTCGCCGCCGCGTGGATGGCGCGCGACGGCGCGGCGATCGGGGCGCTCTTTGCCGAGGACGCGGATTTCGTCAATGTCGTGGGCATCTGGTGGCGCGACCGCGGCGCCATCGCGCGGGCACATCAGTATGCGCTCAAGAGCTTTTTCGCCGAAAGCACGCTGCGCGCCGGGCAGGTGCGGGTGCGCCGGCTCGGCGCGGATGCGGCGGTGGTGCATTGCCGGCTGCGCCTCGGCGGGCAGCTTGCGCCCGACGGCACCGCGGCCGGGCCGCGCCAGACGGTCCTTATGGCGGTGCTCGCGCACACGCCCGAGGGCTGGCAGGCCGTCGCCGCGCAGAATACCGATATCGTCCCCGGCGCCGAGACGCAGCTCAACCATGGCGGCTTCGGCCCGGCCGATTACCGCTAGCCCGGGTCGAGCGGCGTGGCGAAGGAGCGCGAGGGCTGACCGCGCGCGGCGCGGTCGCGCTCGGCGGCGGCGATGGCCGCGTCGATGGGCGCGCGGTCACTGGTGCCGGAGAAGTTCTCCCGCGTGGCCATGCCCTCGGCCATGTGCAGGTAGCGCTCCCCGGCCACGTCGTGGAGCCGGCGCAGCTCGGCCAGCGGATCGGGGTGATCATCGGCGCGCAGGTCCAGCCATGGATAATCCTCCCCGCGATGGATGCGCAGCGCCGCCGACTGGGTGCCGCGCTTGTCGCCGCCGGCGGCGGCACCCGCCTCCATCCCGGCCATGAGCCGCTCGAAAAGCGGGCCATGCGCCGCCTCGAAGGCATCGCGCGCCGCCTCCACGACCTGCGGCCCCGCGAGCATGTTGCCCGCAACCGAGACATTCTCCCCCGCCGACGCCCCGGCCCAATCGACGCAGTCCGCCCCGGTATGCCCGGCGATGCGCCCGTGGGCGTCGATCATGTGCGCCTGGCGCTGCGCCTGCCCGGCGTCGCGGGCGCGCAGATCGGCGAGGATCGCCTCGGGCGCCTCCCCGGCGGCGAGCCGGTCGGCCCCCTCGATGCCCCAGAGCGGGTTGACGAAGGCCTGCGTGGCCACCGCCCCGGCGCGGCCGCGGATATGGGGCACCAGCGCGCCCACCGCGAAGAACCGGCTCGCCACGGCGATCCCGAACTGCCCGGTCTCGGCGCAGCGCGCCACGATGGAATAGGTCATGCGCCCTCCTCAGCGTCCGATTGCGTAAGCCTGCATCAGCCGCGGCGTGGCCGCTGCGCGCAGCATCCCGTCCGCGTCGCGCCGTGCCGCCGTCAGCCGCCCCACGCTCCATTCCGGAGCGGCGGTGACGCGGTGGCCGCGCGCGCGCAGAT
>LKMJ01001559.1_pt1 | contig 20390 bp, 21 predicted proteins | sample 643391 | NCBI WGS metagenome assembly LKMJ01 (sample SAMN04112250, study PRJNA286221) | soda lake metagenome | biome: soda lake; feature: Kulunda Steppe; material: water; isolation source: sample PL-Br10 brine of Picturesque Lake | place: Russia: Kulunda steppe | collected 2010-07 | reverse complement strand
CGGTTACGTCGACGAAGATGTTGCCGGGGTGCATGTCGGCGTGGAAGAAGCTGTCGCGGAAGACCTGGGTGAAGAAGATCTCGACGCCTTTCTCGGCCAGCACTTTCATGTCCACGCCGGCATCGCGCAGGGCCTGGGTGTTACCGATGGGGATGCCACTGACCCGCTCCATGGCCAGTACGCGCTGGGCGGTGTGGGTCCAGTAGACTTCCGGGACGTAGATCAGGTTGGAGTCCGGGAAGTTGCGGCGCAGCTGGCTGGCGTTGGCGGCTTCGCGCTGCATGTCCAGTTCGTCGAATATGGTTTTCTCATAGTCGGCGACCACTTCCACCGGGCGCAGGCGTTTGCCTTCGGACCAGTAGCGCTCAAGCAGCTGCGCCATGAGATAGAGCAGGCGGATGTCCTGATGGATGACGCGCTCGATGCCCGGGCGGATGACCTTGACGATGATGGGCTGGTCGTTGTGCAGCCTGGCGCCGTGGACCTGGGCGACTGAGGCGGAGGCCAGGGGCTGGTCCTCGAATTCGGCGAAGCACTCGCTGATCGGAGCTTTCAGGTCCGCTTCGATGATGGCCCGGGCGTCGGCGCTGGGAAAGGGCGGCACGCGGTCCTGAAGGTGCTGCAGGGCCTCCGCCATGTCATCCGGGAGCAGGTCCCGGCGGGTGGACAGGATCTGGCCGAACTTCACAAAGACCGGGCCGAGCTCCTCCATGGCCAGTCGCAGGCGTTCGCCGCGGCTTTCGCTGCGGGCAGGGAAAAGGCGCCAGGGGGCGAGCAGCAGAAGGGCACGCAGCGCCAGTGGCAGCTCCAGAATGCGCAGGAATTCATCCAGACGGTATTTGCTGAAAACCCAGCCAATACGGAACAGGCGTTGCAGTTGTATCACGTGGACTCCGGGTCAGAGCAGTTTTCCAGTTGCCGGACCCGGGCTTCGAGCCGGTCGGTATCCAGGCGCAGTTCACCGATGTCCTCATACAGCGCTTCGGCTTCGTTGCGCGCGGGCAGGCTCCGGGTCTCCTCCTGGACGTAGTCTTCAATGTTGGCCAGCAGTGCCTGGTGCGCGTCACGGGTCCAGCTCAGGGTCTGGCGGATGCGCTGGCCGAGGAAATGGGCCGGCACGTCGCCAATGATGTCAGCCAGTGCGCCTTCCCAGTCCGGATCGAGTTTTTCGAGCACCTGTTGCAGCTGATGGGCCAGGCTGGCGTCACCAGTAAGGGTCACGCGTCCCTGGTGCAGCGCCGAACGGTCTCCGAGGGTCATGCTGAGAAGCGCCAGCGGGGTGCCGGACAGGGTGATGCCGGGTTCTTCGGCGCCCTCCTGCTGCAGGTGCAGGCGTTGCCCGTCGCTGACCAGGTGCAGCGATACGGGTGGTGGGTTGATGGTCACGGCAATGGGCTGCTCCAGCAGCTCAAGCAGTGCGCCGTGGGTGCCCGGATCCAGCCGCATGGCCCGGTTCAGGGCGTTCTCCGCTGCCATGATCAGGGCCTGGTGCAGGGTGCCACCCACCGGCATCAGGGCTTGACCCCCGAATGCAGGGCCACCACACCCGCTGTCATGTTGTGGTAGCGGCACTGGACGAGGCCAGCGTCTTCCATCATGCCCTTGAGTGTTTCCTGGTCCGGGTGCATGCGGATGGATTCAGCCAGGTACTGGTAACTGTCGCTGTCGCCGGCCACCAGCCTGCCCATCATGGGCAGGGCGGTGAAGGAGTAGGCGTCGTAGGCCTTGCTGATCAGCGGATTCACCGGCTTGGAGAATTCCAGCACCAGCAGTTTGCCGCCGGGTTTGAGGACCCGGGTCATGTCGCGCAGGGCCTTGTCCTTGTCGGTGACGTTACGCAGCCCGAAGGCGATGCTGACCACGTTGAAGTGGTTATCCGGGAAGGGCAGGCACTCGGCGTTGGCCTGAACGAACTGGATGCCATCGGCATAGCCCTCGTCCATCAGGCGGCTGCGACCGGCTTCCAGCATCTCCTGGTTGATGTCCGCCAGCACCACTTCGCCATCCGGTCCGACGCGATCAGCGAACTGCATCGCCAGATCGCCGGTGCCGCCGGCGATGTCGAGTACCCGGTGGCCGCGCCGCACGCCGCTGACCTCAATGGTGAAGCGCTTCCAGACCCGGTGAATGCCCATGGACATCAGGTCGTTCATCAGATCGTACTTGCCGGCCACGGATGTGAAGACATCGCCCACCCGGCGGGCTTTTTCGCCTTTGGGGACACTCCGGTAGCCGAAATGGGTCGTTTCCTGGTCCTGTGTGGTTGGATCGGACGGGTCCGTCATCTGCCACCTCCTGCAATGGTTTGGTCTATTCTATCGTCAGGTGGGGCTGTTGTCTTTGCCGCGAAGGCTCTAAAATCGCCTCACCGTTTTGCCGACCGTTGCCGAGGGAGTTCCATGTCCAGAATTGAGATCAGGCGCAGCCACACCATGGACCATGAGCATGCGCTGAAGGTGGCGGATGATCTGGCCCGAGAGATGGAAACCCATTATGAGATGCAGTGGGGCTGGAAGGGTGAAACCCTCTGGATCAGACGCACCGGTGTGAAAGGCGAGGTCTCCGTGAAGCCATCGGAAATCCACGTGAATCTGGAGCTGGGTATGATGCTGCGGCCCTTCCGGGGACGGATAGAAGCCGAGGTGGCCCGTCAGCTGGACGATATTCTGGCCCGCAGCGCCTGATTCAGCCGGTGCGCCCCAGCAGGTGGTCAGGCAGCCGGGCCGGGAGCGTCTTGCCGGAAATCACTTCGTTCATGATCCAGTGCTCGCGCACGGTAACGGTGTCGAGCAGCTCATCCACGCCGCCCATGGCGCGGAAGGCGTGGACGCCTTCGCTGATGAAGCGGTAAAGCTCCTCGAGTCCGGCCATGCGCGCGGGACGCTGCATCATCTTGAGGGCTGCTCGCAGTGAGCGGTTACTTACATACTTCTCGAGATCCCTGCCTACCGCATCGACGAGCTCAATCTGGCGCTGGCGCTCGGGCTGATGGCCGCAGGCGCGGTAGGCAGCGGCATAGACGTCATGGCTGAGACGTTCAATATCACGAACACTGAACCCCCACTCACCAGTCAGCCATTCGGCCATCATCAGATCCAGGCGCTGGCTGAGCAGGTTGAGCTCCACCAGCTGCGAAAGGGTCAGCAGAGCGCTGTCGGGCAGCAGTCGCACCAGATAGGGGAAGATGCGCTCCACATCGTCGTCGCGACGGGTGAAGTCGCGTGGGGAGTAGAGATCTTCCAGCAGAAAATCCAGCGCCTCGCGATAGCGCGAGGTTTCATAAAGATCGCGATGGGTCTGGCGCAGTCGTTGGGCCTGCCAGACGCCCAGTGCTTCCACCGCTTCAGTCAGCGGGTGATCCTGCCAGCACTGGCGGAAATCATGATAGGCCAGCATTACTTTCTGCAGCTGGCGGGCGTTTTCGGAGCGGGTCTGGGTCTGGGTCAGCTTATAGCGGTACACGCGGGACCTCCATTTCGGAAGTCCCGCATTCTAGGAGGGCGTGTCGCCGGGAGCAACGGCCTTCAGGCAACCCGCGGGATGTCCCCGAGCGAGGGCACCCACTCGGCGCTGTCGAGTGTGATGAAATGGCTGGTGTTGCGGGTCTCAACAATTCGCACGGCCGTGGGTGAGTGTTCAGCGCTGCCCAGCATGCGCTCCCGGTCCAGAATGCGATCGGTTTCCGGAATCAGGATGGTGCCGTAGCGGATGTTCTGGAGCACGTCGAAGTCTGACTGCTCCATCCACGCCAGGAGGTTCTCGATGTTGCGCACAATGGTCAGATGATCCTTTGTGGCTGTGAACATCTTGGTCAGCAGCTGCTTCTTGCGTGGGTTCATCCGTCCGAAGAAGGTCTGGCCGTAAGCGGAAGACGGGGTGCTGTTGATTGCCCGGACCACCCAGGGCCACATGCCGTGGCTGACCGGCTCCAGAATGGCCTTCACCAGGGCATGGATGTCGCCCTGAGGCAGGATGGGCGCTTCCAGAACCACATCCACATTATGGAACAGTTCCGGCCGTTGACGGGCGGCTTCAAGGATTACCCCACCACCACGGGAATGGCCATGCACGCGGATGTTCCGGGATGAAGGCAGGTTCTCCAGAGCCTGGGTGAGTATGCGCGCATCGTACTCAATGGTCGCAACCGGGTAATTGTTGCGCACTTCCCAGTGTGGGGTCTCGAGATTCGGCCCACTGACCGGAATATGGTAGTTGGAGCAGGTCAGCAGGATCAGCTCAGTGGTTGCCTGCTGATAGAGGTGCGTGAAGTAGCAGTGATTTTCCAGGTACCCGTGCACGCCGATCACGGTCTGGTGCGCTTCACCACTGTGGTTGCGCACTGAGACGGCGCCCTTGCCCACCTGGTACACGCGGCCGGAGAACATCTCGGTGTAGGCCGGCGTGATGGGCTTCATCAGCTTTCGGACATCGCTTGCTTTCATATCGGCTGTGCCTCCGACACCTGTGACCAGGCCTTACCAATCTTTCACGGGTAAGCGTCTCTGTCTAACAACATTATCGATTTGTGACGACGATGTCACATAAAGACTTACAACAGTCAATGTAAACATGTCCTTTCGGTAATTATAGAACACGGATGGGATTCGGGTGTTTTTTGTTGTAACAGGGCGTTGGCTGGCCCGGTTCAGGTACGGGGATTAGACTGTTGCGGAATCCATTGATATTGGGAATTCCGTGAGCGCATCCCAGAAACGTCTGCTGGCGCCGGTCGACGCGGCCTGGCTGAGTATGGACAGCCCTGAGAATCCGCTGGTCATCACCGTCCTTATGCGTGTGGAGGGACTGACTGATGAGAAGCTGCTCGGGCTGCTGCACTCGCACTGGCTGAGTGAATTCCGTCTGGATCAGCGTCCGGTCCAGCGCGCCGGCACCTGGTGGTGGGAGCCTGTTGAGGATTTCTCTCCCGCGGCACACCTGGAATCGATCAGTGAGACGCTGCCTGATGGGGCTGCACTGGAGCAGGCTGTACAGGAGGCGATGGGTCGGCCTTTGCCGGAAAACGGGCCTTTGTGGGAGTGTCTTTTCCTGCCAGTGGCGGACGGTGTTCATGGAGTGCTGTTCCGGGTACACCACTGCTATGGGGATGGGTTGTCGCTGGTGCGGCTTTTTGAGCGGCTGAGCAGTTCAGCTGCTGATAAACCCGCGGCCGTCCCGGCACAGAGTGTAAGTGATGAAGCCTCCGGCGAGCAGAACTCGGTCGACAGAGCCTGGCGCTGGGCGCAGCAGCAGTTCGCCCGTCTTCTCTCCGGTCAGGGCTTTGGGAGCGACCCCGGTCAGTGGCTGGATCAGGGCGTGCATCTGGCCCGGGAAGTCAGCGAGTTCCTGTTTCAGCCTGCGGATTCGGCGTCCGTTCTCCGTCAGCCGGTCGGGGGGGAGAAACTGTGTGCCTGGTCGGCTGGTCAGCCTCTTTTTCCTCTGAAGGCAACGGCCAGAGCGGCTGGATGCAGTCTCAACGATCTGGTGCTGGCGGCGGTGACCGGCGGTCTGACGCGCTATCTGGCCGAGCAGGCAGAGACGCCAGAGATGCTGCGGGCGCACGCTGCGATGCCAGTGGACCTGCGCCGGTTGATGCCTGAGCCATTGCGCCCGCCCAGAGACCGCCCGGCCAACGCCTTCGGCACCGTCTTTCTGCCCCTGGCGCTGGATGCGGAAAGCCCCCTTGAGCGGCTCTACCGCACCAAGCATGAAACCCGACGCATGAAACAATCCTGGCAGCCGCTCATTGCCTGGGGGCTGCTGTGTGCCGCGGGCTATCTGCCCTGGCAGTGGCAGGAACCGCTGATCCGGCTGTTCGGGCAGCGGGCCAGTCTGGTGATATCCAATGTGCCAGGCTCACCGACGCAGCGCTATCTTGCCGGCTGTCCGGTTCGCGAGCAGCTTTTCTGGGTGCCCCAGGCCGGTGGTATGGGCCTGGGGATCAGCATCATGAGCTACGCTGGAGAGTTGCGCCTGGGTATACAGTCAGACAGGCGGGTCATTGAACAGCCGCGGCTGCTGCTTGATTACTGTCTTGAGGAGCTGTCCCAGCGACTGGTGTGAATCGCCCGGACCGGGCAGACGTACTATGCTTGGGGGATAACGCTGAGTTTTGCCAGGAGACAGTTCATGAGCGATACCCGCATAGAAACGGACAGTCTGGGTGATGTGGAGGTGCCGGCCGGTGCGCTCTGGGGCGCCCAGACCCAGAGAGCCATTGATAACTTTCCGGTAAGCGGCCGCCCGATGCCGACGGCTTTCATTCACGCTGTGGTGCGGATCAAACGCTGTGCCGCACAGACCAATGCGGTACTGGATCTGCTCGATGGCACCCGGGCCGAGGCCATTGAGAAGGCCTGTGACCGGATACTGGCCGGTGAGCACGGCGATCAGTTCCCGGTGGATGTGTTCCAGACCGGTTCCGGCACCAGCACCAACATGAATGTGAATGAGGTGCTTGCGAGTCTGGCCTCCGAGCTGTGTGACCAACCGGTCAATGCCAATGACCACGTCAACATGAGCCAGAGCAGCAATGACGTCATTCCCACGGCCATTCATCTCAGCGCCGTGACGGAGACACGCCAGACGCTGCTGCCGGCACTGGATCATCTGACCCGGGTGATCGCTGCGCGCGAGCAGGAAACCGAATCCGTGGTCAAAACCGGCCGCACCCATCTGATGGATGCCATGCCGGTGACACTGGCGCAGGAGCTGCGGACCTGGCGTGAGCAGCTGCTGGCGGTGATGGGGCGGGTTGAGCACGCGGCCCAGGGGCTGCTGCACATACCCCAGGGTGGCACGGCCGTGGGGACAGGGGTGAATGCCCACCCCGATTTCGCGGGCCTGTTTGCGGAAGAACTCAGTGCCCTGAGCGATTACTACTTCCTGCCCCTGGAGCATGCCTTTACCGGTCAGAGCGCCATTGATGCGCCGGTGGCGCTGTCCGGCCAGTACCGGGGAGTCGCCACTACCCTGATGAAGATCGCCAATGATCTGCGGTGGATGAACAGCGGGCCCATCCATGGGCTGGGTGAGATCACGCTGCCTGCGCTTCAGCCGGGCAGCAGCATCATGCCGGGCAAGGTCAATCCGGTCATTCCGGAGTCCGTGGCCATGGCGGCGACCCAGGTGACGGGGCTGGATGCCAGCGTCAATGCCGCGGGGCAGTCCGGTAATTTCCAGCTGAATGTGATGCTGCCGCTGGTGGGCTGGAACCTGCTGGAAATGAACCAGCTGCTGGCACGCAGTGCCAACCTGCTGGCCGACCGCGCCATCGGTGGATTCACCGTCAATGCCGAGGTGATGGCCGAGGCGGTCGGCCGCAACCCCGTGCTGGTCACGGCGTTGAACCCGGTCATCGGTTACGCCAAAGCGGCGGACATTGCCAAGAAGGCCTATGCATCAGGGCGGCCGATCATTGATGTGGCCCGGGAGGAAACGGATCTGGATGAAGGCGAGCTCAGGCGGCTGCTTGATCCCATCCGCCAGACCCGTGGCGGTCTGCCTGATGATGCCTGAATCCTGAGCGGGTGTCCGCCATGATCATCACGCTGAAGCTGGTGGCCCTGCTGATCATTGCCAATGGGGCGCCCATGGTGCTCGGTGTGGCCCTGGGCAGCCGGGGACGTGCGATCGATGGTGGGCGCTTGCTGGGCGATGGTCAGCCTCTCTTCGGTGCCAGCAAGACCTGGCGGGGCCTGATCGTGGCGGTGGTGAGCACGGCCCTGGCGGCCTGGGTGCTGGGGCTGGGGCCGGTATTCGGTGCGCTGTTCGGGGTGCTGGCCATGGTCGGCGATCTGTTTTCGAGCTTCATAAAGCGCCGCTTCGGACTCTTGTCCAGTGATCGGGCCCGCTGGCTGGATCAGATCCCGGAGGCACTTCTGCCCGCCCTGCTGGCCCACTTCTGGCTGACGGCGGGCTGGGGCGTTGTGGTCGCTGTGACGCTGCTCTTTGCGGCGCTCAACATCTGGGCATCACCGGTTCTGCACCGCTGGGGCATCCGTCACCATCCACACTGATGGATGGAACGGTTACTGGGGGCCGCGGGTCAGTGTGTGCACGGTGATTTCGGGTAGGCAGTTCAGGCGGATGTTGATGATGGAGGTTCCGGCGCCCACCGAGGTGTAACCCTGCATGCCATCGTAGTGCCAGGGGCCTTTGCCCAGGAACCTCGGGCACTTGGCGTCCAGAGTCAGTGGATAGCCCCCCGGCAGGCAGATCTGGCCGCCGTGGGTGTGGCCACACAGATACATGTCCAGGCCCGCATGGGCCGCCTCGGCATAGATCTCCGGAGTATGGCTCAGCAGCAGTGAGGTCTCCTCTGTGGGGACCCGCGCCAGAGCGGCAGGGATGTCGTCGGCGCGGTAGTAGTGGGGGTCGTCAACGCCGGCGATCCAGAGGCGCTCCCCGTTGCGTTCCACGCAGTGGTTTTCGTTCATCAGCATCCGATAGCCCATGGTCTCCAGTTCGGGGACCATCATGATGCTGTCGTGGTTGCCCAGAATGGCCAGCACCTCGCCGTTGAGATCCCCGCGCAGCCTCTGCATGCCTTCCAGCGCCGGGCTGATGTCGCCCCAGGTATCCCTGCGGTAGTCGCCGGTGACAACGCACAGATCATAATCGAGCCCACGCACCTGCTCGCGCACCGCTTCCAGATTGGCGTCGTCCATGTCCACGTGCAGGTCACTCAGGTGCAGCACACGGAACCCCTCAAAGGCCTCCGGGAGGTGGGGCAGGATGAAACGGTTACTGGTTGTCCGGATCCGGCGGCTGTTGCGCTGGCCCCGACCGTAGAGCCCGACCGCTCCCAGGCAGAGCCTGATCAGCGTCGGCAACGAGTAGAGATTCTCCAGATGGACGTGTTTGCCCTGGCGGCTCACGACGCTGGCTGCTTTCTCGCGTTCCTGCTCCAGCCGTTTGCGCGCATAGTCGGGGCCGACTCGGAGCTCGAGCTGGTAAAGGCGCTGAGTGTGGGTGTTCCCGTCCACCGTTTCCGGTACTGTTCCGTGCACAGGCGCTGGCTCCCTTTGCCTGGAGGTTTTATCAGAGCATAGCAGGATTGGTCGGGCGGCGTGACCCCGGCATCAGAAGACGGTCCCCAGTGAAAAATAGGCGGCACTGCGCCCATCCTCCGTGCCCCCAAGTCCCAGATAGGCCATTCCGATTGGGGTGTCCGCGGCTGCAAGCACACTGGCTGTATGGATCAGGTCGTTTGCGGAGCGCTTCTGGTCACTGTCCCATACGTTGCCCGCCTCTATCGCGCCGCCGAGATAGACGGGCAGTCCGCCCCAGGTGCGATAGGCGGTCACACGGCGCAGATAGGCCAGTTGCCCGTGGGCGAGGTGACTGCCGGTGAGTTCGTTGCGCTGATAACCGGACAGATTCAGGAATCCGCCCAGCGAATAGAGTTCATGGACGGGGGCTTCATCGCTCAGGAATGTGCCCAGACGGAGCGCACCGAGAAAGACATTGCGGTCCAGGGAAAACGCCCCGAGCGCGCGCGCGGTAATGCGCTCATAATCATCATCGGCTCCAAGCAGTGCGTCGCTGTGCTCGTAGCGTATCGACATGAGCTGGCCCCTGGTGGGGAAGAAGCTGTCATCCAGTGTGTCCCTGAGCATCTGCACGTGAGCGGTCCCCGTCTGGAAGTTCAGGTTCTTCGGTGCGTCCGGCGGCTGTACCCGGGCCTCAGCCTCCCCCAGGCCTCTGCGAACACCCACCTGGATATCGGTTGCGTTACTGGTGTAAAAGCCAAGATCGAGCCGTGCATCCTGCCGGGTAACCCGGTAAATGCCGATCTGTTCTCCGTCGCGGAAGATGTTGTTCTCGCGCCGTCGCACTTCCGCGGCCGGATTGATGTAAAAGCGCACGTCCGTGGCCAGGGGCTGCCAGTAGTCCAGGGTCAGCCCGGGTTCCCGGCCGATTTCCATCTCCGCCATGAACTCGGCACCGAGTCGGTTGAGCATGGTCCGGTGATAGGTCAGGGCGGCGCGGTAACTGGCGTTGGCGTCAAAGTCATCCTCAAGCGCCAGGCCGAAACTCAGGTACTGAGGCCCCCAGGAGCGGGGAATCACGGTGATTTCGATGCCCTGACCGGCCTCGGTGTGAACGCTGCGGTAGTCCACACTCTCGAAGTAGCCCATGCCGTAGATCCGCTCGAGATCCGCGTTGAGCTGGTCAATGTCCAGGGTGTCGCCCGGCTCGAGCGTCATGCGTGAGCGGATGATCCGGTCACTCAGCTCGGAGCGGTTATCCAGTCGGATGAAATCAAGGCGCTGCTTTTCCGTGGTGCTGGTGCGGATGCCGGCCAGGTGGCTCTCCCAGGCCGCATCGTCCAGGGCCAGTTCGCTGAGTCTGTTTTCAGCCGCCAGTGCCGCGTTTTCGCCCACCGAAATGGCAAGTCCGGCACGATCAAAATCGACAGTCCCGATTCCGGAGGGGGAGACGTCCGGCTCAATGTAGATGTCATCCCCGGTCAGCGTTGCCCGCTGTTGCTCAACGTTCTGGCGGATCATCAGGTGCAGGGCCTGGTTCATGACCGAAAAGGGGCTGGTCATTTCTGACTGGCTGTGCCCGTCGCCGCCCACATCCACAACAATAACCCGGTCGGCCCCCATTTCATGAGCCAGATCCACCGGAAGATTGTTGGCGATGCCGCCGTCAACCAGGACCCGGTCACCCCAGGTCACCGGCGCAATCAGCCCCGGGATCGCCATGCTTGCCCGCATGGCGAGGGCCAGGCTGCCCTCGCCGAGGGTGACCAGCTCGCCGGTATGGAGGTCCACCGCCGTTGCCCGGAAGGGGATCGGAAGTTCATCAAAGTCAGTGATCCGGGAGGCGTCGAAGGACAGTTCGCGCAGCAGGGTCATCATTCGCTGCCCCTGAACGAATCCCTGAGGGAAAACGAAATCACCCCGGCGCAGGCCTGCGGAGAATTGTTTCGGGAAGCCCCTTTCCAGCGCCTTGAGACGGTTGCTGCGGTACTGGCGGGGAGAGGCATCCTGAAGCACATCGGCCCAGTCGATCTGCAGCACCTGTTGCTGCAGTGCGTCGGGAGAGTAGCCCTGACAGTAGAGCCCGCCGACGATGGCGCCCATGCTTGTGCCCACCACAAAATCCACCGGCACCTGCAGCTGTTCGAGCACCTGAAGGACCCCGACATGGGCGATTCCCTTGGCACCACCGCCACTGAGAACCAGCCCTACAGTCGGGCGTTCAGCGGAGACGCTGGACGTGGCGATCACGGTGCCCAGAAGCGCAGCCATGCACAGCAGTCTTGCAGTCTTGGTGGATCGGCGGCGCATGGTGCCCAGCTCCCTGCCGTGGTGTCCGTTCAGAGTCTAGCGCTTTACCCGATAAGATAGCGAGTCGCGCCCGCTGCGAAAACGCCTGCAGCGATGGAAGGCAGTGCCCGCCCGCTGGCCAGCATGACCAGGGTGGTGGTGACCAGCGCGGCTCGGGCGCCCAGGTCCCCGGCAAAGGCCATGGGCACCACAATGGCGATCAGCACTGAGCTGGCCATGGTGTTGATGAAGCTTTCCACACGGCGGTTCAGGGGAATCCGTTCCATCAGGAAGCTGCCACCGAAGCGTGTGATCAGAGACACCACGAACATCAGCGCGATGATCAGCACAATACCGGTCTGGGTGGTTTCAATGGTCATCGTGGCGCTCCTCCAGCCAGAAAAGACCCACAAGGCCGCCAGCCAGCGCCCCGGCAATGACATGGGTGTGCGGTGGCAGCCAGCGCCAGGCCAGTACGGCCGCCAATGCAGCCGCTGCCCAGGCGGCCAGGATCCGCCGGGATCTGGGGCCGCCCAATGCCATGGTCAGCAGAAAACACCCCAGAACCATGTCCAGTCCGACGGCCTCCGGATTGTGAAACAGCCCGCCGAAGTAGGTCCCGAAGAGCGTACCCGTTATCCAGGCGATCCAGAGCGCGATGCCGCCGCCGAGCACCGCTTCCAGGTTTTCGCGCCCGCTCTGGTACTGCTGAAAAGAGCGGGCCCAGTTGGCGTCGGTCAGAAACACGAGCACCCCGTAGCGCTTGGGGGCGGGCAGGCGGCGCAGCATGGGGTGGATGGAGGCGCCCATCAGGATGTGCCGGGAGTTGATGGCCAGCATGACCGCAATCAGCGGAATGAGCGAGACTTCCTGTCCCCACAGTCCCAGGGCGGCAAACTGCGCCGCTCCGGCGAATACCAGCGCACTGGTCAGCCCCGCCTCCCAGGGCGCCAGTCCCGCCTGCACCGCCGCCAGCCCGTAGGCCACACCGAATATCGCCACAAACACCGAAATCGGCAGCAGCTGCACAAACTCCGAGCGCACCGCTCTGGCGTTGAACTGATAGGGGGATTGCTGGGTTGGTGACGTCATGAGAGCGGGCCGGCTACGCGAAACTGACAATAAAAAAAGCCCTGATACGTGATCAGGGCTTTAAGGGTGTTTGGTGGAGACGGCGGGAGTTGAACCCGCGTCCGCCGGTACTCCGCCCTCGGCTCTACATGCTTAGTGTCCTTCTATTGTTTTAACCCCAGGCGACCCGAAGGTCAGGGTGCAAGGGGCGAGCTCTTTCAGATTTTAACCGTTACGCTAAGAGCGGCACGTTAACGGCGTAGCTTGTTTTCTATGACTGCCTAGAAACACGGGGAACAAGCACCCCGGTAAGGCAGACTAGCGGGTTTTATGCCGCCAGTGCGTAGTTGTCGTCGTTTGCAACTATTTTAGACACAGCTTTGATTTTACGAGATTCGCTGTCATCTCGGCATGCACCTCGGGTTTTGTCACCGGCGTCGAATCCAGATCGTCCCCGTACGCACAGTATATGGGGTTGGTCATCGAATACTCAAGGGCTTTCACCGGGAATGGTCCTTCAGGATGCGCTGTTTCTCGCGGTTCCAGTCCTTTTCCTTCTCCGTGGCGCGCTTGTCATAGAGCTTTTTGCCCTTGGCCAGTGCGATTTCGCACTTGATCAGGTTTTTCTTCCAGTAGATGGCCAGCGGGATACAGGTGTATCCGGCCTGCTGGGTGCGTCCGATCAGTCGCGCCAGCTCACGCCGGTGCAGCAGCAGCTTGCGTGTGCGGGTGGGGTCGGCCACCACATGGGTGGAGGCGGTCGGCAAGGGTGGGATATGCAGCCCCAGCAGCCAGGCCTCTTCGTCCTTGAGCAGCACATAGGCATCGGTGATCTGGCAGCGCCCGGCACGCAGTGCCTTGACTTCCCAGCCATGCAGCACAATTCCGGCTTCGAAGCTTTCCTCGATGTGGAATTCGTGACGCGCTTTCTTGTTCAGCGCAATGGTGTTGCCTCCTGGGGAGGGCTTTTTCTTTTTGCTCATATCCGTGCCGACCGAAACAATGCATGGGCTCGCCTGTGCGAGGAGGCACATTGTAGCCCAAAGCGACCGGTGAAAAGCAAAAGCGTAAGCGCTGAGCTGCGGTTAATCTTGCGGCGGCTTTCCGGTAAACTCGAAGCACGTTCCATTGTGGGTGTTTCTATGCCGTCAAAGACGCAGCGGGGGCTCGATTCCTGGGGCAGTCGCTGGACCTTTTCGCTGGCGTTGGCAGGGGCTATGGTTGGACTTGCCGGAATCTGGCGGGTGCCCTCAGCTCTGGGCCAGTACGGCGGTGCCGCCTACCTTCTCGTCTATGTTCTGGCGCTTTCCGTGATCGCCGTGCCGCTGTTGATGGCAGAGCTGGGCCTGGGCAGGGCCGCGCGCCGGGGTGTTACGGCGGTGCTGCGGGAAAATGCGGCCGCTACTCCCCTTGCCGGGCTTGCGCCCTGGGTCGGGCGGGCCGCGTTGCTGTGTGCACTCATAGTGCTGGCTTTCTACACCGTGGTTGGCGGTATGGCAGTGGCCTATATCTTCCGGGCGGCATTGGGAGAGCTTCACGGCGTCTCGCCAGAGGCCGCCGGTACACTGTTCAACAGTTTCCGCGAAAGTACCCTGGATCTGATGCTCTGGCAGAGCGTCTTCCTTCTGGTGCTGGTTGTGGTCTCCCTCAAGGGGCTCTGGAGCGGGCTGCAGCGGTCACTGCGCATGATTATGCCGATACTGATGCTGCTTGTTGCGGTGTTGCTGATCGCAGCTTTCCGTATTGGCGAACCCGCGCAGGCGGGTTCCTACCTGATGTCGTTTTCCTGGCAGGCGCTGGGCTGGGAGGGGGCGCTGTCCGCGCTGAGCCATGCCTTCTTCGCACTGGGCGCCGGCACTGGGCTGGCGCTGCTTCTGGGCGCCTACATGCCGGCAAGAGCATCGGCCGGGGTCTCAGCGCTGGGAGTGGCGGGCTTTTCTCTGGCGATGACTGTTGTGCTTGGAGTGGTCACATTTTCGCTGCTTTTTGCCGAGCAGGTGGCACCGGCTGAAGGGTTTGAGCTTTTGTTCATTGCTCTGCCCCAGGCGTTTGATGCCATGGGCGGTGGGCAGTTTCTTGGCAGCATGTACTATGTGATGGTCGTGGTGGTTGGCTGGACCTCCGCACTGATCCTGATGGAGGTGCCGGTGGCCTGGCTGACCGAGAAATGGGGGCAGCGCCGTCGCTCCGCGGTGTTTGCGGTGGCGCTGCTGATCTGGCTTGTCGCAATGCCTGTAAGTCTGTCTTTTGGTGCCTGGCAGGAAGCTACGTTGCTGGGGCAGACGCTTTTTGAGTGGCTTAACCTGATCAGTTCCGGTGTCATTGTCCCCCTGGTGGTTCTGTTTGTGGCTCTGTTATGTGGTTGGTTCCGGGCCCCGGCTCTGGCGGCCCAGGGCACTGTTGAATGGCGCTGGCTCAGGGTGCTCTGGCGCACGGTTCTGCGTTGGCTTCTGCCTGTGGTGGCCATTACTGTGCTGATCCAGCAGGGCGGTGAATTTGCCCGGCTGAGCTGTGAGCGTGAGCATTGGGGCTGGTGTGACACTGCGGCTGAGCCAATGCCAGTCAGTCCCGTATATCAGGAGCCGGTGGGAGTGAATCAGTTACGATGAAGAAGCAGATAGAGCGAAGCGCCCTGGTCTGGTATTCAGCGCAGGAAATGTTTGAGCTGGTTAACGATGTGCGCTCCTATCCTGAGTTCCTGCCCTGGTGTGCCCATGCCGAGATCCATGAGCAGAGCGCGGAGCATCTGACGGCTTCGCTGGAGGTGGCGAGGGGTGGTGTGCGACAGACGTTCACTACCCGGAACCTCCTTGATTACCCGCATCGTATTGGGATTGAGCTGGTGGATGGGCCTTTTACCCGCCTTGGCGGTGAGTGGGTTTTTCAGCCCCTGGACGACAGAGCCTGCAAAGTGATGCTGTCACTGGATTTCGCGCTTCAGGGTCGGGTGGCGCGGCTGGCCTTCGGCAACGTGTTCAGTCAGGCCGCAAACAGCATGGTGGATGCCTTCTGCCGGCGTGCCGGCGAAGTGTATGCGCAACGGGAATTGGGGAGTCGCTGATGGCGCAGCAGTGGATAACGGTGGAGGTCGCCTACGCCCGTCCGGATCGACAGGAAATCATCGCTGTTCAGGTGCCTGAGGGCACAACCGCCTATGAGGCGGTAGCGCTCTCGGGCATCCAGTCGTATTTCCCGGAAATGAATCCAGAGAGCCAGTCCATGGGGATTTTCGGGAAGGTGCTCAAGGAACCGAAGCGACACGCCCTTCGGGAGGGGGATCGCGTTGAGATCTACCGCCCGCTGAAGATTGACCCGAAACAGGCACGGGCCAACCGTGCGAATACCCGCCGCTAGTGCCCCGTCCGGGAGTCTGCGTCAGTTGGCGGGGGTTTCCGGGAGCAGGTTCGCTTCATGGCGGAGGTAGCGGTTATTCTCGTAATGGACGGTCACCCGCTGGCGTTTGATCTCGCCACCCTCGCGCTGAAACGTGTAGACATAATGTTCCCGGTCCGGATCGAAGCTGCTGGTGGTTATGGGAGTGCCAAGCAGTTGATGGACATCACTGCGCGTCATGGTGGGGACGAGCCGATCCAGATCCTCCTGGTCGATGATGTTCCCCTGTTGCACGTCTATCCGGAAAACACCTGGAAAACTGCAGGCACTGAGCACTGCTGCGAGCAATAGCGCACCGGTAACCATCAAAGGCTTTTGCATCGTGATCTGAGATCCTCTATCTTGATTTCCGCTTTCAACGGCCTGGCAGGTAAAGCCGCCATGTTACCGGAAGCAGGACACATCACCAACGTTTGGGATCAGGCATGGCATCAGAAAATACTGAGCTGCGCAAGGCGGGACTCAAAGTCACCCTGCCGAGGGTCAAAATTCTGAACATTCTCGAAAACGCCGAGGATGACGGGGATCATCACCTGAGCGCAGAGGATGTCTACAAGAAGCTGCTTGAGTCCGGCGATGATGTGGGTCTTGCTACGGTTTATCGGGTGCTGACCCAGTTTGAATCCGCGGGCCTGGTGCTGCGACACAATTTTGAGGGCGGTCACGCCGTCTTTGAGTTGGCCGGGGATGAACACCATGACCACATGGTCTGCACCCAGACCGGGAATGTGATGGAATTCTATGATGAGATCATCGAAAACCGGCAGCGTGAAATTGCTGAGCAGCACGGCTATGACCTCGTTGATCACAGCATGATTCTCTACGTCAAACCGAAATCCTGATCCACTTCACTTTTGGGAGCCCGCTTCGCGGGCGATCAGTGATGCGTGGCCTGTCCCTTGTCCAGCATCTCCTGTGCATGGGCCATGGTCTGATCGGTGAGATCCATGCCACCGAGCATCCGCGCCACCTCCCTGACCCGCTCGTCCGTCTGCAGCTTCTCGACGGTGGAGTAGGTGTGGCTGTCTTCGGTGAACTTGCTCACGATCAGATGCTGATGGGCCTGACTGGCCACCTGGGGCAGGTGCGTGACGCACAGGATCTGCCCGCTCTGGCCAAGGGTGCGCAGCAGTCGCCCGACCACTTCAGCGACACCGCCGCCGATGCCCACGTCCACCTCGTCAAAGATCAGGGTGGGAATGGTTGAGGTCTGGGCGACCACCACCTGAATGGCCAGACTGATCCGCGAGAGCTCGCCTCCGGAGGCAACCTTGTTCAGCGGGCGGGGCGGCTGCCCGGCGTTGGCACTGACCAGAAATTCCACCTCCTCGTTGCCGTGGGAGGCCGGTCGGTCGTTCTCGTTGGGCGTGAGCGTGGTCTGGAAGGTGACTTCCGGCATGCTCAGGCGCCGTAACTCTTCGCTGACGCGTTCATCAAGCTCCGCAGCTGCCTTGCGCCTTGTTTCGCTAAGCCGGGTGGCCTTCTCCTGGTAGGCCTCCAGCTGGCGTGCTGCCTCTTCTTCCAGGTGCTCAATGCTGTTGGCGCCGCCGTCGAGTTCCGCCAGCTCCGCTGAAAGCGCACTGTGCCGTTCCGGAAGCTGGTCCGGCAGAACGCCGTGCTTGCGCGCAAGCTGGTAGATGTCACTCAGGCGCTCTTCCACATGCTGGAGCCGCTCCGGGTCGCGGTCGTAGTCGTCAACGTACCGGCGCAGGTTGTCACCGGCTTCCTCAACCTGGATACGGGCTTCTTCCAGCATGGTCAGCGTGTCGCTGAGCTCAGGTACTGCAACCGGCAGCCGCTCCAGCTGTTGTTGCGCCTGGCCCAGCAGTGTGGCGGCACTGGGCTCGCCTTCGTTGCAGCACTGGGCCGCTTCATGGCACTGGTGCAGTATGCTTTCGGCGTTGGCCAGCTGCTTCTGTTCGTCTTCCAGCTGCTGCAGCTCTTCGGTGTTCATGTCCAGCCGGTCGAGCTCTTCCACCTGATAGCGCAGCAGCTCGGTGCGCGCCTGGCGTTCGTCCTGATCGTTGCGCAGGTCCTTGAGTTTCTTTTCGGTTTTCTGCCACTGGCGGAAGGCGGCCTTTACTTCCTCGGCCAGTGGCTGGCACTGGCCGAATTCATCCACCAGGCGCATGTGGGTATCCCGCCGCATCAGCGACTGGTGCTGATGCTGGCTGTGAATGTCCATGAGCATGGAGCCAAGCTGCTTGAGATCCTGCAGTGTGCAGGGCTGGCCGTTGATGTAACCGCGTGAGCGGCCGTCCTTGCGGATCACCCGTCGCAGCACGCAGTCGCTGTCCTGTTCCAGGTCGTGTTCCTGCAGCCAGGTGAGCGCCTCGGGAATGCGATTGACGTCAAACACGGCCGTGATGTCCGCCCGTTCAGCACCATGGCGCACGGCACCGGCATCGGCCCGGGCCCCCAGTACCAGTCCCAGGGCATCCAGAACGATGGATTTGCCGGCACCGGTTTCTCCGGTCAGCGCTGTCATGCCTTCGTTGAACTGAAGCTCGATATGCTCGGCAATGGCGTAGTTGGATACGGTCAGGTTCGTCAGCATGGTGTTTCTCCCTTGAGGTGCCTTCGGGCGGCGCGCTCGCGATCTGTTTGGGTATACAGTACATGTTTGTTTGTACAGTAATCAAGAGTGGTTGTGAGTCGCTCTGTCATAAATCAGGGCAAAGAATCCGCAGGGGGTGGTTGAAAGCCGGTTGGCCAGCCCCATATTGCTGGCAGACCCTAAATGAGCGGGCCTTTCGGGGCCCGGAAGTTGAGCAGAATGCGAGGCAGATCATGAGTCAGGATGAGAACCGGAAAGACGAGGCGACCGAAGAGGTTACTGAGCAGGCCGGTGAGGAGGGCGAGTCGGAAGCCGGCTCCCCGGAGCAGGATTCGGGTGCCAGTGATGAGGTGACGGCACTCCGCGAGCAGGTGGAAAAGCAGAAAGAAGACATGATGCGCCTGCAGGCGGAAATGCAGAACGTGCGCCGGCGCTCCGAGATTGATGTGGAGAAGGCTCACAAGTTTGCGCTGGAGAAGTTCGTCAAGGAGCTTCTGCCGGTTGTCGACAGCCTGGAGAAGGCAGTCGAGAGCACCGAAGGGCATGAGGTTCATAACGAGGAAGTGGTCCAGCGGATCAAGGAAGGCGTGGACATGACGCTGAGCATGTTCACCGGCGCTCTTGAGAAGTTCAATGTGCAGCAGGTCAATCCGGTCGGTGAGCCCTTCGACCCGCAGCTGCACGAAGCCATGTCCATGGTGCCCAGCCCGGATGCGGAGCCCAACTCCGTGATCGCGGTGATGCAGAAAGGGTACACGCTGAACGATCGCCTGGTACGCCCGGCAATGGTCATGGTCGCCAAGGCGGACGGCGCCGAAGGTGGAAATGTGGATGAGCAGGCTTGAAAAGTCTGAATTGAATCCAATATAGGGCAGTAACAGCCGCAAATGCGGGCGCTACTACAGAATTTGAGACTGATAAAGAAACTGGAGTGATTTCCATGGGTAAGATAATCGGTATTGACCTCGGCACGACCAACTCCTGTGTTGCCATTCCCGATGGTGACGGGGTCAAGGTCATTGAGAACGCGGAAGGCGACCGCACCACGCCGTCCATCGTGGCCTACACCGACGAAGGCGAGACGCTGGTCGGTCAGGCGGCGAAGCGCCAGGCGGTCACCAACCCCAAGAACACCCTCTACGCCATCAAGCGTCTGATCGGTCGTCGTTTCGAAGACGACGTGGTCCAGAAAGACATCAAGATGGTGCCCTACGACATCGTCAAGAACGACAACGGCGATGCCTGGGTTGAAGTGAAGGGCGAGAAGATGGCGCCTCCGCAGGTTTCCGCGGAAGTGCTCAAGAAGATGAAAAAGAGCGCCGAGGACTACCTTGGCGAGAAGGTAACCGAAGCCGTTGTCACGGTTCCGGCCTACTTCAACGACAATCAGCGTCAGGCGACCAAGGACGCCGGTCGTATCGCCGGTCTGGAAGTCAAGCGCATCATCAACGAGCCCACAGCGGCGGCGCTGGCCTATGGCCTGGATCGCAAGGGCAAGGACCGCACCGTAGCCGTATATGACCTGGGTGGCGGCACCTTCGACATCTCCATCATTGAAATCGCGGATGTGGATGGCGAGAAGCAGTTCGAAGTACTGGCCACCAGTGGTGATACCTTCCTGGGTGGTGAGGACTTCGATATGGCGCTGATCGAGTACCTGGCGGATCAGTTCAAGAAGGATCAGGGTATCGACCTGCGCGGCGACTCGCTGGCCATGCAGCGTCTGAAAGAGGCGGCTGAGAAGGCCAAGATCGAGCTCTCCAGCGCCCAGCAGACGGACGTGAACCTGCCGTACATCACGGCGGATCAGGCCGGACCCAAGCACCTGAACGTCAAGGTGACCCGGGCCAAGCTGGAATCCCTGGTAGAGGATCTGGTCAAGCGCAGTATCGATCCCTGCAAGACCTGCATCGACGACTCCGGTGTGAAGGTCGGCGATATCGACGAGGTCATCCTGGTCGGTGGTCAGACCCGCATGCCCAAGGTGCAGGAAGCCGTGAAAGAGTTCTTCGGCAAGGAGCCGCGCAAGGACGTGAACCCGGACGAAGCCGTGGCCATGGGCGCCGCCCTGCAGGGCTCAGTCCTCTCCG
>LKMJ01001558.1_pt1 | contig 20393 bp, 20 predicted proteins | sample 643391 | NCBI WGS metagenome assembly LKMJ01 (sample SAMN04112250, study PRJNA286221) | soda lake metagenome | biome: soda lake; feature: Kulunda Steppe; material: water; isolation source: sample PL-Br10 brine of Picturesque Lake | place: Russia: Kulunda steppe | collected 2010-07 | reverse complement strand
CGTTGTACAATCGGATCCTCATCAAGGAGTTCGCCAAGGGGAAACTCCCCGAAGCGCCGGTCTCGATCCACGAGGAGGACTGGTACGCCGAACGCGACATCGACCTGTCGCTGAACACCCACGTCACCGACGTCGACCCCGACGCCCACGAGGTCTACACGCACGACAGCGGGACGATCGAGTACGACAAACTACTGATCGCCTCCGGCGGGACGCCCACCAAACTCCCCGTCAAAAACGCCGACGGGAAGGGAATCCATCACTTCTGGACGTTCCAGGACGCGCGTGCGATCAACGAACACGCCAGCGAGGCCGACACCGGCGTCGTCATCGGCGCGGGGCTGCTGGGGATCGACCTCGCGGCAATCTGTGGTGCCCAGAACGTCGACGCTCACTACCTGATGCGTGGCGAGTGCTGGTGGCGCTACGCGCTCAGTCCGGAGGGCGCGGAGATCATCCACGATGGAATGCGCGACGTCGGCGTCACGCCCGTCTTCGGCAGCGGGGCGGACGAGTTCGTCCTCGATGAGGAGGGCCACGTCGAGGCGACGATCGACACCAACGGCGAGCGCTACGAGAGCGACTTTGTCGGCATCGCGATCGGGCTCGATTTTAACGTCGAGTATATGCAGGACACCGATCTCGAACTCGACGACGGCGTCGTCGTCGACGAGTACATGCAGACCAACCTCGAGGATATCTACGCTGCGGGCGATCTCACCCGGTTTTACGACACGATCCTCGGCGAGCACGCACAGAACGGCTCGTGGGGCTCGGCCAAAGAGCAGGGGCAAATCGCGGCGAAAAACATGGCCGCCGACGATGAGGACGAAGCGTTCCGCTGGGTCTCCTCGTACTCGATTACCCACTTTGACTTCCCGTTCCTCTCCTTTGGCCACCCGACGCTCGGCGACGACGCTGTCGAGAAAAAGTACAGCGACACCGAGTGGCGACGGATTACGTTCAAAGACGGCAAGGTGATCGGCGGCGTGCTGATCGGCGACCTCGCGCCGCAGACGACGTTCAAGAAGCTGATGCGCGAGGAGCGCGACATCTCCGGACAGAAAGAACTGCTGCTGGAAGAGACAGTCGATATCGACAAACTCGACGCGCCAGCCCAGGAACAGTAGCGCACGCGAATCCTTTTGACCTCGGCGGACCGATATAAAGACGGATGTCCTCGACAGTCGCAGGTGAACGGCTCTCGCCGACCGGGGAGTACACCGTCCTCGTCGCGGTCAACAACCCCGGGAACGCCGAGCAGCTGATGCGCACGGCGGTTGACCTCGCGGTCGCGAACGACGGTCGTGTTCACGTTGTCAGCGTGATTCACAAACACCACACCTCGCCGTTTTTGCTGTTCGAGGACGAGTACATCAAATCCGAGTTCTCGGGCGACAGACAGCGGCTGGTCGATCGGGCGACGAGCGTCGCCGAGGAGGCCGGAGTGCCGGTCGCTGACAGCCTGCTTGTCGGAAGCAGCGTCTCGCGCGTGCTCCTCGATGCGATCGACGAGGTCGACGCCAACGCCGTCCTGCTGGGCTGGCGTGGCGACACGACGACCTCGGATCGGGTACTGGGAACGACGATTGACCCGGTGGTCCGGCGGGCACGCTGTGACGTGCTGATCGAGCGCGTCGGACTGACGACGAGCACGGTCGAGACGATCCTGTTACCGACTGTGGGCGGCCCGCACGCCGAACTGGCGACCGAGGTAACGGGTGCGATCGCGGCACGGAACGACGCCACCGTCGACGTGCTCTCGGTGGTCAGGCCGGGCGCGGACGACCGGGCACGGGACGTCGCCGAGGGGCACATCGAGCGCAGTCTCGAACTCCTGCCCGCGAACGTCCGGACCGACCGACTGGTGATCGAGTCCGATGACATCGCTGGAACCATCCTCGATGTCGGTGAAGACCACGACGTGATCGTGCTCGGGGCGACCAGACAGGGCGTGTTGACCCGGCGGGTCGCCGGAAGCATTCCGCAGACGGTCGGTGCCGAGACCGACCGACCGTTCGTGATGACCAAACGGCGTCCGGACCGCTCGCGGCTGGGCGAGCTGATCGCGCGCTGGTGGCCCTGAGCGAACCGGCTCGTCGAGAGCCAAACATGTTCGGTTACGTTCGTACGGCGCGAAAAAGACCGAAGCCGTTTTGCACGCGCCCGGCCGAGTGTTGAGTATGAATGGCGGCGGGGACGAGGATATGACTTTGGCGTTCGAGTTGACCGCACTCCAGGAGCTCGCGGACCCCGGACGGGTGTTCGAGGACGCGAGACGCTGGAGCGAGTACGTCGGCGTTGTCTCGGAGAAGCCGACCTACGTCGTGACGAACTTCACGCGGAAAAACCGGATCCGACAGGATTTCTTCTCCGGGCCGCGCGGGCGCGAAGAGAGCCTGGAGAGCGTCAAAGAGCAGTTCGACACCGGCCGCCACGTCTTTATCGGCACGAACGAGGAAGACGGCGCGCTCGCCGAGGAGGTCGGCTGGGAGTACCTACCCGTCGAGGATGCCGCCGACGCCGCCGAGTGGACGCTCGCCGAGGACGAGGCCGACGAGGGGATCGAGGCCGAACCGGCGCGTGACGACTGGCCCTGACAGGGGTCGGAGAACGAAGCTTCTGGTCTGGTTCAGCACTCTGTAGCCGTTCGTCCGGGGTGTAACATTGTAACATTGTTTACAACGTCACATCCCCGCTCCGCTCACAGCGCCTCGTCCTCCCCATCCGGGCGTCATCCAGAAGTCGACGCTCCCTCGCACAGCGTGCCGCACCCCGCCGAGAGTCTGGCGAACTGATCGCTGTAGCTCCTATCCGACGGTGGTCTGCAACGGTTATGTCGTCTGGGAGCGTATAGCATAGTACATCTCTTCGGCGAGGACAGAGTGGGTAGCGTGAAGCAAGCGAGGAGGTGCAGGTAGCCAACAATGAGCATAGAAGCCGCAAAAACAGAAAAAAGGGTAGTTGAAACGTTCGTTGAGGCCGTTCGAGACGGTGACCTCGATGCCTTGGACGATGTCATGGATGCGGACCTGGTGTACTCTCAGCCAACAGGCGAGGTCCACGGGCTTGCCGAGTTCAAAGAAGAGACGCACGCTCTCCTGTCGCCGTTCGCCGATGTCGAAATCGAGGTCCACGAGATGGTGGCGGAAGACGATCTGGTCGTCGTGCACTTTACGTTTCGTGGGATACACGAGGGGGAACTCCAGGGGATCCAACCGACGGGTAACACTGTCGAACTATCGGAAGTCATAATCGCCCGTGTGGAAGACGGAAAGATCGTAGACGGCAACGAAATCTACGACGGCCTCTCGTTCTTCCAGCAACTCGGGGTAGATCCACCGGAGTTCTGAACGGGCCTCCGGCCCCCGATTTGAGCCCTCGAACTACTATTGATGTCGCTACCCTCCGTCTCGGGCACCTGAAATCACTTAGCCAGTGCATACCTGTTTTCGGTCCCCGGATGGTACCTGCGTGGCCCGCAACGGGCCGCCCGACGATTGAGATCCCTTTGGTTGGTCGGTAGCGGACGACGCTTCACCGGTCATCCAACCGATGGGGCGGAAAAGATCGACAGTGTATCATCCACCGCAGTTCGGCTGACGAGCAGGCAGTAGTCCCTACCCGATTCGAGACGACTGCACGTCACGCCGTCCGGCCGGAAGTCGGACCGGTCACGGTCTATCCCCCGTCTGCATTCGTGGGACGGACTCCCGGTAGGAACCGCACGGCGGCTGCATACATCGGCGCCAGTCCTCGGGAGCAGTGAAGCCGAGGAGTTTATTCGTCGGAACCACCGAGATGGGTGTATGCCTGAACCGCGGGTCCCCGGAAGTGGCGGCGAGGAGCTCGCCCTGCCGTGTGGGGAGTCGGTCGATCCGCAGCGTCTGGACCTGGGGATGCGATCGTTCGAGTGTTCGTGTGGCGAGACCCACGCCGTCGTGATGGACGTCCACCCCCCATCACGCTTCGTCCCCGAGTTCCTGGTCGAGGTGCTCAGAGAGACCATCGAGACCGACGACGAGTTCGACGAGTTCGGCACGCCCCACGTGATGGGCGTGATGATGGAGGAGTTCCCCGAGGACGTCGTTACGCTCGATAAAAGCGACGACGGCAACGTGGGCTATGGCCTGCTGTGGGTAACCGACTTCGACGACCGCGAACTCCACGAGATCGTCGTCGAGTTGCTCGTCGAGCTGATGGAACACGCGATCAGCCACGCCGACAGCGACGACGCGATGACCGCCTTCGAAGAACAGATGCTGGAGTTCGACGTCGCGGAGTTCGTCGAGCAGTATCGTGCTGAACGTGATCTGGAGACCGAGCACGACCGGGCGATCTGACGCACGTCTGACGTAGGTTTATGCCATCGTGTGCCGTACTATCACACGGAATCATGTACGCTCGGGGGGAGTACGAGCGGATCCAGCGCGCGATCGAGGAGGCGGACGTCGAGGAGCCCCTGACGGCCAGCGAGATCCTCGCATTGCTCGACGACGAGGCGTTCGAGAGTCCACACCGGATCGCGACGGTGCTGGGTCGTCGAGCCGAATACGGCGATGTAACAGTCATTCAGGACAGGCCGTACCGATATCGGCTGTGACTGGGTGATCGATCGAGTATCGCCTCGAACCGATGCCGTTCGATAGGTCAGTCAAACCGGCTATTTTTGCTGCTTTTCGAATCTCCTCATGATGGGACTGGCGGTTATGCCGTGAACGACGATCGACGTGAGGACTACGAATCCCACGATCGCCCAGAGTCGTTCCGCTGCGATCAGGAGTTCGAGTTCCTCGAACGAGGCGTGGGCAAGAGCGAACGACAGGTAGTAGAACGATCCGATGCCCCGAATTCCGAACAACGAGATCACCGCTCGATCGACCCTCGGCGCGCCGGAGCCGACGAATCCAAGGAGTCCGGCGGACGGTCGGACGACCAGTAGCACGACGAGCCCAACTACTCCGTCGAGCCACGTCAGTGGTGCCAGCAGCCCGCCCGCGATTGCAGCGCCAAACAGGACGAGTACCGTCGCCATCAACAGCCGTTCGACGATCGCGGCGAAATCGTGTAACTGCTGATAGTACTCGTGGTCCCACTCGTAACGCCGGAGTTCGAGTGCTGCAACGAACACCGCGATAAATGGCTATATTTCCAGCGATCGAATATTTCGCCCTGACGGTATCATAGCATGATCTCCGGGATCTGACAGAGCTACTAGTTTATTCTCGTGGAACGCCTACCACGCGGTGTCTTTCCATGAACCAATTTCTCCCGGAGCGCCCGTCACAGGATGACCGATATCTGCGAAAGATCGCGCTGCAACTGGACGACATAGAGCGTCGTCTGGGGCGACTCGAAGCTCGAGTTGACGCCACCACCCCGTCCGGCTGGCAGTGTTTTGACTGCAAGCGCGGCTGGGTCACCGAAACAAACGGAATACTGCACTGCAGTCGGTGCAGTGTCAACCGCTCCCTCTGAGTCCAGGACGACCGCTTTCGATGTTCGTATCTGACTGATGTGCGCTGCCCGCGAACCGACATACAACGTCGAGCCAATACAGTTCGATCTTTATTCACACGTGAGCGGATCAGTCGACGATTGTCCGTCGTGCTCGCGAGGGATGCGATAGGATAGAACACCGAGTCACTCTTTTCTCTACGGCGACCTACCACCAGATATGGACCATCAGGCAGTCGCCGATCTCATCGAGTCGGAGCTTCCGGACGCACAGGTTACTGTCTCGCGCCCGCGTGGCGTCGAGGATGATGACCACCTGGCCGCGGAGGTCGTCTCCCCGGCGTTCGAGGGCAAGTCGCTCGTCGAACAGCACGAACTCGTCTACGACGCCCTCGGCGAGCACATGACGACCGACATTCACGCTGTCGAACTCAGTACGTACACCCCCGAACAGTACGACGAGAAGTAGTGTCCCGGGCGGCAAGCCTTTGAGTGAGCACCCACGAATACCCTCTATATGACGTTCGAACCCGGCTCCGAACTGTCGGCAGAGGAAGTACAGGAGCGTGTCGACGAGACTATCGAGAACAACGAGGTCGTCCTCTTCATGAAGGGGACGGAGCTGATGCCACAGTGTGGCTACTCCCGGAAGGCGCTCGGCCTGCTGACCCAGTACCGTAACGACGTCGAGACCGTCGACGTGCTCGAAGCGCTCGATCAGTATCGTGCCGCGCTCGAATCCCACAGCGGCTGGGAGACGATCCCGCAGGTGTTCGTCGATGGCGAGTTCGTCGGCGGGAGCGATATCGTCGAGGAACTGGACGAACGCGGCGAACTGGAATCGAAACTCGACGCCTGACCGTCGGGTCGTCGAGTGCAGACGCCGTACCGTCCGGACCGGCCGAAATTCGAAATTCGAAACTCGCTTTCGCTGTTCGTAATATTTCGTCGGGCTTATTACGATGTACGGACTTTCCGTAGATAGAATGACTACCGACGGGACAAGCGGCGAGGAGGATCGTACGATCCTGCTGATCGGAAGCGGTCCGATCCAGATCGGACAGGCAGCCGAGTTCGACTATTCGGGTGCACAGGCCTGTCGCGCGCTCCAGGAAGAGGGTGCGAAGGTCGTCCTGGTCAACTCCAATCCGGCGACGATCATGACGGATCCGGAGATGGCCGACGAGGTGTACATCGAACCGATCACGACCGAAGCGATCGCCGAGATCATCGCCAAAGAACGGCCCGACGGCGTCATCGCCGGGCTGGGCGGTCAGACCGGACTGAACGTCACCGCGGAACTCGCCGAGGAGGGCGTCCTCGAGGAGTACGACGTCGAGATCATGGGGACGCCGCTGGATACGATCTACGCGACCGAGGACCGCGATCTGTTCCGCCAGCGCATGGAGAACATCGGCCAGCCGGTCCCCGCGTCGACGACGATCGCCCTCGACGAGGGCGAGTCGGTCGCGGAACTGACTGAGGACGATCTCGTCGATCGGGTCCACGACGCCGTCGACGAGGTCGGTGGCCTGCCGGTCATCGCGCGCACCACCTACACCCTCGGCGGCTCCGGCTCCGGCGTCGTCCACGAGATGGAGGAACTAATCGAGCGCGTCCGCAAAGGGCTTCGCCTCTCCCGGAACAGCGAGGTCCTCATCACGGAATCGATCGCCGGCTGGGTCGAGTACGAGTACGAGGTGATGCGGGACGCCGACGACTCCTGTATCATCATCTGTAACATGGAGAATATCGACCCGATGGGGATCCACACGGGCGAGTCGACGGTCGTCACGCCCTCCCAGATCGTCCCCGACGAGGGCCACCAGGAGATGCGCACGGCGGCACTCGACGTGATCCGCGAACTCGGCATCCAGGGCGGCTGTAACATCCAGTTCGCCTGGCACGACGACGGCACGCCCGGCGGCGAGTACCGTGTCGTCGAGGTCAATCCCCGCGTCTCCCGCTCGTCTGCCCTCGCCTCGAAGGCGACCGGCTACCCGATCGCCCGCGTCACCGCGAAGGTCGCACTCGGCAAGCGCCTCCACGAGATCGAAAACGAGATCACCGGCGAGACCACGGCGGCGTTCGAGCCCGCGATCGACTACGTGGTCACCAAGGTGCCGCGCTGGCCCAAGGACAAGTTCGACGACGTGGACTTCGAGCTGACGACCGCGATGAAATCGACCGGGGAGGCGATGTCGATCGGCCGGACGTTCGAGGAGTCGCTACTGAAGGCGCTTCGCTCCTCGGAGTACGAGCCAGACGTCGACTGGGCGGAGGTCGGCGACGACGAACTCGAATCCCACTACCTCGAACGGCCCTCGCCGGATCGCCCCTACGCGATGTTCGAGGCGTTCGAGCGTGGCTACAGCGTCGACGAGGTCGTCGAGCTAACCGGGATCTTCGAGTGGTACACCGAACGCTACAAACGCATTGCTGACTCGACCCGCGCCGCCCAGAACGGCGACTTCACCGAGGCCGCCATCGCGGGCCACACCAACGCGACGATCGCCGCGACCGCTGGCGCGGACGTCGGTACCGTCGAACAGGAGGTCCCCGGCCGCAGTTACAAACAGGTTGATACCTGTGCGGGCGAGTTCAAGGCCGAGACGCCGTACTACTACTCCTCGCGCAAGTCCGAGTTCGAGTCCGGACCGCTCAAGGGCGAGGCGGCGGCTGGCGAACTCGAAGTCGACCGCGACATCGAGAGCGTGATCGTCGTCGGCGGCGGCCCGATCCGGATCGGACAGGGCGTCGAGTTCGACTACTGTTCGGTCCACGCGGTTCGTGCGTTGCGCGACCTCGGCATCGACGCCTACGTGGTTAACAACAACCCCGAGACTGTCTCGACGGACTACGACACCTCCGATGGCCTCTTTTTCGAGCCGATCACGGCCGAGGAGGTCGCCGACGTGGCCGAAGCGACCGGCGCGGACGGCGTGATGGTCCAGTTTGGCGGGCAGACCTCGGTGAACATCGGCGAGCCCCTGGAGGACGAACTGGAGCGCCGTGATCTGGACTGTGAGATCATGGGTACGAGCGTCGAGGCGATGGACCTCGCGGAGGACCGCGACCGCTTTAACGCCCTGATGGACGATCTCGGCATCGCCCAGCCGGAGGGTGGCACCGCGACCAGCAAGGAGGAGGCGCTCGAACTCGCCCACGACATCGGCTACCCCGTGCTCGTGCGCCCCTCCTACGTGCTCGGCGGGCGCGCGATGCAGGTCGTCTACGACGACACAGAACTCGAAGAGTACATCGAGGAGGCGGTCCGCGTCGCAAAGGACAAGCCGATCCTCGTCGACGACTTCCTCGAGGACGCGATCGAACTGGACGTCGACGCAGTGGCTGACGGTGAGGATATCCTGATCGGCGGCATCATGGAACACGTCGAGACTGCGGGCGTCCACTCCGGAGACTCGGCGTGTATGATCCCGCCACGCTCGCTGGGTCGTGACGTCAACCGTCGTGTCCGCGAAGTAACCGAGGAGATCGCCCGCGCACTGGACACGGTCGGCCTGCTGAATGTCCAGCTGGCTGTCCGTGACGGGGAGGTCTACGTACTCGAAGCGAACCCACGGTCCTCGCGTACCGTCCCGTTCATCTCGAAGGCGACCGGCGTCCCGATCGCCAAACTCGCCGCGAAAGTGATGAACGGCACGTCACTGGCCGACCTCGACGTCGACGAGCAGGTTCCCGCACAGACCTCGATCAAGGAAGTTGTCCTGCCCTTCGACCGCCTGCCGGGATCGGATCCGCGTCTCGGCCCGGAGATGAAATCGACCGGCGAGGTCATGGGGACTGCCGACACCTTCGGCAAGGCCTACGACAAGGCACAGGACTCGGTCGGCAAGCCGATCCCACGCGATGGCACGGCGATTATCGACCTGTCGGCCGACGAGTTCCCCGACCCCGATACCGAGGCGGGCGAGGAACTCGTCGAGCGGTTCACCCAGTACTACGATCTCTGTGAGGCGGTCGATCTCGTCGATGCAGTCAAGCGCGGCGAGGTCGATCTGATCATCTCGCGGGACCGCGAGCTACTGGAGACCGCCGTCGAGGAGGACGTCACCTACTTCTCGACGACGGCGTCCGCGAAGGCGGCACTGGAAGCGCGCAAACAGAAGGACGATCCCATCGACGTCAGGTCGGTCTCCGACCGCCCACAGCGCCAGGAGTACTGGGGCCAGCCAAAGCAGTAGAGCAGGTCTATCCTGACGGGCGAACAAATTATTTACAACATCAGATAATACGAGGTGTATGGATCGTCAACGGGGGCCGCCCGGTAGAGAGACCGATGCCGCCGATTCGACCGAGCGGCGGATCTGGTACGGCTACGGGACGCTCGGACGCGCAGAAAAGGACCCGCTCGGGATGTTTCTACAGGACGTCATCCGAATCTACGCGGAGGTGTCGGTGCTCTCACTGCCCGTCCTGCTGGTTGTGATGGTGTTACCGGCGGGCGTCTGGTACGACGCGACGGGGACGGCACTCCTCGCGTGGATCCTGATGACGCTCGTCGGCACGCTGATCCGCGGCGGCTGGATCCAGCCACTTGCGACCGACACACCGGGCTGGGTGACGCTGTCGCCGTGGCTGCTCGTGCTTCGGGTGCTGTATTTCAATGGGACGTTCGTGGTGGCCGCGTTCGGGGGCGTCTACCTCGGAGCGGTTCTCGACTGGGCTCCGGCGGGTCTGCTCTGGTCGGGAGCCGTCGCTATTTTCTCGATGCTGCTCTTCCCGCGAATCGGCGAGGAGACGGCACGTCGGTTCGGCCGGTACTACTAGACGGCGACGTCTTTGAACTCGAAGAGGACGGTATCACAGTCCTCGCAGGCGAGCACGAGCTGTCCCGGTCGACTCTGGTACGAGCCGGGGCCGCCACAGCACTGACGAAGCGTCGTCTCGCGAACGTGGCCCCCACACGCGGGACACAGTTCGATGAAGGTCCGGAGCGGTTCCGCGGCTGCTGCACGCATCTCCGCGTCGACATCCCAGTTCGCGAGCGTCTCCGTGGCCGCAACTTCGGCGTTTGCGATCGGGTAGCTCAACCAGACGTCCCGCCCCGCACCCTTGAGCAGGATTCGGTTGCCGTGGACCTCCCCCTCGACGTCGTGTCGCGAGGCCGCCGCGGTTCGATCTGCCAGGTCATCGGGTTCTAACTCGCCCAGTTCCTCGATCCGCGCTTCCCAGTCCTCACGGAACGACTCGTTCAGGTACAGTTCTTCCTCGCCAGCCTCGATGACGCCCGCCCGGGCAAGGGCGTCGATGATCTCCTCGCCGTCGAACTCGGTTGGCTCGGCGTCCTCGTCGCTCCCGGTGAGCGATCCGGAGCCGACTCCTTCGGGGTCGTCGTGCTCGAAGTCGATCGGGAGCGGGCGAACCAGCTCCGGGGCAAACGACGGCGTCCCCGGAACGACGTAGCCGCGGAGATAGATCAGCGCGCTTCCGACGGCGAGCGCGAGATACCCGAGCGGTTTACGTCGCCGGTAGAGGGCGAGTCCGAGAAGAGCGACGATCACGGCGTTGACTACCGTGCATGCGCTACAGCGGTTCTCGCCGGTGTACTCCGGACGGCGGATCGCTTCGATCCCCCGTGCGAGGCTGTCGATCGATGACATACCTGATCGTTTGCTTCAGGTGTTGTAAAAATATCGACTGCCGGGAACGATTAGACCATCTCGGCGGGTTTCGTCGTCGGATCGCCGTAGAGCTGGCGGTATACCGTCGGAAAGGCGGCGAGCCCAAGCGCGATCACGACGCCGCCAAAGAGAGTGTACCAGTACGACCCAAGCGAGACTGCGGTCGCACCGACGCCGTACGAGGCGAGGAAAAAGACGACGCTGAAGTACGTGAACCGGAGGGGCGTACTGGTCAGCTCGCCACGACGAGGCCACTTCCCGACGTCGATCGTCCGCTGGCGGAACACGGCCAGCGAAAGGTAGCCCACAAATAGCGCAGTGAGACCGGCAAGCGGCACCGCATCAGGATACCGGTACTGCATCAGGAAGACCGCGAGAAATCCCGGCGTCGCCAGAACGGAGAGCTCGACGCCCGCATAGAAGATCTCTTCGAGCCAACCGAACAGGCCGAGTGGCTCCTCGGCAGTGTCGTCGGAGTCTGAGGTGGTCACGATCAGGGCTCTCTTTCGTAGCCACGTACTAAGCAGGTTCGGTCCGCCCTCGAACGTCCCACGCGGACACGCGACCTGTATGGGGGAAACGTATATATCACCGCAGAACAGACGGAATGATATCGCTGCGAATTATATTGAATGGTAGTTCATTGAGAAATTGCGGTATCTATAAGTAGGATACCATCATTAACAACAGGTGTAATGGTTGAAAACGATTCGACAACCGACGGAAAGCTAAGTGGCGTTTCCAGACGGCGGTTCCTGCAAGCGACAGGGGCTGCGGGCGCAGCAATGGGCGTTGCTGGGTGTCTTGGAGACGACGACGGTGCCATCGAAATCTCGGCCGACGACAACATCGCTGGCATCGAAGACGAACTCCAGCAAGCGCTCTGGGATGCCGGACTGGATGAGGAGATCGAGATCGATATCCTGCCGGGCGACTTCGAGACCGACTCACGACTGGCCGATTACACGAGTGCGCTTGACGCAGGCCGTGGCAGCCCGGACATCTTCATGATGGACTCGGGCTGGGCAATGCCGTTCATTCTGCGAGAGCAGGTCCTCAACCTCGAAGAGGAGCTGTCGGACGACACGCTCGACTACGTCAAAAACGACTACCTTCCGGCCACGGTCGACACCGCGAGCGATCCGGAGACCGGCGACCTCCACGGGCTCCCGTTCTTCCCGGACTATCCGATGATGAACTACCGGAAGGATCTGGTCGAGGAGGCCGGCTACGATCCCGAGGCAGAGGACTGGTCGACGACAGCGATGAGCTGGCAGGAGTTCGCCGAAGTCGTCGAGGACGTCTGGGAGTACCATGGCGGCGAGGACGGCGACTACGACTACGGCTTCACGACACAGGCACAGGCCTACGAGGGGCTCTCGTGTTGTACATTCAACGAGACGATGACCTCCTTTGGCGGCGCGTACTTCGGCGACCACGACAACCTCTTCGGCCCGACCGGCGATCGGCCGGTCACCGTCGACGACGAGCCGATGTACGAGACGATCCGGATGATGCGCTCGTTCATGTACGGGCCGGACGAAGAGGACACCCATCCCGATTACCCCCAGATCTCCAACAGCGACCTCGTGGAGTTCGGGGAGGAAGAGGCGCGTTCACCCTTCACCGGTGGCAACGCCATCTTCATGCGTAACTGGCCGTACGTCATCCCGATCCACGCCGACGAGGGCGAGGGAGAGATCGGCACGATGCCGCTGCCGTACGGCGTCGAGGAGGGCGAGGCCGAGTACGAGGGAGCGGGCGGTCCCTCCCACGCGCTCGGTGGGTGGATGCTAAATATCAACCCCAACTCCGACAGCGTCGACGAGGCGGTGCAGGTGCTCGAAGCCTTCGCCACCGAGAGCGTGATGCTCACGGTCTTCGAAATGCAGGGGAACCTCCCTCCGGACCCGGAAGTGCTTGCAAACGCGGATCCGGATGCGGTCGGCTCGATGGGACCACACCTCGACACGCTCGCATTCGTCGGCGAGAACACGGTTCCGCGTCCCGTCACCGACCTCTGGCCGGAGCAGTCCTCGCTCATCTATCAGGAGGTCCACGACGCCTACACCGGGCAGAAAACGCCCGAAGAGGCGATGGGCGACTTGCAGGGCCAGCTCGAAGATTCCGAACAGTAGGCGTGTGACGCCTGTTGGGGGTTCCCCCGATAGGTTTAACACCCAGATACAATGTTACTTATTAATTGAGATACATGGCTGAAAACACCACACGATCACCGGCTACTGGGGGCTAACCAGTACTATGGCAACAGAAAAGCAATCAGATGAAGGCTCACGGCTCCTGATGCGCCCGCTCAACTGGCTCGAAACGCAAAGCGAGGCAGTATACGCGTATTTCCTGCTCGCACCGGCGTTTGCGCTGCTCGGGGTAGTCGCGTTCTTCCCGCTGATTCAGACCCTGCGGTTTTCGCTGCTCGAAGATCAGACGGCCGCAGCGGACGCGTTCGGCGGCTTCGTCGGGCTCGATAACTACGTCGCTGTACTAACCGGCAACGCGCGCGTGCCGAGACAGTTTATCGATATCACGACGACGAGCGGGTTCCCGTTCCTCGAACTGGGATCGCCGTTCCTGCGTCAGGCGCTTTTTGTCACGCTCGCGTTCGTGATCATCAGCGTCTTCTTCGAGACGCTGATCGGCTTCGGACAGGCGCTCGTTCTCGATAAGGACTTCAAGGGCAACCGATGGGTCCGTGTTGCAGTCATCATCCCGTGGGCCGTCCCGATCGTCATCCAGGGGATGATCTTCTTCCTGATCTTCAACCCGAACGTCGGCTTCGGTTCCGATCTCATGCAGGGACTGGGCATCTTCGGCTCGAACCCCCTTGCGAGCACGCGTGATGCGTTCATTATCGTCACCGTCGCCGACATCTGGAAGACGGCCGCGTTCATGGCACTACTGATCCTCGCGGGTCTCCAGAGCATCGACCGGTCGCTGTACGAGGTCGCAAAAGTGTCCGGTGCGACGCCGTGGCAGCGATTCAAGTACATCACGCTGCCGCTCGTCGCTCCTGCACTGATCGTCGCAATGCTGTTCCGAACGATGGACGCGATGCGGATCTACGGTCTCATCGACTCCAGCGTCGGCTGCTCGACGGTCCCGTCGATGACCTGTCTCGTGATTATCTCGCTGGACCAGACGCGACGCTGGGCGACAGCCTCCACGGTGGCGTTCCTGACCGCTGTCGTGATCTCGCTGTTCGTCCTCGTCTATCTGATCTTCCTGCGGGACTCCGGAGGTGAGCTACAATGAGTACTGAAGACGAACAACACCCGGATCTCGCCGCACAGCAACAGGCCACCGACGAACCCGAGATCGATCGTGGGATCGTCGAAGCGTGGGCTGCAAAGATGATCAGCAACCCCGAACGGGCCTACAAGATGGCGTTTTACACGTTCACGATAGCGTTTCTCGTGACGACGCTGTTCCCGTTCTACTGGCTGTTCATGCTCGCGCTGACGCCCGCGGGCCAGTTCGGCCGAGACAGCATCGTCCTCACTCCCGGCGGCTTCGACCCCTCGCTGCTCGCCGAGGGCGATATCACGATGGGGACGAACCCCGGCGCGTTCATCGAGGTGTTCACGACCGTTCCGTTCCACCGGTTCGTATTCAATAGCTTCCTGATCGCAACGATCGGGACGGTGCTCGTCCTCTTCGTCGCATCGCTCGCCGGCTACGTCTTCGGACGGCTCCGCTTCCGCGGGAAGACGCCGCTGCTGCTGACCGTACTGATCGTCTCCTTCTTCCCGCCAGCGGCCTTCTTCGTGCCGCTGAACCGGCTGTTCAACCGGAACCTCGACGCGCTTGCGCCGATCATCGCCGATGGGTCGCTGTACAACCATCCGTCGGCCATCATCATTCCCGTCTCGGCGCTGTACCTGCCACTCGCCATCTTCATCCTGATGGTGTTCTACGCGCAGATCCCGGACGGACTGGAAGACGCCGCTCGGGTCGAAGGAACGACTCGACTCGGCGCACTGTTCCGGGTCATCGTGCCGCTGTCGGCACCCGGCGTCGCGACCGCGGGCGTGCTGTCCTTTATTACAATCTACAACGAGTACTTCTTCTCCTCGTTGATGACCGACGGCCGCCCCGAAAACTGGGCACCGATGCTCGAAGGGGTGTTGCGGTTCCAGGGCCAGTACGAGACCCTGTTCAACCTGATGGCAGCGTCGAGTATCATCGCAGTGTTACCGATCGCTATCCTGGTGATCGTGGCACAGGAAAAGATCGTGAGTGGACTTACACAGGGAGCAGTCAAGGAGTAAACCAATGGCAAACGTCAAACTCGACAACATTACGAAACGGTACGAGGACGTAACGGCGGTCGATCAGATGAATCTCGATGTGGAACACGGCGAGTTCCTTACGCTCGTCGGGCCCTCGGGGTGTGGCAAATCGACCACGATGGAAACGATTGCGGGACTAACTTTGCCCACCGAGGGAACCGTCGAGATCGGCGAACGCGACGTCACGAACCTGCCACCGAAGGATCGGGGCATCTCGATGGTGTTCCAGAATATCGCGCTGTTCCCGCACATGGACGTGTACGACAACATCTCCTTCGGGCTCCGGCTCCGCAAGTACGACCAGGAGGAGGTCGACCGGCGCGTCGAGGAGGCCGCCGATATCGTCCAGCTCGAAGGCATGATGGACCGGATGCCCTCGGAGATGTCCGGTGGGCAACGACAGCGCGTCGCCATCGCACGGGCGATCGTCCGCGACCCGGACGTATTCTTGATGGACGAGCCGCTGGCGAACCTGGACGCGGAGCTCAAGGTCCACATGCGGACACAGCTCCAGCGCCTGCACAAGAAACTCGACACGACGATCATCTACGTCACCCACGATCAGGCACAGGCGATGACGATGTCCAATCGGATCGCCGTGATCGACGCCGGGGAACTCCAGCAAGTTGCGGCACCGCTGGAGTGTTACAATACCCCGAACAACCTCTTTGTCGCCGGGTTTATCGGCTCACCGGCGATGAACTTCGAGAACGGCGAGATCACCGAGGACGGCTTTACCTCCGAGTACGTAACGATCGAGTTCGACCCGGCCGCACACGGCGTCGAGGTCGGCCAACAGGTCACGCTCGGCATCCGGCCCGAGGACGTCCACCTCGAACGCGACCAGTCGACCGCCGCCGCGGCGACCCGCACGTTCAACGTCATCACGGACGTGCTCGAACCGATGGGCGACGAGCAGTTCGTCTACCTGCTGATGGAACGCGACATCGAGGCCAGCGCCGAGGGTCGTGGCGAAGGTCAGCTCCTGATGAGCGTCGGTCCGGACGAGGATATCAAAGCAGAAGAAGAGATCTCGGTCGTCTTCGACCGCGAGAAGATCCACCTGTTCGATACGAACTCCGGCGACGCGATCGTTCACGGCCTCCAGCCGAAATCGGTGCCCGAACCGTAACGGGAACCGGTCAGTCCACACCGGTTGCCTTCGATCACGGTGTCCATACACGCTCTTTCGGATGCAGGAGACTCGTCGATCCGTCCGGATCGGAGATATCGTCCCGAACGCTCTGCGACCAGTAGTAGTTCGCAACACACATGCCAGACGCCGACAAGCCACGACGTCGAAGGGTGCTGCAAGCTGTCGCTGGGACGGCCCTCGCGACGAACGTTGCTGGCTGTCTTGGGGACGAGGATCGGACGGTCGAGATTGCTGCGGGCCACCCGTTCGAGGACGCAGAAGCCGAAATCCGGGCGGCACTGCGGGAGGCCGGTCTGGATGACGATATCGAGGTCTCGATTACGACGAGATAGCCAGACCTCACGCCGGTCGACAGGCATTTTCGGCAATTCCTCGAATCCGACAGGTCCAGTCCCGAACTACTGCTCACCGATGACGTCTGGACACTGCCGCTTGTCCGTGACGATTTGCTGGCTCCACTCGAAGACGCACTCTCGGAGTCGACGATCGCACACGTCGACTCGACGTACATTCCCGCAGTACTCGGCACCGCAACCCATCCCACGACGGGTGTCCTCTACGGGCTTCCGCTGACAGTCGACTTCCCGACGATCCAGTACCGAAAAGACCTGGCCGAGGAGGCCGGCTACGATCCCGAGGCCGAGGACTGGTCAACTGAGCCGATGCGCTGGCAGGAGTTCGCCGAAGTCGTCGCAGACGTCTGGGAGTACCACGGCGGCGAGGACGAGTACACCTACGGCTTCACGACGCAAGCCCAGGCCTACGAGGGCCTCTCGTGTTGTTCCTTCTACGAGACGATGAGCTCCTTCGGCGGCGCGTACTTCGGTGAACAAGGGAACCTGTACGGCCCGGTCGGTGATCGACCGGTTACCGTCGACGAAGCGCCCGTTCTCGACGCCGCTCGGATGATGCGCTCGTTCATGCACGGCCCGGACGCCGACGACACAGCGCCCGGGTATCCGCGGATCACGACCGACGACATCACCGAGTTCGACGAGGAAGGGACGCGCAAGCCGTTCACTGGCGGGGACGCACTCTTCATGCGGAACTGGCCATATGCGATCGATTTTCACGCCGAGGAAGCCGACTTCGAGGTCGGTACCATGCCGCTTCCCTACGGGGTCGAAGCGGCCGACGCCGAGTACGAGGGCGGGAGTTGTCACACGGGATCGACCCAGCATCTCGTGCTCAATCCTCACGCCGAGTCACGCGAGGCGTCACTCGCGGTACTCGAAGCGTTCACCGATGAGAGCGTCCAACGGACGATTCTCGAGGTGACGGGTAAATTGCCACCGGATGCAGACGTCATCGAGACGGCCAATCCTGCGGTGCTCGGACCGCTCGGCGACCACCTCGATACGCTCGTTGCGGCGGCCGAACGGACGATACCGCGACCCGGATCGCCGGCCTGGTCGGACCAGTCCATCGCGATCCGCGAGGCTGTTCACGACGCCTACACCGGCGAGCGGACACCGGAGGCGGCGCTGTCGGAGCTAGCCACGAAAATCGAATAGACCGGTGGGCTCAGTCGTCGGCGATAACCGGATCCGCGGTCGGGTCGGCCATCGCGAGCACGTCGTCGAAGAAGTCCAGCGAGTCGTTCGGGCCGGGGTTGGCCTCGGGGTGGTACTGGCGGGTGATGATCTCCAGTTCGTCGTTGTCCAGTCCTTCCGGAGTGTCGTCGTTGACGTTGAACTGGGTCACTTCGAGGGTCTCGCCGGGGTCGGCAACGGTGTAGCCGTGGTTCTGGGTCGTCATGACGACGCGGTTCGTCCGGACGTCCATGACCGGCTGGTTGACCCCACGGTGGCCGAAGTCCATTTTGGCTGTGGAGCCACCGAGCGCGCGGGCGACGATCTGCTGTCCGAGACAGATCCCGGCGATCGGAACCTCTCCGGCGTAGTGGTCGACGAGTTCGACAGTCTCCTCGAAGTTCGCAGGGTCACCGGGGCCGTTCGAGATGAAGAGGACGTCCGGTTCGGTCTCGGCGACGTTCTCGATCGTTGCGTCGTAGGGCAGGATCTGTACGTCCGCACCGCGGGCGTTCAGCGAGTCGACGATCGAACCCTTGTGTCCACAGTCGATGAGCGTCACGTCGGCGTCGACGCCGCTGTCAGCGCCCTCGCTGAACTCGGGCTCGTCGACGCTGACCTGTGCGCCGATGTCGGTGTGTTCGCTCATTCCCTTGCAGGCCTCGAGTTCGTCGAGGGCGTCCTGCTCGGTGACGCCCTCGCCGACGGCGATCCCACACTTCATTGCCCCCTCCTCGCGGATGTCGGTGACGAGGTCGCGGGTGTCCAGATGATCGACGGCAGGGACGCCCTCCTCGCCGAGCCACTCGACGATCTCGTCGGTGAGCTCGCGGGCGACGACCGCGTTCGGGTGGACGCGCTCGGACTCGAAGCGCTCTTCCCGGACGCCGTAGTTGCCGATCAGCGGGTACGAGAAGGTGAGGATCTGCTCCTCGTAGGAGGGGTCGGTTAGGCTCTCCTCGTAGCCCGTGTATGCTGTCGTGAAAACGAGTTCGCCGGGTGTGCTCCCAGGAACACGACCACGGGCTTCGACCACGTGACCGCCTTCCAGTGCTACGTAGGCATCCATCGTTACGATATGCGTATACTTCCGCCGCCAATAAAGCTTCCTTTCGAAGTCAGGCTACGAATTTCGTAATCGGTAAGTGGGGGTGGGCGAAAGGTCGGTCTATCATGGACGACCTCGACCGGGCGATACTGGACGTCCTACGGCGGGACGCCCGGACGCCGTACACCGAGATTGCCGAGCAGGTTGACACCTCGGAGGGAACTGTCAGGAATCGCGTCGAACGGATGACCGACGACGGCGTCATCGAGCGCTTTACCGTCACAACGCGCACGGGGAACGTCAAAGCGATGATCGAGGTCAGCGTCGCCGTCGATGTCGATACGACCGCCGTCTCCGAGCGCATGACTGAGTGGAACGAGGTCGACTTCGTCTGGCAGGTTAGCGGCGAGGAGGACATCGTCCTGGTCGTCGATGCTGCGGACACGCAGGACCTCAACGAACTGATCACGAAAGCCCGCGAGCTCGATGACGTCGTGAGCACCGAGACGCGGCTGATTCTGGACGAGCAGCTCGGGTAGAATTCCCACACATTTTAACAGACGTAAAAGGATCTTCTGTTCCAAAAAAATTCTACACATTGTAGAATGTGTCCGGTTTGGAGTAGTTCAAGAGGTCACAGTGGGGGCGACGAGCCGGGCCAGTTCGGGCAGGGACGCCGCGGCTGTGGCCGCGTAGCGTCGCCGTCTCCGCATCCGAAACCGAAGCCGGTTTTACGGTGGTATTCGACAATACGCCTAATGAGCACCGAGGACGCCGACGCGCTCGAACACGAGAACGCCTCGCAGGACGTCATCGCGGTCGACGAGAACGACGAGCCACAGGGACTGGTGAACCGACTGGACGCCCACACCGGCGACGGGATTCGCCATCGCGCGTTTACCGCACTGATCTTCGACGGCGAGGGGAACATCCTGCTCGCCCAGCGCGCCCCGAACAAGCGCCTCTGGGACACCCACTGGGACGGCACCGTTGCGTCCCACCCCGTCGAGGGCCAGAGCCAGAAGGAGGCTACCCGCGAACGCCTCGAAGAGGAACTGGGCATCACGCCCGACCAGTATTCGGACCTCCGACTCACCGACCGGTTCGAGTACAGGCGCTATTACGAGAACGCGGGCCTCGAACACGAGGTCTGTGCCGTGCTCCAGCTCACCCTCGAGGACACCTCGCTCGACCCCGACGAGGAGGAGGTCGCCGGGCTGATGTGGGTGCCATACGAGCGCCTGCACG
>LKMJ01001557.1_pt1 | contig 20401 bp, 27 predicted proteins | sample 643391 | NCBI WGS metagenome assembly LKMJ01 (sample SAMN04112250, study PRJNA286221) | soda lake metagenome | biome: soda lake; feature: Kulunda Steppe; material: water; isolation source: sample PL-Br10 brine of Picturesque Lake | place: Russia: Kulunda steppe | collected 2010-07 | reverse complement strand
TGTCTGATGCGGAAAGTACCAGCTGTGAAAGGACGTAGCGCTGCATCAGCTGCAGTATTCAAGTTGATATGTCTGTCACAAACCATGCCCAGATATTTGAAGGAGTCTGTGTAGGGGAGCTGCGCCCCATCATAAAAGAGAGGGGCAGGTTGCTGGTGTAAGAGTTGAAGCACATTACCTCAGACTTTTGTGTATTGACATTGAGAGACCTTCCTTCGTGCATAAGCCCGTAGTTTGTTCAGCATGGTCTGCATGTGGTTGGGGTCGTTGGACATGAGGCAGAGGTCATCTGCGAACAGCATCATGATGTGGGTCACCAAAAAAATTTGGAGTACCTGTGACCACACCTTTTACCCCGTCTGCAATGCTATCAATGTCATTCAAGTAGATGGCGAACAGCAGAGGGGAGTGGGGACATCCTTGTTTAACACCGAAAGATGGCTGTACAGAAGCTGTTTTATCCCCATCCAGTAATGTATACTCATCAGCATGGTACAAGTCTTTCAACACTACCATTCTCAAGAAGAAAGGTAGTGTCTGGAAACTAGAAGTTTCGGCGAAAACACGGAACTCAGAAAGAAAAACTAGCAAGGGCAGTCTAAGGGCACGCAAAGACAAGTTCAGACAGGAAGAGCAGGCTAACTAAGGATAACTCGCTACTTCAACCAGCCAGCCGCCAGAGCGCTTGCACGCGAATGTGAACGCCCACAAGCTCCGTCTTGACTCTTGTCCGGTCCTGCTGGATCTCCATGGTTCTGCCCTGGGGAAGTCCAGGTTGCCTTCCTCTTTGTCAGTGTCATAGCTGACACCTTCCGGCGGCGTTGCTCATGTTGTTGCCCTCCCTGCTGCTGCTTTTGCTCTCCCTGCTTCTGCTGCTGCCCCCTCCCCCCTCTGCTTTCCATTGCTGCTCCCCCAGCTCTTGTTGAACAAGTTTACAAGTTTAAGTTTGACCTTCAGCCTGGTAGTTTGACTGTTCACTCAAGAGAATGAAAAAAAAGAAAAGAAAACTACGTAGGCAGTGAAACTACTCCCTACAAGTTACAAAGTTAAGGTTAACACTCCCTACCGTAGGGTGTGACATCAATTAAAGAAAAGGAGAAACATTGGCCTGAAGAGTCGTGAGTCTCCTCCCCCAGGGAAAAGGAAGAACTAGTGAGGATTGGCCGCCTTAGACGCAGCATTGCAGGAGGTTATGCTCTTCATGCCATTCTCTTAGGTGTAGGGGGTCACCCCTAACACAGTGTTATTTACATTCCTCACACTTTGGTTCCTCTGAAGAGTCTCGGCCTTCAATCAAGTTGATTCGCAAAGAGTCAAGAAACTTGCTCTCAAGCTTCATGCTCATTCTGTGCACTATGCTCATAAGCTTGTGCAGATCAGACGTTCTCTTAAGCATCCTCCTCACCTTCAAACTCAGGAGAGGTATGTTGGCTTGTCTGCTCGCAACCCTTCTGATCCTCACTGGCTGCTTTCTTCTTTTCTGATGAAGGGGCTTTTCTTCCCAAGTGGCCCCTTCTCCTTTCAAATAGTAATTGATGTGAGGAGCTTTTTTGGCGCTTGCGTAATTTTTTTACTTTTCTTTCTTTCTAGTTATATTCTGGATGGTGACAAGCCGCCTCCTGCTACAGACCAAGACCTTGAGAGCAACTGGATTATTCAAGATCGCGTCTAATTGTTGTCAGATTGCCCACTTAGAGCACAGAATGAGCATACAATTTGAGGGCAGCCTTGTGGGCTTTTTGTGTATCAAGGCCGAGCTCTTTAAGGTGATTCAAAGTGCGTCAGATATAGATAGAGCCTCCCACACCTAGAAGAATGGTGTGAAGGATTACTTTGGCCTTAAAGCGCTTACAAAGAACCTCGTGTTGTTTTCTAGAGGCCTCTAATTGGTGTCCAGGCCGAGTATCTTCACAGTATTCAACCTCAATGACGTGTACCTCCCTCATGTTGACATTGAGCTCGTGGACTCTGCGTTCATTTTGCTGGCTTGTCTTGGGTGTGATACCTGGTGCAAATATGGAGTGGTTGGCAATTTGAGTTTTGTACTAGGTTGTCACGCCAGATTTATGCAGTGCCATATTTATGCTGCATTGTGAGCCGGAGGTCGGTTGAGTCAGTTGGAGGAGTATTTGATCCTGTTGTCAGTTCAGCTATAGCTGTATTTGAGCAGTTATGGTCATGCCACGAGTCTAGTTTGGATGCAGCAGTCTCTCGGCGTGACAAGGTACTGTATAGGGTGAGACCAAAATGGCATCAGGGCGTCTAGAGGTGAGTCTATCTCAAGCAGAAAAACGAGCATCAAAAATCCAGCTGGGTGTTGTCCTGTCATTAGCATGCACAGGAATTTGAAGGTTTTGTCGGGCCAAACAATCAGTGCTGCCGGCATCCAAATAGACCAAACAACCAGCCAGAGAGCCTTTGCCGATAGCTTTTATTATGAGCCTGCAGGCAACATTATGGCGTTCAGTGATTACTGTCGACACCCTGAGAAAATATGGAGATCACTATCTGCTTGCTTACAGAGTAGACACAAAAGGCTGGTGGACACTTTAAAACGGACAGCATGTTTCTGATTAAGAAGGGTGCCTGTACGGTAGTAGAAGATGTTGCGCTTCATTTGGAGAGAGAGTTAAGACACCTTCCAAAAAGCTTTGCTCATGCCTTTGTGGACGCGTGGAAGCAGACTGGTGATAAGAGTAGTACCCTGTTTTTAAGTTGTTATGGTTCGAGTGCATGTGGGATTTTAGCAGGGATTTTAGTGCGGCTTGGAGATTGGAAGGTAAGTCAATCTAGGGCAGGAAATGGCTATTCCAATTTGTGTTATATGAGCCACTGTCCCTTATATCAAGAGGTGTCAATGCAAGTCTACTTGTTAAAAAGCAAATATGTGAGACGCAGGAGAAGCAGAAAGGATTTCTAGGCAGGCCACAGCAGAAGGTTAAGACCAGGGACGGAAAGTGAGAGAAATCAGGAAAAATGTCTGAAATATTATGCAAAAATGCTGGACTTATGGGCTTATCAACAATTTGTCTAATCCACTGCACTGCAAATATGCCCCCTTCTTCCCCTGCTGTAAACCACGAGCATGGCTTGACTCTAACAGGTATATGAATTCTGATCTGCAGTTGACAGGACAGACGGCACCACTATTTGTGTCCGCAAAGAGATTGCCCTTCCCACACATTGCTTTGTTGAGGCAGGACTCTTATGGCAGGCATGCTTCTGTCATCCTTTAAAGCGAAGACATGAGCCTCCTGGTCATAGGTACCTCATGGCCCTCTGGCAACTCCCCGGAAACCCTCATTTCTAGAACTCATGTTAAAAAAATCACATGTCTAACACGAACAAAAAATGCATAGCCATCGTAATTGGTGACATGAATTCAGCAACACATTTAAATGACCAAACCAGTAAGTTAAAGTACCCAGCTGATGAGATGCACCGCAATTTCCTCGCCTCCACTGACCTTTTACACCCCACAGAAGGAACCCCCAGACATCTGGACAAACTCACCGACATCTTTCCATCTCAACTTTCATCCAATTGTCCACCATGTCGCACATGCAAACTCGCCAATCTAGGTGACCACATTCCTCTCATGGTCGGCTTGCCCACTAGCACCCTCAACATCCATATACCCATCCTCATTTGTAAAGATCACTCTCATTTGTACAGGTCACCCTGAACAAACTCTGCCGCAAGTTGTAGCCAGACCTGTAAGCAACTCTGACCAACACTCCTATGTTCGCTATCTCTCTGATCTCACTCATGGAGTCACTTAAGAACTTGTAGAAATTCTGTAAGCCCTAAATCCTGCCTTGGTCTGGAAGCACTGGTCTTTTTGGAAAGCAAAACATAAGCGCCAAAAAAGCCAAGAATCTCACTCTTCTCTGTGGGCATGTACTTGAAGACCTGTCTAAAAAAGTAGCCAATTTGTATTACTCCTCCCATGGGGTTCAAAACATGTAATCTAAATGATCCCCACAGACCATAACCACTTCAACCCAAGGCCCATAAGCAACCAGCATTGCGCCCTGGAAAAGAGGCTACGCCTGATCAAATCCATCCAAAACCAACCCCTTTCCCCCCACTTAAATCCACATGGTACACCCAAAGATATCATACAGCAGAACCAGGAAGATTAAGTCCTCTGCAGAGCAATCAATGAACTTCAGACTCTGAAACCAGACATACCTCTCAAAGAGCAGCTCGAAAGGCTTTTCCTCTCCACCAGAGAAGGCATTACCCACAAAGACATTACCAAGTGCACAAAACAAACAATGCTTGCCTGTAAAAGGCAACAAAACTGATAAACATATATCCTAAAGAGGCAGACAAATATATCTTGTTTGACAAAAATGTACAACCCCGATCCGGCCTGACTGAAAGCCTTGCATGACCCTGACACAAATACCCTTGCAACAGAGCCTACAAGTCGTAGAGAAAATATTGCACAGATTCCATCAAGAATGTCAATATCAAAACTGACAAGTATTTACCAGAAGCGCTCAGATACTACCGTAGGTGACCCTTGGGAACAAACAAATAATCAGGCATGTATCCCCGAAACCTTTCACCCTACAAACTCCCATAAATAAAGCTGAGCTAGAGCATTTAAGTGAAAGGGGTTGGCTTTTCTCAAAAATACTTGACAAAAGCACCTTTTGTGAATGCATTAAATCTCTTAGTAATAGCAAGTCTTCAGGTCCTTATGGTATTGCTAACGAGATGCCCAAAAATTTTGAGTCAGAATGCTCCCACATGAATTCCAAGACACTATCCACAAACTCTTTGTCATCATGCAGGCCACTCATATTTCACCAATTCCTTGGAAAATCAGCAACACCATTCTCATAGACAAAAATAGGGGAGCTGAGACGGATATCTCATCCTACAGACCTATAGGACTGGCCAACACGCTTCACAAGTTGTGGAACCAACTTGTCAACAACGCACCGTGCAATTACACAGAAGCACACTTCCTGCTCAGCTCTATACAGGCTGGCTTTCCCGATCAAAAAGATGCCATACAACAGCTTCAAATTTTCACCATGGTCTTGAGGATGATAAAATCTTCAAGAAAGACATTTTTGCACATATTGTTGACTTCAAGTCAGCTCTTGATACCACAGAACAGGACATGATCGGACACTCTGGATCATTTACGACTTTGGCTTCTATAAAGATGTCATTCATGGAGTCAAGAACTTCTATGAAGATGCCCCCACACGAGTCAGTGGAGGATGCACCCAGGAAATACTAATTGAAAGAGGAGCTATCCAAGGTGACACACTCACCCCGTTTTGCCTTTTCCCTGGTTTTGCCTTGAGAGCACCGGTGGACACACCAAAAGACAGAGAGAGGAAGCTGACAAATATAATAAGGCCTGCCCAGCTTGTGCTGACCTAAAAACGGAACAAAAGCAGAAAAGGAGCTATGCATCCTCTGACAAAGAGCTTATCAAAGTTAAGTGGGAGCCCATCAGGGAACCAGAAGAAACAAAATATAAATGACCCACATTCCAGAAGCATATTCTGGATTTTGAGGCACTTAAAGATGAACCCGACCTCACTACGCCCTTACCTGAAAATACTATTAGAAATGTAGAGTGGCAAGGCTTTGCTACAGAAATTATAGGTAACACCTGGTAATACAACATTTGACACCCAACTCAAAGACAAAGCCAACTTTGACATTTATCCCACAAACCTGCAAGCAGACATCATGGCTACAGGCTGCTGCATGTTCTTGGTGAAACCAAAAACTGAAAACACCCGTTTCCTCCAACCCCCTAACCAAACAGACACATCGTCCCCCACAACACCCCCACCTCCAATACTACCTAAAACATGCACCTCAACGGTGGCGTGACAGGAAAATGCAAAGGCATGCTCACTCCAGAGTGCTTCAACATCCTCTACAAAGCATTGCATGACCGCAAGCTTGCTATGATCCATGATAGCATCATGCCTCCCCCTAAGAACTTTGCCTCTGAGCTACTAGGCCTCTTTCCCCGCTCTGCCTTACACGATAAGAAGAGACCCACGAACAAGAAGGTCAAACCACTCCTATATGCGAGCTTTTCCCCTCTGCTTTCACTCTGCCCTCCACGAATGGACGCAAGCAACTCAAGGGAAATGGCCTCTCTTCTGGACCACAACCCCAAATACTTCATTACTGGAGCAAGAATCCTAGTGACAGAGTCTCTGGAGCCATCCCCAATGCTTGTCATCCAAATTTTGCTTCTCTGTCCATCCTGTGTATGACGATAAACTCATGCATCCTGCCCTAAGACATGCTATTTACTTTGCCATAGCAATAAAAAGTGAAGCAGGCGCCTTTTTTCCCCATGTTGAGACGATTGAGCGCCCACCCATACTAAACATTTATCAACGCCTACCCCCATTTGTGTTGCTCTCAGGAACCATTCCCTCATCAAATTTGGTCACAGTTGACCTTGACTATTCCACCCCCTCTATCTGGATTAGCGAATAAATTTTACTCCCTTCCCACAACTGGAGTATATACCATATATGCCTGGGAGTGTGCAAAAAGTTGCTGTTTGGAAAACAGCATCACACTTGTGTGTCTGAATGATTACAATACAAATTGGTTCAGGGACCTGGCTCATATTCCGAAGCAAATTGGAAGCACGAACAGGTCAGTAATGACCCAGTTCTCAATGCCTGCCACCCAAAGAACTGAAACTGGTTTCAAGCCAATCAGTTCAACCAGTCGTGCTTGTCGGAATGTTTTAAAGCATTACCAGCTGGGTTACTGCGGGTTCTTGAGACCACTCGCTTTGTAGACCCTACTGGAGTGGGGGTATCCGTACGGAGGCTGAGCCTTCCATATGAGTATCCGTAGCTTGTGCCCATGGAAAGCAGGGCTACGATGACCTCGGAAAAGGTCCCTCGGCATGGACAAGCGCCAACGGCATGAGATGAAACTTTTACAAACATGCAGGAAATTTTGCGCCTATGACTAACGGCATTCATGCCTCCTCATTTCAACGGGTTCCGCAGGGTATCCGTACAGAGACCTAAGCGGATGGGGCAAATCATTCTAGAATATTCTAGAATAGCGGATGGGAAGCTTGCAGGTAGCCGTGGTTACCGAGAAAGCCGCAGTAATCCACCTCAGTACGTATACCCCATGCTTTCCGAATGTGGTTCTGCCTGGTTTCTGGAAAGCCAGGTTTCTGGAAATCCATCTTGTCACGGTGACCATGGTTCCTGAGAAAGTCCATTGCAGTACTGCTGGGTTCCTGGATGGGTTCCTGGATGGGTTTCTGCCCTAGTTTCTGGAAAGCCTGTGAGCTCTACCAAGAGATTTCAGAAATTGTCTTCGAACATTACCCTCAATTATTTCAAGCTTACTAGATAAGTAACCTGCGCGATTACCGTTGGCTTTGCGGGCCAGAAAGCGGGCCGGAAGGCATGGTAATCCACACTAGTAATACTTAACAATAATGCAATACTCTTGAGAAACTTTCGCAACAAATAATATTCAACAACTTTCGCAACAAATCATAATTACCAGGAGTGGGCTAGTGCTAGTCACCCTTCTGATCCCCACTGACTTCTTTTGTTCTACTTTGGTGGTGGAGGGGTCATGTGGCGCTAAGGCCCTAGGTGCGTCCTTTTCCATAATTGATCTAGGAAGTATTTTCACTGCCTACGTAGCTTTTCTTCAATTTTCTATTGGCCCACTGACTCTACTGCCCAACACCAGGTTGGAAGCTGCCTGACCATGACTAGCCGGGCCATGATAACAGATCATGCAAAGCATCATTGAGGAACATGTGAAAGTGTAATCAGTGAAAGATTTAAGACGATTCCTATTTTATGAGTCAATCAATGGGTTTTTGAAAATTGACAACAGGATGACCTGTGCTAAATCCAAACAAGTATCGCATGTTGGCTGCGAGCGGAACAATGCACAGGCTGTATGTGAATGTCCTGAGAGTATACGTGACGGAGTGGTGTCAGGAGTACAATAAGATACCTGACACGCAATTTGGTTTCTATCCAGGCAGAAACGCTCTCCAGCCCATGTTTATCCTCATACATTTGCTGCATGCCGCGCAAACAAAAAACCTCATGGCTCTCCTAGGTTGCATGCAGCATTTCTTGACTTCAAGCAGGCATATGACTCCGTTCCTCGGTGTGCCCTTTGGTAGTACCTCCAACGCAATTGCATGCCCACATGCCTCTTGAAGATCATTCAAAATCTGTATGATGCTGACAAGTATGTGCTGGTGGATGGAGCTAAGCAAGAAGGGGTACGGCCTACTCGTGGTGTCAAACAAAGATGTTCTCTTTCACCTTTGCTTTTCTCTCTGTACATCAATGATGTTGATTGCATAGCTCAGGGCGTACGTGGGGCGGTGACAGGAATAGCTGATGTTTACGTGACACACATGTTGTATGCAGATAATCTGAGCTTAGCTGAGATAAATGAGCCAGGTCAACTGCAGATGATGTTGGATAGGCTGAGCGCCTACGCTCTAAGGAAGGGACTGATTGTGAACACATCAAAATCAGAGGTGGTGCACTTTAACTCTCGACGCAATTGGCACCTGTGTTCACACTAGGAGGGTCGCAGCTTGCCAACAAAGATTCATTTAAATACCTGGGCATGATCTTCACCAAGACACACAACATGGCTGCTGCAGCTGAGCATATGCTTACGCCTTTCATGGCTGGTTGTCGTTGAATCAGGCAGTTTGCATTGAAGCACCGGTTAACAGAAAGACCACACAGCATGCTTTGGCTGGCTAAAGGATATGCACTGCCAGCGAGCATGTGTGCAAGTCAAATGTGGGGCACTAGGTACATAAGGCAAGGAGCTGAGATGGACTGCCCTCTGCAAACAGTTCACATGTGCATGCTTAAAGGCATCTTAGGTGTAAAGCGCACCACTCCTAATTGGTCTGTGTTACGTGAGTGTGGCCAAGAGCCCTTGCATTTCTATTGGTTCCGAGCGGCTGCGAGATTTTATAATGCTCTGCTATGCAGTAATAGTAGCACTCTTGCCAAAGTCCTCAAGACTTATATTGCGATGAGCACTATCAACAAGAAGTGCTGGAGTGTTGAGTTCTTGGATGCTTTTCATGGTCTGGAAAGGAGCGGCGATTTCCAACATTGCGTGAGAACATTTTAAACGATCCCACAGTCAGAATTTGTTGTTAACGTGAGAAAGAGGTTGAGGAGTATCTGGAACCAGGCAAACCAGCTAGGCAATGAAGATCAGACGGACAAGGCTGCAAAATATCAAAATTGGGTTGCTTTGCCTCTTAGGTCGGTGACTGTTGATGGACCGCCTTTTTCTGTACCTAGGTATCTGCATCTGGATTTGGGCAAGCAAACACAGCGCAACGTGGCACGTTTCAGGGAACATTCCCATGCGCTGCGTGTCAAGACGAGAAGCTGGGAACATCATGATGGTACATGTGATAAGGGTGGCTTGCAGGCAATTCAAGATGCAAAACACACTCTTTTCCCGTGTCCTTGCATGCAAATGTGTTCGTTGAGGCTTCACTTGCTTGTTCCACGATTTACCACTGGCACACAATATTACTGTCAATCAGACTGGAGCTTCTTACTTCTCCCAAGCTTGTCCTGAGGATGTCTTCATTTTTCCCAGAAACAAACTAATGATTCCTATCGTTTTATCTCAGAGCTTATGGATGTTTTCTGTATGGCTGGTGTTCACTAGCAACCTGAACAGTCAAACTTCCTGGCTGAGGTCAAATTTAAACTTGTAACTTGACCACAGGATGCGAGCCCAATTGTGACTAGAGCACAGAAAGGGCAACAGGCATGCTGCTCAATACTCTAGGGAAATACGCGGGTTCTCATCGCACTCCAAAAAAAGTGCTCAGCAAAAGCAGCAAGTCCAGCTTGATACAAAACCTAATTCATTTTCAGATTGAAAGGTTTAGTTCTGCTCAAATCCCCCTCGAAGGCCAAATCATCATGATACCACAAAGAGCATATATCTTAAAACATGCTTATTGATAAATCTATGCTCTTAAATGGCATCTCAATCAGTATTGCAAAGACATTATTTAAATTGAATGGAGCTTTTACAGTTCCAATCTTCACTGAGAATGGCAGTTGTTGTCATCAACCACTGTAGCAAGTTCACAATCTGATCTCCCTTGAAGGCAGTGTCATAGTTGGTTGCATGACCTTCCGCGATTTGCTGTAATAGAGGAGGCACTCGATAAACTAAGCTGAGGCATGAAATGGGGAGCGGGCACTTCAAGAAGAGGGGAATTGTTGGGAGACTCACCAGAGGGATGCAAAGGTGTGCATGCTTCCAGGATTTTCTACGATCTGCAGCATGTCTCATAGTGACAGAGCTGCGAAAATCAAACCATCTAAGCCAGAGCCTCTTGATATGCACTCAGTACAGCATGCCGACGGGCCTCAGTGCGCCTGTAGATATCATCCTGCAGCCATGTCACATTCATGGGCACCACCAATGTGTTGCCTTGTTTGCAGAGAAATGGACAAGAGGCACAAGTTTCCTGCAATTAAGCATAAATTATGCGTATCAAGGCAATCAAAACGTTGCGAGTGTTGATCATGGTGTTCGCGGTGCATGCAATAGTGTAAGGCTCGTGTTACTCTAAACTAGCATTAGGAGGAGTATTCTACCTTTCCATGGCAAAAGTCAAGACAAGGCAGGAGCACTCACGTTCTCTACGCATTTGTGCTCATCAGACCACCAGCCAGCATCACTTTTGATGTAATGGCAGATACCACAGTACTGGAGGTCACAAACTGCACACTGGAAAGACGAGGGGAGGTTGCAGAGAAACAGTTAGGATGGGAAGGCCACCTCAAGCAAAGTCCACAAGGCGTAAGTAGAGACAGCACTGTGCAGACATAGAAGGGACTCCTTATCTCTTAATCAATAACAAGAGCGAATGCATGGCTTTTTTTGCAACAGACACCTAGTGGCAATCATATGGGAGAAGGTGGGCCAACATTACAGAAAAGAATAAAGAGGCAAGCATTAGAAATGTGTTACTACTTACAGTCATGTGGTAGCAGGCGTCGGGATCCTTGGTGCTTATACGAACAGGACAGCGGGGGCAGGGCCGTACGAGCACATTCTGGAGAAGGCAACAAGCAAGTGAATCATTGGCACAGGTAAGGTGTGGTGTAGTAACTAAAATAGGGCATGTTCTAAGGAAAAGGATTTCATTGGTTTTAAGCTGCAATCCTCTATGCTACCTGTATATTGTCAGGCTCACATGTGACACCAAAGAGGGAGCAGGATGAGGCCCTTATTTTGCACACTTCCCAAAAGACTTGCCCCCAGCTGCCAATAAATTCATTAATTGGAATTTATCTGTGTTGTTCCAAAAATAGCCAGTTAAAGACAACACCCTTTCTAATGTGTGAAAAGAGGGAAAGAAAGAAAGAAAGAAAGAAAGAAAGAAAGAAAGAAAGAAAGAAAGGAAAGAAACTACATACTTCAGGGATCGGCGCTGTTACATATAACGTTATGTTATATAACGGAACAATACGTTAGGTCGTCCCCACCACTGGGTCAACCCTTTCTTAGACAAACGTGGCCAAATAGGCCTCTCAAGGCATAACTTTGCATCCACTGCACCGTTTCCTGACCTGAGCACACCATTGGATAGCTTGAGATGACTACAGATGTGTAAAATTGGGCCGCACATCCTGTGTGGATTTGGGCGTGGGAACCTCTCCCGTTGAGCTGTGCACTCAAAAGAGGCAGATGTAATGCAACGTTTTGGCCCGCCGCTTCCCACCCACACCCTCGATCGGCTCCATTTTAAGTTTCCAAGATTTGATTTGATTGGCCGCAACCCTCAGGCTTGGTCTGGCTTGAAAGCATGCATGTGTTGCGGAATTATCGCATTTCCTGTGTTTGGACCCTTATCCGGTCGCGACAGGGTCACCCACGGAACACACCTTCCCGACTGCCTCCCCCTAATCCAACTTCGCAGCAACAAATCATCATGCAAGAGCAGCTAAAGTCCTGGAAAGCGGCAGGATTGGAGCAAGTTTGGGGATGCACCATTTGCCTGCCAAAAGGGTGCAAAATCGTGCCAGAATGGCCAAAGGCGCACACGCTGCGCCCCCACCCCTCACACAGCCTGACTTTTTATGACATGTGTACATGTTGTGCATAGTTGGGTCTGGAAATGGGGCCAGCAAGTGGGCGGAAATGCTAATTGGCCATGTTTGGGGGGTCCAGTGGTGGGGACGACCGTTACATAACGTTATACGTTTTCAGAAATATAACAGTGCCAAAATCGGGGGTGCCAATTTTGCCTTCCAAGCGCCCCCACAGGCCCAATTCTTTGCATACGCCTATCAGTAGTATCAAAATGGCGGATGTTGTAAAGGGGGATGAGGAATGGATGGTATTGGACAAGGAAGGCAAGCAACCCATGTTAGGGCAGAGGTACAAGCCTGATGTGCTGCATTTGAATTTAGGCATCGTCGGCACACCCTATGGCAAGCTGAGTGCCAAACACAAGGAGGAGGTGCTCATGCTTGTGGTGCGCCTGAATGGAGGCAGGGGCGACAGCAACGTTATAGCAGCAGTCAGCAAAGAGCTCATGGAGCTGGACATGGGCGATTGGCATGAGGTCACCGACGTAGCCCGCCACCTCGTGAAGCGGGACCACAATGCTGACAGTGCGAAGCTACAGATCATCGTGTCCCCCAAGCCCGACTTCCTGCGCAACTTCAGGCTGACCAAGGCCAACAAGATGTTCCCCCTGTTGGCAGTGGCTGCCAACAAGCTGCTCTTTGCCCACACCACATCTTGCGCAGCTGAGCGCAACTGGAGCGCATGGGGTTATGTATTATGGGGTAACCGCATCTACACCAGCTTGCGCAACAAGCTTGACCTTGAGACAGCAGAGAAGCTTGTCTATGTGAAGGCAAACATGCCAGAGGAGTGGTACAGCTAGCCAGCTTGTAGCGGGGGCAGCCTAACAGCTTGGGAGCAACTTATGAACGAGCTTGAACAGCAGCAATTGGTGCAATGGGTGTTGCTGTGCAAGATTGGGTATAACATTATATTTGGGCTTGAGATCAGAAAGCGGACAGCTGAATAATTTTTCACTTTTTTTTTGCATGGGGGCAGTACTCAGCATGCCTCACGTACCTTTAAATTCTGATGGTGAAATTTATTGCCCTTGGGGGTGCACTGAGATCTATAACAGAAATATATAACCGATTATATATAAGTTATAACATATAAGTTATATGTTATTTAACGTTGTATAACGTTATACACCGGGCCCATATAACCTTATACGCCGATCCCTAAACATACTATTTAGGCAATAAACTAGTCTATCAATAAAAGGAGAGGGGTCATCTATGTTAACCTTTTTTAATTTCAGATTGTTTTTCACTCCACCTGCACTCAGCTGCACTACCACCACCATGACCACCCCTCTCTTCCGGCATTTCTATTGGAAACCACACTCATGTTTCCTAGCTTCCCAAGACCAGCATTGAGATCTAAAAAAGCTTCTTCTGAAAGGTCCTCATGCTGTAATCGGGTTGCAACGCAACACGGACTGCACTGTCTACAAGGGGCCTGCAAGGCTGCAAGCGCCCTCATTTAAGCACTCGGCTCATGGCCTGGATGGTCTTGCATGGCATTTAGGGATGGTAAATAGGGTCTGACCAAGACGCCAAAGAAACTCTACAGAGGCTCGAATAGGCTCTAAAGAGGCTCTACATAGCCTCAACATGCCAAACCCTACTCACCCATCCCTAATGACGGCCAATCGGCCCTGAGCCATCAGTGAAGAGTGCCAGGACAGGATGCTGGAAAGTTTGCAGAGCTTGGTTACAGTACTTGGTGCACACTTTCCTTTTTCCCCTGTGCATGTGGCCATGGTGCATCAGTCCTTGCCAGTATATGAGAATTAGTCCTCACGCATGCAAAAAAATTTACTTTGCGCGCAAGTGCTCCTCAAATCAACTGTCTAAGGCCAAGGAAATGTCAGCAATGACCATCTCTCTCATGTCTATTTGCCTAGCTATCCCACCATGATTGGCACCCAACAAGTGTGAGCCTGGTTGACACTAACATAACAGCTTGGTGCACTGTCGGCCTGGAAAACCATCACAAGCAAGTGCTGCAGCGAAAAGTAGCGTGTAGGGAAACCTTGTCTCCTCAGACATCCTCCCCGAGTACATGCTCTTTCTGACGGACAGAACCCCACACAAGGGATTCCTGGAGGTCTTGCACGAATGGTACCCTCCCTTGGGGCCCTCAAAAAGTGTGTGACTGCGGCTAAACTCAAACTAGGCCCGCAGAATTATCAGCTTTGCCCTAACTATGAACCTTTCGTGAGTTGGCTGAATAGGGGGTATAAAACCTTGGGCACACTTTTTTTTCAGGTTTCACAGATTTCACTGCTTGTGTTTCTATCAGGGATGGAGGATTCACCTATTTTGAACTTACAGCACGACAATTGTCCGGTGAAATACAAAAAAGTCAATTTATTTAAATGTGGGTTTGCCAGTGGGATTTTGTGAGGAGGGGAAGGAGAGTAAGGCTCTGACAGATGCCAATTAAGTAACTGACTGACTTACGAACACCCCTCCCCCTCCCCATCCCCCTGGGTCCACACTTGTACATTTTTCACATTATTTAAGTCAAGGGGATTGCTGTGGGGCCCTTCCAAGGTGCTGAACGTGGCAAAGCAGGTGCATCACGGGGCCCATTTTGGATACGGGTTTGATAAACGGTACAAATGCGTAAATGATTCAAACTGCGCAAATCCTCCATCCCTGGTTTCTGTAGCTTTCCTTCTGTTCGTCTTCTTATAGGTCATCTTGCATCTGCTCAGCTACACTCCTTCATAGAATGGAGCTGCAGCAACCCACCTGCAATTGAGAATCGTCTGTTGCAGCTGCCTCAACCGCCAACATGTCTTCAACCTACAAAAGGGAAAAGGGTGCCGGAGACTTCACATTGCTTACATACCTGCAACTCTTGCACATTCAGCTGCATCTCAAAGTCCTTTTGTTCTTCACAATGCCAGGCAATGTTCTGAGAGTTGAGCAACTTAAAAGTCACAGAACCAGATAATTTTGTAAGCCATGGTTTACTTCATGCATACTCACGGTTTTAATGTCAATAGGAGCAGCACAGGTGTGGCCAAAGCTCCAGGGCACGTTACAGAAGACACAGAACAGGTTGTGCTTCGAGGAGCATTGTACTGATGTGCACATGTAGAAGGGCAAGCCCGCAGCCACCTGCATGGCAAGGAGAAGAGCATTGCCCAGTGAACTAGTGGACTGGGTTCAATAATTGTTGGCGGCCTGAGCCATTAATGCTCAGTGCTCAGAGCAGCAGACTAATGCCAGAGGTACGCACAATGCAGGTGCCAAATACAGTGTCAAAGCAGTGTGTAATTTTGTAAGAACATTGCAAGGGATAACAAAAAAGCCAATATTTTTGTATGTAGACCAAGAGAAACAAGGGACACCCTACATTTTTGTCGTGCCTTTATAAAATCTCGAAATTAAAAAGAATATCTATCAACATCAAATCAATGGTTCAGTATTGATTGTATTGAAGATACACTAAATAAAAGGTGCTTGCGTTACATATGCATGTCTGCCTTGCCCAACTTTCACAATGCTCACCGCTGCAAGATTCTGACAATCAGGGCAGTTGCGTGCCATGAATGCTTTCCAAGATCCGAGCACGGGCTCACGACTCAGTGCGGCCTGTGGTCGGGAGCGAGTAAGGGTGCCTTTGTAGTGGGTTCCGCTCCATGTGGATCATCCTAATGTTCAATGCATAAGACAAGCAAAAGATGCATCCACATGACTTATGCATACCCAAGATTCACCTCTGCATCAGGTCACACAGTCAGTTGCCCTGGCATTTGGCTCAAATTGTATGTGCAGCTTAGATACTCAAACCTTACAGGTGAAGGCCAGAGGATCACTGCCCCTTTGGTCCCACACCATTAACGTACCTGCAGGCCCTGGAACACAGCCTTGGGTACAGCTCGGGCGAGCGTTGCCGGGGCAATACTGTGGCTGGGATTGCAGTGTGTGCACATCAGCTCGCCATTGCTGCTGCCATCACTCCCAGATGACCTCGTGCGTGCACGGCACATCTCGCTTGCACAGTCCTGGCACAAAACCAATGCGCAGCCTTTCTGCATACAGATGATTGACCCTGGGGGGATGGTTTCCATGCAGACCATGCAATCCCTCTGCGCATGGGCCCGCACAGGCGGGTATTTGAGGAGACCCTCTGAGCTTAAGCCAACTAGCCGTGTAATCTCTCTGTCCTTGTCTGCCAGCTGCTGGGCCTTGCTTGCCAGCTGCTTGTCCTTGTCCGTCAGCTGCTGCCTCATCTCCTGTATATGGCGGTCTTTGTGCATCAGCTGTTCTTCTTGTAGTGAGAGCTGCTGACGAAACCGTTGTGGGAGGCCAGCGCTCTGTAGCATGTCATAAGCAGGCATCAGGTCATCAGGTATGCAATAGGATGCCAATCTGGGCTGCCTGACTTACTGAAAGGCATGGCCAATAAACAGGGAACTGACAGCATAAAAGTTTCTCCTTGTATGCCCGCACTCCTCTTATCATTTATTCAGGTGGCTCTGGTGTGCAAGCAAGCTGCCTGTTGAAGCAAACTCGATCAGTGCTGCACAGTGCTTTGCTTAGCCTGATAATGTGCATGTCTATCATTCTCGAGGTTAAAGAAAAAAATCCAAAATTTGGGCAAAACAGGAAAAGCGGACTCACCTCACTAAATATCCAGTTTTCCAGGAGCTCAATAATGGCAGCTTCATCCTTCTGCTTGGCCAAGTCAAGCGGAGTTTTCCCATGCTGGAGCAACACCAGAACGTGGAGTAAAACTCGGGCTAGGATTTCCCTAGGAGCAGTAACACCTATTTATGGTGCTGTTGGGCAGCTCAGGCGGTAGCAACAGCCTGAATTACCACATTACTGATAAGTTTTGGCATGAGCATGCACTGTGAACTCTTGTCAGGCACGAGCAGGTTGCGTATCAAGCTGATGCGTCACAAACATACCTCATTCTTCTTGTCCAATTCAGCTCCGTGGTTGAGTAAGATTTGGACAGTGTTCTTGTGGCGGTTGAGGCACGCAAGGTGCATTGGAGTGTAACCATCCTGTGAGTAGGGTAGGGCATTGCGGACAGCACGAGTAGGGCTTGGAGGCGGTGTTCACAGTTCAAAGAGGAGGAGCAATATTGAAATGCAGACACTGTGAATGCAGCTTTGGGAGGTGCAAATGACTTATCACAAGGTCCCACAAGCATCTCCCAATGCTACAGGGAAGGGATCAAGCACTTTAAAGCATGCTCAACTTACATCCTTTGCCTCGTTGACGTGAGCATCGCGAGATAAAAGGAGCTGGACTATTTCATCACAACCAGCACGGCAGGCAAAATGCAAAGGTGTCCAGCCGTCCTGCGGGTAAACTCAGAAAGAGGTGGGGTGGGGTGGTTTGAGGATAGAACACCATTAATTACACATACACACAGAGATTTGTAATAGTGTGTGTGCAGCATCAATGTAGCAAGGCTTAAAGCACAACAAGCCTTGGCTTTGTGGAGACAAATCTGGTAAGGTAAGGGTTCCTCTGTTTGCAGAGTTGGAGGTGGCCTGACTTGGCCCTTCGTGTGCAGGAGCTGCTTGCGGTTGCTGCCAAATTCCAATCCCGTGTGGGTACCGGCATGTTTGCATGCGCTGCTCCCTTCCTGTCCCATTTGCCAATCTTTGAACCTGCAACATTCCATGAATGTCCCCCGCTCCCTGTGCAGGTGCTGCTGCTAATGCCAGATGAATTAAGGGAGCTGCAGCAATCGTGTGTGGAGCAGGAGCAGGCACCGCAGACAGTCCATGCGGCTGCGGGAGTGCCCTGGCTGCAAGAGCGCGTGGGAGGAGGTCCAGCATCAAGAGGGGGAGCGCAATGCGGTGGAGGTAGGGCAGTCCAAGGGAGGGGGGAGGGGTGGGGTGAAAGGGCGGGACCAGGCAGCTGGCCCTGGGGCAGGGCGCGAGGGTGTGCAGCAAACACATCCCCCGTACCGCATGCACCGGGACCTGAATGCTGCGTGGAACCTATAGGAGGTGTGTTTAGCCAAGTTTGCCAGGCAGCCAAGGCCAGCCTACTTAGGCCACGGGCCGCCGGGGAGTTGATTTGCTGATCCCAAGGTGTTTTCACAAAGACAAGCCGTGCGGTGTACATACGCATGGATTTTCAACAAAGCAGAATCACACAATATGTACATACATTGTTTGGCCTATCAACTGCAGCTCCTCGGTCAAGTAGCAATTGGGCTGTAGTCTTATGGCCATCGTCACACGCATGGTGCAAGGGAGTCAAGCCTTCCTGCACAAGAGGACAGGTGCACAAGCTTATGCTGAGGGAACAACAATGTAATGCAGACACTGTTTCTTGTGCTTAATGAGCAGTGCCGCAAGTCCTTGCATAAAAGAATAAAAAAGGTACAGCGGCAGCAAAACCCTAAACCCTAAACCCTAACCCTTTTCCACGTACATCATCTACTCCATCAACTGCCGCCCCTCGATCAAGAAGCTGAACGGCTTTATTGTATTCACCATCACAGCAAGCCTTGCGCAAGGAGGCTTCCATGTCCTGCAGATAGAAACCAAAAGGTGACACTTGGAATCGAGGACATGATAGAAAGGGCATGCCAAGGGATTATCTGTATCATAGCAAATAGCCAAGTTTACAACAAAAGCGTAATGCAATCAATGTTGACGGGCATTCCCGTCCCTATTTTCTCAAGATCGCTGGCTCATAAGACGCCCACACATCTCCCAAATAAATCAAATAAACATTTGAGCTCAATGTAAATCCCCTCAAAAAAGTGCTCTTGCAACGGATGCATTAGGACTCACACGGAACACACAACTGAGTACAAATGTCACAACAGAGATGTGGCTGAATGGAATGTTGAAGCACAAATTAATTACATAGTTCCAAAACCTATTTTGGTATTGAATATCTGCCTCATCTTGCCCATTGATCCACACCCTTCTTTAGTCTCCCACCTCGACCCACCCCATGGTTCCTTCTCATGACGACTCAGTACTGAACACAGGAGCACACTTGCCTGCAAGTGTGAACAAAGCCTTATCAAAAGATAGGCTTACCGTGTCAGCCATCTTGCCCTCTAAAAGCTCAGCAATTGCTGTCTCAGATTCTTCCTTAGCCAAATCCAAGGGAGTTTTTCCAGCCTGCAAGAAAGCAAGGCACTGAAACTCCCCATCAGACCAAAACTGTGCATATGACACGTTGAGGCTAGGAACTATCCCATATGCAAGTACATATCTCAAACAAACACTCTTGAAATCTGAGAAACTCACATTACAGTTGTTAGGGTACTCATTTGAGGGATAATCACAATTTCAAGCAAAAAGCAGCGTGGATAAAGCAACATAGGCATTACCAATGGAGCAAATAACCATTATGCGCCTTCATAAAATCGCCTCTGCAAGGAGCCTTATTTGTAGCAACAAAAGAACAGCATTTATCAGAAACGAAAATGCGCGGAGAACCAAGTTTTGAAACAATTGTTTAATTGTGTGATTGAAAAGAGAGGCAAGACACTGGGTTGGAAAGTACTTACGTTGTTTGTCTTATCAAGTGCTGAACCCAGGTTAAGGAGGAGCAGAACAGCTTCTTTATGGCCATTGAGGCAAGCCAAGTGCAAAGGTGTGTACCCGTCCTGTAAGAAGTTGAGAAAAAAACGACACTTTTATTTGCAAATAGCATTCGAACAGTGATGGCAAGGAATCTAATGCTAAATAGTGACACAACATTAGAAAGAAGATGATTGAGAACAAAGATTGTAAGGATTAACATCATTTCACAAATAAAAGACTCAGGCAGGTCAGCGAGCAAAAAAGATGTATTTGGATATGTTTGGCATCTTGTCCTGGTATATTCATTTTAAATGGATTGCTGCAAGATTTGAAATAAGATTAAGCATGTGCCTGTTGTGCAACTGCGAGTACGTGTATGGGTTTCACCCTTTACATGTCATCCTCTCCCATCAATCTCAGCGCCAGGACACCCAAACGATATACAGGGCAGCAGTGACCTCTTAAGTCAAGGCCGTTTCTCAATTTGCAACTTGCTAAAATTTTGGAAGGGGGGGGAGAGGAGGACCCCACATTTATGGTCCTCTTGAAATCAAGGACCTACCTTGTCTGCTCTGTATCCAAAAAAAACAGGCTTACCGTACTGCTCCTAGGGTTACCGCGAATAATTAAATAATTATTGGGGGTCCTCGCTATCTGAAATCCGTTTAAAAATTACTTTTATCAAGACCTCGCGTAGTATCCAGGTTCTGTTCCAGGCCC
>LKMJ01001556.1_pt1 | contig 20410 bp, 24 predicted proteins | sample 643391 | NCBI WGS metagenome assembly LKMJ01 (sample SAMN04112250, study PRJNA286221) | soda lake metagenome | biome: soda lake; feature: Kulunda Steppe; material: water; isolation source: sample PL-Br10 brine of Picturesque Lake | place: Russia: Kulunda steppe | collected 2010-07 | reverse complement strand
TAGACACGCGCTCGCCTGACGCCATCGTCTCTCTCATCCTTCTCCCATAAGTAGTTTTTCGCGAGGTTACGGCACGTTGATCCGGTGCGAAACAAGGTGTAACAAAATTCATTTGCCAGACTATAACACGAGCTCACAAACTCATAATCTCACTCGCGATTGATTCCGAATTGTCGTCGATGACCAAGGTATGCATTTTTTGGGCAGCCCTGTCCTCGGAACCCGTTCTATATTGGAGACCGGCTAAAACGGCCCTGTTTGCGGGAATATCTATCGTGTGAAACACTTCTTCTCCCCGTCTTCGCGTATTGCCCTCTCTCGGCTGTTCATCTTCTAAAGATACATCGGGGGCGTGAAAGGACGATCCGTTGTTGCTGTCATCGTTTATGTAAAGAGACATCACGTTGGTACCGTTCGTCTCCGGAACTCTATCTCTGTCGATTCCGAATTGAAAGGTTTGGCTTCCTTTTTCGAACTCGATAACGATCGTAGAATCTGATTGATCGATGTAAATGTGAGTGTCGGGATCGGGATTTTCTAAGGTACCGCCGTCGATGTATCCTTTCATGTCGAATATCGGCCCTCCCGAACCTTGGTTGTACAACCTGTCAACCATATAATCCCTGTCGCTCAAATCGAGCTCTCGCGACGTTTTCCCATTCTCCCAACTGACGAAAGAGATGCCGCCGTTGCTATCAAAGTAGACGTTCGCGCGCAAACCGTTATCTCTCCTAAAAATGCGGACCTGAGGACCGCTGTAAGATCTAAACAGTCTACGCGCTGCGTACACAGCAATAGGCGTATTTATGTCCGCTCCGTCCAAAGCTCCCGCCTCTTCGGCAACGGTGAAAACCTGCAGCAAGTCGTCCTCAATAAAGTCGTCGTCCAAGAGTTCGGCGTATCGTATGATCACTACGCCCGACCCCCCTCTTCCGCCCGTCCCATTGTCCGCACCCCCACCTCCACCACCAGTGTTGCTCTGTCCGTTTCCACCATCGCGGTCCCAATATGGGTGCCCCCCTCGCCCGCCACCTCCTTTTCCTCCGCCTGTCTCAAACATCGAGCCGCTACCACGGGCCCCTCCGCCTCCTCCTCCTCCAGCAAACCAGCCCTCATCACCGACGTTTGTGCCAAAGTAACTGGCCATGTTCATGCCATTGCCTCCCCTTTTGACAACCACTCCCTCTTCCTTGTCACCAACATCCGTTACAGTCGAACCCCTCTCTCCCGCGCCACCACCACCCGCACCTTCACTTCCATCTCCGCTGTTGTCCCCACCATCTTTACCATAGCCATAAGTTCCGCTGTCTCCTGACTGGTCGGGCTGTAGTCCCCTGCCTCCGTCCCCGGAATTTCGTCCCGCTCCCGAACCGGAACCTCCATCGGTACCGTCGCCATTTCCCGGCGTGCCCCCGCCTCCGAGCGCCCTGAGATCTCGAAAAGTAGAATCTCCGCCGTTTCCTCCGTCATTGTCTCCCCCGCTCCCCACCACGACGTCGTACGACCCCTTGCCGATCGACATGCCCGGGTGAAGGATAAGGCCTCCCGCTCCACCTCCTGCGGTATCGCTACCGGTGCTGGGCGCTCCGCCTCCACCGCCTACCATTAATACGACAACGGATCCGAGAGTCGCCCTGGACACTTCGAACTTGCCGTCTTCGGTGAACACGTGCACTACGTAGCCTCCTATCTTGAACACCGAGTTTCCGCCGCTCGCCCTAACGCCCGACCGCATCAGCAGACAGGCCGACATGTAGGCCATCCTGCCGATGTCTCCAGAGGGGTAATCACCGCGATAATGAGGGTCCGAAACGTTACGGTTTATCGTGATCTCGTCGCCCCTATCCAGCAGCAGAAAGAACACCATGTGAGAAGTGGTCCTTCGGTTCGAGTCGTGCTCCGCCATGGCATACAGTGGCATACGCCGGACCATCGACCCGTTCTTTTCGATGTGAAACGGGAGGGCATCGCCTCCATTATTTCGAATATACGCTCCCGTAGAAACCATATAAACTCCGTTCAGCGATGCAGTAAAGCGCGGATTAGAATAGTAGCCGTTCATGTCATAGTCCGTGCCATTGAATTGAAGAGGGTCGTTTCTGTTGCTGCGTGATGAGCTGTTGAACGCGAGAAAGGCGGATGTTCTGTCGTATCCTCCAGACTTTCGAAGCAGCGCACCCGAAAAGAAGAAGGCGTCTCCGATGTTGCGCGGGTCGTCGCTCCCATAAAACAAGGGCGTCGATGACATCGCCTCGACGTGCACCTCGTCCCCCTGTGACAGCTGGACGTTCTGCGCCATGCACTGTCCCATGTCCTGGTCGTCGGACCAGCTGACGGTACTGTAAGGGGAATAGCGACGGGCCCTCGATCCGTTGACTTTGAGTGTCCACACGTGGCTGGTGGTGTTTCGAACGTGACCCCCGACGGAGAAACAATATACTCCATCTACGGGCGCTATAAAGGCGTTGTCAGACGCGGACCAGCACCTGTCCTTGAGGTCGAACAGCAGGTTGTCCCACTCCATCTTGCCGTCAAACGAGCGCCGGCCCGAACCCATATATGCCGTAAAAGCGCAGCTTTCCTTGGTGGCATCCCTGAGGAGCGACACCTGCATGTATCCATTCCTTCCGATATCCGAGATGCCGTATCCTCCGCGCAGTTGGCCTCCGGAGGACGTCACGCCCGCCTGCAACATGTCTCCCGCGCGCATCATGACAACGTGCGTGAAGTGAACGCCGTTTCTCTTCCTGCTGTCCGATCCCGCTATGTCGTATACCGACACCTTGCGCACCGTTTCGCCGTTGACGAGCAGCTCGAAAGGCACGTCGGATGTGTCACGCGTGTATCCACCTAGAGCCACTAGGTAGACGCCGGATGCGGGAGCCGTGAAAGCACCATCCGAAGTGTTGTAATTATCGTGTGCATCGTACTCTACGCCACCAAAGTTTATCACGCTTCCACTGCTACTAAAATGGCTGGTGAGGTACACAGAACATGCGGGGGTGACCTCCCGGTAAGAAAAATCGTAAAAGTCGGACAACGTCAGGGTAGTGTCTTCGTTATTGCGGTCGTCTCTTGTGACGTTCACGTACTTGGCCAGCTCCGAGAACCGAATCGGCCCGGGGAGGCCGATGTTTCTGGCAACGTCTCTGGTTGAAATGGCACCCCCTTTCTGAAGCACGGGCATTGAATGAGGAGAACACTAAAAATTACAGTTCCCGGTATAAGGTTTCAGTATAGTACATACAACACATAATAGTAATGACGGATTCAATGAGCAGCGACGACGGAGAGTACACCAGGTGCCTGGTTCGTTTGGATGACGGTCACGATAAACATCCCGATATCGTCGGCAATGGTGCAGCTTTCATCGTGCACAGTAAGGATGACGTCACGGTTCCTGGCAATAGCAACGTCGTCGTTTCGACCGGGGTTTCTATCAAACTACCGTGGCAGACGCGTCTCGTCATCCTCGATCTGCCTCCGAGACACCGCTCGGAGAATATTTCAAAGATACGCATCCTGCCCGACAGCATCGAGCCCGGCTCGGAGCTGGCTTACGTGCCGCTCGAGGTCACGCTCAACAACCTCGGATCGGAGGACGTCGAAATCAAGCGACACGACGACCTGGCGTATGCCGGGCTCTACTCGGTGCCCTGGCATCTTTCCGTGAAGCTTGATGACGACAAGGACGACGATGACGAATGATGACAATGAATTTCATGATGTGGATATACGATTTCGCACTAGGTTCGTTTCACCTCGTATAGCTAGGGCGAGTAAAGTGCGGTGGTCAGGTCGGGTTTCGGGAGCTCTACGAAGACGTACTTTGACCGGTGAAAAAACGGGCTACTGAGAGCGACTTCCGTCGGAAGCGTGTAGATGTCGCGCAGCTTTTCGGGACCCGTCATCATATCTCGCGTGAGCGGGATCTTCAGGTCGTCGTTTGTATTGGCGGGAACTGCGTAAAACTCTCCCTCTCGCCGATCCTTCATGCGGCCCATGCACTTCCAGACATTGTTTCCCGCGTCCCTCTCTCCAGAATGTTCCGTGGATTTCAGATAGCCCACGAGACGAAAGGCGTCTTCTTCGTGCGCGGGCAAGCTGGTCCTGAGCGGCAAGGGAGGCTGGTGCGCCAACACCGCCCTCTCTTGGCGGTTATAAGGTGGATACAGCTGGTCGTGAAGAACCCGCGCGTCTCGTTTTCGGAGGCGCGACGCTCTGGCATGGGGAGCGGGTTCAATGGATGGAGGGTGGGGATGCCGGCGCGCATGGCGAAGAGATGCGTTCTTTTGTTTTCGGAGATCTTCGAGTTCGTTCTGAAGCCGGGCGTAGTCTTGCCAACCCATGCAGACGTGCTCAGCGGCGACACCGTCTCGTCTCACAAGTGATCGTCTTCGAAGCACGAGCCACGCGATGATGACTACTGTGGATATAAAAATCCCTATCACGGCAACCGCCAGGGGCACGGCGGAGAAGGCGAGCTCGTCACTCTTTTTTTTTGTCATCAGCTCGGCCGTCTATCGTGAGTCTATCTATATACAGTGCGACGAGAGATTTTATGACATCGACGCAGACAAGGAGAACGGGATGGCGAGAAGAAGAAAGGGGAGGCGGCGAAGGAGGCGAAGAAGACGGAGAAGGAGACGGCTACGACGCGATCGAACACGCCCTCCGAGCTTTTCGATCGGACGCGCTTTCGTTTCGACGTAACTTGTTGCTCGTATCTGGAGCATACGCTTCTGCAAAAATAACGGGGGATAGGAACATGCAGATCCGCATACTCGACGCTTTCGAACGCTGCGACGAGAGGGTCGTCGAGAGATCGCTCAAGGATTCCTTCGTCGGAGCGCTTTTACGAGCGCCACCGTCGCGCGTCTGCGAAGTGGCAAGATGTTACCGTGCCATATTCGGCACTTGCGATCTAGGACCCTTCATCGCGATGGTGCGTACGGTGAGAAGGATAGGACGAGCGTGCGTGATTTGTGTCATCGCTACGATATTTCTTGCGGTTTCGTCAGCGGTATGCGTTGCAACGGGAGGCTCACTCGAGGCGTTGATGTTCTTGTGCGTATGTTTTGGTTGTTTGATCGCGGTGAAGACGCTATTCACTCGGCGATGATCGGAGTCCAGCCATCATTCTTGCATATGGATTGGCACACGGAGTGTACCATCGCGCCGTCAACGCGTTTCTGAGGAATGTAAAACCGTGACGACAGGAGCGTAGAACGGGAGGTCGACATCAGCGATTTTACGGAAAAATTACAGTCGAGCGTATTCTTTCGGCGCAAGTATTGCTCCGCCTCTAAGAACGCGTTCGACCATGTCCGCGATATGGGAGACCGCGTCAACGCAATCGCCAGGACGCCCTCCCTCGTCGCCGGGTCTGAGTTGCAGGGCAACCAACAAACGGCTATGCAAATCATCGCGACGATCCCGAACTCGTTCGCCATGTGCTCGAAATCCGATACGCTCACGCTCGCCATGGCGGCTTCCTCCTCGAAGTCTTCTACCGCCTCTGCTACGACATCATCCACCCTGTCCAGCGCGTCAGCTATCGACAGCATGGGCATGGTATTGGCTTGTATTGTCTGGGGATAGTGCAATGCAGGACGAGCGAGAGGAGGTGGAAGGGCTTAGGAACGAGGGGCGTGATCGATTTATATCATGGCGATAAGTAAAAAATATACATGGCGTTCGTGAGCTCCGCGAAAAAAAGGCGCGTGTTCGTCGGCTACGAAAAGGTCGATCCGAAGACGAGGTGTCTCATGGCACCCGCGCCAAACCGCATGAATCCCATGGGTTGGATGCTGGTGGGAATCATGGCGGTGATGGCGTTCCCGATATGTTGGTTGCCCTGCGTCATGCCCTGCAGCTACACGGCTTATGAAAGGCCGGTATATTTCACCGTTCAAGACGCTCAGACGCCTGTCACGGCCCAAGACTTCGAAGACAAAGACGACGGTGACTAGTTTTTTTCGTTCATCACAATAAAAGAGCCAATTTACCATGCCGTCTAAAGTCGTTCAAAAGGACGACGATATACCCGTAAAACTTTCCGCAGAAGACGCCGACGAACTGGACAGGCACAGGGACGAGGAGAGGAAAAGGGGCAAGAAACCTGGCACTCTGGCGAGAGTGAATCCGTGGGAACCCGCGTCCGAATCTCCGTCGCGTCGCCTCGAACAAGTCGTCGAAGTCAGAAAATCGAAAATATGCGACGGCGTCGGCTTGTTCGCCCTCAAGCCGATCGCGCGCGGATCGTACATCACGAACTACGCGGGAAAGCGCCTGGCCCCTCACGAAGCATCGGCCTCCGACTACGTGTACAGCTGTAGCCTTGACGGTACTTCGCTCGACGGTTCCGTACCCGGGAGGGACTGGTGGAAGTACGGCGTTGCGCACCTCGCCAACGACGCGATTGACCCTTCGGTATCTGGCGGCAGAGACAACAACGTGGCGTTCACCGAGGTCAAGGTTCCTGCGACGGACCGTTATGGCGGTAAGAACGGGTTCATCACGCGCGTCTATCTCAAGGCGGAAAGAGATATCGAAGCGGGCGAGGAAATCCTGGTTTCTTACGGCCTGAAGTACTGGGCGTGGCAGGCGAAGAACAGCCCCGAAAAGCTTCCGGCGGACACCATCAAAAAGATCTTGGTGCTGGACAAAGAGAGGCGCAGCAAAACTACTCCGCACGCTTATGGCGGAGGAGGTGGTGGACGAGCCAAGAAAAAGGTCCCATGTAAAAAGAAGGGAGCCAAAACGGCGAACGCGTAAAGACGCGGCGTGTATGTATATAAAGCTGATGAATCGTTTTTCTATATTTTTTTCACGTTTAGCGGTATAATACACGCGCCCTGCTCATGAATGGCGATCGTAGCAAAAGGTTTGGTGATCGGCGGAGTGCACGAAGCGTTCGACCGTGGGACTCTCGCTAAATTGAGGGTGAGTTGCGTGCTGAACGTCGCGAGCGAACTCGACTTCTCGGAGCTCGTCGGACTGGCGTACTATAAGATCGCGGTGGACGACGATTCCCCCGAAGGCGACATTCGTGACATCCTCGGACCTTGTGTAGACGTCATTTCTGAATATATCAACTCCGCCGCTCAGCGTGCTATCGTGCAACCAGGGTTGTACAGCGGGTTAAGGAAAGTTCCGGGGAAATGCTAAAACGGTATAAGAAAGAATGGGTTCCCCGGAACATTTGAACAACCGTGATGGCGAGCATGAAGCATGCGAGACGAGCATCCCACCGCTCGACATGTTCTGTTTGTTCGTGAATGTATGTGTGTTTCGTCACCGAAAAAAAACGCGTAAATAAACAAGGAACGCCGACCCACCCTCTGTGCTGAGCGTGAATGAACGACCACCATGAAATTCGGCACGGAATGGAAACGACGCTCTACGTCTCTGTGTATCGACGGTAAGGTCCAGATGTTCTCTCTCGATTACAAACGGTGGAAAAAGATGACGAAACAATTAGTCGTTAACGGAGGGAAAAACGTCGTCGACAATGTGCGGCGGTGCATAGACACGCTTGATGCGGAATGCGCCGAAATCGACGAGATATACACGCGCTCCGTTAAGACTCTCTTACGCCATCCATCAAACGCGTTGGTCGAGAGACTGTCCGCTTTGACGCGATTTATGGACGTCGCGAAGTGTCGCGTCGGAGCGACAACCGTCGTCATTCCCCGCATCCGCGACTGGAAAACGCTGCACGAATTCGCCTCCCTCTGTCGAAAGACGGCTTCTAAGATCGCGAAACGCATTGACAAGGCTCTGCGCGCCAACCTGCTAATGATGGGAGAGAGAGACCGGGACGAAAAAGACACGGGAACAATCAGCGCCGTAAAATGGCTCAGAGAAGCCGTTTCCTCTGGCAGGCACGCGTTCCTGGCCAACGACGCGACCTGGAAGCTGCTGGAATTACGGTCCAAAGCGGAGAACGGGGCGGACGCGTGTCCCATATGCCTCGAGGACACCTTCCAGGACTGCGTCATCACCAAGTGCGGGCACGCTTTCTGTCGGGCGTGCGTGCTGGACATGGTGCGCAGGAGGCACGCGAACGGTACCTTATCGAACCTCATCCGCAAATTTGAAGCCGAAACCGACTCCAGATGCCCGCTTTGTAGAAGGGCTATGCCTTTTTCTGATTACATCGAATGTAGGCGTGAGTAGATTGGAATACAAATGTTCAGAAACACCCAAAATATCGCTCACCTTTGCCCAGCTCTATCATAGGCGAGAGATGTCCGAACGGACTGTTTCATTGAAGCTCATAAACTTCGGGACCGGAATAGATTTTGCGGGATCTTACAAATTCATGTGTTCCGACGAAATTGGACGGCGGACGCCGTGGTACGACTCGAGGTATTCTAAGATCACTTTCGACTGTTGCGACCCGTACAAAGGTAATCGGTCTAAGTAATCCATTGCGTTCCGTCTCGATGGTTTCTTCGACCGAATCACAGGGACGGTGCACGCCTTTCCCGACTGGCTCGAAGAGGGTACTTCTCTGATCGTGGTTCCTACGCAGGATATGCGCAGCATCTCGTGGATGTATGTCAACGTACCTTCCACCTTGATAAAACTAAAAGCACGGACGTGAATCGGACAGCTTGGGCGTCGTCCGCTTATGACGTCACGGCTTTTCGTCTGTTCCTTTTCGACGACGGAAGAACTTTGCCATCGGGCCGCACAGCACGGCGTCGCTCCTCGCGACCACGACCGGACATGGGTGCTCCTCCCTCGTCACGCGATCGACGCGGACGAATAGATCGCACTTGTAATCAAAGCTCGCGCGCGCGTTCTTTTTGGGATCCGCCATCACGCGGCTCGCGGGAGGTTTCGAACAATGTTCGCACTCGACACAAAGCCGTAAATCGTCCAGGCGGGGGGGGAACAGTCTCAGTGACTCTGCGATCCTGTATACCCGTCTCTTTTGGCGGGTCGTGTTGTTTTCTGCACCGTCTTCTTTTTGGGGGGACGTCGAAAAAAGACTGTGTGTATGAAGACGAAGATCTCGGGAAGGATTGCGTGAAATTGGTCCTCGTAGTCGTGCGCGCGATGCTTTTGTCCCTCTTGATGATTCTGCTGACGAACGGGACGCGACAGACGCGACGCGCGAACCAGACGATAGACCGGAAGGATGCATGAAGGATTGCTACCACATACGAGCCTTCGGCTCGCGCATGTTCACAAATGTTTATGCGTCGTCAGTCGCATCTTAAGGCAGCGCAACACCAAGAAGATATGTCGCGGTGTATGCGTTTCGTGTCCAGCCAGCCCCCCTTGGCCGATTCTACCAGAGTGCGTATCAAAGGACGGAGCATATCCGTCTCTATCAAGCTGACGAGATCCGTGCGCACGTAAGAAGATACTATTTCGTCCGCCTGCAAATCTTCGTCGTTGGCAATTTTACGGACGACGTCCACGACGACGTCCATCTTTGTCGTGCCGTCTTTCAGCCCCATCCCCCTCTGCTTCCTTTCGACGATTTCCATAACCCAAGCGACCACCTGGACGCCGCGCATCCTGTCTCGGTCGACGTCGTTTACGAGCTTTCTCCGCCATTTGCCTTGTTTCTTTAACAATTCCTGTTTGATCATGACGGCGACACGCTCGCTCGCGGAATTCACGTTTCTCTCCTTTTTCTTCTCCTCGTCTTCTAATACGGCATATTTTGCGATAATCGCTTCTCTCGATTGATGCTGCTGCTCGAATGTCAGCCTGCTCAGGACGCGTTCGTCTGGAACGCTCGTCGAGCGCTCGCCCATCTGTTCGGTTAGGTCGGTCTGGTCTCGATGGTGTAACTTACTCTCCGTGGGTTCGATAAAAAAAGAGAAAACCCGGCGGATTGGAAGGAAGGGAAGGACGACGGCTTTTTTTCTAAGTCAACTGTATACACAACAAGCAATACAGACGGCGAGACGTCATGGACAAAATCCTGATACTGACGGTGGCCATCATCATCGCCACCCTGTGTGCCATCGTTATGGCCGTCGCCCAGTGCGTCATCGCGCACCGCATGCAGAATAAGGGCGGATGGGGGTTCGAGTACTTTAGCGAAGAGAAGGACAAGAACGACAAGGACGAGCTAGAGCAGAGGATGAAGGATATGAAAGAACGCCGTAAGAAGTGAGCGAAGCGACACTGCGTCAAGAAAGAAGAGAAGATCCCGCACATCGTCCTCGCACCGCCATCCCGCATTTGTGGCACGCCACGCTCGCAGAGAAAGATATTCCCGCGTCCTCCTTGGCTTTCGTGAGGTGCACGTCCCAAACCCGCAAGAAGGTAGAGTGCGCTAATCGCGGTTCGCAGATACAGCCATCCTCTTCATTTTTCGATACGGGTTCTTGTTGGACCAGATAACGAGATGTCGCGGTTTCGTTTCCGATTTCGTCGTCGTCGTGCGTCCAAAAGCCATAGAACTCGCACAGGGTCGCGTACCCCAGTCCCAGACCGTCGTTCAGCATGCGCTGCACGCTTAGGTGGCACGACAGCCAGTTCGCCGCGCGATTTTCGGCTTCGGACCACCGAGCCGCCTTCGGATCTGATCGAGAGGACGACCCGTTCCTCCCGCATCCGAACAGCGCGTCGGTCCCTCCCGCCCACTCGATGCTCGACAGCCAGTAGCCCAGGGAATAGGGCACCAGCAGCTCTTCGCCCACGTGCACGTTTTTGGACGTGCGTATGTATACTCGGTGACGGTGGCGGTGCCGTGTTCGGCGTCCGTCCCCGACCACTCCATAATGTTGTCGACTTCTCCCCCGCTCGACACATAACGGTGAAAATTCCCGCAACCGCACGGGAGAATCTTTGATTTCTTGAAACTCGCAGTTGTTTTCCAAGCCGGTCACGTCGGGGTGGATGGCGTCGTTCAAGAGATGGGCGACGCCGTGCGTCCTCCACCACCTGTCGTGGGGCACGATTATACGACCGTCTATTTGAGTACCGTCTTCGAATTCGTAAATGTAGTTGCCGTCGATATTTTTCGGGTCGTTCTGTTTCGAGAGCGTCGACGACGCGCACGCGCTTCGTGACGACGTCGTGGAGCGCGTGGTCGTCGAGCGTCGGTTCGCGTCGGGCATCACCCTCCCTGGGTATGCGGTAACGTAAGACCCCTTGGGCAAAAACCGCGCGGCAAACACGCCTCGTCCCGAACAAACACGAGAAGGACCCACCGTCACGAGTACTTTTTTCGATGGCAACGACGACGCCTTCGTTGCGCGCGTTTGTCGCTGCATGACGAAACGCACCCTGTCCGATTCGTCTGCATCTCGCATCGTGAATGCCGCGTGTAAGGGCATCTGGCTTACAGTAAGTAGTGGTAGGCTAGGGTGGTCCCCGCCGAGCGTTGCGCGAAAACGTTGTTTGTGTTTGGATTTTATGAAAATTATAAAAAATCGAAATTGTTCTGGACTGGACCGGCCCGGCACATCTGTGTCTGAAGTGAGCTAAGGGAGGGCGCGCGAGGGTCATGGTCGCGCTGCAAGCAGACGCTCTGCAGCAGCAAGCTCGCCGAGCTCGAAAGCGCCACCATCCATCGCGCACAGCAGCTCCAGTAGTTGCTCGCCAGCACGACATCTCCGCAATCTCCGCGTATCGATACAAAGATCACGACATCAGCGTCGACGAAAACGACGAGCAGAAAACAAGCATCCTTCCGGACCTGACGCCCGCAGAGGCGTTGAGGAAGTGTTCGGATTACTTTTTCAGGGGCACGAGACGCTCGTCGTTCGAGTGGGATGAGGAAGGCGCGGCCGTGAACAACGCTGCGTGGATATTGGTGAGCACCATGATCGAAAACGGCCACACCGGGTTACGAGGTTGTCCTTATAAACTGGTCGAGCTCAGGCGGGAGGTTCAAAAAGCCGTGAACCTCGAAGACCCCTTTTGCGTCGACGTCTTGATGCTGGGCATACTGGTGTGCGAGTTTAGCGCTTGGCGGAACAACATGGCGAGCGCCTACACAGGCGTCGAGCACCTGGTCAACACCATCATGGACGTCGACAACGACGACGGCGCGGATTACGACAGCATGTGCCTTTTGTGCCGCGTGTGGCAAAAGCACATCCTGGAAGCGTCGTTGGTGCTCTCCCTGCGTTTCATGTCTTACCGTTCTTCGCATTCGAAATCGATCTCGCCTTCGGACGGAGAAATACGATCGTGTGGCGGTGCGTAACGAGAATCGTCGAGCGACAGCGTTTGGGTCAGCGATCGATAAGGAACCGCGTGTTCATTTTTTGACGGAATTGACGAAAGCGCTATGATGGAGGTGTGAGCTTTTTTACCGTATGATCTTTTTTTGTCGTTATCATCGATTCCGAAGAAGTAGAGCGACGACGGAGGTGTCGACGACATAACTTGGTTTTTCTTGTCAGAGATGGTCGTGATCTTCTCGTTGGTCTCGCCTACGCTGCTCGTTGTAAACAGGCCATGCGGATCTTTTTCGAACGCTGCGTATTCACGCGCGGCGTTCGATTCGCTGTCGCCGCGTTCGCAATAAGCGCTGCTACAACCATTCGTTTCTGTATTCGAAAGATTGGAAACTATGTCTTCGTCTTCATCATCACCATTCATCTGGCTACCGCGCCCGAACACAGTTTCTCGATCATCCTCCTCGTCATCATTGCTTCGTGTTTCGTTCGATCCGCGAAGACAGAAACAGCATTGGTAAACTCCGCGCATGGTTCGGATATTGGATATTACCGCACGTATTAGGGCGGTCGTTCGAGCTATCTCGGGCAGACGGCCAGGCCAGTAAGCGACAGTTCGTCGCGCCTCTGTTCTTTGTCCTTTTACAAAGTCCCGATGAAAAAATCGACCCTGCTATGAGGAGTAAGCGAAGTAGTACGCAAAAAATGATTATGATCACGGATATCGGAAATCTCGACGTCGTCGGCGCTTCCTCTCCAGAAAACAGCGGTACTATTACCGCAGACGACGACGCTTTTTACGACGCGATGATGCTGATCCGAAAGTTCGCGCCGAAGGGCTTCGACGACGTGACAGTCAGGAGGGAAGCTTTGGTCGAAGTTTTTGCGGTCAACATGGTACACACCCGCGAGAGCGAACCTATACACCGGTATTCAATACCTACCGGTGAAATGCCGCCTTTCCCTAGCGCGGTTTTACGATCCATAGACGTGACGCCTTCGCGCAGCGCTTCGTTGATAAGCCGCCTGCTGTCCGGTGGTGATGGGCCGTGTCGCATCAGACTAGAGCGGACATTATTATCACTGCTCCGCGCTCAGTCGTACAAGTCGTCGATCAAGTCGTCGGTCCAGTCGTCGCGCCTCCCTCCCTGTTTCAGCACCGTCTGGAAAGAGCTCTGGAACGTCTCGGGCGCGACGGGGCGCGCGCGTCTCATAGAGGGCGTGAAAACGCGCCGCCTTCTCTAGACTCTGTGAATTTATGGACGGACCATAGAAAACTATTTATTTCTACACGTATACATATGAAGTGTTGACCTGGCCCTACACAGCATCGCACTATAGCACCGTGCGCGCACGTTTCGCCAATTCGACGACCATGCTGGATTATCTGTCCGGAAAATACGATGACGAGCTGGTGTTCACGTTGGAGAAAGGGTACGACAGGGAGATCGTCAAGGAGAAGGGATACTCTGATATTTTAGAGACGGAAGACGAGAACGCGATCAAGGTTGCGGTCGATTTGGCCAAACGCGGCCTATCGACGCAACCCAAATGTTCTCGCGTCAACCTGACAGCCAACGCCGAGAAAGCGGGAAAGAAGTTCGTGATAGGGGTCCGCAGATAGATTTTAGCGCGTTTGTTTATCGATCTTGCGAAAATCGCCTAGTACAAGTAAAGTGAACTCAAAGAAACGACGCCGCGAAACAGCGACACAACACGCTTTGCTTACGGTATCTATCGATATGCAAAAGCTCGAGAGCTTGTTCCCTCTGATATCGGCGGAAGCCAACGACCAAGCGGATAAGATATGGAACCTGCTTCAAACCGCTCGACGTGTCGGAAAAACGGCAGTCGAATTCGAGACAGGATGTTCGCGACCTATGCATCCGTTGGTTCAGCACGTTCTCGCGAGCAAGGGGTACTGCGTCATGGAGACGACTTCGGGATCGACGGCGCATAACTCCCCCCACCCGTTTTTCCAGAACCAGCATCAGCCGCTGTACACGTCTCTTCTGTGCCAGGGGTCTTTGCTGTGTCATGGACGCGGCGGCGCTCCTCCAGCAGATGCCTCACCGAACGCCGCCACTTCTGCCCCTCCTCCGTCCAACCCTTTTTTTCCGGCTCCTGCTCATTCCCTTCACGGTGCGCCTCAACCATCGACTTTTCCCGCGTTTTCGACGTCGCGCAGGTACGTCATCAGCGCGTGAACAGCGTGTTGAAAAATGATGAACTTGTCGTGTCGTGTCGTGTCGTGTCGTGCGCGTCGACCTCCATTTGTGCTTGCGAATACGTGCGGCGATTAGGCGACGATACGGACGGAGCGTGCATAATCTTTCTTTCATTAGGTAAATACAAACGGGACTGTCCGTACACGGACCGCCTTCACGCTCCAACCATGGTGCTTCAAAAATTCAGCGGCGATCTCAACGTGATATCCTTCTTCGACGCGTCGACGTCGTCGCCCTTTGCGGTGTTTCTATTCGGCATCGAATTCATCATCCAGGCGCTGATCGGCCTCGTGTTCGGCGCGGCGATAGATAGGGGGTTCATCGAGGCCAACGTCGTGTTTCTAGGCTACAGCGACGTCGAAAGTATGCGGCGGGCGAAAGACGACGAAAACGCCGACTCAGAGGAAAGGGCGAGGGACCGCATCATCCTGTTCCTCTCTGGCATCTTGCAGCTCGTCGTCAACGTCCTGGTGGTCTTCTTGCTCACCAAATTCTTGCCCTACAATTTACACGGTCATTGGCAAAACAGCATCGGGGGCATGGCATTTTCCGCCCTCTTTTACGGGGTGCAACAAAACCTATTCGACAGTATAGGAGGTTTGATCAGGAGGTGAGTGAGGCGAACAGTTTTTATCATCTCTGCGCGTTTTTCGCGTTCTGGATGTATCTGAACGTCTCGAGGGGACGCCTCATACGGCGGTCATCCGTTCTTTCCTTTCTTTTACGCGCAGCTTCGACCCGTTTCTTCAACTGCTCCAATTTCGCTCTTTCCCTCTCGGTACTGGCCCTACTGCTTTCGCGTGAAGTTCCTGCGGGCAGGATCGTAGAAGGCATAGACGCAATGAAATTGCGAGCCCGAGTCGTCCGAGATATTACTAGATGAGGGCAAAAAAAATCGACGAGATTCCCGGATGTTACTGGCGATGAAAGCGAAAAACATGTCGTCCCTCGCGAGATCGAACGGCTATTATCCTCCGTCAATTGTACACAATGCAAAAAATGCGGTTCTGTCGCTTTGGAGATATGGTGGCGACAGCTATGGAGAGGCTTACGACGAGCCGCTACTACCTCCTCCCCCTCTCGAACGAAGAGAGGGCTACGACCATGACGCACCAGGTGCCGGTTTGGCATCCGGCTGTGTGATTTGGTTGAACAGGGCAAGGACGTACCCCTTGGTCACGGCGTGCGTGTTGTTCTGCTTGTACTTGATGTACAGCAAGGTGTTTGGATGCGGTGCTCGTTCGCCGTCATCTGTACGCGAAGAGAGCACCACAGACAACGTCAGCGGTGCGCAAAGGTCTATGATGGCTCTCCAAAAGATCAGAAACCTCTACCAAGATCTCGTCAGAGAATTCACGGAGCAAGAAAAAGGAGAACGTCGTGCTGGGAGCGGGCGAACGTCGACCCCGACCATACCGACCAAAGGCAAGGCTCCCTGGTGCAAGCCGTTTGACGTAGTGCGCCCTTTGATGTTCCGGTTCGGAAAAGACGAGCTCAAACTCACGCGGTCGATCGATAAACCCACCATGCGCTCTCTGCTCGTCGACATCAGACATCAAACATGCCGCTATGGTCTGCGGATGGAGAACGCCGATCTGTTGTGTGCCGCTCCTTATCACGGTTTCCATCTCGCTCATCTTATAGCCGTGAACGCTTACTTAATGGGCCACGCGGATAGCAATATCGTGCAGTCGGCGGGAGGAGGTTATGAGATGTGTTCGGTGACACCAGAGATGGCACGCACGTTGTTGAAGATCATGGCCGAGGACGCCGGCTTGGTGGAAGAGCCGTTCGAGCCTTCTCAAACGACCATCGACGCGTTCGAGCGCGCTATAGACGCGGCTACTAGGGCGGAAGCATATATGTTTCGCATCGACGAGATGGCCGGTGAAGGAGAAGAAAATGCCGCAGATGGAGAAGAAGAATCGCGGTTTCATCGCATGTGCGAAAGGGCCATGATGAGGGATGAGTCCAGGCGTGGAGCGGTCGAGTACTACCGTGACGTGAACGCGCGCGCCCGGGTGCGCGAAGTTGGAAACGATGCGGCTGTGCTGCGCAGGATCCAATACGTAGAATCTATGCCCTCGCCTTCAGAACCCGTAGCATACGGACCGTACGAAGCGCGAAAACGCAGAGGAACCACCTGCTCGGAGCTCTCATACGCGTCCGGAGCGTCCAATGTGTCCTCAAAATCTGCGGCATCTCAAAGGAGCAGCCTCCTGGTCGACGTTGCCGCAGAGTCCGAAATCGGGCTGGCTTTCGCCGAGACTGTTCACGCCTGGCGCGACGCGCTGGGCATGTCCGAGCGGGCGCTCGAGAGGTGCGCCTCGTCGGATCCGGGAGCATACGATTTCGGCAGGTTCGCGCGAGCGGCACTTGCCTCGAGGTCAATGACCGCTAGAAAGGCGACGAATTGGCGCGTCAACTTCGGTAAGAATCCCGAGTACAAGCTGCTCCCTCCTATCACCGCGACGCACAAAAACGATGAATACACCGTAGAGCGATATTGCACGGCCATTCGCATCTTGTTGCGCGGAGTTCCCGATCCCGTCCTGAACGCCCTGCTCACCAGGCATTGCTTCAACCATAAGGACGCGAAGCACGCGTTCGTGCACGCCTGGAGGTCCATGGCGTGCGAGCTGCCCCCGGCCACGCTCGACCTGATGGTCAGTCACGTGTACGACGCGTGCCTCCGCGTATGAGTTCTGCTCCGCCCTTTTTTCATTCAAGGAGGAGGACTGAAGAACACGGATCGCAGCTGGTGAATCTCGTCGTCGTTGCCCATTGACTGGCATATCTCTTGGAACGGAATGCCGCCGTGCATGCAACACAGCACGAAAAACATCGCGTAAACTCCGCATTCTGTCCTCTGAAACTGTTTGCGCACCCTGTTCTCCAAAAGCGCCGGCTCCTTCTCTTCGAAGGGCGCCACCTTCTCGACGACGGATGAACCGGAGTTGTTCCTTCTCCCCCCCCTGTTCCTTCTTCTTCCTCCCGCGAAAGATACGTGCAGATCGCGCAGCTGTCGTATGACGCGATCCGCGAACGCACGTACCTCCGGCGTGGCCGGCATCGCGACCGAGTCGTAGTAGCATACGCCGTAATTGGCCAACGCGGGATCGAGGCCGATGTAGCACGACACCCAGTGTGATCCGCTCTGGTCGTGCTTGTCGGTATTGAAGATGACGCCGACGTGTCGCTTGCCGGCGCGCCAAAGCGCGCGCGCGTCGAATCGACACATCTCTTCCGCCACGCATGAACGGCTCCCAGCTGGTACGGCTTCAAAGTCCATCGGAAACACGCCGACGAACGCGAAGTCAGGAACCGTGCGCTCATACTGCTCCATCACGGTCTGTATGTCGAAGTTGCTCAGCCACTCGTGCGGGTTCTGTTTCCAATCGTCCGGCGCGAAGGGACGAAACCGCGCGCTCAGTCGTTTCAAGAGCGCGGGGTTTTGTTGTCGCAAAAACGACAATTTGCCGTGTATCCATAAATATTCTTCGCCGCGCCCTTTCGTTCCAAACGCGGAATGCAAAGCGGAGAGTAGTTCATCGTCGGTGCTGGTATTCTTCTCGAGCGCTTGACGCACGGATTGCAATGTATTTTCCACCGCATCTCGCGTGTCATCGTCGTCGTAAGAAGTCGGTCGAGAATCGAAATGCCGCACATAGGCTCTCGCCACTTCGCGCAGGTCATCCGAGGCGAGGCAGGTGTTGCTGACGTGGTGACGCCGGTTCTTTTCGGCGAGTCGCGCGGCTTCCGGCGAGCAGTGCTGGGGGGCTCCCTTCACCTCTGTGACGACCGGGACAGGAGCAGGGCGTCCTCCCGTCGCCGACGCTCGGTCGCCGACCGCTTCGTCCCCCTCTCTTCCTCCGTACTGGTTGCGGTCGTCGCTCACCAGTGACCTCGTCGACAAGCCAGTTCGTCGCCTTCCCCTTTCTTTCTGCCGTTTCTGCGACGGGACGCGTTGACTGGATCGTCCTTGGTTCCTTGTGGCGGACATGAGTGAACGACCGAGAGGGGACGGGCTACTACTACTTTACTCCGTATGTCAGACAATTTTGTGGAATGTTCGAAATACTCAGTCGTTCTTTCTCCTGCGTAGGTATGCGGCCATGTCGTCCAACGCGTCCTGGAGGTGCGTCGAGAGAATGCCATAGTACACCTTGGCGTGCTTTTTCAGGCACGGAATTTCCCGAAGGTGCGTGCGCACCAGGTCCAGGAACGCCTGTTCCACCTCGTCGTCTTCGTCGTCTGCGCCGTTCATCATCGATACTGCCGAAACAGCACCCGACGGTCTGGCGACGGTAATATCAAGAGATGAACAAGGCGCAACAGCAGCAGTTGATGCCGTACATGGGACACATGGCGCACATGGCGCACATGATGTCGAGGTGAGAGGGGGTGGACATGCATGAATTGTATGACTAGTGTTTCGCGGAACTTGCGGAACGGCATTCTTCTTGGCTTCGCGCATCTTCGCGTCCTTCGCGTCCTTCTCTTGCCTGTCCTTCCTGGCGACCATCTTGGAGTTGACAACCATTTCGTGAAACATGGAGGCTCGGATAGGATAGGTTACTTTTTTCTTGACTGCTTTACAAAGCCTACATTTTGTGTCCGGCTGAACGAACGAGCCGAAAAAAAGCGAGAAAAAACAATGCGTGATCTATTGTGACATACACTCTGTGGCAATGCTTTTGAAAACTTGGACCACGGTATTGAGGTTCGCGAGCATCCAACCGGCGCGGTTTCGATTTTTGCTCGACCACCGAAATTCCGGATCAAACACGGGTGCGCAAGCATCTACGATCATGTCCGCCACGATATCTTCCTTGTTCGACACTTTGGGGATGTCGTTCAAGTACATGTTCCAGAACGGTCGCTGATGGAGAAGCCCCATCTCAGGAATCTCGTCGCTCTCTGCCGTCAGAAATTTCAGGAACTGTTCGTACTTATCGGTTTCGGTGAATCTTTTGCCGTCTGGTGTCAGAGGCAGTTGTCCTTGAGACTCACGTTGCTCGATCTGCGTGATCGTGGCTTGTGTGATGCGCTCGATGCACTTTTTACGCTCATCCGGGGTCATGGCGGACTCTATGTTGGCCGTGATGCGCAGGCAATTGATGATCCAGTTCTTGGGTCTCTCTTTAAAGTCCCAACAGAAGTGGGGACACAATATTTCACGGCAGGTGTCCCTCAAAAACAGGGCGATCTGCAGGAAGTCGTCCTCCGTGACCATTTTGCTTTTTCTCTGCTTTGTCATTACATGTTGCATCGGCGAATTGTGGATCGTCCAAAATTTCATGTTTCGCAGTACGCCGGGCGTTTTGTTGCTATTTTCTTCTGGAGTTTCATCCAGGTAGTGAACGAACGTCAAGTAGTTCTTTAGTTTGAGGGCTTCAGTAGGCGGGGGCGGAGGCATCACGACCCGTAACGCATCCAGAACAGGCTTGACGTAGTTGGAGGAAAACTCAGTCTCTTTCTTGATCTTCAACCTGTTGACGTCAGTATAGATGTTGACGCTCGTCTTTTGAGCCGCAACCATGTTATCTGATGATAAGTTGAAAGGATTTCGTGAGCATTGAGAAGACGGCGAGAGGGAGCGTCAATTTTTTTTACTGAGTTACTGACGTCATGGCGTATCCGGTCGTGTGCTTTGACGGCGATTTGTATTCCAAGTCATATACACAGGTTTGCCTCCAGTCGCTTTCGTTGTCCCCTTCACGACACGACACGCAAAAACGGACATTTACGGTCCGTAACCCATAGTGTTACGGGTTTACAAAACAGGAAAACCTCATGTACGCGCGGCCTCGTTTCGAGGAGTTCGTGGGCGCCGGCCGTGTCCTTGAACATGGAAGAAAAAGCAGGGATTACGTGTTACAGCTAAATTCATTTTATATACTTGTGCAAATGAATTCTGTTACACCCGAACCATTTGCGTATAAGAGGCGTCCTTTCTTACCTCTCAGCATGTTTCTCCCGATTTTGGTTTCGACTCCAAGGAATGAAGTATCCTTCGTC
>LKMJ01001555.1_pt1 | contig 20425 bp, 22 predicted proteins | sample 643391 | NCBI WGS metagenome assembly LKMJ01 (sample SAMN04112250, study PRJNA286221) | soda lake metagenome | biome: soda lake; feature: Kulunda Steppe; material: water; isolation source: sample PL-Br10 brine of Picturesque Lake | place: Russia: Kulunda steppe | collected 2010-07 | reverse complement strand
TGTTGTTGCTGCTGTCCATGTGTGTGTGTATTTGAGTGTGTGTGTTTGTGTGTATGTGTGTGTGTTTGTGTGTGTGTGTCTGTGTGTGTGTGTGTGTGTGTGTGTGTGTGTGTGCAGCTCGCAGTCGCGGTTGCCCATTGGCAACATCAACAGGGGGGGAAAAGCTGCATGCAGCAATAGCCTGAATCGGCTCCCTGAAGCTTACGGCTGTTGAGGTCCACAGACACTCAGCAGCGTCAGCGCTTGTGCAGGCTCTGGGTAGGGAGGATGTATAAAAGGTGGTAGGGTTCGGTGAGACTCACTGTGGCCAAAAGATTTGCCATGCAATATTGCATGGACTCAGGCATAAGACAAGTACGAGTTTGAGTACAGTACAGAAGGCAGGTCCAGATCAGACCCACCAGAACCAAAAGAGGCGCCCTAAAGTGCATCTGTGGTGTATTCTGCTCTCCAAAATGCGCTCAGTTTGGGCAGGATGACGCTGCGCCTTGAACTTGTTTGTTGGCCTTTTTATAAGGATTGCGCCGTGCCTTGCATTCCTTTTTATGGTCTCTTTGTATCATCCGCCGTGCCTTGCATCCCTTCTTATGGTCTCTTTGTAAGAATTGCGCCGTGCCTTGCATCCCTTCATCTTTATAAGAATTGCGCCGTGTCTTGCATCCCTCCGTAGGTGGGGCACCTCAGCGAGCTGACTACGCGCACAGTGCGTGACAAATTTGCAAGGCTGAACCAGGTGCGCTTGCTGCAGCACACTCGCCAGCTTTAGTGATGCTCTAGTCCAATGCCTTTGTTGGGGTTCCAGCCAGGTTCAGGGGTTGGTGTGACGTCTGCACTGTCTAGCCCTTGTAAGCAGTCTTTGGGATTAATGCTGAGGGCAGAGGCTAGATGTGTGCCCTTACCATGTGAACACGCGCTCATGATTTTGGGACAATCTTGTGCTCATAAACGAATGCACGATTGCTTGATTGTGCTTGCTCTCTCATTTATATGCCATTCAATTGTAATGAGGTAAGGCCTCGGTCACACACACGACTTTTTCCACTGTTTGGGTCGAGTTAAAGACAGTTAAGCAAAAATCGTGTGACTGCGGCCTTGAATGACTTACAAACTCCTTCTTGGTGGCATACTTTGATGCCTGCTTTATTGCCTTGCAGCTTGTCCACATACGTGGTGTTTTTCCCTACTGTATGTGGTGCAAGAGTGCAGTTGCACACTTTTTTTTACCCTCTGTGCTGTTCCAAAATGCCATGGCTCAGATGGCTCTTGTACTTGGTCTGGAGACTGTGGAGGAGCTAGCAGACTACTGGGGAGGTGACTCCACAATAACCTGGCGGTTATCTGCGGCAGAGGTAAGTATCAAGAATGATTCGCCTGGATTTTTTCTTTGCATCCGTTCATCCAGGTGAAGGGCATTTTGAGCGGGAAGAATAATACAAAGCCTGGTCGTAAGCATTCTCATTCTCTCTTTTTGCTTCCAATCATGCCAACATTTTCTTCTTTACTGCACACTTGGTCGCTTGCAGCTTTAAAGAGACCACTTTGTAGCTCATTCAAACTGCACCATCACTGCTTGCGCTCTCGCTCCTGGTCATCCACCCAATGCCCTCAATGCCCGTGCTATCACCTGCAGGTCCGTTCCGCTCTCGCACAGCGCACAGACTTCTCCAAAGATGCCATTAAGGCCCTTCCTCTGCACTGAAACGTGGTGTGCAATACTTACAAACCAAACAACGTCAAGGGATTGCTGTTGGTCACAAAATGCTGAGCTGCAGCTCTGCATGAATCAGCTGCCTGGTGCTGTTTGTCCGTTGACAAGCAGTTGCAACACAGGCATCTCAAGGCCATGGGCTCTTGCATGTGAACGTACCTGTTTTATCCGGACCCATGCTCACAAGAGTTCTTGCTGTTTGGCGTACATGTATCCTCTGCTACTCACAGCTGGCTGGTGGCTTTCAGAGTTGCCACTGCTCACGGACTAGCCAAATGTTTGGCACTGGCAATTTTGACTGACTGTTTTTGAGAGCAAATACTGTGATGAGACACAACCAGCCAATATAATAAAATGATTTAATATCTACAGCCATGAAATTGGATGGATAACAAGAAACTAGAACAGGCAAACAACTATCAGAGGAGCATGTTATTGACCTTACTGAAGCGTATCTGAGACTTGAAAGGGCTTTGCCTTACTTTTTTATTGCGCTCTCAAAAGAAAGCGTACAGTAGCTATGCAGTATCAGCGACACTGTACCTCCTGTAAACCAGTGTGTATAAACCAGTGTGAGTCCTGACCAGAGATGGAGAGCCAGTGCTGAGTCTGTCACGCTGAGAGACGGCTGTACACCAAACAGACGCGTGGCATGACCATAACTGCTGTCGGACGCACTCACACTGGACTGGGTGGATGGACTTGACTGGGCGCTACCATGCCTGTTGCCCCCCAAAGAGCTAGTGGGATCTTCTCCCTGATGGACATCTTAGTAGGTCGCTAGGAGCAAACAAGGTATTACTGAGAGTTCGTCTTCGACACGCTCAAATACAGCTATAGCTGAACTGACAACAGGATCAAACACTCAGCCAATAGGAAAGAAAAGAAAAACTACGTAGGCAGTGAAACCACTCCCTACATCGATTGAGGAAAAGGAGACACATTGGCTCGAAGAGCCGTGAGTTTCCTCCACCAGACTCGATCAACCTCCGAGTCACAATGCAGCATAAATCTGGCACTGCACTGATATGGCGTGACAGCAGCATGGCCATGACATATGCACAACAGGATCAATTAATCCACCAACTGACTCAACTAACCTCCAGGTCAAAATGCAGCACGAATCTGGAATTCCACTTATCTGGTGAGACAAAGTCACCATTCAAAGTTCATTATGGAAGCCTGTCCCCTTCGTCTTTTCCTTTTAATGTCAATGGCTGCTGATATTTTGAAGGCGCGCACATGTTGCAAGGCGGGTGCTTGGGGTCCTTGCCTGTAAGATGCACAAATTACACAGTTAAGGAATTAACCACTTGCCTAATCGTATGGCAGATTGATTTGCGGCTCATCATCACTAGGCAGAAACTTATCCATTGGATATGACATGATGTTTGGGTTGAAGTTGCTTGTTTGCAAACTGCAAAGTTTAGTCTGTGCTGAGAAAAGACACTCTCAGATGTTATTCAGGCTGAATAGACAAGGCATGCCGTGTTGTCTTCATACAGGAAAAGCCTGGCTAAAATATGGACAAATTATTCTTTCTGAGGACAGGCTTGGCAATGAAAAAGAACATACAATGCACAAGGGCGAGACGACACGCAGAAGTGGACGTGCGCCTAACCTTTAAGGCTCTTGGTCAGCGGAAATGAAAAAATACGCCTACTACTTGTAGACTAGTTAGTATCTAGTAGGCTATATAGCACCTACTGGCTAGCTAGTACAGAAGTAGCGCGAGGTCCAATTTAAGCAGGAAAAGCGGGCAGCTCTGGGGTGCAATTGGTTTCGAGTTTAAATGCATGTTGTGGATGTATTAATCCGCACCAGAAGTGTTAAACCTTGTATCCTCGGGACTCGCACATCACCTGCTTTTCTTTTGCAGTAGCGGCGATACAAAACCCCCCAAACTACAGCCATTATTGGTCCAAGAACCTTGAATATTGTCCTCGCCCTGATGAAATGCATGCAATTGTACACTACTATGTACGCGCATTGAATTATAATAAGAGCTACAGATATGCGCCCTGTGAGCTTACGTACTACCACATCTGCTCACTTTCTGATCGCCCTCTTTTCCCTGGGATCCGGGCGGAGGGGCTGCGGCAGGCCAAGGTGCGATGAAAATAGGGGATGACTCATCGAATCGAAATGAGATACAAATAGTAAATTGTCCTCTCGAATGTCGGCATTGGCTTCAAAATTCCAACTTATTTTATTCAAATGCAATTTGGGCATCATTCATCACACGCACAGACATGCACGCAAAATCAAAGCATGTTGATTCATGCTCCCATGCGCTTTAAACATGGCCTTCCTGTGATTGGGGTAGCACAGAGGACGCCCTCCGGCCCCAGCTTGTCTGGCTCGGAGGCACATCTTTCCCATCTTGAGAAAGTGTGTGAGAGGCTATGCTTGCCCGGAACGTAACACACCACCTTCATGGATGACAAATGTTGAACGAAGACCTGATCAGGTCTAGACCTGCATATCTGCGCAGCTGCAGCCGGTGCCACCTAGCGAGCCTGCATATGCATGTGCCCTGTGCAGGGCAGCACAGCCTAGCTGCAGGGCAGCCTAAGCTGTGCCAATGCCTTGGACAAGAAAATGTGGCCAAAACACATGATTGAAAGCTTCTTAAGTTTTTTTGCTACATGTGCATCGATAGTCATCTCTCGCGGGGCTGCAATTCTATGTGAGTTCTGCTGAGTACCTTGGATTGGGAGTGCTTAATTAAGCACTTATAAGCACTTATAAGCTATCATATGATCTTACACAGCTTTCATTTGTACATTGAAAATTTGTGTCCTAACTTGGTTGAAGTGCGATGATTGTGATTTAATTGCAATGATCGTGGGGGACGAAATGCACTTAGAGGGTGCATCTCACCTCTCCGGAAAAAATGGATCCATTGTCAATCCCTCTAATGGCCAAGTTCTCTTTTTACGGGGGCTCTCTGGTAGCAGCAACACTCAAATTATGAACATTATTCTCAACGAATAGGGACAAGTGTTCCAAACTGGACAGTACAACACGTTTGTTGCTACGCACAGTGTCTTCACCTCTTAACGGTTCTTTTGCAGCCTGCGAGCATCCACCTTCAACTTGCCAAAGCTACAATAACTTGTCACACACCTGTGCATTGCCAAAAGTTTAGAGCCTGGCAAATTGATCATGCATGCGCAATGAGTGAGCCTCACTTGCCATGTCTCTGCCAATCAGCTCTTCACGCATGCATAGGCCCGTACGCACGCGCCTGTGCCCATAAGCATACATGCACACACACGCGCATGCACGCACGCACGCATGCACTCACCCTTCAAATTTGGGACGTTACCATGGAGATACAGAATGATCTGATAATCACAATAAAACATTTCGTTTCTGCCCTCCACAAGAGCTCTCCACAAGAGCATGCTTGATGTATGCCTGGAAGATCAATAGCGGCACTCCTCAATGGCTGGCCTTTGCTTGCAAGAGGAACACTCGCAACACAGCGGAAGAGCTGTCGGCCAATTGTTTGCCAAGCACTTTAAGCATGATGGGCCGGTGATATCAGCGGAACAAGGGGGCATGCATGTGGGCGTCAAGGAGGGTAAGCCCTTCGCGCACTCCTCACACATCGGGCATTCAACTGCAGGTGTGGGCCAGCAGAGGTCCTTGCATTTACTTTATGCCTGAAGGAGTGCTGATACCAATGAATTAATTGAGCACTGCCTTTGTGCAATGAGAGTCAATCATGCTAGATCTGAATAAACAACTCTCTTAGAATTGATGCCCAACTGCAGCTGAGCAGTATTTCAAATGCAGCAGTCCTTGGGCACAGGAGCATGAAAAACAGGCCAGGTTTTGAGATATTCTGCTCTATAGAAATATAGCGCGCGCAAATAAATTGGACTTAAACTAGAATAGTCCCTTTGCCGAGCTAGCAACAGATACGTAAATGCTAATAAGGTTCCTGTTAGAAATTTTCCTTACAAAGCGTCTCTCCTAGCAAATGTATGAGTGGAGATGTATGAGTATATTGGGAATAATTTGGAATTCAGTACCCTTGTCAGAGAAGCCAAACCATGGTGGAAAAGCTGTCCAACATCCCTATGATGCCCCTCGTCCCCGTAGGACATGGGTTTATCATCGATCAGTGCAAACATCTGCACATTTATGTCACATCACAGATCAAACTAACAGACCGCCAACTCACTGTCTAAAGACATAGCTTCTGCCTCCTGCGCAACGCCCGTGGCCTGTTGTACACTTGGAACCTCATTGCTCGTGGAAAATGTACAGAGCACGCACAGAGTGAGCGTACAGAGGAGACCCATTACAATTAAGAACGAATATTATAATTCAAAAAGATAAAAGAATTTGTGTACCCGTCAATTTATCAGTTCAATGACATCAGTGCTGCATGCTACTTAATATAATGTTTATTTTGAAGAATTGAATTTATTATTGTCTACAATAACGTTCATTGAGTAATCGAGGATCCCTGCACCATGAGTTCAAGCTATGCTGCAACATTTCAGGACATACAGGAAGCTCATGAACGTATTGCTCCACACATTCACACCACGCCTGTAAGTCAGCGTAGTAAGCGTAACTAGTAGAAAATCAGGAGTGTGCATGGAATTTGGTTTGCCTTCCCTGCAGCTCTGCAGCTTTGGCAATGTATTCAAGAACTATGATTGCCTAATTCGTTCATGCAAGCATTGTGAAGACCTGGTTGCGCTGTCATGTCATATCCACCAAAATTTCTGGATCGCGTAGATGTGGATCAAACATTGCCTGGAGATTCATTCAATACAAGCTATGGATGCCATTCGAGCAGGTGTGGCAAAATGCGACGCTGGATGCAATGACTGGACAGCAGCTGTACTTCAAATGCGAATTGCTTCAAAAGACTGGCGCATTTAAGTACAGGGTGGGTCAGGACAATCAAGAGCAGTGCTTGTCGATTATCTCAGTTGGAACGAGAACTATCTCTGTGATGAATTGTAGTGCAGGCACCGGTCACGAAATTCTTATATCTTCTGTCTAGTTAGTTCTGCCAGTGTGTCTGGTTTTTTGTTGTCTCTGTCAATTCTCTGCTCCTCATTGCTTAGCATTTAGAAGAAATTGATCCTTTGCCCAACAGTCTCGTGTCAAAAGCAAGGGATGCTCTTCATAGGCAGGGGCCTGCCCTTGGTCACTGATGTGATTTGCATGGTTTGGCCAAACGGGGCTCTGACTTTGCTGCTTAAATGGATTTTTACAAGAACCTTTTGAAAGGCAATACTTGATGATGATGGTGGTGGTGGTGGTGGTGGTGGTGGTGATAATGATGGTGATGGTGATGGTGATGATGCTGATGCTGATGATGACGACGACGATGATGAGAATTATGATGGATGAAGTCCATGCGTTAGTGGGTCTTGCAGTTCCGCTTGACCAAGTTGACGATGAATGCACGCAACAGTGCTCAGCATTCCTGCTGCTTCCGTGCTCATGTGCTGGATGGTGCCCGCTGATGTGCTGGACGGTGGAGGCATGGTGCCAACGCACAGCACTGCGTCTCAGCAGCGCCTGCAGCTGCGTGTCTTACAGCCTGCTAGAGCCCCTGCACTGCCCTTGCGTCGCAGGGTGCCTGCAATGCTGTGCTGTCGCTGCCAGGAGATATAGCCCCCAAGGGTGTAGCAACCCACAGCTCGGGCAATCATGCTGCTGCAGTAGCGCGTGCAGCTCAGGTTGGTGGGAGTTTGTGTGTGTAAGTGTTTGTGTGTGTGTGACCTAATGCTTTTGCACGCATGTGCGTGTATGCTTGTGTAGATGGATGTGCGCGCATATGCGTGTAAGGGTGTGTTCATGCTTCTTTGTATGGTATGCATCTCGATGCGAATTTGTGTTTTGTGAATGCGCATTTGCATACCAGCTTATGTCTTTTGAAGCCCAGCACCTGGTCTGTAAGTACCTAGGCCTAGTCTGCCAGTGCCTGGTCTGTTGGTACAATGATGGCTTTGTAAAAGAGAAGGACTTCTTAAGAAAGTGACACTCCTGGCGACAAGCATGTGCTGGTGCTCTCATAGTGTTTCACTCATTTGCTTGAAACCTGTTTCTGGTCGCAGAAGGGACTTTGCTTGGAGCCCTGCTAATACAGCCATAGCAGCCTGCGCCTGCTCAAGATCTGTGCTCATATCACATGTGTTCATAGTAGCACATGTCTTCCCTGGTCTAGTCCATGATATCGCATGATCAAGATGCAATGCCCTGGCTGCAGCATCGGTGGAGGAGTAATTACGCATTAGCAATAGCTTTTCCCCTCTCTCGCAATGCTGCTGCTACTGCTGCTGCTGCTGCTGCTGCAATTGAACCTTGCCTCATTGCATGTTGGCAAGTGTAGGTGCGGTCGATCCCTGCGTATATCGTGCTCCCAAGCAACACCCCGCAGTGCAAAGTGAATGCAGTCATGGAGTACGGAGGTACGTGTTTGTGTACGGTGTGTAGGCTTATCTCATTGAAGGTGCCGCTAGCGTTTACTTTGTCAATGGTGCTGGCAGCATTTCTCCTTTTGAAGGTGCTGGTGGCCTTCATTCTGTCAAAGGTGCCGATGGCGTTTATCCTGTCATGCGTGCTGGTGGCTTTTATCCTGCGTGAAGGTGCTGGTGGCGTTCACTTTCTTAAAGGTGCTGGTGGCTGCGCGCACAACTAGACTGCACAGGTCCTGCATTCTGATGGGGCCTGCGTGCTGCCCAGAAAGGTACAGAGAGCCTGTGAACACTGAGACGTGCGTCACAGAGCACGCAAGCCTTCAAGCACGCGGGCCGTTGTTTTTGAGCCATGGCGCATGTATCAAGCATACAAATACGTGCCAAATGAAGCATGGAACCTGAGCGCACGTGCATGACGGCTGCGCCGCTGTGTGATTGCTCTCATCAACACAACATGTAAGCGCTGGTGTGCCGCTGCACGCAGGCAGCGTCACCAGTTGCGCGCCCTCGCCAATGCAAACACAGGCACCGGCCAACGTGTGTCTCCACAGTGGTGCACCAATACCATGTGCGCACTAACGCGTGTGCGCCACTGCACGCAGGCATCATCACCGTTTGCGCGCCACTGCACGCAGGCATCATCACCATTTGTGCGCCACTGCACGCAGGCATCATCACCATTTGTGCGCCACTGCACGCAGGCATCATCACCATTTGCGCGCCTCTGCACGCAGGCATCGTCACCATTTGCGCGCCTGGCATGGATGCGCGAGAGGCGGCGTGCACGCGGGTGCTTGCTGACACAGGGGCGAGCTTTGTGCCCCCGTACAACCACCCCCATGTCATTGCAGGCCAGGGCACGATTGCATTGGAGCTCCTTCAGCAGGTGCATGTGTGCGTGTATGTGTGTGTGTGCGCGCGCGCATAAGTGGCAAGCGCATCCACTTAAGCGCATGTGTGTGGATCAAAGGCTACTGTGTGTGGGCATGCACTTGTACGTGCGCGTTGGATTGTGATGCATGGGTGAAGTGTCACACTTTCTGTTGATGTGTAATTTGTGGCCCTTCGGGCTGTGGGGGGTGAAGGAGGGGGCTCTGTTCCTGCAGCTTTTTGTCCAAAGCAGGCAGTGCAGGTGCATTTGTGCATTTTGTCTAGGAGGTGGATCGCTCTGAATGAGCTCCTGCAGAGGCTCCTGCTGTGCCTCTGTGGCACGCCCAGTGACTGAGTTCTGGGCAAGGCTTGCGGTGTTGTGTTCTGCAGCGATGCTTTTAACCTCATGCCCTGCATGCACAACAGTGCAGTCATGTGCGTTTTATCCAGTGTGCAGCATGCCATGCATGTGCCGCAGTCATGCGTGCTTCATCCAGTGCGGGGCTTGGCCTGCATGCACAGCAGCCATCCGTACGTGCTTCATCCCGTGCGCAGCATGACCTGCGTGCAAGGAAGGAGCGTTCCATCTAATGTGTGGCATGCCCCAGGTATTAGCCTCCCAGGAGCTGAGGACCCTTCCGCCTCCCCTCCCATCAGTCACCAAGCACCATGCAGCAGCCATTGTCTTTTGCACGCCAAGGCCGGCCTCCCCAATTTGCTGCTGCTTTTGCTGCGGTGGCTGCCGCAGGTGTCGGACTTGGACGCGATCGTGGTGCCGGTGAGCGGCGGCGGCATGATCAGCGGCATCTCCATTGCCGCCCACCACCTGGCCCAGTGCGGCCGCTGCAAGCCGGGGCTGAGAGTTGTTGCTGCTGAGCCTATGGGGCGTCAGGTACGGTTCGCTGCTGGCTGGAGGGCATGGAGGGTGCAAGGTACGAGCAGGGCAGAGAGTAGTCACTGCAAAGCCTGTGGCGTGCAATGTTTGAGGCTTGACGTTGTTTGCTGAGTGTGTGGGGCACCAGGTGCGGAATGATGCTGGCAGAGAGGCATGCAAGGATTAAGGTGCAGGGAGGTGCGATGCCGACCAGGTGCGGAATGATGCTGGCAGAAAGGCATGCAGGGCACAAATTGTAGAGCGGTGCGCTGCTAATTGTAGGGCGTGTGAGGTGTCAAGTGAAAGGCTGAACGGAGCTGGCCGAGGGGCATATGTAGCGCGCAGGGCGCAGGGCTGTGCGCCGCAGGGCACATGAAACGCTAGGTGTACAACTGTGTACGGCTGGCTTGGCTTGCTGCGCAGGCATCTCTGGGACGTGTCTTGCTGCTCTGATGTCTCAAACGCAGCTTGCTGCGCAGGCATCCCTTACTCGACTTGCTGCTCTGATGTCCCTAACACATCTTGCTGCTCTGATGTCCTTGACACAGATTGCTGCTCAGGCATCCCTACCCTTGCCTTGTATGCAGGGCACGGCTGCAGACGTCGCGCTAAGCAAGGCCACAGGCCAAATCCAGCTGGCATGCGAGAGGCCGGACACGATAGCAGACGGGCTCATGGTGCGTCCGTGAATGTGTGCGTTCCCTTGTCATCAAGCAAAGCCTGCCCAAAGCCGCTTGAGCGTGGCTTGCCTTCCACATTGGCAAGCAGGCAACAAAAGGCAAACAAGATAAATGGCGTGCTGAGATGGCAGCAGGTTGCTTTAACCAGAAACCTTGGATCTGGGCATTGTACTGATGCCTTGTTGGGGGCACTGGTGCCTCTGTCAAGGGTGCTGATGCCTGTGCTGGTTGGCGAGTTGGTTGGCTGGCCAAGCTCCAATACGCGCTCGCCAATACGCGCTCATTGGCACGTGCTCAATATTCAGGCCCAACCGTGACGCGAAGGTGCGAGTCCACAAGGACGCACAAAAGCACAATGTTAGCCAGAAAGATGTCTTTGGCGCAGTGCAAACGACCCGCAGACAGCGCGGAACACTGCAAGCCCAGAGTGCACAAGATAACGTGAGCAAGTCCCAAATGGTCCCTCCGCCCGCATTTTCCATGTGCCAGCCAGTTTTAATGCAGAATGTAACGTCGTGATGATGAAGGGGTGGATTGCAGCAGGGAATTTCCTTGAAACATGGCTCTCTGTACAGAGCTGATGCAAGCATGCTCACGCTGTCCGCCAGCGTTGGGGTGGTGGTGCTGAGCAGGCCATGCTGTGTGCATAATGTCCTCGTGCAATCATAATTTGCTGCCCTGAGCAGGCCGTGCTTGGCTTGTGTGCGTTATTGTATAGGGCCTGCTCTGACTAGTGCTGGTCAATGCAAGCATTAAGGCTCCAAATGGCCAGCGTGTGTGTAGAGGCAGGGTTGCAGCAGGTACTGGGTGAGGCTGCAGCAGCAGCAGCAGCAGCAGCAGTGCTTGGTCTTGGGTGGCTGGTGATGCCCATCCCCGCTTTCAGCATGACGCGTTAGGTGTACAGGATGCATGCATGCACAGTGCACGCACAGCGTGCATAGCATGGTGCACCAGGATGCAAGCACACACAGCGCGTGCACAGCGTGCACAGCACGGCACACCTAATCCCATTGCTGCCGACGCCCCCGCGACCATTGCTGCCTTGCCTTCCCCATTGGAGTGTGTACTCCACACCCTGCCTGCACCCCCTTGCACCCTGCCCGCTCCACGCTTGCCCGCATCGAGTATATCTCGCCTCAGTACAGCAAGAGAGGCATCTATGCACCAACAGGGCATTAACACAATGTCTGGATCTGGATGTGTTACCAGTTCCCACCAGAGAATGCCCTGCTCTTGTCCTCGCCGCTTGCGCTGTGCGTGTGTTTCTCCCGAGAAACATAAACCAAAACCTGGCATTTGTCTGGGCCAGCAGGAAGAGCGGACACGTGGAGACGCGGCCATTGAGGGGCATAAATGGGATGGTCTTCACTTGGGCCTCCACAAATGTGTCAGTCCTGGGAGCTGCAGATTTTAAGTGTTAAACCATCCAACGCCCAGCACCTCTCTATTTATCCCCCCTGTGGTTTTAGCTTATGCTTCATCTCGTTAGGCAGGAATAGCCATGCAACCCTTAACACATCTTAGGCACAACAGGGTACTCCATGGCTGGCAAGGGCCTACCACGATTCGTGAGTGCTACTAGGCTTGTACCTTTCGTCCATTCACGGGGCTGTTTTTCACTCCATGCCTCCTTCAGGGCCGCCTGGGGGACTTGACCTGGCCGTGCGTGCGCGACCTTGTGAGCGCGGTCGTGACGGTCACGGAGGCAGAGATTGTGATAGCCATGCGGCTGGTGTATGAGCGCATGAAGCTAGTCGTGGAGCCGAGCGGCGCTGTAGGTTTGGCGGCTGTCTTTTCTCCACAGTGGGCCGAGCTGAGGGGGCCGGGCGGGGTGCTGGAGGGCTGCCAGAGGGTAGGCATCATTCTGTGTGGGGGTAATGTAGACCTTGCGGCGCTAGGGCCGTGGGGTGTCCTGGACAGGTGACGGTGGCAGCGAGTGCAGCTGTCAGTGCTGTGGTGGTGCTGTGACACAGAACGGTTTAAGCTGCAGCAGCGTGCACTTAGCCAGGTTATACTGAAAAATTACAAATAGCCAGGTATACTTAGTCCCTGCCGGGACTGTCCGAATTGGACCTCTGGTGTTCATGCCTGCAGACTTGGTGGCCGGTCCCAACTTGGAGTTGAATGCAATGTGAGCAGCGATCAAAAGTGCACATGCATGAGTTGTGCTCAGCACAATTCACGTTTTGAAGCTACACATACAAACACATGCCCCTCCCTAAAAGCATACCACCTGTCCATGGAGAGGCTTCAAGCCTCTATAGTACATCTACTCTGACAAGTAGTCTATCTTTCCTTCATTCAATCTTTCAGTACCATGACTACGACAATTTGCCTCACTGCATGCCTTGCTTCTTGAGAATTGTTTGATACTCTGACAGGCTGATAGGCTGTGACGCCACAAGGGACACTTTATCTCACTTATTAATCATGACAGTACGCATATCAATCATCCGAACCTTAACTAGATGGCAGTCAAAACTTTTTTAGCTGAGATTGGTGCCACATACCAGTGCTACAGTTGCTTGAGAGTGATTCGACGTGCCATGTGTTCACAATGTGAACTCCACATCCAGTTTGTTTTTGAGGGTCAGGGTGGCAGGTTTACAGGTTACAATTGAGGGTTCAACCAAGTTAGGGATCTTTTATTCCTTAGAGGTGGTCTTGCCCCATTACCTTAACTACTACCATGGAATACCAAAATTCCTTTATATGGAACTGCTGCTGCTGCTGCTGATGATGATGATGATGCTGATGATGAAGCCCAATGTCTCTTGCAGTGGGGCGCAGGATATTCAAGCACCAGACGAAGCTTGTACGGCTCAACACAAGCCTGCCTCCTCTAAGGATTAATTTCTCTGCTCATTGGGGTTCATCAACCTCAGGCTGATTTTGGTGAGGCTAAACCAAGAATATTTCATTTCAAACAAAATTTTCCTTTTTTCGTCAGGTTCATATTCAATTAATTTAAATTAAGTTTACTATTTGACAAACGAAAGAATGATGAAGTGTAGTGGTCAAAATACAGCACTCAATACCTTGAAGTTCAGTACTTCTGTCTCAAGTATGCAAGAAAGATCACTCTCTAGTTGAGGGGATTGTCCAGGTACTGATTGTTTGCAATAGTATTTGAGTGCTTTGGGGGGCAACTTTACCATGTTTCAGCGCAACTTGAAGTTAATAGGCCTGTCTTCCTATTGCTCAGTTAAGCTCCCCTCTTCTCGCGTGTTAGATGTTCGGCGAGTTACCAGTACTTGAAAAAGGGTGGCCAGTAACCCTTCCAGCTAACAGACAAACCCCCAATGTAAACCTAATTGGCAGGTACAGATTTTGCGAACCTCAGCATGCACTTCTTCAGTTGTTGATCAGAAAATGCAATAGTTGAGCATGATCCTGGAATGTTTAAATATGAAAGGGCATGCAAATCCTTGGGTCACATCCTGGGGCAATCGTTCAATATTGCAGCAGCAAATTTTAATGACCATCCATGCTGCATCAAAAAGGGAATGAAATGGTTAACAAAAAGTGCCTGCAGAGAGTTTATAAACAGTAAGAATGCCCAAGAAACAAGGACATCATACTTCAGGGCAACTCACAACATACAAAAAAATCCAAAACAAACAAAAAAGACGTTACGCAGAAGGAAAAAGACCAACTCATGACCTCGGTTGCACAGGTTGCATCATAGGCAGATGCATGAGTCCCGATATGTTCAAGGCAGACACTTTGTAAGTGCACAGGGAAGTAGATGGAGGGGAACATGCTTCACAACAGTGGCACACAAATTGTCTGAGACGGGACAAGTACTTCCAAAAAATCATGCTCATATCTAGCAGTGTGCATTTTTCTTGAGTACATGAGCCCCTGCATCATACAAATCACCTCACCAGCACACATGGCAGCCGGGCATCGCGCTTGAAGTGAAAGCACAAAGAGGCAAGGAGGCAAGGAGGCAAGAAGGCCACCGCTCCAGAACTCCCACACGCCTGGGGCGGAACCCATACCAGGGGCTGACACACACTGCCGCCCTGCCGCTAGCACACACATGCTATGGCACGGTGCTGCACATCGGGAGGATCGTTCACACCTCGTAGTACTGCTGTGTGCTGGGGTCATAGTAGCAGTTTAGCATCGGGTCGTAAGTCAGGTTCACCATCCCTTTGCTGCCTGCCTCTAGGGCAGGTGGTGCTGCGGGCGCAGGATGTGCCTGGTGGGGGGCTAGGCCTGCCAAGGTGGGCTGCTTGCCAGGCGCGCTCCTGGCAGACCCTTCATCAAGCACCAGCACCTGCGCGCGGTGACCCTCCACACCTGCACCGCCAACAGGGATGCTGCCGCTGCTGCCGCTGCCTCGACCGCCGCCGCCACCGCCGCTGCCGCCGCGGGCGGAGCCACCCCTGCGCCCTCTGGCAGAGCTCCCTGCACAGCAGCAGGTGCACACAGTGGGGGCATGCCTGACCTTTTGCAGAGAGTGTGTGCAGAGTGCAAGAAGAGCGACGCCATGCCGCATGCCTCATGTGCGCATGCGCGACAGCAGTGCAATTGCCTGTGTGTGTGCGGCCGTGCCGGGTGGAGGTGCCGCAGCTTGAAGGGATGCTTGGCCAAGTGTTGGGAGGCTCAGGCTCACTGTTGGAGACCAAAGGTCGTGCTGATCATCACAGGGCTGCCACACAGAGCAAAAGCGGGGAAGGCAAACGGCTGGTGGCATGTGGCTGCGCATGGCACGGCAAATGGGGGCATGCAAGGGCACCCAGCTCGGGCAGTGCTGCGGTGCAGGCAGTGTGCATGAGCCAGCTGTGTGCACCACTTCACACCATGCCCGTCCCACCTCGCCCTCCGGGGCCCGCAACCTTAGCAGCAGCAGCTGCAGCAGCGGGCCCTGCGGCCGCCCGGGCTGCTCCTCGGGGCCTGTTCAGGCCCTGGCCTCCTGCGCCGGCCGCCACTGGCAGCCCCTCGTGCACTGCCACCGCCGCCAACACGCGCGAGGCGGGGATGACGGGCGGCGTGTGCAGGCGCTGCTGCTGCTGCTGCTTGTGCTGCGCGCGGCTGGGCAGGGTGGGGGCCCCGTGCGCGTGCGTGAGGCTAGTGTCAAACACGTCACTCAGTCTGGGACTGCTGGCAAAGCTGCCTAACGAGGCGGCAGAGGTCCCCGGGTCAAGGGGCAGCGGCGCACCACCCGCGCCCCATGGCTGCTGCTGCTGCTGCTGCTGCTGCTGCTGCCTCGGCAGCTGGTGCCGCGCGTCAAACGCAGCAAACCCGCCTTGCCTATTGAACGTCAGCAGGTCCCCGCCTGCGTGCAGCGGCGGCCACGCGTCCGAGCTGCGCGGGTCGAGGCCGTAGCCGTGGTGGCCAAGACCCTGGCGGTAGTGCTGGTGGGGGAACAGGGCAGCGCCCTGGGGCGGCTCAGGGCCGTTGCTATGCAAGGCCCCCTGCTGCAGGGGCTGGCGCTGCGGGGGCCCTGACTGAGGCCCGCACTGCAGCCCGCCAACGTCACCATGCTGCGGTGGCGGCTCGATGAGCAACCCCCCGTCCTCTGCGCGCGGCTGTACCCGCGTGCGCCGCACAGGCGGGCTGTGCGGCCCGCCCCTGAAGTAACTGCTGGCCCCCACCCCACCCCCCACGCCATCCGCATCTTCCATAAGTCCTCGAAAATCAGGGCCTGCGTTGTCCATGCACCCCACAGGCGTGCCCTGCTGCTGCTGCTGCTGCTGCTCCTCTGCGCCCGCCTGCTGCACCCCAGCAGAAGCTAGGCCATCGGCCTGGGGTGCTGCAGGGGTCTGGGGCGCAGAAAGCCGGCCTGGCTGGAGGGTCGTGGGGGGACCTGAGGCGAGGCTGGCGCCGTCTCCAGGCAGCCCAAGCCCCGGCCTGGTTGGGGGTGGAGTGGTGCCAGTGCCGCCCACGTTCACGCTGTCTGAGCCGCCGTTCTCGACTGCGCACATGAACGCACACAGAGCAGGAGTGTGTGTGTGTGTGTTTGTGTTGTGTTGTGCGTGTGTGTGTGTGCGTGTGTGCGTGTATGTGTGTATGCGTGTGCGTGTGCGTGCCTGTGCATGTGCGTGCATGTGTGCATGTGTGTGTGTGCCCGCCCCGCATGCATGCGTGCGCGATGTGTTTTCTGGGCACGTGTGTGCTCTACGTGCCATGTTCACGTCTTTGTGTGTGTGTGTGTGTGTGTGTGTGTGTGTGCGCGCTCTGCGGGTGCATCTTCAGGCCCATGCACTGCCACACTCCGGTGCAGTGCAGCACACGGCATGCTTCCACTTCGGCAATGCAAAAGGAGCTCAGCTCCTATCAACGCGGGCTGCTGCTGGCTTCGTCACCAGCCAGCGGGGCGCTTGTGCGGGCAGCCACCAGCTAAGGCCGCCCGCTTGAGCTGCTCTCACCGGTCTCGGCCGCTGCTGCGGCTCACCTGTCGCTGCGGCTCACCTGGCGCGCTGCGGCTCACCTGGCGCTGCGGCTCACCTGGCGCGCTGCGGCTCACCTGGCGCTGTGGCTCACCTGGCGCTGCGGCTCACCTGGCGCGCTGCGGCTCACCTGGCGCCAGCCAAGGGCACTCCTGTGGGTGGAGGCCTTGGCGCGTCGCAGAGGGCACCACCGGCGCGTTGTGCTCACCCTCCTCTTCCAACTCATCATCGTCCACCAGGCTGGACAGCCCCCATGCCTGGTTCAGGCCCCCGCCGCCCGCGCCCTCCACCGCCGCGGCGCCCTCCTCCTCCTCATCCACGTAGCCCGCCACCGAGCTGCGGCAGCTGGCCGCCACGCTGCCGCCCACCGCCGCCCCGCCCCACCAGCCGTGCGCCGGAGGCTGTGGCTGGCCAGCCCGGCCTGCACGACCACCCCCCTTGGCTTGGCCCCGGCCCCGCCCGCGCGGCGCCTGGGGAATCCTTGATGCACGCGCCTGCGATGGGAGAGAGGGTGGTGCCACTTGCGCCTGGCCCTTGGGCTGGGGGGGGGGGTGCGGCGTGCCCCTCGCGCTGCCGTTGGCGCTGGGGGGCGCGGCGGCAGGGGCGGCCGCCTTGTCGCCGCCAGGATCGCCTGCTGGGGCGCTGGGACCGCTGCGCGCAGACGCGCTTGCTTGGTTCCCCTGTGCGCGGTTGTGTGTGCTGGCGCTCGGCCTTGCATTGGTCCCCCTGTGGGTCCGTGTGTGTGTGCCTGCCTCCCGGCTGCTGGGTTGGCCCAGCCCCCTGCTGCCCCCTGGGCCTGCCCCCCTGCTGTCCAGCCCTCCTGTCCTTGGAGGAGCGCGAGGGGAGCAGGGCAGCGCCTCCTGGCCGTGAGAGAACTTTGGCGGCGGCGGCTGCTGCTGCTGCTGCTGCAGTTGCTGCTGCCGTAATGGCGCCTGTGGCTGCAGCTGCACCTGTGGCCGCTGCTCATGTGCCAGTGGCTGCTGGTGCTGCTGGTGCTCCTGCTGCAGTGGCGCTGCGTGGACTGGCTGGTGCTGAAGCTGTTGGGACGCGCCCGCGGCTGGCAGGCTGGGTGGGTGAGGGGAGCGCTGGGGGGAAGCCGATGGGGAGAGGCGGTGGGTGGGGAATGCGGGGCCGCCCACGCCTCTTCTGCGCTCAGGGCTCCCTTGGGCAATGCTGTTGGTGAGCTGGTGGCGGTGATGCGCATGGTGACTGGCGACCAGGCTCGTGGCCGGCTGCGGGGAGGGGCTGCTGCAAGGCAGCGGTGGGTGCGGGTGGTGGCTGCCCGCCAGGCTGGCGGCCTGCAGTGGCGGGGGGCTACAGGCGAGCCTGTCTGCAGAGACGTCGAGCCTGCCTGGGAGGCGTTGAGCCTTTGGAGACATCGAGCCTGCCCGGGAGACATCAGGCCCGCCTGCACAGACATCCCGTCCACCTGCACAGACATCCAGTCTGCCTGGAGACACATCCAGCTGCCGCTGCTGGCGCCAGCCCTCGCACAACGGCCCGTGCACATGAGAGGCAGCGGCAGCAGCTGCGGTGCTGCTGCTGTGCGTAGCCAGGTGCTGGCCCTTGAGGACCTTGGGGCTGACTGATCTGGAGCATGCCTCCGCTGCGGCGTGCACACTGCCTGCGCCCGGGTGCGGCCTTGTGGGACTGTTGCCGCCAGGAGCACGCTTGGTGGGGCTAGGCCTCCGAGACGCGGCGGCGCCAGCCCCTCGCGTGCTGCCGTGCGTGCGTGCGCCGCCTCCGCCCCTGCCCCCCCCCTCTCCCTCGCTGTCGCTGAGGGGCGGCGAGGTCGTGGGCGCGCCTTGCGCGGCATAGCGCTCGCGCTTTGCGGGCACGCACTGGCCGAGGCTGGCGGTGCTGGCGCGGGCGGCGGCCTGTGCGAGGTCGGCGTGCTGCTGCGAGGGAGGGCAGCTGCCCACGTGAGGCACTATGCTGAGGGGGGTGGGGGTGGGAGAGGGGGAGAGGAGCAGCATAGGGGGCGTGGGGAGGTGGCCACCGCTGCCCTGGCTGCCCGCGGCACCTGAGAAGGCCCCCGGGTGCAGCACCGCGCTGGTGCGCAGGGCGTCGCCAGCACCTGCGCAGCGCGGGCGAGGTGGGTGGGGGCAGGGCATGGGAGGGGCCGGCCAGCAAACAGCGAGCAGGTGCTTCGTGAGCGTGGGTATGGGGAGCGGGGGATGAGGGCTGTGTGTGGGTATGGGCAACAGGGGATGGGGGCTGTGTGTTGGTACGGGCAGCAGGGGAGGGGGGCTGTGTATGGGTAGGGGCAGCATGGGATGGGGGCTGTGTATGGGTAGGGGCAGCAGGGGATGGTGGATACTGCAGGGGAAATCGTGCTGCACCTGGTGCCGCTGTCCAGGGAGTGTGGTCCTCTGCGCAAGGCGGGCATATTGGACGCAACGGGGGGATAAGAAGGGTTCACAAACAAGGACAGGGCAGGGGTTGGGCGCCGAGCACGCAGGCAGGCAGCGCATGCACAGCCCCCTCTCTGCTTCTGCGCTTGTGCATGTGCAAAGTTGGGTGCGCAGAGGCTGCAGGGTGCGATGTGCGAGCGCGCGGGCCAGCTGCACTCACAGCTGTGCATGCAATCACAGCAGGAAACCAGCACATCGTGCTGCTGCTGCTGCTGCTACTGTATGCCGTGTGCTTTCTCCTTTCGGTCCCGCCACATGCTGCAGGATGCCTGCACACTGGGCTGCCGCCGCCGCCGCCGCTGCTGCCGCCGCTGCTGCTGCTGCTGCTGCTGCTGCTGCGAGCCTCGTGCTTACTCCTTTCCGTTCCGCCAAATGCTGCAGGATGCCAACACACAGCACTGCTGCTGCTGCTGTGCGCCTCGCGCCCAATCCTTTCCTACCCACAGCTGCACACCCACCTGTCACCTCCAAGGGCTGAAGCGTAGCTGCGTGCGCGTGGCGGCTGCCGCCGCCGCCGCCGCTGCTGCCATGGGCTGCCGCAGCCGCCCCCGCTGCTGCGGCGTAGCTGGGGCGGCCGTGCAGCAGCACGCCGTGCTGGAGCGAGGGCTGCAGGCGAGGCTCGGCGCCCCCCCCGCTGCCAACCAAGGACCTGCGCGGCGAGGCCCTCCTGCTGCTGCTGCTGCTGCTGCCGCCGCCGTGCCCGTGCCCTGCCCGCCTGGCGGCCATCGCCCGCTCCGGCCCCAGCATGCCACTGTTCTCCTTCCCGTCTCTGTCAAGGCAGCGGCTGGACCGTATCCCTAAGGAGCTACTGCCGCCTCGATCCCCACCGCCCTCGCCACCCGCGCCGCCACAGCTGGACCTGGCCCCCAGGTCAGGGCTCCCAAGCCCCCCCGCAGGACCCACAGCCAGCACACCCGTTCTGGGCCCCCCCGCGTCCCAGCCTGCGCCCTGCAGCCCCGCCCTGCTGGCCCCGCCCTGCGGCAGCAGGCCTGCGCCCGGCTCGCTCACGCCCGGGCCTGG
>LKMJ01001554.1_pt1 | contig 20426 bp, 24 predicted proteins | sample 643391 | NCBI WGS metagenome assembly LKMJ01 (sample SAMN04112250, study PRJNA286221) | soda lake metagenome | biome: soda lake; feature: Kulunda Steppe; material: water; isolation source: sample PL-Br10 brine of Picturesque Lake | place: Russia: Kulunda steppe | collected 2010-07 | reverse complement strand
GGGACCCCCGCCACACCAGGGACCTGCCAAGAGACCCGCAACAGACAAGACTCAAGGCCAACCTGCCAAGACGCAGAAGACGTTCAAGACCGTTGTGCAGGGCCCACAGACACCCAGACAATTCGCGTCAGACCGCTTTGGGCCTCCCCAAGCGCGCAACTCCAGGTTCCCGCATCTCACTAATGCGGAGGTAGCCGCGTGCTACAACAACCTCCAGTATATACAATACTGGACCAAAGGTGCTTTTCAGCACCACCAATTGTTGGTTCTTTCTACAGGCTCAAACGAGTAAGTCTTTGACTTTATGACTTTCTTGTTTGTGAACTTTTGGGGTGCATACTTTTTTTACAGGGTTGCAAGGATTTTTTAGGAAAGGAATTCGGGGCTTTGGGTGGAGGCTTGACCTGATTGTGATAACCTGAGTCCCGTACTTTTGAGGATACTGACATGGCCTCTCAATTGAGAGACTTGCAAGTCAGAGTCACTGACCTTCCTGGCAGGAATGGGGTACTGCTACTAGTAGTCATCCTCCTGATCCCGATTGACCTCAGGCTCTCCTGATTCTATTTCTCTCAGACCAGGCTGGTGCAGGGGGCTTGACAAGCCTAGGCCCTGGGTGACCCCTTTTCCTTAATTGATGTAGGGAGTACTCTAATGCCTACATATTTTCTTGTTCATTCTTTTGAATTGGTGTTTAGGTTCAGTAATTTCTTCTCTTAAGAAGGCTAGGCCAAGCTTACTAAAGGGTCAACCCTAGCTACGATAGCTAAATATGACATTTATAGATGGTCCCCATCACTCCAATCAGGATCATATGTAGGCTCTGGCTGTGTGTCGTCACAATATGTCTTGAACGAGGTGCACATCCCAGCGCAACAGGTGTGAAGCCTGACTGTTGCTTCGATGGCCAGTATGCTTTCCAGCTGGCAGGTGAAACACTAACCTCATTCTTCCACAGAGCACATAGTCATTTGGAAATGGCCTGCACTTGACTTGCGTCTACATGATATTCCTGGGTCAGCATCTCCAAGGTCCAACACCTTGAAGTGACTTGGAGTGGTAGACATCATGCTGAAATGAGCTTTATGCCTGCCAGATGAAAGGATTACCTAAGCTGCTTGCGCCAATGCAAGCAATGCATCAAACTCAGTTCTCTCTATGAGCTTCCGTCAGCCCTACCTTTGCCTTTAAAGACAATGATTGATTAAAATGACACACAACAGCAGTTAAGAAACCCTTTTGCAACAAGATTAGCTTGATCCTGCTAGTTTATTTTATGTACCTCATGAAGGCATCACTCATCCTCCTCCTCTTCTCCGTTGTCATCCACAGTGTCAGCTCCTGGCCCTCCAGCAGTGTAGGCAGCCATTGCTGCATTATAGCGTTGTTTATCCTGGATTTAACCAAAAGGGCGAGATATGTGCATACGTAAAATCTGTGAGCGTTTAATCCAATCAATCACTTCTTATATCGTGCTTGAATAACTTCTATTAAGGTTGGATAAATCTGACCTTTTAAGTTGAATTTCAAAACTGAATAGTATGTAGTAAGAGAGAAACAAGTCCTCCAGTAATTGCCTGAAAGTGGGATTTGGATGCTGCAGCATTCACTCTAGATCCAGGGCTCAGGGCTATACCAAGGCTTTGTGGGATGGTTGGGAGGAGAAGGGCCTGAGGGCTGGGGGCTGGGAGCTGGGAGGAGGAGGCTGTGGCCCCTGTGAGGAGGAGGCCCCTACACCAAACGGAAAGAAGATCGTCAAGCCAGACCATGTAGCAGCATTCTCTGCCCTCTTTTTCGGGTAACCAACAGGGAGATCAAAGGAATCCCTGGAGGAGGCAGGTTGGGCAGGCCCTCTCCCTCTTACTCTCCCTCTCCCTCGCCCTTTCTTCGTCAATGTTTACCTAACTTCACCTGCCCTGAAGTCAATTTATTATCTTTCTGGACGCCCGGAAGGGCACCTTCAGCGCGGGCCAAAGCTTAGTCGATACCTCCGGGGCCTGGCCGGGTTGAACTTCCTTGGTATGTAACTTTGTACTGTGCATTAGGGTAGGAGCCTCTATGCCAATAGTGCCAAAGCCTCGGTAACCCTCTTTCACTGGAACAGTACTTTGACATGCTCATTTTTTCCAAGAAATTCAGATAAAATCGTTAAAGTTATTTTTACATAAGAAAATGCCCACACATTTTTTGCGATGATGTTGAAGGGGGCCATGGCAGATGTGGGGTGCAGTTGCCTCGGCTCACAAAGATTTGCTGGGCAGGGTGGAGAGATGGCAGATGCCGTCTTCAAAACAGTGAGGAGCTAGGAGGCTAAAGGGAAGCCTTAGTAATGGCAACGCATGAGTGTGGTGCTTGGCATTGAGCTGAGATGCAGACCCCGTCCTTAGCAAGTTACAGTGCATGCTGAGCAAGCAACAGCTCAGCCTAGCCCAACCCCATAATGCGCCAGACGCATCTTAAAATCACGTTGTGCATGGCTCATCACTTGGAAGTGAAGGAGGGTCTGATTCCCAAAGAGCAGCAGCAGCCAGCAGCAGCACCGGGCAAACAAGAGGCAGCATCAGCAGCATGAGCTTTAAACGCCAGGCAACGCTGCCAGAAGGTCAGCTGCACAGTTGAGAGGAGATGCAGGCCTTCAAGGAGGAGCTCAGGTGAGGGAGGAGGCATGCACATGCGCATGTGCACATGTATGCTGCATGTGCATTAAAATAAGTGAAAGGGTGTGTTTAAGCATCAGTACCAAGTGCCTGCTGCCTGTGTGGGCTCCATGCACATAAGGAGGGTGTTGCGCGGTCTATGCAGGCGTGCCTAGAAGACGCTCTTTGAGAAGACCTTGAGTGAGCTGGCCGCTGGGCTCCTCCTTAAAGTAGATGGCAGCTTGAAACCCGTCGTTGAGCATGTCAACATCTCGCGCTTGTGGAAAAAAGAGCTTCCCAGCTTTGCCAGGAGTAGCAGCGCGCTTGCTGTGCAGTTGCTGTGGCATGCATTTAACAGCCTGTGCGCGTGCCAGCGCAACTGGTCAGCTTGGGGGCTTATGTACGGCAAAATTCGATCCAGGCTCACTCTGGTGTGCATGGGAGCTGATCTACGTGCGTTGCACCAGCAGGCAGTGCAGCAAGAGCGCTGAGGCAGCCTGCAGCTCTTCAAGGAGGACAACCAGGAAGCAGCGTAAACAAAATGTGGAACTTTGGACTGAACAGCGCTGTTTAGTGGGGTAGCTTGGGGGATGGACAGGCGGGGGCTCTGACCAGGTGTTCGGGTTTCTCCTGACTTATTCTGGTCTCCAGGAGGGCCGGTCCAACTATAAATGTTTTTTTAGCATCATCAAACTCGTATGAAAAAGTCTCAGGGCGTTTGAGTGTGTCTGTGAAAAGCAGTTGAAAAGCAGTTTTCTTACGACAATGCATCAACAAGGCCCTCTCTACATAGGCCGAGGCTCTGCAGAGGAACGACGAGCTTCTTTGGATTTTTGAGACACCCTATTGATCCCATCCCCATCTATCCACCCTATTGTGCACAGCGCATACATGTTTGAAAGCCCGGGGGATACTCCACCCCTGATCTCAAGACCTCAGCTGCTCCCCAAAAGGCATGATCACCTCCTGATGCCCATGAACTTGGTATAGGCACCATGGAGCTTAGTCCAATGGTGGTCAAGTGTAGGCTACTTGCAGGAAAAGGTAAAGGAAGTCTGCTGTCATTGGGAATTGCTTCAGTAGGAACATTGCATGCATGCTGCTTTGGACCTATGGGCTGAAGCAGGCATTGTTCCGCCTCACACTTAATTACAGGGTTGGATCATACCTATTTTGCCACTTACGCATTGTGAAAAAGGCTAAAATTTGCAAATTGAAGAAACCCGGTTTACAATGCGGGTTCCAATATGCCCCCCCCCTCTGGCCTTTCCTTCGTTCCTGCTCCTTTCCTTTTTCAGAAGCTTCACTTGGCGCAAGCAAATTGAGAGAAACAAGGTAGTTTCATCTTCGTTGTCGCTGAAGACTTTTGATGCTGGTGCCTGAGCGAGCCCCTTGCTCGAGGACCTGGGTCTGCTCAGCCAAGTCTGCTCACTTCTCCTTTGCTCACTGCAAGCGTCCGCTGCTTCTTAGCAGGTGCCGAGGAGGTGGTCGCATTTGCTGCTGTACTTCTGTCGAGCTGGAGCTGCTCTACTGCTGCCTTGTTCTGAGCATCGATGGCCCCCATCTCATCCAGAACACGCTGCAGGACTGCCCCATCTGCTATGCACTTTGCGACCCCACAAGTTGGATTAATGTGCAGAAAGTGCTCCCTGATGCGGGAAGTACATTCTACAAAGACATGCTTGCAGTACTTGCACTCCAACTTGTGCTGGTGCGTCCTGTCTTTCACCTCAACAAGTGTGACATGATTCCACTCCTTCCCCTTTTCTCTAGGCATCTTGGATGTAGGTATATACAAGAATAGGGTGCTGATTGGTAGATGAGAGCGCATTTGGGGGCGCACAGGTTCCCATCTAACCCCCCAAACCTCTACCTTCAAAAATGACCCCTGAGCGAGGACGCATTCATGTTAAATACGCGCATTTTTCGTACCGTACGCGCATTGGTCTGGGCAAATGGACGCATGACCTAACCCTGCTTAATTACATCTAATCTTAGCTTGCAGACCAAGGTCGATGACAGTAGTACTATGTAGCGAGTTTATGTGAGTCCCCTGGGGATCCGTTCTCTCAAGCTTGAGCTACCAGGCACCTGTCCCAGCATCTTAAGATACAAACAAGAGCAATTAGACAAGGGACCATTGTAAGCAACGCTTAAAATTTGCGAAGCCCATACCTGAAGCAGAGCCCGCAGCTATACTGCTCACATTATTAACATAACATGTTTCACAATGCAACTTGACATATGGCAAACTGTCCACACAGTCACGAGCAGGAAGGGCCCTGCTGGCGCACATAGAAATTACCTCCAGGACTACCCCCCTGCACATATCCCTGGTAATACAGGGAGCCATGTTTAATGATTCTGCAACATCAGGCAGGCGTCTAGAGACATGGGTTGGCCTGGCTGGCAAAGGTTAAGCTCAAAAGTTGCAAAACATTTGGCTGTTCTGACTGCACGCTGACCTGCAGCTACCAAAACTTAGAATCCCCGGTTAAAAGTTTTGCTAGAAACACATTAAATTTCAGGCCATAGTCAAGGGCTGCCTGACTATTACCCTGACTATTTTTTTTCCTGACTATTACCCTGACTATTACCCTGACTATTTTTTTCCTAACTATTACCCTGACTATTTTTTTTCCTGACTATTACCCTGACTATTTTTTTCCTGACTATCACCCTGACTATTTTTTTCCTGACTATTACCTGGTCAGGTTTTTTTTCCTGCCCCTGTTGTTGAGAAAGTTTATGCTGCGCCAATCACTTACTCTCCTGCCCCCCTGACGCTGCACGCATTCAATAACAAAATAATTTGGGGGGATCCAAAGTCTCAGGGCAAGGGGTGGCCTGGGCTGGCCTGGGTGGGCCACCGTGAACTTTGCCAGGAACATGGTAAGCCAGTGAGCTACGCCCCGTTACTGGGGCTTTGCCAAGAAAGGCTTTCAATTTCTCTCTGCCTGTGAAAGCAGACATTTAAACATTTGCAGCTCTGTGGTGCCCTGCAGTACACTGCTGTAGCACTGTGGCTGAGCTGCAACCCTGCAAAGCAAGCTGATTTCCTCTGTAACCATCCAGTCCAGGGAGCGCTCAACGGGATAGCCAAGCGGGACTGTATGCAGTCTCTCTGCATTGTCATTCCATCACGCGCAAAATCCCGGCAGCTTAACAAGCCCCTGTCGACCTTAAAAAAAATGGAATGTCTCAATAATAACCTTACTTCCTTAACAGCAGCATTGTGTAAATTGACACAAATGAAATTAGGTTGCACCCCAGAACTGAAATACATGTGTGAAAACATTTTTTAACATAGTCAATACCCTGGAGTGAGACTGCCATGAAGCAGGCTGCAAATCTGTGTTTCTAGGTGTTGACCATGCCCATCTGGATAATTGAAGTCAGGTTTGGTGCAAATTAGCGTTTTATCTAACCCTAAGCCTTATGGCGTTCTATCCCCCATTCTTGCACAGCTCGATTCACCTAGCTTTCTGTCTAAAGTATATGCACTACTGTACGTACCTGCAAAGCAGCGGCCTCATAGGGCGCCTTCTCCTCTGTGCTGAGGCTTTTCCAGCGCTCGCTCACCATCTTGGCCAGCTCCCCAAACGAAGCATTGGGGTTTTCTGCCTTGAGCTGCAGCAATGAAGGGCCAGGGCCTGGCAGGTAAGCCTAATGGATCACTGACACCCCCCAAAAGCAACAGTAGCACAGATATTCAAGGCAAATTTTGCCTGCAAGACAGTGCAGCTATCATCACAGCTATCATGCACAAAACACACCATCATAGCTTCTGAGCTCTCATCTGAAAGGCAACGGCTTGCTTACTCTGGGCATGTTTTTTTTGCAGACCATTCAGTCGCAAATGCTTCTGCTTGCTATCTATGGGCAATGTCACCTGGGCACGCATTGCGTTGCTGTAGTGCATGTAGCTTGTCATGTTCCTTTTTGGCGCATTGGGGTCCTTTTTCTTGCGCGCTTTTTTGTCTGGGGCCTGGATAAGCAAAGAGCAGCAGAGGACAAAGGTATACTTGGGATCTGGGACATGAGAGAGCAGCATGAGCCTGAGACCATACGATCTCAGGAGTACATGGATTGACTCTTGGATAGGGCTGCATGTGTTGCACTTCTTGCTGCTCTTATTTGTTTGTTTAAAATTACTGTTGCAGTGAAGCATTGAAATTGGCAATGAGTGACAAGTGGCTGCCATTGGGCGTTGTTTGGAGCTCTCTCTCAAGTGAGGATGACAGAAATCAATGTGACATGAAACCTGTGGCAAATGCACGCACCTAGCCGCCCAAGAGTGGAGCATGCCAAGGGATCCCGATTAAAAGTGCAGTCATGCATACTCAAACATTGGGTTATCCCCGCGAACTGCCCACCCCTCGTCCAGCTCAACTGTCTCACTTAGCACACGCACTTGCTTTTCAAGCTTCTCTGCAACCCCTACACGATTCTGTCCTGATAGTGCACTAGAAAGCTGTTTTTTTTGCTGCATCTGGAAATGCCAAGCAGGCAGGGAGGGGTTCTAAAGTGAAGGCCAGGGTGTTGGGTGCAGGCAGGGGGGAGATGGGGGACAGACCACCATCTCGCGCACGCATCTCCAAATCGGGCACTCGGTCCTAAAAATCAAGCACTCACTCCCACACATCAGGTGTTCTTTTGGGGCAAGGCAAGCAAGGGCCCCGGAGAGCCTGCAGAAGGAGATTGAGAATTCTTGCCAAAAATCCGCACAGGCCATTGATTGACCTCATTCTTTTGTATAAGAAGGCTGTTTATACCCCAGACAAGCGTGCTATGAGTACTTGGCCTTGCGATTGAGCAGGGGCAAGGCATTGGCTGAATGAAATCTCACCGATTCTCCGGCAGGGTCAGTTGTTAGCAGGCTGTTTAGTCCTCCCATGCACCCTCCCATGCAGCAGCCTCTTTCCAACAACCAGACTAATTCTATATGGGTCAGCGGATGTGACAGAATGCAAGCATCTGTCTGCCGGTACTTGAGTCATCTAACTGATAAAATACCTTGGGTTTGCTCGCTCGCGCAAAAGCAGCAAAATCTGATAGCCCTGAGATTCCATCGGGCGAGCAAGCAATAGCAGGCTGAGACTCACGCCTCAGGTATGGCCCCTGGGGTGCCCTCAACCCCCCTAGCTGCTCAGAACATGAGGAGCGGCTCTGGAAGGTTTGTGAGACGGTTTGGAGTGGGCTCTTTGTGGGGACGACCATTGATGCTTGCCGGTGACACAAGCAAAGGGCCTTGACCTGAAATTACAAATGCTTCACATGCAAGATCTTCATTTATCATCACTTACAAGCAGCAATCTTTTGCCTGGAAGCCACTTCTACCTATAACCAGTCACCTGATATTTACCGCCTCATTGACCTCCGTGCCTACTTCAGAAGGTCTTAGTGTAGCAAGTATGAACAACTTACATCTTTGCTCTTGGGTTCCTTCTTGCCCATTGTTGCTTTAGGCTTCTTGGCTTTGGCGGACTTCTCTTCATCCTGAGAACATGGACACATTAAAGGCTAAGCAATAAGGGCTAAAATATGCACCAAGATGTGGTGGAGTCCTTATTAGTGCATTTGACACACTGTATCTAATGAACAAGGGCTGAAAAAGCAAATTTTCTGGCATGCTTTTTCTTTGTTACCAGCCAAATATATTTCAAGACATGTCAAAGCCAGGTGAAATAAAAGACCCTTCGGGCGTTGGTAAGTGTACAGCCCTTCATCTTCTGCCTTGATTGGCCCTGAATGCTCCAATTATGAGCCTCAATGAACCATCCGGGGCCAATGCCGCTTCCATACCAACATCAGAAGGCTCACTCCTAGAAATGTATTCAGTTACCCTGAATCCCAGTTTTTGGAGCGGGTCAGTGCCGACCCCACCCAAACAAAACGCATACACGTGCGTGCGTGGATGGGGAAGACAAATAAAAGTTGTTTGCTGATACACTATTGTTTGAGTTTTCACACTTCCCAATTCCTGCATCATGCAAAATTGTGGTACCAACTGATGGACGGGGGAAGAGGAGGTTCAGTGATCATGCAAGTATCTTGGAGCACCAACTCAGGGGGGGTGTCACACACGTGTGGAACTAAATGCGCATTTTGAGCAGATTACCCAAAGCGTGCCAGGATGCTGGGCGATTCATCGGAAAGCTCAATACCAAGAGTCCTGGCACGCTTTGGACAACCTGCCATGTGCGGGGTTGATGTAAGGCAGTGAATACAAGAAATATCGGCATTGTGGATCACAAACAGCACTAAACTATACCATTCTCTCTTCTTCAGAGCATTGATATATACATGTACGCACTTAAGGATTTGTGATGGATTGGTGCAGGGTTGGGGAGAAGTGTGTTTTGGTCGTTTACCTAAGAGGGGCAAAAACCAGACCCTCCCCGACCTAAATTTGTTTGCCCAAACCAACTTAGGGTTGCACAGGGGTCCACAATGATGCACTTTTGGTGCAAAATGGCCGCCCATCAGGGCTCCTTGGGCCTAGCCTGCATGCAAGAAATACTGCTTTCCCAAGCTTCCAGCCCTCTGAATCTGACCTAGGGCACTTTTTGCCTGATGGTTTTTTTACTTTGTACAAGTGAGCAAATGATGAGCATGCCTAGAATACCTAAACAGGTGCAGCTTTAGGGCCCAAGAAAAGTTTGGGAAAAGGAAACTTCAAAAAGAATGGCCCTTACTTGCAGACCAACGCCAATTCATACGAACGAGTTTTCTCAGAGGTGCGCTCGCAAAGCAGCATGCACGCATGCTTCCAATATGCACATGCTCACACATATGGACATGCATATTTGGTGACTGCAGCAGTACAGCTGCAGCTGCAATGGCAGTAGCAATGACAATAGCTGTTGTTTTAAGACAGGAGCAAGGTAAGAGCTAAGTTGTCTTACCGATACACTCCCGTCCTCTTCTGACTCGTCTTGCTTTCGCTTCTTGTTCTTTTGGTCCATAATTGAATTTGCCTTGATGCCTGCAATTGAGACAGAGCACTGCCATTGCTGCTACTCTGGTGCGCAACCCACTTGGTGCCTGTGCATAGCAGTGCACTTAGCATAGAGGAGCTGCATGAGCTGCAATTGAGGGTTTGTGTGTGCTTGTGTGCAGGTGGAGCTGTACTGCTAAGAGGGTGTGTAAGTTTGCATGCAGGTGGAGCTAGGTCGCAAATGCAATATGGTGAACTATCACAAAGCAAGGTTGAAATCTGGCCCCTGATTGGCTACTCCAAAGGCCATTTGCTGGACTTGCTGGTCACTACTCTGCCCTCAGCCTACAACGCCTTCCATCATCTAATTGCGCAAGGTCAAAGAGATGGAGGCGGCAGTGGTGCTGCGCAGCAGCTGGCCAAGATGCTTAAACTTAGCCCAGCCTCTGACAGAGTCATATCAGCTGAAAAATAATTTGATGGATTTCCTTTGGCTGTGTGGAAACAGAACTTGCAATAAATGGCGGTATCCTTACACAAGGACATCCCCAAGACACTCACCACAATGGCTGAGGTTCTGTTACTCAAGGGCCGTCCTTGAGACCCAAGGCACCCTTGTGGCCCTTGTGACCCTTGTGACCCTTGTGACCCTTGAGACCCTTGTGACCTTTGAGACCCTTGTGACCCTTGAGACCCTTGTGACCCTTGTGACCCTTGTGACCCAAGGCACCCTTGTGACCCTTGAGACCCTTGTGACCCTTGAGACCCTTGTGACCCTTGAGACCCAAGGCACCCTTGTGACCGTCCTCGATCGACTCCCAACTGCCTCCGTGATACCCTTAGGGTGCGGCAATTGTAAGTTCACTGACTCATATACATGCACTTACCATAGCCAGCTTGTGACAACAGACTCGCATGCGGCCAATGTGGGCATCGAAAACGATCTGGGCGTAGATGGGGACTTACCGAGCAGATGCTGTCACCTATTAGCTATCAAGGTGGCAAATGGCCTGTGACATGAGCGCAGGTATGGACAGCAAGCCACACAATGTACTGCGGACCTCCAATGCCTTGAGTTAGATGAATGCCCCAGGAGCCGCGCACCTTCCTCCTCAATGATCTCAGCATCCCCCGAGTCATCTCCTGAGTCGTCATCCGAACCGCCAGAGCTGCTGTCATTGTCTCCGCCCGTGAAGTCCTCATCGTCCTCATCCTCGTCTACACCATGCTCAGCGTGGCGCAAGCCTACAGGGAGAGCCGGATGTCAGACGTGCAGGCTGGCATGCATGCTTGCTCCCTGTGCTTACGTTGAAGACCTTGACACCTTCAACATGCATGACAAAGTGAGCAGCCACATAGCAAGAGGCTGGGCTGATTTGAAACCACACTTCCAGTCCCTATCGTTCCTACCTGTTCCTCCCACCCGCCCAAAAACGGCTTGCGGCCACACAGTTCAGGTCATCCCAATCACTTGATGCACCTATATGGTGCAGCTTCCATAGCTTGTGCAGCCAGCTCATCCTTCGTACGCGAGCAGTGGGTTGCAGCTGGCAGTCATCGCACATCCCCCCAGCGGGTGGCGCTGCGGCGCCCTCCCCAAAGAGCTCAAGCGCTTTCAGGGGTGCAGGCTCGAGAGCTTTTTGGGGCATCCAGGGGTGCAGGCTCAAAAGAGCTTGCAGGTCTGCAGGCCGCCTGGGGGTCGCTGCAGCACCTCCGCGCATATCCTGATCCACGCGCCCACCTGCATCGTCATCGTCATCGTCAATGGCGGCCGCGGCACGGGCTGTGGCAACACCTGGCCCGGCTTGGGCCTCGCGCAGCCGTTCCACGCGCAAGCGCTTGGCCTGGAAGAAATCCAGCAGCACCTGCCACTCGCTGCGCTGGATGCTCCTGCGTGGTACACAGAGGCACCCGGTGTGCTAGTACGTGGGCGGCAGGCAGAGGCCCTTGGTGGGGCGGCTGGTTGAGCGTGGCTGCTGCGATGGAAGGGCGGGCTGGCGCGCTTGCGCGCGCAAGCGTGGGCTGTTAGCGAGGGGTCAGGCAGGCACACGGGGCAACGTGGGTGAAGCATGCATGCCATACAGGGTGAGCCAGGGCAGAGCAGGGAGCACAGCGGTGGACACCCGTGTCTCCATGACGAGCCATGCAGGAGGCGCAGCTGGCTGCAGTGCAGGCAGCTCTGCTGTGGGCCATGCAGAGGCATGCAGAGAGGCTTGCTGGACCAGCAGGATGGTGAAAACCCTGGCCCACCCTAGCACGGTGAGTGACAGTGAGTGACAGTGAGTGACAGTGTACTAAGGCAGCATGTGGTCGTGGCGGCCAAGCTCACCGACGGGCAAAAGCCAGCCCTAAGCGTGCCGCGCATCTCTGCCCACCTGCGCGCTTGCTTGCAGTTCCCCCTCCCCTTCCCACAATGACACAGCTTCTACACTTGCTGCATCCTGAAAAGGGGACCTGCAGCAAATGGCAATCACGCCTACACACCTGAATTGGTGCTCCACGTCGCTGCGCGTGCGCACCACCAGGTCAAATGTCTTGGACGAAACGGTGTTGCCGCCCAAGCGCGTGAGTTCCACACTCTCAACCTCATCAAAGGGGATGAGCATGGGCGGCTTCTGAATGTAGAAGAAGGCGCGGTCTAGCGGGTACAGGTAGCCATCATCTGCCTGCACCACAGCAGCCACGGGGTGCAAAGGCCATGCTCGGCACGGATGGCAACCCATGAACATAGGCATCGCCGTGTTAGTGCACACACACACACACACACGCATGCAGGCTCTCGCGCTTCACACACATACACACAACTACTTCACACTGCGCAAGCCCGTAAAGCCCACCCTAGACCTCCATCCGCTGCACTGCCGAGCAATTGCCTGAGGCAAGCAGTTCTCTGCATGAGACTGCCTGAGGAAGGCCCATTCTCTGCACAACCGCCCAAGGTAGGCCCGAGGCAGGCAATTCTCTGCATGAGGCAGGGGTCTAGGGCAGTTGAAGGGCGGGCCAGGAGGCCCCTTGAGTGAAACGTGTGGCAAGGCAGCAAGTGTACAAGAGAGGGTCCTGGCACGTGCACGCACGCATGTGCACAATACACATGACACACACATGCAAAGCCCGCACCTTGTATGAGCAGCGGACCGCGAACCCATCCTGCGCTGCATTCTTGAAGGCGCCCGGCCGCGTGATCTTGGCGCCGCTCAAGCCCCGCAGTGTGCGCGCGAACACCTCAAACACAGGACCAGTCATGCTAGCCTCTAGCTTGCCCCCGCACTGCACGCCAGGGAGCAGCGCCGAGATCAAGGGCCACGTAGGCATGCGCATCGAGGATACAAGTAACAGGACAGCAAGTTATCTGGCATGCAATGCGCTCCAGTCCAGTGCTCCAGTCCAGTCATCTGGCATGCAATGTGCTCCGTCATCTGGCATGCAACATGCTCCAGCGTGCACTTGAGTCAGATCTGAGCTCCCACGCGCTGCTTCTACGGCCTGAGCAGCATGAGGTCGTGCGCATTTTTGTTTGTGTGGCCTGCTGTGTTGTCAGTTGTCAGCGCACTTGGATGCCCATGAACAGAGTGCATGCCAGTGCCCATGCGGCAGGGCGCGCTACTTTCTGGGTTGCATGTCAGGGGTTACATAATAAACAGATGAAGACGCACATATGCAAGCACTGGGCATGCACACCTTTTCGTTTTTGGCAGCCAGGGCCTCTGGGGTGATGTCGAGTTCGATGCTGACCTCCTCCTCAGAAGGAAACTGCAGGAGCCAGCGAGCAAGCGCGCGCATTGCTGCATCAGAGGGATCATCGCGACGTGCAACGCAAGGCGGCATCAGAGGGAACATGGCTGCATCAGAGGGATCGTCACAACGCGCAATGCAAGGCAGCATCAGAGGGAACATGGCTGCATCAGAGGGAACATGGCTGCATCAGAGGGATCGCAAGGCAGCGTGCACAGTAAGGTGGTCGCAATAAGGTGGCAAAAATAAGGTGGCCATCTCATATGCCACATCGAGTGGGCCCTGGCAACCCCCCCACCCCTGAGGCTGAAAACAAAAAGACCTAAGGCACCAAGCGCAAACGTCGAGGCACCTGCAGCACTCACATCAACAAGAACGGGGTTAGGACGCAAGCACAGCACAAAGACAAGCATGGTGCGCACTCTGTTTGGGCAAGGATGAGAATCTCATGAATTGAGATCACGGTGGGTGCCCTCAGGCACTAGTTAACATACACACATGCGAAAATAAATACACATGTACACACGAATATGTACGCGTCCGCACACAGAGGCACAATAGATCAACCCAATACTCTGTGCAGAGTGGACTTATTTACAACATGCCTTGCTGCAAAACAGCTACAGCTCCTATGCCCCCTCCCCCTCCCTTCCCGCAGCGCCCTGCTCTACCCAAAACTGAGGATTCACAACCAAGCACACTTACAGCTTGCGGGGGAAGCCCGGAAAGGAGTGTGCGTACAGTTCATTGAGCATGCCTCCATTTTCAGACTGTAAGGCCTCCATTTTCAGACTATAAGGCTCCTGCATGCTGCCGTGCGAGGACTCCCGTGCTGGACTTTTTCCCACTTTGCGTGTTTGTGTGGGCTTTTCCCCTGCTGTGCGCGTTTGTGTGGACTTTTCCCCCACTGTGCACGCTTTTTTCAGTCAAAATTAATGCCCTAACACATGTCATGGCTTGTAAACCCCTTTCCATGAGTACCTGGCAAAGGATGTGTGTGTAGTAAGTCTGCCCCTTGCGGATTGGCGGATCCAAGGACACAACGACCAGGGTGTGTGGGGTGGAGCTCTTGGGCAGGATAAAGATCCGCTGAATTGAGGCAAATCTGATCTTGAAGTCTTGGGTCTGCATGTTGGCAAGGGAGAGAGAGGACTTAAATTGAACTGAAAGGAGAGGGCTGGGCTAACGACCCAGTGCAAGCTGGCCCAAGCTAGCCCAAAGCACTTTTAAAAAAAGCCATGAGTGGCACACAATAGCCACACACATGAAAGAAAGCAGCAGCAGCAGCAGCAGCAGCAGCGTTTTGGTGCTCCCTGATATGGCGACTGCTGAGGTCATGATATGGCGGCTGCTGAGGTACCGTATGATGCAGAAGAGTGCGAAAGAGCAAACAGCATGTCGCCTCATGCTGCAGCCTCCGCCCTCCAAACAGTCAAGCAACCGTGCTATGCTCTTGCTCGTGTCTATCTCACCAACTTAACACAGCGCAAGTAGTGCATAAATACTTCAAGTGGGTGCTCCTCAAGTGACAAAGAGGCCACTGCAAGCCTGCACGAGCCATCAGCACCAAAACAAATGCATGCCAGCATGGTGACACCCTGCAGGAGGCGCCTCTGAACACTCCGCCCTCATCCCATCTTGCGTGTGCGCCAACGGTACATCCACATCCACGCCCCCGTACCTGCTGCACCATTAAGGGACACTCACCACCCCACAGCTTTGCACCAGCGCCCACCTGGCCTGCAAGGTTGACGTGCCCGTGGAACATGTCCACGTCGAAGCGGCCACGTGGCGCGAGCACATGCACGTCAGAAAAGCGCGCCACAGCTTCGTCCCCGCTGACGGCCCCTGTGTCTGTGTGGGCAAGGACCTGGTCCAGCAGCACCTGCACACGAGGGAGCAGGGCAGCAACGCCCCAAACAGGCATGCAACGGCTTCCGCACGCCCAGCCCTGCCCCCATCCCCCACGACAGTGAGCCTTGCCTGGCTTACGTGACGCTAGAGAGCTTCATCATCGCCCAATTGTTGTGCATCCTTCCCTCCTCCCCCAAAGGCTTATTGCATTTCAGATGTGAGTCCCATTTTTAGATTAAACGCCCGGGTGCCCTGGTTTACATTGACGGCCAGCAGACTGTCAGGTTGTCACCGATGACATGACATGAAAGACTAAATGAGATGAACCGAGGGACACTGCTACTGCAGGCAATTCACGATCATGCATGCATGCATGCATGCATGCGCGAGCGCGCGCGTAAACACACGCACATGAACACACGCGTGCACATTAGTAACATGCACACCAGCATGCACGCATGCGCTAACCGCGCACCGCCGTGAATGGGCAATGGACGCAGCAGGTGCTGCGGCAGCGCCTGCACCCACCTTGGCCGGCGCCTCCTCGGCATTCTCCGACACCAGCTCGGGGTGGCCTTGAGGAACATGGAAGGCCATCTCCGCCAGCATGTCCTCACGCTCGTCCGCCGCTGTGTCGTCCACGTTAAACTCCATCATCACGTCGTCCTTTGCTTGCTGGGCCTGGGTGTGCACGTCAGGATGCCACCACGGTTGCACACGTTCTGAGGATGTGCCTGGCCGCGCAGCGCCGGATGGGGGCGCGACCCGAGGAGGGGAGAGCGCCTTTCCCACGGGCCGTGCATCCCCTGGTGAGGGGATGGGCAGGTGCTTGGGCGGGCAGGGCACAAGGGAAGGCATGAGCACGAGAGAAAGCATGAGCATGATAAAAGGCGAGGGCTTGATCAAGTAGACGGGTGAGGCAGCCCCAAAGGAAGAGTAGCACGAGCAAGAAAGGAGGTTTGAGCATGAGAGAAAACATGAGTTAGAGGGAAGGCTTGAACACAAGAGAATGTGAGGGCTTGAACGAGCAGAAGAGTTAGGCAGCCCCAAAGGAAGCCTGCAGACGCACCGACACAACATCTGGCAAGGGGACTTCAAAGGCAGGCTTGCCATCCACAATGAACATCAGGCTCTTGCCGTTGATAGCGACGCCGCCCCAATTGCGGCCACTTGTGGACATGGTCATCTCCTGTACAGCAGAGGGGCCCCAAAGTAGGTTTGAGGCAGTTACGACCCAAAGAAGAGCCCCAGGCACGCAAAAGGATGGGCAGGCGGGTGGCAAGTGTGAGGTGATATTTCACGTGCAGCATGCACCATCAAGCCCATGCCTCTGCAAAAGAAGAGGTTTGTGCACACATATGCACACGCGCACGCACACACACACACACACACACACACACACACACACACACACACACACACATGTGCACACACAATCAAACACATGCGTGCGCATGAATTAAAAATACCCAGACCTGCAGCATACGTGGCATCATCGTCGTTTTGAGCGTGAAGCACCAGCTTACCCACATTGATTGCATGTTGTTGAATAGATTCGCATAGAACCAGAAATGTTGCAGGTGCTGCACTAGAGCATTGTGCATTACCCCCCCCCCCTCCATCACCCTGTGTGCTGCCTGATGGAAGCCCAAAGAGACAAAGCATGCTTCCTTTTCACCTGTATTTCCAAGTCATAGTGCTGCCTGCTGAAAGCTTGGAGCTGTTCCAAGTCCTGCAAGGATGGATAGGCGATGGGGATAGACAATGGTTCATCCACAGCCGAGCTCAAGCTCGCCTGCCTGTGTATTCGTGTGTGCACATGGGCGTAGCACCCCTGGACATGGTGCATAGCTGCTCCCCTTAGAAAAGGACACATTTTGTCCCGCGCAAGTATGCACATTGCCACCCCGAGCAGCCGATGCAAGATCCACATGGCCTAGCTGCCGCACGTGCGCTTACCCTTTCCCTGAAGCCCACGAAGTTGTGTGTTGCACCTTCCTTCACGCGCACGCCCAGCTGGCATCCACGAGTGACTCTGGTCCAAAAGATGCTTGCGATATCTGAATGCGGGCACAAGACCAGGGTGCAAGCATCCCATCGACAGCTGGCCCAAAGACCATAGATGCCCCAGGGGGATGCTGGTGCTGCTCATCAGCCTCACAGGCAGCATGCTTGCACATCAGCATGCGCCCACAGCCACGCCCATGCGTAATGTGGGTGCTCACAGAATGCCGCCACTCTTGCACATACGTAGGGTTCTACCACTCCTCACCTTGCTTTTTGATCTCCACCACCTTGCCACTCCCCCCGGTGCGCTTCCACAACAGCCCGGAGTTGCTAGCCTTCAGATGTCCTTGGCTCTGCCAAAGTGAGAAGCAGCACATGTGGGCGTGTCAGAGAGGATGGGGGCTCCCAGAGCTGTCCTCACAGGATAAGAACAGGCAGAGTTAAGGTAGAGGGAGCACACACATACCACTGCCCCACGAGTTCCCAGAAAGATTTGCCCGTACGCCAGGACGCTGCCGCTGGCTGGGGCATTCTTCTCCATTAGTCTAGCTTTCTTTCTCTCTCTCTCTTATCAGTTTGTGACTTATAAAATAATTCAATAATACTTTCTTAGTAGTGTGAGGCAACTCGGAAGGATGAGGCGTGAAACGCTGAACAAGGAGAAGTGGGAGTCAATGCTGTCTGCTGTGATGGTCACCAAGCATGACATGAACAAACTGGTCATGAACTACCTGGTGACAGAGGTAAGCTGTAGGTTGCCTTGCTCCTCCAGCTCCGCAATACTCAGCACTAAGGCAGCGCTCAATTCCCCCCCTTCGATGCCTATGCTTGGACGTTCAAGGGTCATGTTGAGGCTGCGCGCTTATTTGAGCAAGAGTCTGGGACCGCCCCAAGCGTTGAGCTGAGCAGCATCACTGATCGCATGGAAGTCCGTAGAGCGCTACAGGGTGGGCATGTGGAGGAGGCAGTTGAGAGGGTGAACGACATCAACCCAGAGGTGAGGGACTGCTCAGTGAGAGCGCAAGCATTGCGCAACCCTGAGCACCGGCAACACTGGCACATCTGCCTGCCTCATCTCTTCTTCACTCTTCCCCTCGCTCACTTCCGCTGTGCAGATCTTAGAAACCCAGACAGAGCTGCTGTTTCACCTTCAGCAGCAGAGGCTAATAGAGCTCATCCGCTCAGGGAGAACGGAGGAGGCGCTCAGCTTCGCTGCTGAATTCCTGGCGCCGCAAGGAGAAGACAACCCCGCTTTTTTGGAGGAATTGGGTAGGTTTGAGATAGGTGTGATTTTTAAATGCTTCTAATTGAGCTTCACAAAGGCAGCCAGGGACGCACAGGCACACATGTAGGAGGACGTGCTCATGCAAGCTGTGCCAGTGGAGGGTCGCCATGTGGAACGCATCTGGGCTGCAATTCTGTTGTCTGCCTGTTCGTGTCTCTTCCCAGCTTGTGTCTCTTCCCTATCTAGCATCTTATTTATTCTCAATTGCCACCTTCGATCTTGAGTGTGGCCATGTTCGGCCTAAACCTTGTTGTGCTGTTTTGGTGCAGAGATGTCGCTGTTACTCTGCATACTTGAGCGCGATGCTTGTCATGCTTGCAGCTGCCGCAAAATTGGATTTGTTGGGGATCATTGCAACCCACAAGGAGTTCTGTCCTTAAGAAGATGTGGTGTTGGACAGCGAGCTCATCATATGCTCCCAGTCCTGTAGCAGTATTGTAACAGTTCACATCTAAAGATAAGCGATCCTGCTTGTGCTCTTGTATTCGTTTACGTGGCTGCAAGCACATACGTGTTTCCAGAGTACCTGAAGCAAACACTCGCTGTTACCGCTCCCTTGTCAGTGTAGCTTTCACCTTGTCTCAAGACGAAGTCTTGGAAGTTCGCATGCTTTCCTCCATCATTAAAGGCTTGCTCCTTCTCCCCCTTCCCGAGAAGAGCAGCGTGGCCATCTGGCTGTGCATTGCTTCCTGTGCGCAGAGCGCACTGTGGCCCTGCTGGCATTCAGCGAGCCCCAGGCCTCCCCAATGGGCGACCTCATGCAACTGGCACAGCGGCAGAAAACAGCGAGCGAGCTGAATGCCGCCATCCTCACAGCTCAGGTGGGTCCTGTGTGTGGTTTGTTCGAGGTGCTCTGGCCTGGGCTTTTGTAATGCCAGGAAGCTGTGCTTGCTGATGTTTTGACGTGCACATGATCTCTGCTTGGGCTCCCAGATTGGTTTCACACAAGCATGCTCTGGTGGACCAGCTGTATGTGCTCCTGTCATTGGTTTTTATGGACGTTTATGAGCCTGTGTGCATCCCTTTCTTACTGTAAGACGTATAAAAGGGTTGTGTAGCATCCATCCATTGTAGTTTCATTTCAGTTGTGTGGGAGCCTGCTCGGAGATGTGCATGTGGTATGCGTGTATGCACAGACCACAACGGAGCTCTTTGTGGCGCAGTCGTGCCTGAAATCGAAGTCAGCTAATTTCTGTCTTAATTCAAAACTAAGACAGAAATGTTGGGCACATGCGTCGGTTTGCTCTGAGCAACGTGCGTAGAATACCAGCTTCTAGAATAGCTGGAAGCATTGTTGAGGGGGGTGACTGGATTAGAAGGCTGGCATGCTCCTGTATGGAGCGCATTTTTGGCGAAGCCCTTGTTGTTGGGCGTAGCCGCTAGGTTTGGCATGTTTCCAGTTTTACTTCCCGTTGGCCCACCCAGGCCACCCACCGCCCTGAAACTTTGGTCAGCCTCCAGAACAAATTCATCGGGCGGGTCTGCAGTGTCAGGGGGACGGGAGAGGGCGTGGTTGGCGCAGCCAAAACTTTGCCCAATGGGGTCTGGAAACAGGCGCAGGCAGTCCTTGGCCAGACCCAGCCCGCGGCTTGGCCTAAAACTCGGCGCGTGTTCCTAGCAATTCTTTTGACCGGGGATTCCAGGGTTTGGTGGCTGCAAGTGGAGCATGCAGTCACAATAGCTTAAAGTTACACAACTTTTGAGCTTTGAATTTGCCACTCACTGAGCATGGCTCCCTGCATGTGTTACTCAGGGATGCGGGCGGGAAGGTGGTCCGGGCAATAATTTTGATGTGCACCAGCAGGGCCATCTTGTGACTGGGTGGACGGTTGGCCATATGTCAAATTGTTAAGTGTGTTGTATACAGGGTTGTAAGCATTGAATTTTTTGAATTTTCTCGCTGGGAACAAAATGGCTAAAATTCACGATGGGGACAAAATGCCATTAGATTACAGGATACAATTTGACGTTT